>Ga0307517_10001994_pt1 | contig 33247 bp, 36 predicted proteins | sample 23_EM_MG_FD_194515 | JGI IMG/M metagenome (GOLD analysis project Ga0307517, IMG submission 194515) | Populus trichocarpa ectomycorrhiza microbial communities from riparian zone in the Pacific Northwest, United States - 23_EM | ecosystem: Host-associated > Plants > Roots > Unclassified | place... | reverse complement strand
GGCAGGTCCCTTGTTTCGCCCATAGGGAGGTCGTTCGGGGATCTTCAAGTTGAAGAGACTCGGCAACGGTAAATGAGTTGGGAGTGGGCGCGGTGTCTGCGGTGGGGACTCGCCGAGCACCGCAGTTTGTGGCAGGAAAAGGGTGGCGATGATTACCCTGTGGTTCCTGTAGGAGCTCATGGTGGTGAGAGAGAATCCAGCAAAAGGCAAAGTGGACCGTCGGAATCCTGTTATGGTGTTTTAACTTGGGTAAGCAGTGGGAAAACCCGTGATCTGCTGTTCGCCGAAATTTCCCCGGACACTCGTCCATGCGATCCATCACTCGAGCGATCCCAGATAGGACACCGTTGAGGACGATAAGAAAAACTGCTCAAGAGCTGAAGATTTTGAGAAAATTTCAGCGGTGGATACAAAATTCGAGCGGACTCGCGAAACTGATGTACGTACTATACAGAATAAATTAACAATAGATATGGGGGGGATAAACCAGTACGATGGTGCCCCACAGAGTTGTACATGTTGATGGATAAGAGAGTCATAGCTACGCAAAGCAAGAGAAAGCAAGTAATATACGACACAATCAGTGACTGTGGGTAAATTCTTATGTAACGGTCAACATCATAAACATCACAGAAATCAGGCATGCGGGGTCAGCGCCGAAGACCAAAGAACCCGCGGAGTTTCTCCTTGAACCTCTGGAGGGGTTTCCGTTTCGGTGTAGGAAGAGCGCTTGGAGGAGACGGGAGGTTTTGAGCCAGATGTTGGAACTCGCGGGGGTCGTCGGGGGGCGGCTCCTGCGATCGTCGCCGGATGGTGCACCAATGGTTCGCCGGCAGTTCCACGGGAGGCTTAGTGGTGGTCTCCTGGGGTTCTTCCTGTAGTGATTCAGTGTACGCGGTGGATCGCGTGTCCAGAGAGCCGAGTGATCCAGAGGTGGTTTGCGATTCGGTCGGGCTCTCCGGGTCCGGGACATTCGAAGACGATCCGATGATTGCGCCTGTACCGGTGTTCAATGGGCAATATCAGGGGGGAATCAAAATCTCGAACTCACAGTGTATCATCGAATCTGACGACATCAGCTCCTCAGAGGCGGAAACGACATCCTCGTCCTCGACGAGAGGTGGCATGTCACCATCCCAGTCGGCCGCCGCCCTTTCAAGTCGTGTCACAACCTCCCCAACCTTGGGTCGCAATTTCGCGTCGTCATGCCAACAGCGTTGAGCAAAACGCCACAATGAATCGGAGAACCCAATGGCTGAGGCGTTCCCCGGTTTGGTTGGACGCACACCCATAACCACATTGAATGACAACTCCCCCATCCGAACACCACGGAATGGGTTTTCACCTGTAAGGACCTGGGCAATCTAAGTAAACGGCAGATACTCACGATCCTGCTTACATACCTGGAAGAGAAGCAATCCGAATGCGTAGACATCCGCCTCCGACGTGGGCATTGAATCTTTAAAACCGAACTTCGAAGGTACCATGAGTTCCGGCGCCATGAACGTCATCGTGCCGCCCTCCAATTGTGCGCTACACGACATCGGCTGCTTAGGGTCGAGGACCACCGTCATAAAACCGAAGTCCGCAAGGCAGGCACGAGGAGGCGTGTCGTTGGACATGAGGATGTTCGCCTGTTAAACGTCAAAAGAGGAATCGGTCACGAAACAAAGAGGCACTGACCCCTTTGAGGTCTCCGTGTGTGAGATTGGCGCCATGGAGGTACTTCAGACCCTGAGCGGCCCCGTGTAACTATCGTCACATTTTAGTGAACGGCGGGGGAGGCGGCGGGGGACGTGAAGCTACGTACCAGTTCCAGTCTGTTGACAGAATTGTTTTTGATGTACTGCATGATGTTTCCATGCTTCATCCACTCTGACACGGTAACGAATTGTCCTTTTTCCATGTCCCCGTAAACCCCAAAAAGCCTTAAAATGTTGGGATGGGACACTGTATTCCAGAGAATGACTTCTTTGCAAAATTGCTGAAGGATGGTCAGGACCGCCGAGAAAAACCCGCTGACGCTCACCTTTCTTATCTTGACTGAGTCGTCCTTCTCCGCAAGCCTCATGGTCTTCACCGCGACGAGGTGTCCCATGTACTTTCCGATTCTGACGTCGGCGAATCCACCGGAGGCGAGTATCTCGTCTTCAACTTCAATCTTTCCTGTTATCATCATCGAATCTGGCAGTCGCCCGTGTATCCCAGCAAGTCGCCTCAGTGTAACGAAGAAGGCTTGCTTCTCGACGGTCTTGAGCTTGTGCTCCGCGATGCCCTGATGAAACAATCTGAGATGGCGGAGGGGGGGACAGATGCGGATCGCAACTTACATTGTCCAGAATCTCGATGCACAGCTCGGCGTCCTTGCATTCCAAACTCGACATGAAAGTCCTGCCTTCTTTATCTACCAAGATTTCAGCCAACGTCCGAACGGCTTTGCCTTCATCGGTAGTGCTGGTGACGTCCTTCCATAACCGCCCGTAGTTTTTGGCCCTGGCGTTTCGGGGGGGGGGTCGGAGGTGTTGGAGGCGGGTGTTAGGGAGGCAGGGTGGAGGGGAAGATAAGCGCGGTTAACTACATAAGGGTTGGTTTTATAACAAAAGACAGGACTCGTCGTGGCTCCATCCACCAGCCGGAGGAGGCGTGGCCTGTGGGTGTTGTTTTTTTTTTTGAGAAAGCGACTGCGTTTCACTCGGCACCTTCCGGGGCTTAAAGCGCTCAGTCATTTTCTCTGTAAATGGGCGGCGATCTGAATAGATTAAATACCGACGACATTCGTTGATTATATCTTATAATTGTTAAAGTAAAGATGATGGGGTCATGAGGTTGTGATAAAAGATTGAAAAGAGTGTCCGGCCAAGATATGCAAGGGGGAATACCAGGGGGAAGAGAGGCAAACTGCGACTACAGCCACCAACGATACCCGATCGGCACTGGTTTGATCCGTTTCTCCACAATCTCCTGCACCTGTCGTCCAACAACGAACGGAAGCTCCAAGTAGGCGTGTTCGAATGTGTACAGCCAGGGATGTTCACCCGTCCCGCTCTCCACGCTCTCCTTACATGATCGCCAATACTGCTCCAACGCACGACCCCCAAACCCGGCATCCGCCATCTTGTTTGCAACGTGTTCGTGTCCATTCTCGTCGGAGCACCCTTCCGTCTCCGGTGAAAGATCGAATGGGTACTGGTCGTGCTGGCCAAAGAACCCCATGACAATTGAGGCAAAGTTCGACTCGAGGACCTTCGGAAGATGAGCCTCATACTCTTCGCAGTGATCGGCCTCGTGCGGCCAAGGATTCCCAAGCTCGCCGTAGCCGTCTTCGGCAATCCTATCGTAGAATTCGCCGTTCGTTCCCTTATGGGAGTTGGAGATAAGGACAAAGTGGGGGGTTGTTGCCCATTCAGAAGATTGCACCTCCCCCGTCGAGACAGGAACGATGTTGAACCATGAGGCCTTTCCCACGTTGACTGCGCATAGGTTCTTAAATGGGGGTCGTGCTTGCCATGCGGTAGGGTTAGGAGACACTCTGTAAAAGGTACTGTGATAACCTAAAGGGTGACATCCGATATTAGATAACTGCCGGAATGACTGAAGGCTATCATAACCGACCTTTTGAACAGAACCGTCGGATCAGCATGAGGATTGGAGTACCGCGAACCAGCCACTCCGCACGAATGGGAACAATAGAAGCATGAGAAGCCACACAGGCAATTTGTCGCGGGCTAATCAACGTCGATGTCCGAATATAACTGGAGGATTACCACGTAAGTGATGGTTAAAAATGCATGATGGAAATGATCTACTTTCGCATCGACACAGTAAGCCCGATTTCTTCAGCAAGTCTTAAGCTCCAGTCGGCTGTCAACGTCGACAGCCAGACTTGAAGGGCTTCTTCCTCTCGCGTGAGGAAAGTCTTCCTCGCCATATCTTCCCAGGTAATCAACTTTGCCCACGGTACTTCCTGCTCCACAGACTCGTAGTACTTCTGTATCACCTTCGACGTCTGTGCATAGATGAACTCGGGGTCTGTCCGCGCCCGGATAGCAGCATTCGGGAAGCCAGCTTGGACCTTGGCTCTCTTGCCAACAGAGAGGAGCCGGCAGAGCGAGAGAAATCGGATGATCGTGAGATGGTTGGTAATGTCCCACGAACACTCGGTAGCTATCGACCGGTAGCTGTGAGACCCGAGTGTCTGGAGGGGAGGGGATTGGGGGGAAGGGGAAGACTTGCGGAGGGACACTACAGGAGATATGGCTTGTGGGCGGAGCAGATCGGGGATGGTGGGGAGGTCGCCAGGAACAGAGGGAGGTTGGGGACAGTTAACTCTCGAGTAGTCGATCTTGAAATCAGAAATCGTTTGGTCAGATTCTGACTCCGCGGGGGTCGAAGGCATCGGGGTGGAAACGTCGCTATGCCAGGACTCGGAACGCTGATGACCCTTACCACGCCCACCCATCCGCTTATCGAACATATCGACAAACGACGACCACCCAATCCTGTCAAAGATCTGCCCATAGCTGACCCTTGAACCGAACCCCAACGCTCGCATGTACCCATTCTTCTTGTGCAAGGCAACCATTAGGGCGATAGTATCCGCCTTCACCTGAGCCAAGGCGATCAGGGCCTCATCGATCCAGGTTCGAGATTCCGGCTCTCGGTAATGCTGGTAGACCTCCCAAATCATCTGAGCTCGCATGTGGCAAGCGGTGTCCCCAACGTGAGCGTCGAAATCGGCGAGAATGTCTTTGTGTTCGGGATCAGAGAGGAGGATGTCGTGCGGGGAATAGGCGAGGGAAAATGTTTCGAGGGCATCTCCGACAGCTTGGAGACCGTGGAAAATATGTAACAGAGTTCGTTTCAAATCCTGGCCTCGCGTTTCTTTGGCCGGACTGGCAAGGAGAAGCGTAGCCATTGTACAAGAGAAGTCGGTGCTAGTTACAACGGGCTGAGACTGTTGAGAGCCTGGAGCACAGCAGAGGTTGAGCTCTTTGCACCCGGAAGTAAGAGAGAAAGGACAAAGGACAGCGCAACGATTGCCTCGCCTAATGAAGGCCCGGCGGGAAGCGATGATATGGGTGCCTGGCAGATGACGGCCAAGGGAGAGCAACGCAGAGAGACTCTTGCCTCGAAGACCACCGATAGGCGACCAGACCTCCCTGTCAATTGTCGGTGGTCCTTTGCTCCTGCAAGAAAGCAGGCCTAGTCCCATGCATGGCATTCTGAGATCTGCCGTCCCACTCAACACTGAGAAAGCAGCACTGGAGGGACAACGAGTCGAAGATCGGGTAGCATTGTCGTCCATGACTGATTGGTCTTGACAGGGGAGTGGCATTCGCAGTCTTCACGGAAACACACCGAGAATTCTCGGTCCAAGGAGCCGTCACCGGAAGCGAGTGACCCGAGGTGAGATCGAGACTAGGACGACCGACCCCGCCACGAAGCTCTATATCCTCCATAAGTCTGCGTTGGGGAGGTTCCCGCGTAGCGCTTGTGCGAGGAGGATGAAAGGAAGATAGCAGGGGCGGCGTCGGTCGCGACTCGCGAACGTCGGGTCGGAGTCCCGCGCATCTTCCAAATGCGGAAACGCGTGGGGCTTCGGAATGTTCCCACGCCTTAACCAGATGGATTTTCCTTCCATCTACGCACCAAATTTTGTCCGCTGTGCCGGCTCTAATAACTACACGTGCAACGAAACACATTCCTTGGAGTGCCGTTCTCACACTGGTTACAATGGGAGGCAGAAGAATCCCGAGAGTATGAGGGTAGGGAACATAAATGTTGAACGGCAAGGATAACCCGGGACGTCGATCCGCTGTGCCCGGTTCCCCGCTTTCCCCGAGAAAGCGGCGACTGTCGGTTTCCCATCCGTGCCCCCTCTCGTGCTGGCGCACTGATTCGTCGATCCAATTGTGCAACTCTATCTGCAATGGAGTTCATATCTACCGCCTCAAACGCCAGCACAATAGGCGGTTCCGTCACGTCTTGCGGCGAAACTTGACGATGCCAACCCACACATTGGAGACCCAACCACACATTGAAAGACACGATGCTCGTGCGTGCGTAAAACACTGCATAACTGGTGGGGTCACCGATGTTCGGTAAGTGGTTCCACTGCGTTGCGGCGCTTCAGGCCTTCAGGCGTGGTTCTCCGCGTGCGAGGTCACCCACGTATATTGGGGCATAGGGTCATCTTGTTCCTCCCTTCTGGTCTCCATCGCAATCGTTAAAAAGTATACCAACTCCCCTGCCGCGTACAACCTGACGGGCTTCTTTATTCTCCCGACGACTGCCGCGGACTTCTGAAATCAATTGTACGCTCATTCTACAGAATCTTGTCCGTTTATCCCCTCCATCTTCATACCTTGGAAGGCTTTCTCTCCTTAGGGGGAGTCCTATCACCCTAATCCGCGGACATGGGGGAACCCGCCATATCGATACCTCGCACGTCTGACGAGGGGATGGAAACCACACATTCGAACCCGTTGCGGGTCCCACACTGGACACCCGGTTTTGGAAGAAAACGAGAGATTCAATATCTTCCCGGGTGTCCCGGGATGACCGAGGCAGCCAGGGAGTTATAGACACCAAACTGTGCAGTCGTACTGAAACGACGATGCATTGGGTTGGTCAAATGGAGGGAACGTGGAGATTTCTGAGTGATGTGCTGGGCCCAAACCGAGGGTAATCATCGTAAATGGGATCAATTGGCCTCACCGAAACCTCCGTATGTGAGTAATGCCCGTCCTCTCCACCCTTCAATCATCTTCAATCATTCTGTGACGCCAGGACGAAACCGTTGATCTCCCGTTCCACCCGGTGCGCGTCCCACGCGGAGTCAAGTGGGATCAATGCGTAAGTGCGTTTCCTCCGGGCGTCAGATAGAACATCTCATCCCTAAAACTGACCAAGCACTGTGCTACGCTGATAGAAAAACCAGTCCCCGGAAAAATTGATCGGGCAAGTTTACCTCCTAATGAATTAACCCGATTGGTCCACATTCTCTCCTTAAACCTCCGGACCGCAGCCACTCTCCCACCAGGGGTTTGACCACGATGCTGCTTGTTTCATTCCTCGTCCAGGAACGCGCTAGTGGCACAACTTTCTCGCACTGATGAACGTCCCATAAACCCGCACAGCAAATGCGTTACTAAAACCATCACAGATACAGCCCTCGGGCACGACTGGTTCACATCTCGCCCGACGTTGACCCCGCCGTCAGCTGGATCGTAGGGCGAGCGAAAATTAACTCTCCATTCTAACCTGTTGTTCTTGGTGCCTACCAGAGCTAAGAACGGAGGTGTCCCCTCGATCGGGATTTGCCTCCTTCCTGTCCAGCCCAAACCTAGCGCCGGAACTCGGCACAATCCGGGCTTATCAAAAGACGCCCGACATGACTCGCTCGGACGACAATCACCCTCTCCTCGTTGTTCGTGCTTCGCGCTCCATACTTACGCGTTATTCGGACGTTTCTGAGACGTGGATCCCACATCATGACCAAAAGCAGTGCTCACCTCTCGCGTTCATGCAAGAAAAGTGGCACACTTTTCGTTCCGAGTCGGAAAGGGATTTCGGCACTTCTGAATCTATCTTCGCGCACCACGCAACTCCTGGCCATTCCAAACTTGCAGAACGTTCCAAACGGGGGACCCATGACCATTCACGAGGCTCCTGTTAGCCTCTCTCCGTCGTTGGTCACACCCGTGGTCACCGGATCACAGAGGGGGCCTTTGTCACCGTTCGCCAATTCCGGTTTGGGGGTCTTGGCTAACCATTTGCCGGTGTGGGAACGAGGCCGGGGTCATATATATCCAGGTGCGTACCCTTAATGAACTCGACTATTACAAAAAGGAGGGTCTGACGCCGGTTCCAGATAACGTCAGTGACAAACCATTACAGGCCACCATCTCATATCTGGCCGCCTCGCGTTCGCTGCAGATATCGACAAACGATCTATAAGCGATTAACAGCCGACACACGCTGCGGGGGTCAGGGTGATTTCTAGGAGACTGAGAATCCTCCCCTGGCTGATCACTGTGCAGGATTAGCCGAAAGGCGTTGTAGCGAACATGCGTGAAAAGCACACATGCTGACATTCGGACGCGTGGGAACTGTGCTTTGTCGGATTGTTGATGCAGACTATTCTTCCATCTGTCTCTCACGGGTTTTGGCGCCGATAAGACTGGCTTTAGGTTCCTTTCAGTCCTTTGCGAGTCGGAGGAATACAGTCCGATGGTGCGCAATTCATTTGAACACCTTATAAACCAACGGAAGCATACCATAGACGCGGGCCGGTAGCTATCGCCAATGGGCTCCGAAGTCTTCCCTATTCTTTCCCCGACGATGGGGTCGGACAGCTTGCTTTCAATGGATCACTCAGGCGCCAAATGCTGTGTGTGTGTCATCGGGTTGACGTTCTTGACGCGTCGCGGCTGCCATTGTCAGACGTGTGAACGGGCAAACTGGATAACGAAATGGGGAAGAGCATAGGAGTGGGGTCTGATTAATTCGGTTTGTTGGTCAGCGCAGCCTTGCTGTGTGTGGGGTAAGTGGACTCGAAGTCTCACGACCCGCGCTTGAGGACGGGAGGGATTTGATCGATCGGTCCTGTCAGTTTGCGACCTTGACGCGCCCGTGCGCTATGGCCTCCGGTGCAGCTCCATCACAGACGCACGGTTCAGGACGCCGAGGTAAGCACTCCAGTCACATCACACCTTCTTGTCTCCCGTTATTGCAAGTCCCCCTCCCATAAGGAGAGTTAAGTGGAGTATCGAGATAAAAGGATTGCTTGCCATAAGTTGGGGTCTCTTTTCTGTTGTTTTTGTTTGTTTGGCTTGGGCGGTCATCATACTGAACGTTGGAAGGTCTGTGAGAGTTGGCGTCGTGTTATCTCTCTGATACCGTTCTCCCGCTTCGGCGTCTGTGCCTCACCATATGCTCTAACTCGAAGTCCGCGAACTCATATCGCTCGGTCCTGGCCCGGCCCAGGCTATGAGGGGGATCCCTCATAACCTCCTCTCAGATCTCGGGGCTCGCTGACTACAGCTGATCGGTGCTTGATCGTCCCCGATCCCTCCAAACTGCGAGTCGGAGAGAGTTCGGTCATTTCCCCCTCGAAGCAGCGGTTCACCCCTACGATTGGCCTTTACCAAGATAAGTACGTCCTGATAGCAAGGGTAATTCACTACCGCAGTTGGTTTGGGTTGAGGGTTGGTAAGCGGTGAACTAGCGGGGGAGTGCAAACAGATCTCTCCGTGGGCTTTTGTGAATGCGGGCAGTGATCCGGTCCTAGGCGACTCGAGCCTGGGATTGTCTACGATTCCGTTGGTCCTTCCGAGTTTTCGTGACTATGAGTCATGAAAGGCGGGGGCACTGTATCATGAACAGTCAGTGGATGGCTGAGTCTACATCGCTAAATGGCTATACGAGAGCTTAACTGGCAACCGACCGACGCTAGTGCCAGGATTTGGCTCAATTGGTCGGGAAGTGCATTGTAGGAGGCTGGGATGGCCCCACGAAGGGCACACGGGTGCGGTCTGGTGGGGTATGGCTTACGCGAACACCGTTCCGTCATGCTAACGAGGGTTACGATCTGGAAAATGCATGTCGGACTGATGAGCAAATTCCCGGAACGGGATTGGCGGGTTCTCCTCGGTACTTTTTTCCTGGAAGATCGATTACTTTCTCCGTCCCGAGGTCTTACCAGGTCTTATCTCAGCTTACAGAACGCGAGTCGGAAAACCGACAATACTGTACGTAATGAGGGTATGTCCGGTCTAATATGCCGGACCCAACGGCGCCCGCGGCTCCAACCTTGCCGACTTCTCAAAGCGGGGCTGCCAAGAGAACTCACAGAGTCGTGCATGGTAGATCACTGTGTCAAGTTATGGAGCGATCGTGTGCTCAGAATGACCAGGCGTTGTTGCTGGATGGTTAACAAAGTATCCTTATCTAGACTTCAAGCGCTATCGCCTGTGACAAAGTTCTCCGGACCATTTACGATTATAAGATAGATAAATGTGTGGGATTGCAGTATGTGCGAGGTACGAATACAAGTCTCGGTGGCCATAACGATAAATTAGTGAAGTCAGTACCGCTAAGTGGATAAATTATGAGGGGAATTAGAAGTGTACGTGGATTCTCTACACGTCAACCGAATCGTAATGTACGTTAGTATGTACTTGTAATAGCTTAATGGAATGTTCGTCTTCATGCCCAATTTCTTTGTGCGACGCTGCGATAGTAGACAAAGCGGCGCTCACTGGTTCACGGAGCCGCTACCAATCACCACCTTCTCTACCAGCGCTGACATTTCAGGAGGGCACTGCGTCTTGTTTCCGATATGGTCCCAAGTCATGTGTCTCCAAATATCGGTGAGACTTGTCGATTGGAAGGTACAATAGGGGAGCGAGCAAGTCATGATGAGTGGTTCCGACTGCGTTTCGGGAGGAGCGAAAGTGATGGTGTGCAGGGATTCCGCTTGACTGGGAGAGTCGGTTCTTGAAACGTTGGGGATTGCGGCGGTAATAACTTCGGGACTGATCGTACCCTGGCTATAGGGTGCCTGGTCCGGTAGGCTGAAATCCGCCGACGAGAAAGAGCTTGTCCAGGAAAGGGTACTCGAAGATGATTCCGAGCGGTGGTGACCGTGTTGTGAGCTGCCTGCGCCCGCGTTGTAGTAACCAAAGTCCATGGGGAGACCCTCTGTGTACTTTTCGGTGGGTTCTGGGGAAGATAAGGTGGTTTGGCTCTCCCAGTTGTTGAAGAACGGCTCTAATGATGGTTCGAATCCGGACGAGCCGTGGGAGGGTGTTGGCGATGGGGTAGGGGAGGTGAAGTATTCGTTTTGTGAGCCAGGAGCAACAGGGCGCAGCGTGTTGGTGTCGAACATTGCCGCAGCCTGTTGGATCCCATCGGTGATGCGACCAGCTCTAAGTAGGCTCAGCCAGCGATTTCTGCAGTGGACTGCGGGTCTACCAGTCAGGTACCCAGAGATGATGTTCCATCGCCGCCCATGTTTTTCTTGGGCCTCCATCAGGATATGGTCCTCGGCATCTGTCCAAGGATCACGACCTGTGGTAAAATTATGAGATTGAGGGGCATAGTGTGATCAGTGAAACGCTTACGAATGGATGGGTCAAGTTTCTCGCGCCACCGTTTCGCACACTGGTCGTCGGTTCGGCCAGGGAGAAGGTCGGCGACTTTGTGCCATTGGCGTCCGTATCGCTTGACAGCTTGGATGAGCTGAATATCTTCCGCGTTTGTCCAACGACCTATACGAGAGCTGGATTAGAACGGTGACCGACATTGACATAGTCCGTGTGAACGTACCTTTACGAAGGGATGGATCGAGAGAATGGATCCAACGCTTCCTGCAAGACTTGTTTGTCCTTCCGGGAAGACTTTGAGCGATAGTATTCCAGCAACGCCTCGGACCAGCTAGATCGAACTTGAGTAAGTCCCTGATTCAACAAATGGCTCGACCAAAGGACTCACAGGCGGTGACCGCTTCGACAAGGACTGCGTCCTCCTCGGGAGTCCATTTTGAGTTTTCGTTCAACCGACTATCACCTAAAGTAGTGGACATCGATGGGAATGGGGGGGGAGGTGGTGGAAAAGTGCGGTGGGATGAAGGTTGGGTATGGGCAGTCAGTCAAGACGGGATGACGGGTATTTAAGGGCCGTCCGAGGCATCCGTGATGGCGAAGAATACAGACCACGTCAGGAGATCAAATGATCTCGAGCGCAGTGCTTGCTCGAGTAGTTCGCAACGAATTGGGGGGGGGCGCAATCATTGGCAGCGAGGAGAAGTTTGAACCGAGTCGGATCTGAGATTCCCCCTTGTGTGGACATAGAGAGGGTTTTTTGTCCGCGACCCACTAGGTCGGTTTCAGGTATTGCTTCGAGCGCCATCCCAGGGCCAGGGCAGTCCCCACAATGCTATGTTATCGGAGCGATGAGCAAAGCCGGGTTAAATGTCCCAAAAAAGGAAAGCCGGGACAGCCGGGACATCCCGCGTTCTCACGCCACTTGGGTCAGCACGCACGTGACGTTGACTTGCTTCCCAGCGGGTCGTGGCCAGTAAAGATGGCAAACTTCAGACAGAAAATACAGGGAAGGCCGAGGGAAGACCATAAACCTCCGTTTTTGCCGATGGAGCCCTTATTCCTTTTCTTCGACCCCCACCACCACCACCACCGCCATGCGCATCACCGCAGGTTGCGCCGCTGTCCTCCTCACCCTCGTTCATTGTCTCGTCGTGGATGCCGCGAAAAGTCGCCGCCGCGAGTTCGATTTTCACGTCAGCAATCTGCAGCGTGATGGGGTGCGCCGGACCGTCGTCAATGGTCGGTCGCCGTTTTTCCTTTTCTCTCTCCCAGCTGATGGACTAACGTACGCGTCGCCTAGGTCAATACCCAGGTGAGAGAGAACTGTCGCCAAATAAATCCCCATGGAGAACGCTGGCTTACGTGGCGCGTTACGTATAGGTCCGCTGGTCCGTGTCCCACATGACACAGATGTCGAGGTCAATCTGTTCAATGATCTTGACATAAACCATACCGCGGTGTGTGACAATTGATTGTATGATGCTGGACAACGTCCCCTAAATCGCTTTGTCCCCCAGATCCATTGGCACGGGCTCCATCAACGCGGAACCCCACACTCGGACGGGTTTCCCACCCAGAACCAATGTGCCATTCCGGCCAAGAGGAATATGAAATACAGCTTCCGTGCCGATCCCCCGGGAACCACTTTCTGGCATGCTCACTTTCATTCGATGAACGTGGATGGGTTATATGGCCCGTTCATCGTCGAGGATGCGCCGGGGTCCTTCCCTTTCCACTATGATGAGGAGCGGGTAATCCTTCTGACCGATGAATACGGGAGCACATCTTGGGAACTCGAGGACTACCTCAGAGGCCACGACGCCAATGGAAACCCTCACCCCGATCCTGCCCCCACCGCTGGTCTCCTTTGTCTATATGACGAGAAGAATAAAAATTCCGTCACCAGCTCATGTTCTAGGGGTTCTTCGGGTCAGGGGTTCAATTTGAACTTCGAGCCCGGGAAGGTCTATCGGCTCCGTATCATCTGCGGGTCAATTATCTCGCCCTTCATCTTCTCTATTGATCAGCATGAACTGCAACTCGTTTCTGCCGACTATTCTTCCCTCGACGGCGATACCTGGGTCAAAGGTGTTCCCATCACGGTGGGTTTGGGTTACATCTTCCATCCACCTTCAATCTGACCCTCTTGAACTCAGACCGGTCAACGGTACGACGTCCTCGTCAAGACCGATGTCACTGCCAAGCGAGATGAAACGTTCTGGGTAAGGGCCACCATGCAGTCCCAGTGTTGTAAGCGCTATTGCTCCGTATCCGTGTGGGAACCCAAATAACTCTCGACTAGGGCCACCGAACGACTCCACCTTCGATTCGGATGTTCGTGGTGTGCTGAGTTACAGTCGCAATCCGAGTAAAACAACTCCCATACCTCAGTCCAAGGCGTGGAATGTTACCAACCCTGCGTGCAAGGACATCGACCGTTCACTTCTGAAGCCAAATCCTTTATCCTTCCTTCAACCCCACCCTCCTTCCTTGGAACAACCTTCCATGTCACTCTTTCTCAATTACACATTCCCTGTCGTTGATGGATCCGATGTCCACACCGTCGTGAACGGTCGGGTCTATCACGTCAACGACACTGCCTATCCCACCCTGTATGCCATTCAAGAGAATGCGACTTGGACTCCCCCCAGCTCGGAGCAACGAAATCTCATGACTATCCCTGATGAATATAGGGGCAAGACCGTGCGAATAGTCCTGCAGAGTTCTGGTGGTCACGGCACCCATCCCTTCCACATGCACGGTCACGGCTTCCAGGTGATTGCGGATGGTGTTGGTTCGTTTGACGACGCGGCCCAGGCACTCGCAAACTCTGTGGATTTACGTGACGCGGTTGTTCGAGACACCATTACTGTCCCGGCCAACGGATGGATTGCCATCCAGTATGTGTTTCCTCCAATGCCGTACAACATGTAACGCATACTCACACGCTGATTTCTCCTCGGCAGCATAACCGCCGACAATCCGGGCGTTTGGGCTTTGCATTGTCACGTTGGTGAGTTGTTGAAACCAACTATCAGTCCTTGACTACCCGCCTGTCATCTCCTTCACCGCCACATCCAATTAGGATCCTCGCTTTTATACGCGAAACACATCCCTTGCGATCAAAACAATTACATTCTTTGTCGCTCATTTTTCCATTCTCGGATCCGCAACCCTTCCGCTGCCTGCCCATCATATGCTGTGCTTGAACAATGACTGACCACTGTGGATCTTGACTGTTATTGTAGGATGGCATCTCGAAGTCGGTATGCTGGGTCAAATCATTGAGCTCCCGAAGGCGATTTCGACCGAGGTTCGTATTCCTCAAGAGCACAAGGACCTATGTGGACCTGGGCGCTCCGCCAAATAGGCAACTCCGATTCCGCAGTACCGCATATCCCCTCTACGAATGGAAGGGCTGCGGTGCTGTGGATTTCATTTCCAGTCATTACTCGCTCTCGGTGACTATTGTTCTAATCAAACCGCTACGAAAAAATAACCTAGATGAGTATGGGCCACCTTAACAAAGGTGGGGCTAATACCCTTCGATGGAACCGAAGAGATGTGGGGAGAAGGGTGTGAAACGGAAGCGGAAGATGGTGGGACGATCTCTGAGAAGCACTAGTGCCAGTCTCACCTCGCCTGGTACTCTTCTTGATGATCTTCATTTTCTGGTGATCTGGGTGCTTCTTTTCCCGCGGGGTTCTGACGCTGTCGTGCGGATGGCCAAACCCCTTCGACTTGCGGAGTTTCTCCTCATACCTACCTGTTTCAGGAACGAACCGTGCGTTTGCGTGTGGCCTGGACGATCTTTTTGATACGCGGACCCTCTACCCGAATCCTTCACCAGCTACCTATTAATCCTTTCCGTCTCTCTTCTTGTTCCCCCCAGAATCCCACCGGCTTCATCTCGTTCCTTGAACTTTTTCTTTGTTGAAATAGAAGTATTCGTACTTATCCTTTATTATTGTGCATAGTGCATCCCCCCTCCTTTCGTTACCACACCTCCTGCATCATACCTCCCCTTTTTAAACTCTTCTCAGACTTGTTATCTGCATTCGTTTTGATATCGTCACTATTGTTTTCATCGGTATTCGCTTGCTACATCTCGAGACAATGCATACACCATATCCCGATGCACCATATCAATATCTCATTATCTTGACGTTCACCCGTTCGGTCCCCATGGTTCTCTGCGTGAGAAAATTGTTCTGGTGAAGCTTCACTTGTTTGGGCGAGATTCTTAGCCTTCAATCACTTGGTCATTGGTCAACGGCTGCCGCCAACAACACAGCTCTACAGGAGTCCCCCACGACTGAACGCAGATTGCACACTTTCTCCTGCACTGACCACCAAGGTCTACAACTCTGAAATGCGGAGGGATCCACGATCCTCCTACGCCATCGGCTTCTGGAATGCAACGCAAAAAAGAGGGACAACAAAACTAAGACTGAGCGTCAATCACACCCGGAGTCAAACCTTGAATATTTGAATGCCTCTGAAAGGCGACCGACAAGCATGGGTTCGAGGCCCTTGAAGGAAAGGTCCCAGGTCCCATTCAGGCGGCTCGCGTCCGCGTACGGTCGTGCTTCTCCGGGGTTGTGATATTTCCGGTGATCCCCTCATGAGAACTAACGAAGAACGGATGAGCTGGGATGTGGGAGCCCGGATCCACCGATTGTGTTTCGTGTTTCGTAGGTCCACCCCGATAACCGGTAGAGCTGTCGGCGTGCCTGGGCCCTCGTCTCCATGGATTATGATCGATGAATATAATACCCGGAATTGATATTGAACGGTGACTAAATTTTGGGCGTCTGAGGTGTGCAGTGTTAGAGCGGTCCCATCTTACCCGTACCCACGCAATAGGCACTAATTTTCGCTTGTACCTTCCGTTGATATCTGGGCCGGGCGTCAGCCAGTGTATCGCCTCCCTCGGAGACTTCATAAGCCCTACGTGAGTGATCATGAGTAATCCGGGCCGTCTGACCAGGGCTCCGGAAATTTGACTGTTGGAGTGGCACTGCTGTGTGGGAAAGAGTCCAAGGAAGCACTTTATCAGTCACCGGAGGATGATCGATGGCTTTGTGATCCACACAAAACGCCGAATGGAAACAAATAGGACCTGCAACCCTGCCTATTGCGTGGGGAGCCATCTGTGATGTGCATGGCAGACCGTGGTTCTGCGGTTCTGGCAACCCCCTATGTGTCTCTTCAGGTCGGGTGAGGAACGGAGAAGACGCCGGGGCTGGAGCCGAGGAGTTTTTGTGACGCCAGCGCCCAGTCAATATCGAGATTGGTATCGCCACTGAACCGCAGCCACCAACAAGACCGTGGGTAAGAGCGCTAGTCGCCGAATCGTCATGGCCAATGAAACTGGTCTGCGGATGTCGCTACGGGGCCGCGCAGCGCTAATACCTGGAGCGGATTGGTGTGCCCATTGGACATGGAAAGGTGAGACGGTTCACACGACACCATGTCGAATGGGTCGTGTTTGACGAGGAGGTTGAAAGGTGACGTACTCGACACAGACATCGCGTTTGGCACAGCAAACGTCAAGTCGAGAGAAAAAAAGCCGTGGGAGAGGGTTTGAGGGTTTTCTCACTTGGCGGCTGCCGACACGACATTGAATGCGTAGTAGACGTAGCGAGGGACGCGCCCATTCCTGAATCGTGCAAGGCCGAAACCCCACGGGCCCGCGTGGTACTCGGTTTCACGGGAAGCCAAACTCGGGGCAGTCAGCTGCGCGAACGAGCCTTCCGCTAGTCCTCGAGTCTAAACACACGGATCGGGTCAAAGTGGGTTCCATGTCATCGTGCTGTGCTGTGTCGTACCTGACCTTGCCATCAACCGTCGATGCGCTCGCCCCTATGAAACGGGTCGATTCTTCATAACCCCGATCATTTTGGCGGGGTGGGAGGCGAAAGTTGTAGTCAAAAATACGCTCGCTTTATTCCTTTCACGGCCAGGCAAACGTGTCTTGGGCGGATTCGTGGCTGGTGGGTTGTGTTTGTGGGGTGGGAGTTCGCGTAGCAGCCTGGGAGGCTGGCGAGACGACATTTTGATTCCTCGGAGCCCTGATATTGGTCCTTGGGAATGAAAGCACTGGCGCGACGTACTGCCGCCCCCGCTACCTGGGGTTTTGGCCATCTTCAACGTACTAGGGTGAGGAGCCCCCAGGTACGTCCAAAACTTAGCGCTTACTACTCTGTTGTATCGTACGGCTACTCCCGAAGTACACGCTTTCAACTCACGATGTGACTGGAGGGTGCGAGTTACCTCATGGCTAGGACGTGAGCCACCTTCGCCATAGCCTTCACCTGTGACATTCCCCGTGTCTCCCATCTCCGTCGTCCTACATTGTGAACGCGATGTCGGTCGATTTCAACAGGCTGTGGAAGAAAGCTCGTACCGCAAAGGATGAGGCGGAATCCATTCGGGCCATGACAAAGATCTTGTCAACCAAGGAAGGCCGAACGTTCACCTTGGACTTGGAACCATCGGATGCAGAGTTGTGCATTGAGATCTTGGACCACGTGAGTTCAGCTCCCCACCGATTATGCCTGATCGTCGCTCACGAACGCAATGATATGTTCAGGGTCTGGCGGAGCATAAGCTCCACGCACCTGAGAAACAAGCATTCTTTAGCACCTTGAGGAGACTTGCAGGAAAGCACGCGCGATTGCCCGAATCGATGGTCATCACAGACAAGATCGACTTTTCTGCCACTAGTCAACTCCAAACATCGGGTGGTTTCGCGGATATCAAGCCTGGGAAGTACAAGGGGTGTACCGTCGCGGTGAAGACATTGAGGGTCGCGATGTCGGATAACTTCGTAAAGATCAGGAAGGTGGGTGGAAAGCGGGTTTTCATGGTCGGGTGGGATGGCACTGAGATTGTTTTCCAGCAATTCTGTAAAGAGGTTATCCTTTGGAACTCGCTATCTCATCCGAACGTTCTGAAGCTTATCGGCGTTCTGGGTGGCATTGAGCAGTATCAGTTTGCCACAGTGTCGGAATGGATGGTACACGGTAACATTATGGAGTACATCAGGAAGTACGCCACGAAAAGGCTGGAGCTTGTACGTGCCTCCGATTCCCACGTTCAACGATTCCCACCTTGATTCCTTCCGAACTCGACAACAGTTACATGGTGCGGTGCAAGGATTGAAGTACCTCCATGACGCCAATCTCACCCATGGGGACCTCAAAGGGGTTCGTGTCTGACAACCATTCGACGTGTCTGCCGTGTTCTGATCCTACAGTAGGCAAACATTCTCATGACAAACGACACGCCTCCTCAGGCATGTCTCGCGGACTTTGGGTTTACGACCATGGTGCTCGACCCACAGAACGTGATGTCATCAAGTCTCACGATACAAGGCGGAACGATGGCGTTCATGGCCCCAGAAATAATTGCACCTTCTAAGTTCGGTCTCAAGAATTCGGTTCCCACCCAGGAGGGAGACGTCTACGCCTTCGGGTCGGTCATACTTCAGGTGATCGCGGCGCACCATCATCATCTAGTTGTTTCTTCTTGACGATCTGTCAGGTCCTGACAGGAGAGCAACCATTTCGAAATATCAAACCCATGGAACTCGCCTACCATGTTTCATCCGGCGTTCGCCCGGAAAAGCCTGCGAATGCGGAGGCTATCGGGATATCCAACTCTTTATGGAAGCTCCTCCAGAGGTGTTGGGACGGCGACAAAACTCAAAGACCACAGATCCGGGAAGTTGTGGCGAGAGTCGGCAGTGCCGCGGATGATTGGCATGCGGACATGCCACCGAGTGTCGTCGACCATCTGGAGGACCCTTCTGAGGAAGACTCGGATGAGTTGAAACACGGTAAGTCCTCGTTTTCTGCTATTGTGCTGTTTGTTCTTAGACCTCCGGGACAGTTGGGATATTTGACACTTATGAGAGCGAGGCCCCACCACCCGCCCGCCCCAGCATCAATACTCCGCAACCCGGCAACAGGCGTATCGTTTCGACCAAACCCACTCAGATGGAAACCTACGAAGAGCATACCGAGCCTGTATTCGAGCACTTGAACCAAGATAACCCCTCACCCCCCACTGCCCTTCCTCCACGGAAACGCAAAGGATTTAGGCACTGGTTGGGCAAACTTCTTGGACGAAATTCGACGCGCTGAGCACTTCACTCACTATTTATGATGGCTGCTTGTACATTTCACAGCTTCGTAATCATCCCAAGTATATGTATATTTGCTCGACCTGGTCGCAACTGCCAAGAGAGGGCCGTATGGAGGATTCTCGTAGGATAGCAGAAAGGGTGAAAAATGCGTGGTATTCCCGAGGTGCGGGGGGACTTGGAATCAATCGATCTCGTCCTTGGCCGCTTGAGAGCCGGTTTTACCAATGGGCTGTGGAGGATGATTGAGCGTTGCTGGCGGCAAAATTGGAACAGTGAACGACCGGAAGTGGGGGGAATACTGCGCTGTCTGGAGAGTGTCGCTCAAGCCTGGGACACAAGACTGACACTGTCTCGCTGTGCGACTACCCGTACAGATAGCGAAGACAGTATGTTCCTCTCCTTCCTCTCTACTTGATATTTCCATCAGCTACTACTACACCGCCTTCCGATAGTCGTATTGTATACCGTGTTATCGCGATTCCGTCGTCGGAGAGTAGGTCTGATTCAGTATTTTAACTCGCAGCTAGGACTCAACCATCTAGCGTCGGTTCCTCCTTCAAGCGAAATCGGTCCGAAAATGAAGGTGGTAGATTACAGAGTGGTTGTCCACGATATATACTATTGCTCGAGAGCCTTAGGTTGCGCCAATCACCTACTTCCCCAGGACCACGCGGCGTAGTTCAGATTGAATGAAATAGCTCTCGTATCTGGCAATGCGTTGGCATTGACCGGTGACCGGTGACCGGTCGGCATCGCTGAACAATTCTCCATAACCCGCTGGTGGGTCCAAAACCCTCCGCCGCCCCTGGTTCCCATGGTCGGTCACCGGCCACAATCGCGTCCACCACCACTCCTCCATCCGCGGTTCCCCAGAGGTAGCTTGATTGTGGTGCGCTTAGCCGTTCTCCACTTCACTGAAGGTCTCCACTTGGCTGTACAATCGATATTATTCTAGTGATATGTGACAAAACTGCCATCATGAGAGCATTTGCGCTCCACGCTGAGCTTGGCCTGAGAGGTTTTTGCTACTCTGACGAGACCTTGATGCTCGTGCTCACATCCTTATCCTCATGGTTAAACGAACAACAGTCTTGAGACGTCCCCTCCGCTGACGTCCGAACCCGAAAAATTAGTCATTGCCGTCGCTCCAAGGCGCACACACACACCAGTGAACATACAATGACCCACGCAACCCTGTTAATCTTCATCGTCGCTAGAATCCTCATCAGAGTCCTCCAACGTAATCCACGGAGAACTAATTTTCACGTGCGAGACGTAATCCGCAAGTCCCAAAAGTGACGGAGGGAGTTTGGGCAGACCTGCGAAGTGAACAGAGTTGAGTTTCACCCCTCTCGATACCCTCGCCGCCGCCATTCCCACTATACTCGCAATATCATGTTGCTCCACAGTCACAAAAGATAACTCGAGTTCCTCCAGTTTGGGGCATGCCAGGGTGTTCGATGGGCCTGGAGTGGCCAGAGCGGAGATAAAGGGTAGTAAGTCTTGACAATAAACAAGCTTGAGGGTTCGCATTTCTTTCATGGGCGCAAGCGCTTGATGGAGGAGGGGGCTTCCGGGAGGCAGACCACCTTCCATGGTTTCCAGCTCTCGGACTGTCGAAGTGTCGAATAGGGCCAAGGATCGGAGTGCCATGGAGGTTGTGTCGGATGGAAGACCTTCCCAGGTGGGAAACAGGGAGATGCACCCGTTTGGCCCAGTAAATTGCAAGTGCGCAGTGTGACTGCCAAAGTAGAGACGGATTCTGGTGAAGCCGGAGAGGTTCCCGAAGCTGTCAAGAGAACTGGGGAGATAATCCTCAATCCGGGCACCGGGAGATTCAAGCCTGAAGGCTGATATCATCTTCGTGCCAACAGGAATCAAAAGGTGGTCGAGGAAGAGGGAAGATGGCTCGTTCCCCCTGATTTCCAATCTCTTTAGGCATGGCAACGATAAAACCCGTCCATTTTGAGCACCAGAAATTGGGGTGGCATGGTGAAGTTTGATTTTGAGGAGGTTAGGAGCGCTTTCGAGGAAGTCGAGAAGCTGCTCAATAGATACTCCGTCCTTCCGTATGGAATTCAGCGTGAACGACGTGAGGTTGACCATGTTCTTCCAAGGTAACTCCGTGTGGACAGACTGCAGAAACAGTTTGCGCAAAGAGGAGAGGTCTCCGTTGAAAAGCGTGGGTGCGAGTGTGGGGTAATCCTCTGAGTGCAGATCACTGTGACCGCGTATCCATAATACCTCAAGGAGAGGAGTAGGGTGAGAAAGGTGGGTGGTGATGTCTTGGAAATATTCTAGCGTCCCCTTGACGGCTAGGGATTTGAGCCGATCAACAGCATGGGGGAAGATCTGGAGGAATTGGTCATGAGGGGGTGGGCTCTCGCGCTCATCCAGCCACAAGTTTATGGGGGAGGACTTTGAGCGTTCAAGGTATACGCGGGTTTTGTCCGCATCCATGCAATAAAAATCGGTCCACAAACATGAACGTGATATGAAAGTTTCCCTCCATGCCTGGCACACGTGGGTTAATGCAATTATGTCTCGATTTCTGCAATACGTTTTCCAGAAGTTCGGAATGAGAGTGAGGACCTCGGGAGGGGTCCTGTTGATTGGGGCCAGGGCGTTCCTCGTGGACCGAAGCAAACGGATGATTTCCAGAGCATCCTGCTCGAGAAGATCGACCTGAAAACGTGATGCATATGAGGAACCGTACATCAAGAATCTGCCACGTTCGGTGGTCCCACCTCATCCTGGTTCAACTTTGCGGAAGCCCTAAATTCACGTTTTAACTACCCACCGCGACGTGTTTCTCCACCACGGACATACCTTCCGCCAAGAGTGACACCCTGCAGCTCCTTCTTCGTTGTATGTAGGAGGTGGGATATCAGAGAGGCTGGGTTGAGGCGGGACTCCCGGCCTGTGCTGATGGTGGTGGACATTGCGTACACCAGTCCGGCGGGGAATGTGGGCCTCAGGACCGCCGTACAAAATTCAGACTCCGCGCGCAACCTGCCCCAGCGGCCGCTGGGCGATATCGAAAAGCAATTTACAATGTCCAATGGGGATGTGGCCTCCGTCAAACTGCGGACGCGCTTCAGAGGAAGAAAGCACGTTGTAGAGAGGAATCGAAGCTCGAGGGGGTCAAAATACCGAGTCAGACCACTTTGGTACTTCCATTCGGTGCTCCGCTTCGGTTGTACGATCGCGAGCGGTCGGTGGGTACCCATGGCCATCTGGTTTTCCGTGCCCCCAACTCCACGTTCTACGCACGAAGTCCATGGCTAGCCATTCGTTTTCCGCGTTAAGTGGCACGCGTTTCGGTTGCCATTTCATCGTGGGAGTACTTCCTCACCCAGCAGTTCCCCGAAACAGAAAAAAGTAAACGACAGTAGACCTCATTACGACGTAGTGCTCGAAAATCTCCAGTTATACCAATTGCTTCCTTTCCCAAGACCATGTGGCGTGGTTCAGATGGGATAACAGGGTGCTCACATCAGGTCGTGCACTGGCATCAGCGGTCCAGCATTGCTCGACGACCCCCCACAACTCATTGGTGAATCCGAGGCTCTCCGCAGCCTCTGGTTTCTGTGGTCGTCCGCCGTCCATAATGGTACTTATCACTACTGGTTCATTCGTGATCTCCCAATAAGGAGTGGCTCCGCAAAGAACCTGGCGGCATACAAGTTAAACCTCTGCAGAGGTTGGAACGATTGCGTCTGGCGCACGCACCTCGTAAATGACCATCCCGAAAGCGTAACAGTCAGATTGCTTCGTTGGTCGGCAGTCAGTAATTTTAAACTCATCCGGATTTAGCAATTCTGGACTCATCCACCGAGTAGTCCCACCGTCAGTGAATGACATGAGAGATACTTTGGATGCGGCGGGGATAAAGAATGGTCTGATCGCAGCACGATGTCCCACACCAACAATGGTCGAGAGACCAAAGTCGGCGAGGCAGGCACGGAAACTCTTATTGATGAGGATATTCGCCTGGACATCGCGATGAATTCTTGTACGTTGGGTCATCGGTAGAATCATACCCCTTTCAAATCTCCGTGCACCACGTGAAGACCGTGCATATATTCCAAGCCATTCGCGGCATCGACTAGCTGGATGGGCGAATTACAATGGTTGTCATGGGATATGGAGTCACTGCTCACGAGTTGGACGCGATTAACCCCTCCACACTTCTCCACGTATTCATTGATATTGCCATGAACCATCCATTCGGATATCATGGCGAGCTTGTACCGTTCTAGATCTAGATTCACACCCAGCAACGGTAGGATATTTGGGTGCCGGAGATGCCTCCATGCAACGGCTTCTCGGAAGAACATCTGGGATCCCTGGGTCAGTGGGAGTTTCTGCAGTACATAGGGTTAATATGCTCACCCTGAAGTGCTTGTCAAGATCACTGGTCAGGTAGAGACGTAAGACCTTTATAGCTACTGCACGGCCCTTGTGTTCGCCCCTGAATATATTCGCGTGACCCCCGTCATACTCCTCGGTAAGCTCCTCGTCAAGACAATTGGCCATGTGCATGGATTTTGGTATCATCCGCTGACGACTACACATCTTGCACAAGATGTTAAGCAGGTTGTGCCGATTTTCACCACATACAGTGTTGTCCAGCATCTGGGATCCATGTTAATCTGGTGTGGATATATCAGAATGCTGAGGAAGATACCTCGTCGACTCTATCGATGAGATCTTGATCTGGTCGTCTCCGTGATTCAGTGGCGATTTCCGCCAAGCTTAATGGTGGGGGGTTGGATGGCTGTCCACTAGACGATGGGAGGATCCCGCCTGCACCGCTACCAAGGGTCTGTGTCTTCCCAGAAGGTTTGAATATCGGACCAGGCGACCACCCCAACAAGAAAGAGTTCAAGTACTTGAAGCCTACCCGTTCCTTCTGGGGAAGCTGGGATGGGGGAGAAGCGAAGCGCTGGTCCAGGTGCGAGTAAACTTCCCCTCCATGAGGATCGACGTACGGCTCGAGCCGTGGCTCATTGGGGGGTTTAGTAATGATCGCCTGAGGTCCTTCTTGTGGCGATGGCCCGAGATTAGTTTGCGATTCGGTCGGGCTCTCCGGGTCGACATTTGAAGACAATTCGAAGATTCCGCCTGTACCGTTACTCAATGGGCGGTATCAAGGGGGATAAAAGTCTCGAACTCACGATGTATCATCGAACCTGACGACATCAGCTCCTCAGAGGCGGAAATGACATTCTCGGCCTCGGATGGCATGACACCATCCCAGTCGGCCGCCGCCCTTTCAAGTTGTGTCACAACTTCCCCAACCTTTGGTCGCAGTTTCAGGTCACCATCCCAGCAGCGTTGGATGAATCCCCACAACAAATCAGAAAACCCGATGGCTGAGGCGTTCTCTGGTTTGGTTGGGCGCACACCCATAACCACATTGAATGATAACTCCCCCATCCGAACACCACGGAATGGCCTTTTACCGGTAAGGACCTGGAAAATGTAAGTAAATGACGGGCAGCCACGATCCTGCTCGCATACCTGGAAGATAACCAGTCCGAATGCGTAGATATCTGCCCACGGCGTGGGTACTGAATCTTTACAACCAAACTTCGAGGGTAGCATGAGTTCCGGAGACATGAACACCATCGTGCCACCCTCTAATTGTGCGCTGCACGACATCGGCTGACTAAGGTCAAAGACCGTTGTCATAAAACCGAAGTCCGCGAGGCAGGCACAAGGAGGTGTGTCGTTGGACATGAGGATGTTCGCCTGTTAGACATCAAAAAGAGGAATCGGTCACGAAACAGACACCGACCCCCATGAGGTCCCCGTGTACGATACTGGCGCCATGGAGGTACTTCAGACCCTGAGCTGCCCCGTACAACTATTATCGCATTTCAGTGGAAGGAGTGGCGGGGAATGCGAAGCCGCGTACCAGTTCCAGTCTGTTGACAGAATTGTTTTTGATGTACTGCATGATGTTTCCATGCGCCATCCACTCTGACACAGTGATGAATTGACCCTTCTCCATGTTCCCCTGAACCCCAGCAAGCTTCAAGACGTTCGGGTGGGACAGCGTATTCCATAGAATGACTTCTTTGCAAAATTGCTGGAGGATGGTCAGGGCCGCCAAGAAATGATCGCTAACGTTCACCTTTCTTATCATCAGGGTGTCGTCCTGCTCTGAAAGCCTCATGTTCTTCACTGCAACAAGGCGCCCCATGTACCTTCCGATTCTGACATCCGCGAATCCACCGGAGGCGGCTATCTCGTCTTCAACTTCAATCTTTCCTGTTATCATCATCGAATCTGGCAATCGTCCATGTATCCCAGCAAGTCGCCTCAGCGTGACGAAGAAGGCTTGTTTCTCGACGGTCTTGAGCTTGTGCTCCGCGATGCCCTGATGAAACAATCTGAGATGGCGGAGGGGGGGCAGATGCGAATTGCGACCTACATTGTCCAGAATCTCGATACACAGCTCGGCGTCCTTGCATTCCAAACTCGACATGAAAGTCCTGCCTTCTTTATCTACCAAGACTTCAGCCAACTTCCGAACGGCTTTGCCTTCGTCGGTAGTGCTGGCGACGTCCTTCCATAACCGCACGTAGTCTTTGGCCATGATTCGTCGAGAAAGGTTTGGTCGATCGTAGGCGTCAGAGGGATACAGATATGGGGGGATGGGTCTGAGCGGCACGTTACATTGGCGTGTCTTAGGACCTCACGCGCGTGTTCCGGCTGTACACAGGAAGACCGCACCGGCATGAGCAAAGCCAGGTGAACGATCTCGATCGTATTCCGGCAAGAGACCCGTCAAGATACAAATTACTCATATCCTCGCCATACAAATCGACCTCATCGACACCCTCAGAGTTGTATTCCACGCGGAAGACGCGTTTCCTGGGTTCCAGCATGTCCACCGGTCCAGATTTCGCCTGGCTCACACCGATCCCAACGGACTCGAGTTCCATCCCTATCTTTGCTCTCGCTTGCAGGATGAGAACGTCGTGTTTGAGGAACGTAGGGGTTTAAATGCGTAGAATGTAGGAGATAAAATGACATAACAAGGCGAAAATTTAACACTCAGACAGCCCGCGGCTCTGATGACTGAACGGCGAGAGGAATCAATGCCGCTCCGAGACGTGAAGGCCAACCTACTTGCTATCACTAACATTCCCCTCCTCAATCTTCCTCATCACTACTATCACTGTCGTCGTCGACTACATCGACCTCGGGACTACATTCCACGTGCGAGACATTTCTCCTGAGGCCCCACGCCTCGAAAGGTGTGGGTTCTTCCCAATTCATAATCCTCAGGGACTTGAGCTTCGACCCTTTCGATGCCCTCGCTGCCGCCATTGATATCACACGCTCGATATTGAAGTCCCTATCCTCGTAAGACCGGAAAATGAGAACAAGTTCCTCCAATTTGGGGCACACCACAAAATCTGACGTAAGGAAGGTGGGGTGCAAGGCGTTGATAAAGGCGAATGGGTTTTTGCATTGAGAAAGGGTGAGGCTGCGTAGGTTTCCCATGGGGGAAAGCGCTTGGTGAGGAGCGATCATGGAAGAAGGGTTGCCGTGGAATATTTTCAGCTGTTCGGTCTTCGAGGTGTCAAATCGGGCCAAAGATTCAAACACTAGGTGAGTGATGTCGACCCGCAGAGACTCACCCATTCGGTCCAGTGAATCGCATGCGTGGGGAATATTCGTCGAGACGTAAGTTGATTTTGGTGAAGTCGGAAAGGTTCCTGAGGTTATCGAGAGACCTGGGGAGATAATCCTCGATCAGAGAGCCACGAACGTTTGTCTGTGTTGTTAAATTCGCGCCAATCGGTATTAACAGGTGGTTGAGCAAGAGGGAAGAAGGGTCATCCCCGAAAATGATCATGCTCTTTAGACAGGCCAGCGACACCAATCGCCCATCTTGAGCACCAGAGGTCGGGGTTGCAAAGTGGAGTTGGATTTTGCGGAGGCGAGGAGCGCTTTCGAAGAAGTTGAGAAGGTGTCTGATGGAGACGTCGACCGGTAACATATGGCACAGCCTGAACGATGTGAGATTGACCATGTTCCTCCAAGGTAACTCTGTGCGAACGGACAGCAGATAAAACACGCGCAAGGAAGAGAGGTCTCCGTTGAATAGTGCGACTGCGAGCACGGGGTTACGCTCTGGCTGGAATTCGCAACCACCATCTATCGACAGAAAGTCAAGAGAGGGAGCAGAGCGACATAGGTGAACGGTGATGTCTTGTATGTTTCCTGGTGCTCCCTCGATGGCCAGGGCTTTGAGCCGGTCGGCAGCGTGGGGGATGACTTGGAGGAGGGGATCGTGGGGATGCAGGCTGCCGTCCTTGTCTAGCCACATGTTTATGAGAGAGGACTTTGAGCGTTCGAGGTATACGCGAGTTTTATCCGCGTCCACGCAGTGAAAATTGGTCCAAAGGGAGAGAAACGATATGAAGACCCCCCTCCAAGTCCGGCATACGTGGGTTTATGCGATCACATCTCGGTCTCTGAAGTCCATATGCCAAAAGTCCGGAATCAGAGCGAGAACTTCGGGAGGGGTCCGATTGATTGGGGCAAGTCTGTTTCGCCAGGACCGAATCAGGCGGGGGACCTCGAAAGCATCTTGTTCAAGAACGTCAAGGGCAGTACTCGCGACGCTACAACTCGATTTCAGCCATCCGACACCATATATTTCATCGTTTCAGACATACTTCGCGTCAAAGACCACATCTTGCAGGATTTTCTTCGTAGTGCATAAGTGCTGAGATACTGAAGAGCCTTGAACAGTGACGGAGGTAGACATCGTCGGGGCCAAGTGCGAAGTCTGGCACCGGTGATCGATTGATTGTCGTCTAACCTGAGCTAACCTCCTCCCCGCATCCTGCAGGTGCGACGTGCTGCAGGGAACTCGACTTACGAAATACTGCCTGTTTTTAGAGAGAGCGGCCGGAATGGAGACCCAAAGAAAGCAGCGAGTGTTATCCCGAATGTTGGAGGTCTCAAATGACCTTGGGGAAAAGCCGAGGAATAGCAGGCCACACCTCCTCCTGCCACCACAACACGCTCGCTGATAAAAGCAGACCCCAATGCAGTTAACCGCAAATCCTCCTCCCCTCCATCCTGCCTCCCTAGTACATGCCCTTGACACGTCCTCCCCGCGATACCATGGCCAAAGACTACGGGCGGCTTTGGGAAGAAACCACTAGAACCACCGACGAAGGCAAAGCTGTCCGTATCTTGGCTGAGATCCTGGTGGATAAGGAGGGCAGGACTTTTATCCTGAATTTGGAACGCAAGGACGCCGAACTATGTATCGAGATATTGGACTATGTAAGTCGCGATCCACATTTGCTTCCCTCTTTCGCCATTTCAGACGACTTCGCCAGGGTATCGCAGGGCACAAACTCAAGGCTGTCGAGAAGCAGGCTTTTCTCGTGATGCTGAGGAGACTTGCCGGGTTCCGTGGACGGCTGCCAGATTCCATGGTGATAACAGAAAAGATTGAAGTTGGAGACGAGATACTCGCCTCCGGTGGATTTGCAGATGTCAGAATCGGAAAGTACATGGGACGCCTTGTTGCAGTGAAGACCATGAGGCTTGCGGAGAAGGACGACACCTTGAAGATTAGAAAGGTGAGCGTCAGCGGTTTTTTCTCAACAGTCCTGACCGTCCTCCAGCAATTTTGCAAAGAAGCCATTCTCTGGAATACGGTGTCCCACCCGAACGTCTTGAAGCTTGCTGGGGTTCAGGGGGACATGGAGCAAGGACAATTCATCACTGTGTCAGAGTGGATGGCGCGTGGGGACATCATGCAGTACATCAAAAACAATTCCGTCAACAGACTGGAGTTGGTACGTGGCTTCGCGTTCCCTGCCGCCTCCTTTGTTGTTCACTAAAATGCGACAATAGTTGCACGGGGCAGCTCGGGGTCTGAAGTACCTCCATGGCGCCAATCTCACACACGGAGACCTCAAAGGGGTCAGTGCCTCTTTGTTCTGTGACCAATTCCTCTTTTTGATGTCTAACAGGCGAACATCCTCGTGTCCAACGACACGCCTCCTCGTGCCTGCCTCGCGGACTTCGGTTTTATGGCAATGGTGCTCAACCCTAGCCAGCCGATGTCGTGCAGCGCACAATTGGAGGGCGGAACGATGACGTTCATGTCTCCGGAACTCATGATACCTTCGAAGTTCAGTTTTAAAGATTCATTGCCCACTCCGGAGTCAGATATCTACGCATTCGGGTTGGTTGTCTTCCAGGTATGCGAGCAGGATCTTGAGTATCTGCCGTCTGCTTACATTGTCCAGGTCCTTACCGGTGAACAGCCATTCCGTGGTGTTCGGATGGGGGAGTTGTCATTCAATGTGGTTGCAGGTGTGCGCCCAACCAAACCAAAGAACGCCTCAGCCATTGGACTTTCTGATTTGTTGTGGGGATTCATCCAACGCTGCTGGGATGGTGACCTGAAACTGCGACCAAAGGTTGCAGAAGTTGTGGCACAACTTGAAAGGGCGGCGGCCGGCTGGGATGGGGTCATACCACCTCTCGTTGATGCCGATGATGTCGTTTCTGCCTCCAAGGAACCGATGTCAGATTCGATGTTACATTATGGGCACGTAAACTTTGCTTGCCCATCACGCAAAAGTGCAGGTGGAATCTCCCAATTGTCTTCAAATATCATTTCTGCCTCTAAAGAGCCGATGCTGGACTCGATAAAACACAGTGAGTTCGAGATTTTTATTCTTTGATATTGCCCATTGAGCAAAGGTACAGGTAGAATCTTTCAACCGTTCTCAAATGTCATTTCCACCCCTCAGGACCCGATGCCAGGTTCGATGAGACACAGTGAGTTTGAGATATCTATCCTCCCTCAATATCGCCCATTGAGCAACGGTACAGGTAGAATCATTCAACAGTTTCCTGAGCCTCCGGTCTCCACCCTGTTTCAGCCCCCCCAGAAATGATGGGTAGGTTTTGTGGGCCGGTTGTTGAGTCGACTGGGCAAATCCCAGAATACTTTCCCAAAACCTTTGCATTCTGCAAAGGGTGCGGAATTATCAAGTCTCCCCTTGAAAGATCGCCCGTCTGGTGTGGAGGGCCGTTACAAAAGTGGGAACCCACTTTGTTAGTAGGGAGGACTTTCTATCCTCAAGCCTATTCTAACGAAGATTACTGGATGTAGCCCACAACAACTCGAAGGTGGAGAGCAACCCCCACAATCAACACCAGATGAACCTTCATCATGCACAGGTCGCGGATGAACAGGTGTCAAACCCCTTGGAGGCAGGACACGCGGACGAGGGACTTTCACAATTAGTGGCGCCGCAGGATCAGCAGGGCCCCCCACAGGATGGAGAACAGCCTGGAGAACCCAGTGATGCCGGTGAGGCAGCTGCAGAGGCCTCTAAGATCCCATTGGAGTTCCCCCCAACCCTGCTCCTCCCACAACCCCCAGCAGTTTTTTTTGCCCGAGAAGGGATGGTGAACGAGTTATTGGATCTTGTGGAACAATTTCTGTCCTTCTCCCTGTTTGGCGCGGGCGGCCTCGGAAAATCCTCCATCGCACTCACTCTCCTCCATCACGACCGAGTCAAGATCAAATTTGGTAGAAACCGCCACTTTGTGCGCTGTGACGACCTCGCCAATTCTTCGGGGGGATTCCTTGAAAGGCTCTCTAACGCTATTGGCATCCCTCGTATGGTGGACGTTACACAACTTCGGTCGCATCTCGGACCGTCTCCGCTGCTCTTAGTCTTCGATGGTGTGGATTCCGTCTTGGACCCATTAGCAACTGGGGCAGCGGAAACTGCCAGGACAATTGAGGAAATCGGTCAATGTCGGGATGTCTGCCTGCTTACTACTGGCAGGCTCAATGCAGAAATCCCAGGTTTCTGCCGTGTCGAAGTTCCAACCCTTTCTGAAGACGGTGCACAAGACACATTCTACAGCCTCTGTCATGTTGGGAGATCCTCTGCGGTGAACGACCTCATCGCAAAACTTGACTTCCACCCGCTTTCAATTAACCTTCTTGCCAGTGTCGTACACGAGAAAAACTGGGATGAACCAACGTTGTCGAAGGCGTGGGGTGATGACAAGACGAGCATACTGGAGATGTGCCACCGTCAGTGCCTGAAAGATGTCGTGGAATCCTCAGTTCGCACTCCGTCGATTCAAGGCCTTGGGACTACCGCTCGGAATGCACTCGAGGCAATTGCAGTCTTCCCGGATGGTGCCAAAGAGAGTATGCTGCACGGCATGTTCCCCGGAATACCTGGAATAGGAGAGGCAGTTGCTGTGCTTTGCAAATTTTCCCTTCTCTATCGCAAGGATGGATTTGTGAAGATGCTTTCCCCGTTCCAGTTCTACTTTCTGGAGTCCATAGAGATTGTGATTCACGCCCCCGGAAATGACACAATACGCATCCGTATCACCGGTGAGACCACTGGAGGCGGTACAACACGCGATTCACCTACCGATGAGGTCATCGGAAGCGATACAACACATGACCTAATCGCCGACGAGGATACCATATGTTATGCTGAAGCTCGTTCGTTCTTTTTAATTCATCCATATATGGTTTTGGAATAACAGCTTTGAAGCTTCCCCTATATTCGCAATGCGCTCTCTTCGGCCAAAGGAAAACCGGCGGCGCAATGCCCAGCAGAGGGAGCCTGTCGGCCTCGGTAATGACAGTTTGGAACCTTCGATCATGACCGCACCGCCTGATGGCCCCGCCCTCCCACCTACGAACACCCCCAGGATCGAGCCTCTAGCACCCCCACCACCACCTCACAACAAACCTTCTGAATCAGCAGGTCTGCAGGTATCATCTACCGTGACTTCATCAATGTCCCCGAAACGGATCACTCAGACACACGTACCATCTCGAATCGCTGGGGCCAATACCATCAAAAATAGCCGATCCCCTTCACCCCACCAGCGGGGGGGTGCAAGGTCAACCTCCATGGGGTATGAAAACTGCACCCCCGATCAACCAAACAGCCCGCGAGATATCTGCAAACTCCCCTCCTGGCCGTGGAACACGCTCCCGAAGCAGAAGTGGATTACCCCTTCAGAGCATTACGAGCGATGGGCGATCACACAAAGGGTATGTGGTCCATTCTATGAAAGTGCGCTTCGATGTCCATTCCCATTGATCCATCTCAGCAGGTCGCATCTGCCTGGTGATCCAGGACTTCCAGGCGGAAGTGGAGCTGCAGAGGTTGGAGGCGAGGGAGGAGGGGTACGTGGAGATGAACCAGGAAGCGGACGAGATGGTGGCATCGGCAGAGGGGATTCCGGATCCATACTCGAGGACAGTGGATCCGGAGACAGGGATCGCTATCCCCGACCCCCCGGATTATGAAGGTCCTCCTACTTATTGGAGGTCCTATCAGCCGGTGGCAAGGGTCGTAGATACCAGTGTTCCTGAAGAGTTCCACCAATAGATGTCTTCTCCTTGGTCATGTGATTGAAAAAGAAAGTAAGAAAGGAAAAGGAAATGAAATGAGAAAAGAAAAAGAAAGAAATAACACCGTCGCGCGATAGAGTAGTCACAGACTACAACCGCGATGACATATACAGCGTGACTGATGGTCACACCAGGTGACTCATCCAGCGTCTCTACGGGCCGATTAGTCATAAGACTATTGTAACTCCGGAGCACGTGTCCGATGATCCCATCAGGACGACTCAATGGCTATTCAGTCAATACATTTAAGAGATGTATTAGTCTCATCCGCTGACGCGGATTCAACACTGATGCTCGTCCTGATTTCAACATCCCTCACACCTACAATTCTCCTGTTGACCACACCGCCATCCAGGCGGAGCTTATTTCCCTCCAAAATTTGACCCAAACCCTACAAACCAAAAAAGCCCAGATGAATGCCAAGCTAGAGGCGGCAAAGTGTTTTTTTTTTTTCAAGCATTGTGTATGCCACTTACAACAATCATTAGTAACGCTTATCATTGGCTTCTTGATACACTGGGCAAC
>Ga0307517_10001992_pt1 | contig 33261 bp, 26 predicted proteins | sample 23_EM_MG_FD_194515 | JGI IMG/M metagenome (GOLD analysis project Ga0307517, IMG submission 194515) | Populus trichocarpa ectomycorrhiza microbial communities from riparian zone in the Pacific Northwest, United States - 23_EM | ecosystem: Host-associated > Plants > Roots > Unclassified | place... | reverse complement strand
TTCACATCTTGATAACACTTACCTAATGCTCATGAAATTCGAAAATGAAACATAAACTAAGACACCTATAGGGCCCGGCCGTCCGTCCCGGGCATAGGTCAGGACGGACTGCAATTGGGCGTCCGTCGCGTCCGAAGGTCTCAAACTTGGCGTCCGTCCCGTCCTAGGCTAAAGACGGACGGACTGGACGCTTGGGAACACTGTCAACAACCTTATAAATCCTCTCTCCACCACCTTTAATCCTAATACCACCAAACACCATCACACTCTTCTACTCCAACCACCATTACCATAAAGAATGGCTGTCGTGCCCATTCAGAAAGCCGATATTGTCCAACTTGAAATTCCCTCTGAGGATCTTCTCCAGCGACAGGATTCTGGCTCTGGCTCGGCAGGATCTGCGCCGAGCCCACTGGATAGGGCACCACCGGGAGCATATTATTATCTTACTGAAGGGCTAGAGGGTATTGAACCCCAGTGCTATTGGTCCACAAGGTCATTCAGGACTGCTATTAATGTGCAGACTGATCAACTTCATTCTGGTAATGCCAGCCAGTACGCAGTGTTTTCTCACGTAACACCACACCAGCTCGCAGATATTAATCGTTTTCGCAACACCTACTGCAAATCTCTCCGCCTCCTCTACTACGAATATGAAGAAACCTTGGTTGTCAAAATTATGCCAGGAGCAGTCCACGATATAGCAGTGTCGCAGTTTGAAATCATCCTGACTCTTAAGCTAGCCAGTATAGAGCTGCTTGGTGAGCTTAGCTATATGCGTGCTACAACATATAAAGGAACAGATTGTGAAAAAGAACCAGATTCCTCATTTAGACCCCGGTCATCTCGTCCATATACAACTAATTGGCCAACCCTTGTTATTGAGTGTGGAGTTTCCGAATCCATTAACCGGTTGAGGGTTGATTCAAACTGGTGGTTCGCCAACTCTGAGGGCCAGGTCAAAACTGTTCTTCTTATTTCGATCTCAGAGAAGGACAGAAAGATACTCATTGAGCAATGGGAAATGCTGCCTGAGGTCAATCTACAAGTCACCCGTCATGAGCTTGATCCTGCTCGGATAAGGCCAGAATGTATTAGGATGATTGAAATCGTTGAAGCCAATGCAGGGGATGCTTCTTTACAACTCGGCTTCCAAAACCTCTTCCTCCGTGAGCCAGTCCAAGGTGAAACCGATATTGTCTTCACTACTCAAGACCTGGAAAGGTTTGCAGCTTATGTTTGGCTTGATTCCCAGTCGGATCCCCTCTATATGAAGCAGTAAGTCATTCTTATCCAACCCCAGCTCTCAACTGCGGCTAGTGCTGATTCGCCAACTGATTCAGAAGCCAAAGCCTGGGCCGGCAGAAATGATAGACCAGTCGTTCAGGGAGATAAGGTTTCTGCAGTTATTCTGTAGCGGGCATGCGTGATTTAATGAGAATTAGGGGGGCTTAAGGGAATTGGGTCACTCTCAAAGTTGGTTTACTTTTTCTGCTTGTACAAAAGTTCCTTGATTATTTTAAATGTCTCTACTCAATTCATATCTTAGATGTTCGTATGCAAGATCAGTGTGGAGTCTCCCTAACTCTGGAGGGGGGATGGAGAGGCGGATCTGGCTGATGGCTGGTTTTATTCTCACTTGTATACCAGCAACTCAATTGTATTAAAACTCTGCCCTACCAGAATATTGAATATTCCCTTTGGAGATTTGGGGAGAGTATCATCGCTTAAGTAAATGTGAGCTCCTAGCCCGCTGCAATTACACAGGTTCTAATCTATTCCCTCCTGTCGATTCATTTCAGTGCCACCTTCAACCTTTCGTCCTTCTTCACGTCCCTGATTGATATTCTTTTTCATGACGTTTCCCTCCAAGTTCTCATCCCTAACATCTCTGCTGTGCAAACAGCTTTATGAGAATATCCCGGATTTTCTGAGACTTTTCTGAATCAACAGGTGGCTGAATAGTCCTAGTACAGTACTAGTACTGCAGAGTAGCTACATTCCGTATGAACTGACAAGAACTCGGGGGCGCTAGTACGTTAAAATGAGGGTTTTGTCCTAGTTTTGTCTCCCAATCCCACTAAACCGCCGTGGACTGGCTCTTTACAGCGGACTAAGCCTTTCAGGGCGCTTGTTTTGGTGTAATTGTAAGATTCGTTTCAGCCGCTTCTTATTTCAACGTAAAAGCGTAGGCCGGTTCCTGCCAGTTGACGCTGTATTCCGTGTCGCAGAGTGTTCCGGCTCCCCATGACATACATTACCGGCACAAGTACACCACGAGCCCACAAAAAGTATAGTGTTCGAGCTGTTTGAAAAAGTGAGGAAGGGTGCCGGTAGCCGGTAAGGTCATATATCGAAATGACGTCGCGACCGACCACAGAATTGGGCATTTTGTGAACTCCGGTGGGCCAGTATTGATTTTTCTTAGGAAGTGGGAGCGTATGCCCCGAGAACTTATTGATCGTTTATGTATGAACTCTCATGTAAATTTATTACAAGTACAAGCATGTGGAGATAGTAGGTTTAATGGTTAATGGTCAAGCTCTGGGATCAGAAGATATTAGCTCACTCATTCACTCTTGTGACAAGTTCAAGGTTTACCCGTCATCACGGTCATCGAGAAAAGCCGCCTCAACGCTATCCTCCCTATGGGCCTGGAGTGGCTATTCCAGAATAGGTGCCTATTCTTGGCGCGGAGACACAGTACAGAAAACATCGTGAATGTTCGATACCGTTGTTTTATTAACTTAGCTCCATAGAAAAAGGGGTATTTGAGGAGGAAAAGCAGAGGAGCGACCACATCAATCGGCAACCATCCGCATCCCCCCTTTCCATCAATAATCATCGTGGTTTTTTCTTTGATTTTTATCCAGCTTGACCCTGACTGTGGAATCTTGAAAAGTGAAGGGAATTTTACCTGCCTTCGGAAGTTCCTATTTCCCACCCAGACAACGCCGGGAGTTACAGAACCCCCGATAGTACTGTACTTATCCGAACCGGTGGGTGGGGATCCCTAATAACACACCAATGAGAGTGTAGCCACACTTGTGAATTCAATGGACCCGCATTCAACATGCTTGCTTAGTCAATAACTCGCAATCCAGTGAAACTCTTTTCCACACTAAGGGGTCAAAAATAAAGTTTGACTTAGCTGGTGAGCTCGTTTGAGTACTAGCGCGCCTGATAGATATATTAGCCACGTGGTTCTGATAAGAAAAATTTGGTTAACATTCTGGCTGCTATGCGCCTTGATAAGGCACGTGACTGATGTGTCTACCGGCCGCGCTCGTATGGATACTCGTTATTCCAAAAGAGGTGCCTATTCTTGGCGCGGAGACACGAGTATCCCAGCGTGCTTTCCCCCATGGTCATCCACGTGACCGACAGTACCAAAGGTTCCAACTGGCTCATCTTAGCACGTGATGAGACATCTTGGTTCACACTCTGATTTCGCCGCTGGACCAATGGAATCTATAGACTAGGGGCTAGTGCTACGAAAGAAAAGCTGGTGTCGTTGGTTGGAGTTACAGAGTGCGAGGCGCTATTAACTTGGGGGTTTTTCAACACTGGTGATCCTTTCTTCATGGCTCCGGTCTGCACTGGGGCCGAGTGATCACAAATGGCGCCGGCGGTCGCTAGGTTGATGTTCGTTTTCCCTTTTTATAGTTGATTTTTTCTGTTGGACCGGGGGCAGGTATGATACATGGTCGGGTGGTGGTTGTTTGTTTTGACTAGCGGAGGGGAGGTTAGCGTAGCTGGTATAAATTTTTGAGATTGAGCACCTTTGAGTAGTTACACTTCACCCTGCCAGTTTGCTTGCCAAGGGTTGCATATGCCATTGCTAGTTTCTGGGAAAGCAAACACCTTGAAGGGAGCTTAGGGAGTTCTATACGCACCGAGATCATGGTGTGCCGGGGAAGTATGGTATTATGGAGTGTTGTAAAACAGGTAATTAGACTAATAGCCCCTGCAAATGTATAGGAGTTCTTATCAGTACAGGTGTCTGTAATGATCGACATCCATTAGCTCACCTTTCCCCGCACGTAATAAAAGTATCGTATCATCGGTAAAGAGCAAGCTCGGGTGTGGTAATGGAATAAATTCCCTTAGGAGATCAAACGGCTAAGTTAGGGTTCTTTGTTGGAGGTGCTCTTATGTGCGGTATTTGTGATTGATTTGGTATTGGACGGGGCCTCTGGCTATCGGGGAGTGGGTGCCCAGGTACCTCCGGAATTCTCACCTGAGCCGTACTGTCCGAGCGATTGTATTCATAAAATTTAATATTGGTAGTAGTGATGCAGGTCCTATAAAACACGGGAGTATGATCATGTCCTATAGTGCTTTTGCTACTATCCCCAGAGTCCCTTTTACGCAGCCGGCTGTTTGGGCTCCCGTGTCCGGCGTTCGAGAGTCGGAAAACATGGTTAGGGATTGTGGAGTTCTAATTGGAGTGCCCGAGCCAATTTATCTCTTTGTTTCTAGCCTTTTGTTTTCCGGTTATTATTATTACTCTACAGTAGGCTGCAAGACTCCCCCAGCAATGTCATGTGTGATAAGCTGTTGTTCTTGAGCCAGTACCACTCATAGTCGGACATAACCAAGTCTTCGTAGCGTATCTAGCCCAGGATTATTAGAGTGGGAATAAAATGAACAAAATGTTGCATTCTTGATTTGACCAGAGCATCCGGTAATATCACAGAATCTCAAACGATTGAATCGTGTGTAGTGCCGCTCGGGTTGTCTCCTCTGATAAGGCCCAGCATCTTCTCTCTTGTTTTTTTTCGCCTTTCAGAAGGGCTGATGAACTATATTTTCCCTCCCCTTTCCAGTAAAGTAGATGCTAGTCTACGAGTGTTATGTATTGTGCATCGTTCAATATAGCGCGGTTCGCAACTGCACGAATCTAATACTGTAGTTAGTACTCTACAATTACGATCCATCTGCCCAAATGTCTCAAGTGGTGGGAGGGGCGAGTATAATACTTTCTATTAAATTTCGAATGGGATAGTGTGAGGCAGACAAACAAAACCACCTTGTTTACTGGGGCTAAAGCTATCACATAAATCTTATTAAGAGACTTCCAATACACTTAGCCAGTATCTATCCGCAAACCTCCCAACTCCAGTCCCCCTGTAAAGAAATATAGCCTCCACAGCCAAAATCTAGAAAATCCATTTTAAACATGCCGTGTTCCCAGCAAATCCCAACCAATATTCCCAAATCCCTCGATAGAGTGAGTTCCTTTTTAGCTTCATAATCCCGAACATAATGCCATAGATACAAGTACGATAACAGTGAAATCATGAATAATCTTTCTGAAACCTAGCCCAAATTTTCATACAACTCCATGATCCCACCCTCCCTGACATGCGATCCACCTCCCTAGTTTCCTATAGTCCTTTCACCTCCGCCCCCAGTGCCGTTTCCTTAGTCTGAACTGTCTTTGCCTACTAGCGTGCTCGGATCCTGGCTGAGGTTTCGATTTCCTCCGGCACTGACACTAGAGTTGAACCCAGTATTAGGATTTCTTCCGGTTCTAAATTTCCATCCAACACTAGGATTCTGATCAGGGCTCTGGCTAGTATTGGAATTCCGGTGATGATTCGGGACGGTGTTAGGATTCTTGTTGAGATTCGAGTTAACATAATTAGGTTTCTAGTTAGGATTCGAATCAGCTTTATTCTGGTCAGGGTTCGAGCTCGAATTGGGGTTCCAGTTAGGATCCGGGCTAGCACTAGGATCCTCGTTAAGATTCGGATCATTGTTAGGATTCCGTGCACCGTCAGGATTCTGTCCGGAATTCGGGTCCTGCCAGATGTGAGGATTTCCCATGGGATAGATATTTCTGCTACCGCAATCCCCGCCGCACCCACTCCCACGGGTGTTATGCCCAGAATTCTACAAAACTTCACCCCCCAATGCTTCCAACCGGTCTGGTGACTGTGATCTGAACTGGCTCTTCCGGAAGGGTGGATTTGTGAGGGCGCAATGCTTTTCCTGGGCACATCCGGAATAGGGGCGGAGGCTTCGCACTTTAGGATGCTTCCTTCCCGGTAATTTGTTCGCGGGTCCAATTGAAGATCATTTCCGTGGTGAGGGTCTAGTCTTGGGGGGCTGATTGTGGGAGGTCTAGGATTCAGCAACCAATTCTCATTAGCATCACACTTTTTATGGATAGGTTGAATTTTGTATTTGGGGTGCTACTTTGGGGACATGTTGGTAGAACACTGTTGATCTGTCTTTTCCTCAGCATCTCGAGGCCCCCGGAATGAGTCGCCTGGTAATCGAGAGACATCTGCCATCAATCCCAATTTCATGGACCCCTTCTGGATCAGTGAACTCCCAGTAGAGGCGACATCAGCTAGCGTCATTATGGTTGTGCTAATTGTAGATTTCGAGGCGGTAGGGTCGCTATCCAATTGCAACCCCGCGTTGGCCCTTAATGCTGCATCTCCTGGGGCGAACTCTGAGTCGTCCTGGGGGATCGGATTCCTTTGCCATCTTCTGCTCTTCCGTTCGTCATGAGTAGTTAGTTTGTCTTCACTCTTCCTGCTCCAACTACTCTCATCCCTATTTTGTGGTGTTTCAGCTTGATCGTCTCCACTATCTTCGTCGTCACTCTGAAGGTCCAACCATGCATTGCCCAATGCATCCTCCGCAGTGGGGCGATCCTCGGGTTGAATTGAGAGCATCGACTTTAGTAATGAAATTCCCGCATCGTCTGTTGGGGTTGGTAACGCTTTTAGTTTATCTTCGGGAAAGGGCCATATCCCCAAGGAGTAACGGGATATTTGAGTCTCTGAGGCGAATAACCGTGTCCCTGCGAGTAACTCATATATCACACATCCGAGTGACCAAATGTCAACAGAATTGGTGTAGACTGAAGTTTCACTATTAGAGTCTAACCCCAGAACTTCGGGAGCGCCGTAGATTTGAGTTGACACCTGGGTCTTGAAGGTTGTGATAGCTTGGGGTCGGATCCGTTTTGATATTCCGAAATCGCCTAGTTTGACTCGGACGGGAGACATCGAAACTACAAAGATGTTCTACGCATTTGTCAGAATTTTTCCGATCAACATAATCAAGAGGAAAGTCTACTGCCAGGAATCATACCGCAGGCTTTAGATCCCGGTGAGCCATCCCCTTTTGATGCATTACTTTGAGACCTTTAAGTACCTGCTTCGAAACAGTTTGAACGGTCTTTTGTTGTAGCGGCGAGCCGAGATGCTTGGTGAGATCGCCTTCCGGGAGATATTCCATTGCAATATAGAGAGTTTCTGGTTTTTCGAACCATCCCAGAAACCTCACGAACAATTCCGGACGCTGAAACAGCTTTCCGTTAGACCACAACAAGGAAATCCCAGACATGTGATAAACTGGGGTGAAATCCCTCGGGAACAAGGACACAAACCTTAGCCAATATGGCCATTATAAGGAGCTCCCTAGAGTAGTCAAGGTTGGGGGGTAGCCTCCTCTTCTCAATCGTCTTTACCGCACGATAATGGGCAGTAGTTCCCCTAACCTGCTTATAGACGACACTGAAACCCCCCGTTCCGAGCTCCCCACAGTTGCTCCAATCCTCCTTCACTTTCTTATACTTTTCCCCCCTTTCTCGACATATCTTGTATGTCTAACATGATCCTGAAAGAATCTTGTTTCGAGCTTATACCACTCAACTAAGTCCGATTGAGCCGTGTTCATTTCTCGAATTTGAGGCTTTTTTGAGTGCCGAACTTGAGCTGAATTAACCAAAAAAGTGGGGATGGGAGGGCAGAATGGCCGCTGTTGTCGAGGAGCTGGAAGGGAGTATTTGTCAACCAAAGAGTAGTGAAGGATGTGGAAGGGGATATTTATGAATCGAGAAGGGTGGGTTGCCGAGGATTTTGGGGCAAACATAGGTCAGCTTATACCGTCCACTGCGGAATGCCCCTAACGGTGCTAAATGTTTCGGGGCAGTCCACTGTATCGCTACAACTAGCCCCCCCGCTCGGGGGTTGCGCTCTGCGAATTGGACCGGGATCTCATAGGCTGGCCTTTTGGTCTAGATCTGACTGGCATAGTAGGAACGGTTGTCGACATAGATGACACCCCATTATGAATACCGCCAGAGGGGCGTCATGTGATCAGTTTATTATCCTAGGTCTTTCCTAGTCTGGGATGGATTCCACATCCGTACCGCACACTTTCTTAAATCAGACCTGTTGATTAATGAAGCGTGAGCTACTCACTTTAAGTGCCGATGTGTTATGTCTATCGGAGCTTATGGGATGTTAACTTGAGTTTCTTGACCGTTGCCCGCTCATGGCCAGAAAGTTCCTTTAACCCTAGGTACCTTAAATTCTGGGTGAACTCGAGCCCTGCCATGCTTCGCACGGTAGCCACTATTCCTCTTAGGGACTAACCACGTAGCGAATTCGCCCAGATAGGAACTGCCATACAGGTAATAGAAGTAGGTCGGGTTTGCCCAGAACCTGTGGTATGCTGTGGTAGGTTGTGGGAGCGAAGGTGTATCTCATCTGCTGTCACCGGGACCGGCCCACGGTTGCAGCCAAGGTACAGCCACATAGACTACCCTAGAGGGGGGTTAACGTTTACGAGTAATGCAGATTAAGAGTGGGGGCTCAACGAATGATACACTAAAAGTGCATTGGCCAACGGTGATTTTGCTTGGCATGTTTTTTGCTAACCTCCCGTGGTACAGTAGCTGACTCCCGTGGTACAGTAGTTGACTTTCGTGGTACAGTAGTTGACCTCCTAGTCTTACTGAGGAGTCGAAGAGGCTACACAAGGGTTAGGTGTCCCCAGAGTTGTGCCATCCACCAATGGAAGCAGGCCTAATTCATGGTGCCGACCTTTACTCGTACAGATTACTCCTTCAATCGAAAATTTGGGACTTGTCACAAAAAGGGGACGGATGCAAACATTGTTTTTTTCCATACCGACCCAACTCTCTCTCGATAACCGGTAACAGTGCGACGGTAGTTTCTTTTATCTTAGGGTCCACATTTTGTGGCCTTGTCGCTTGCCTTCAGCAGGAGCTTTTTTCATTTTTTTCATTTTCTTCAGTTTTCGCACTGGGCAGGGATCATTTTGCACAAAAATTTGTTTTTTTAGAAATGAATTTATTCTTTGTACTACACTAGAGTATCTGCTGTCGCCTTCCATTCCCGACGGCTCTGAAGCCCTTTTTCGACCTTGCCAAAAACTCCCCAAATATCAAAATCATGAGCCCACTCCATTCCAGCGTTTCGCTCTGCCCACCAATAGAGCTACTACCCTTCCTGTTGCGAACTCATTCTCCCTCTACTCTCTTGCATTACCAGTTTGGACGAAGGTACTGTATGACAATTGCAATGGGTGCCATACCCCTCCCGGACCTTACTTTCGCCCTCTTCCTCCTCACACTTAACCTCCTCACCTTTTACTCCCCCCTCTGCATCAATACACTCCCCTTCCTCTCCACCCCCCAACTTCCCCTACCTTTCCACCTCCTACGAAAACATCTCCCATGGCACTTGTACTGCCCTGGGTCGGGGAGGGGTTGGCAAGTTCCTTACTGTCTTGTTGGTCTAGATGATGCCTTTCCTCTGTGCTTGTACTCGCTGTGTCAGAACCTCGCGATCCTAGAACAGACGATACATCCGGGGCATTGCTAGTATACTGGCATCCGGGAGAAACTCGAATAATCGAACCATTCGTTTGTCGTGGGAGTTGCCTCTTCTGGTAAGGTCTAGTGTTTTTTTTTTCTTACGGCACTGGGACATTTTTTTCCTGCTGGTAAAGTGGGTAACCCTTGGCTGGGATGGGGCTGCACTGTACTGTACATGGTTCTATTATTCGAGTTTCCTACTGTTTACCTCAAGCCTTACGAGGACTTTGCCGACACACGTGTCTTGTGATACCAGTAGTTTCGCAAAGGATTTTTTTCTAAACTGCTGCTATCACTTAATACCGTATTTAGGAAGCTTCAAATCAAATACCGGGCACACCCGCGGCGAGATTAAGTCCTGAGCCAACGCTTAGACAATGAGAGCAACCACGATCTACCGCGGAGCTCAGCCGTCATGATAACCACAATGGAGATTACGATCACGACCGCACCTACAATGACTATTTGTGCTAAGACCTGTCTGTATATTTGTGTCCCTCCCTCTATCTAGGTGCTTAGTATGTGGTAATGGGACCTTTAGTTTTGACGGTGGCATCAACTTGAGTCGTTGTGGCATTACAATGGTTGATTGTAGTGGGGAATTGTGGTTGGGCCCTTTGTCTTAGGAGTTGATCTAGCCGCGAGCACCTCTGAAACATATTGGTATCACTTTGAGCTCCACGCTCCAACCTTCCTGTCCATCGACTTGTTCTTCCGCGGCCTTGTAAAAACATGGGCTTGCCACTAGCTACCCCGAGACAGGCTTCATTTGATCGTACTTGACATTGTGCAATAAGTAAAGCGGAAGGTAGTTTCAACAGAGAGCAGGAAACGAGACAGTTGTATGATTCCTCTGCGCCCAGTCTTGCCATGTTCTGTGCTGTGCTAGTATAGTACCTTTTTTCCGGAGGATATTGAGCACCGAGGGCTTCGAGTCTCCCGATAGGACAACTTCCTTCGGGCATCGGGGGCGAATTTTCCAGACCTCAGACACCCGTATCTAGGGAGAAAATTACCAAAAGTTTGCTCACTATGATTATCTGAGCACGAGTTCCAGGCACAAAGAACCCCCCCCGAGACAAGCATCAAAAATTTGTACGATAAATTCTCTACCCATACTAAATCCAGTCTCCAAGGTTCGTGCTCTTTATGCCTGGAACTTGTATATACCGTATAGCCTAGTGAAATTCGTTCTCATGCGAAGTGGCCAAAATAAAGTGTTGCTCAGGATTTTTCGCAAAGTAGCCGTTCTTAGTGAACAATTGACAAAGAGACAGCATGCTATGTAACTTAAAGCCAGTGTAGTTGCCATTTATTTCCTGTAGTGGCGTGTTTCGGGTGTCCGTGATATACGCTACTCAAACGAGCTCATTTGCTAGGTGGAACTCTTGTTCGATTTTATAGTATTATTGACTGCGCATGTTGAACAAGGGCTCACAAGCGTGACCACGCCCTCATTGTTGTAATAATAGCAATTCTCACCCACCAGCTCAGATCCGGGCATGTACCACTGTCCGAATGGGTTCGTATAGTATGGTGAGACTTCTTGGTCCAGGGTCTAATTTTGCCGGAGGTGTGATGGAATCCATAGGCTCGAGACTCGCGGTACGAAAGAGAAGCTGGTGTCGTTTGCTGTAGCTCCAAAGTGTGGGGCGCTATTAACTTGGGGGCTTTCAATACCTGTGATTGTCCCTTTCTTCATGGTTCCGATCTTCAGTGGGGCCGAGTGACCACCTGTGATTATCGGGGTTGTTGGATTGGTATTTATTTTTCTTTTATGGTGGATTTGTTTTGTTGGGCTGTGCGCAGATATACACATTGACCAGGGGGTGGTTTGTCTTGACTAGCGGAAGGCAGGTTAGGATAACTGGTATAAGTTTATGAGTTTGAGTACCTTTGAATCGCCACACTTTGTCCCACCGGTTGCTTGCCCGGTGTTGCGTATGATAATTGCTCGCTACTAGGAAAGCGAACACCTTGAACCAATCTTACGAAGTTCTACATGCACTTAAATCATGTTGGGCCTGGGCAGTATGGCATTAGCCGTAGTAAAAACAGCCAATCAAACTAATAACCTCTGCAAATGTGTAGGAATTCCCATCGGTACAAGTGTAAGTAACGATTAACATCAATTTTCCCAACCTTTCTGCGCACGCAATAAAAGTGATGTATCATCAATAAAGAGCGAGCTGTGGTGTGGCGGTGGAATAAATCCCCCTTGGGGATCCAATCTCTAAGTTATCCCTCCCCGTTGATAGTGCCCCGGGGCGTGGTATTTGTGATTGATTTGGTATTGGATAAGACCTCTGGGTATTGGAGAGTGGGTCCCTAGATATGGCCGGAATTGTCACATGTACTAGTACTGTACTGCCCGAGGGATTGTATTCATAAATATTGGTAGTGGTAATGTAGTTCCTATAAAATATGCTGGGAAAAACATTCCCATGTGGGTAACTTAACTTGTGAGAGGCTTGTACTCGGGTGTAAGGGTATTTCGGGCCCGGTGACACAAGCACACACGCGCAGCGTACCGTACCGTATTATCTTGAATAAGAGAGAATTGTCTCAGGACCTCAGAGTTTCCTCTCTAAGTAACGCGTCGTTTTATTTTGCTGGTGTTCTCTCCCGTCCCCACAAAAATACGTCCCCTGAGACAATTCTCTCCCACCCAAGACAACACGGCACCGCCCGAAAAACGCAGCGAAAGTGCGTGTGTCACCGGTCCCCACTTTTTAATACACGTGTGCACCCTAGTACTACGGTACCGTAGAATCTGGTCTTATACAGACCGTTGCCAATGTGGTGACTCGCATGACTATACCATCTTGGGCAGCACAACCCGGCTCTCTAGCCAATTAGCAAGAGAAATCAGTTTTGATTGCACTTTCGTATAGTCCAACACTAATTTTACCTACTTCCAACTTGGCAACGGTCTGTATAAGACCAGATTCTACGGTATCATACTTGTACTCGTAATGTCCTGATGTTTGTGAACACGACCACTATTGCATGGTGCCAAGGTCAGGGCAAAAAAGCTGAATTTTGGCGGTATGCAATAGCAGTTGTGTTCACAAACGTCAGGACCTTACGAGTACTAGCGGTTTTTTTTTAATATCCGGACACCTTGGCGCGGATTTGTATGTGTCTTGGCGCCAAGGTGTCCGGATACTTAAAAAAACCGCTAGTACAGTACAAGTAGTACGGTCCCTCGGCAAAAGTGTTCGTGGTTCAAGGCATGTCGCAGATTGCGCCACCGATGTCCAAGCAACACTGGTGGGTTCCTGCTTCCCAACAGTGCAACCATGATCGTCCCTAATCAGGCATCAACAATTGGATGGAAACAAAATTTAAAAAATTAAATGATTGCTATCTATTAACTAAATTAATACTTTGCATGTCCTCCTCTTGCTTCTAGAACAGTTGCCGCTCTCTCCAGCATATATTTCCACAATATCCCAAGAATTCAGAAGGAATTGTATACTAAACCTCAGCCAACTTCATCTTGATAGTGCCCTTTCCTCCTGCCAGTGGGACATCAGATATCCTAGGATATTGCTGATGCAGACGCTTTTTGAGTTCTAGCCATACATGCTCAATATGATTCAAATCTGGTGAATATGGGGGTGTTCTATAGTATCAATATTGTTAGCTGGTAGTGGTACTTTTTACTGGTAGCGCAGGCAATAAAAATAGAAGGTAGGACAGGCAATTAAGGCACTGGAAAACTAGAACATGATCAAAAAAAGCTGATAGTAAAAGTTGAGGTGATTGCCTCAGTTGGTAATTTCACTTTAGCGAGGCTGGATGACGGATCTCAGACAGTCTCACGAGGGCTTTTGTCGAGGGACTGTATGATCATGGCCTATGGTGCTTTTGCTATGATCCCCAGAGCCGTTTTTATGCCGCCGGCTGTTTGGGCTTCCGTGTCGGGTGTTCAAGAGCTGGAAGCCGTGGTGAGGGATTCTGGAGTTCTGATTGGAGTGTTCGAGCCAACCTATCTTTCTAACTCCTGTTTTCCGATTATCATTATTTTCTGAACAAACCTTTAGAATACCGCATTTTTTGGGCATATCCGGAACGCCGCTAGGGGGGCCTAGAGCAGAAAAGGTGAAATAGGCGAGTTTGGCTACATGCTTCGACAGCAGGCTGGATGTTCTCAACCCCTTAGCGAGATTTCGGATATGCCCAAAAAGTGCTGTACCATGCGCTTGGAGGTCAACCCTTTCGGACACCATCGACATTGCCACGAACAAAATATTTATACATCTTGGCATATCTTCTTATCCCTCAAACAATGCAAGGAAATTGAAAAAAGTTACAGAAAGAATAATGAATTACTTTAACCCTGCTAGTGTTTTTATACAATTTTCCTACAAACTTTTAGTAATTTTCTATGGATTCTTGGCATAAAAAACCACTCTGAACTTACCACTCTCAAGAGAGTAGAACAGCACACAGGAAGCAATTCTGAGAGTGGAAAAATAAATATACGCCATTGACTGCATTTAGTGATACTTTTTCACTTTATTTTTTAATTCCTCTTCACAACTTTATGGTGGCCGAAGAGAATCATAGTTCGATGCAAAGGTTTCACTTTTTCGAGGGTAAATTTCTCGGTCGATGGTATCCGAAAGGGTTGACCGCCAAGCGCATGGCATTCTAAGCGTTTTCTCTTAATTTTCTACAGTAAGCTGCAGGGCTCCCCTGGTAATTTTGTGTCTAATAAGCTACTGTACTCTATCACAGTGGCACCCGTAGTAACTCATAACCAAGTGCTCTTAGCGTGGCCAGTTCATAATTACCAGAGTGGGGAGGGAATAAACAAATGTTCCATTCCCTAGTGCACCCGAACATTCGGTAATGCTAGAGTCTCAAATGATTGAATCGTGTATACAGCCTCCTGTGGAAAAAATCGGGAAATGTGGAAATTAAAAGTCAGGAACACGGTTGCTCAATTGGCTCGCGTATACCGAACCCTCCAACCGGGTCCCCGGAAACCCGATCCCCGTTACCCGATTTTTTCGACTGGAGGCTGTAGTGTCACTCGGGCTGGCTCTTCTGGTAAGGGTGGTTGGTATATTTCTGGTTTTGGAGGTTAAAATGTCCTCTTGTGGTTGTCTCGTCTTGGGACAAACTCAGTTACGGTATAGTCGCTAGGTTGCGAAATCCCGTGTTGTTGGTAGCACTGGTCAGATCACTTCCTTGTCTAGGCGGAATTTAAGATCTGAAAAAAACAACCTGGCATCTTCTCTCTTTTTCGTCTTTCGGTAGGGCTGAACTGTCCTTCTCCTCTTTCCAGTGATGTAATTGTTAGATTACCAGTGCTGTATCCAGCGCATCGCCCAACACTCTGCTGTTCGCAACTTCACAAATCCAATACTGTAGTTAGTAAGTTACTCAACAATCATCCGCGCGAATATCTCAAGTGGTGAGACGGGGGAGTATAATACTTTTTTATTAAATTTCGAATGGGATAGTGGGAGGAAGATAAACAAAACCATCCTGTTTACTGGGTCTAAAGCCATCGCATAAAGTTTACTAGCAGACTTTCAATACACCTAGCTAGTATTTATCTGCAAACCATCCAACTCCGGTCTTCCTGCAAAGAAATATAGCTACCATAGCCAAAATCTAGAAAATACGGCTTAAACATACCATAAATTCAGCAAATCCCAACCAATATTCGGAAATCTCTCGATAGGGTGAGTTCCTTCTTAACTTCATAATCCCAAACCTAACGCCATAGATACAAGTACGGCAACAGCGAAATCGTGGTTGATCTTCCTGAAACCTAGCCCAAATTTTCATACCATTTCATGGCCCCGCCCTCCCTGATGGGCGACCCACCTCCCCAGTTTCCTATAACCCCTCCACTCCCGTCTTTAGTGTCGTTTCCTTATCCTGAACTGTCTTTGGCTACTATCATATCATAGTATTCTTGGATCCTGGCTGAGGTTTCAATTTCCTCCGGGGTAGGGGCTGGACCTAATATTAGGATTTCCTCCAGCCCTGGTTTCCATCCAACATTAGGATTCTGATTAGGGTTCGGGCCAGTGTTGGAATTCCGACCACGATTCGGGATGGGGTTAGGATTCCGATTGGGATTCGAATTAATATTAGGATTCCAGTTAGGATTCGAGCCAGTATTAGGATTTTGTTTAGAGTTCGGGCCGGCTTCATTCTAGTTAGGGTTTGAGCCGGCATTGGGGTTCCGGTTAGGATCCGGGCCAACACTAAGATTCTGGTTAAGATTCGGACCATTTTTAGGATTCTGTCCGCCGCTAGGGGTCTGTCCTGAATTCGGGTTTTGCCAGGTGTTAGAACTTCCCATGCGACAGATAGCTATGCTACCCAGATCCCCGCCGTATCCCCTTCTACGGGTGTTATGCGCAGAATTCTGCAGGACCTCACCCCCCCCCCCCCTCCCCCCGATGCTCCCGGCGCATGTTCTGGTAACTGTAATGTGAACTAGGTCTACCGGTGGGATAGTTTCGTGAGTGCTGAACTGACGAAAGGTTGGCCGAGAAAAGTTTCCTGGCGAAGGCAGAAAATCCTCTCTAGCGAGAGTAGTGATCGGGCCCAGGAATGATCGAAGAACAAGGAAGAAAGGGGATAACCGGTAAGGGCAAACACCGCTCACGCTACCTGGAACCTTCAGTCTGTAGATAAAATCGATGAAGTCACTAAAGAAAGAAAAGAAGAGAAAAGGTTCGCGATACCAGAAAATCCTCACTCTTTGAGGTTGTATTAGAATTCGTCGTCGTCTCTACCTAGCAATCTATCTACAGGTCCTATATACCCGTATCCAACCCATAGCCCATGACAACCGCCGCTATCCCCTCTAGCTATGCCCATATTCCCATATACCCCTCTCTGGGCTCAAGTAAAGCCATATAAAGCAATGCAAACAACGAAACAGCAAGCAATCCACCTCCATACCCCACAGTGCGCAATTCTTTTCCTGGGCACATCTGGAACGGGGGTGGGGGCTTCGCGCTTCAGGGTGCCTCCTACGCGGTCATTTTTTCTCAAAGCCAATTGAAGGCTATTTCCGTGCTGACCTGGGGTTGGTGGACCGCTTGTGGGAGGTCTAGGATTCGGCAACCAGTTTTATTAGCAACATATTTTATGGATAGGTTAAAATTGATAACTGGGGTGCTACTTTGGAGACATGTTTATGGAATATTGTGGATCCGTCTTTTCCTCAGCATCTTGAGGCATTTGGAATGAGTCGCCTGGTAATTGTGAGGCATTTGCCGTCAATCCCAATTTCATGGACACCTTCTGGATCAGTGCACCCCCGGTAGAGGCGACATCTGTTAGTGTCATTATGGGTGTGTCGGTTGTAGATTTCGACGCGATAGGGTCGCTATTCGATCGCAACCCAGGGTTAGCCCCTAATGCTACATCTCCTGAGGCGAACCCTGAGTCGTCCTGGGGAATCAGGTTCCTTTGGCCTCTTCTTTCCTTCTGTTCGTCATGAGTAGTTAGTTTCCCCTCGCCCTTCGTGCTCCAACCACTCTCCTCCCCACTTTGCGCTGTTTCATATTGATCGTTTCCACTATCTTCGTCGTCACTCTGAAGGTCCACCAACCATGCATTGCCCAATGCATCCTCCGCAGTCGGGCGACCCTCGGGTTGAATTGAGAGCATGGACTTTAGTAATGAAATCCCGGCATCGTCTGTTGGTGTTGGTAACGCTTTTAGCTTATCTTCGGGAAAGGGCCATATCGCCAAGGAATAACGAGACATCTGAGTCACGGAGGCGAATAACCGTGTCCCTGCGAGTAACTCAAAGATCACACAACCGAGTGACCAAATGTCAACAGAATTGGTGTAAACCGAAGTTTCACTAGTAGAGTCTAACCCCAGGACCTCTGGAGCACCATAGATTTGAGTTGACACCTGAGTGTGAAAGGTTGTGGTAGCTTGGGGTTGAATCCGTTTTGATATTCCGAAATCCCCTAGTTTGACCCGGATGGGAGACATCGAAACTATAAAAATGTTCTACGCATTGATCAGTATTTTGCGATACCAGAGAACCAAGCGAGGTGTTTGGCTGTGGGAACCATACCGCAGGCTTTAAATCCCTGTGGGCCATCCCTTTTTGATGCATTACTTTGAGACCCTCGAGTACCTGCTTCGAAATAGTTTGAACGGTCTTTTGTTGTAGCGGCGAGCCGAGATGCTTTGTGAGATCGCCTTCCGGGAGATATTCCATTGCGATATAGAGAGTCTCGGGTTTTTCGAACCATCCTAGGAACTTCACGAACAATTCCGGACGCTAAAACGGCTAACCGTTAGCCCACAACAAGGAAATCCCAGACATGTGATAGACTGGGGAAAAATCCCGCGGGATCAAGGACACAAACCTTTGCCAATATGGCCATTATAACGAGCTCCCTATAATAGTCAAAGCCGGAGGGTAGCCTCCTCTTATCAATTGTCTTTACCGCACGATAATGGGCAGTAGTTCCCCGAATCTGCTTATTGACGACACCAAAACCTCCCGTGCCGAGTTCCCCACAGTTGCTCCAATCCTCATTCACCTTCTTATACCTATTCCCTCCTTTCTCGACATATCTTGTGTGTCTAACATGATCCTGAAAGAATTCTGTTTCGAGTTTACACCACTCAACCAAATCCGATTGAGGCGTGATCATTTCTCAAATTTGATGCGGTTTTGGTGCCAATAGTGCTCCGAATTGGCTGAAGAAGTGAAAATGGGCGCAACCTGTGGGAAGCTAGAAGCGAATATTTGTGAATCAAAGGAAGATTGACGAAGAGTGGTAGAAAAGATGTAAGTTAATCTTGCCAGTTTCGCAAGGTCCTCCGACAGCTCCAATATTCGTACCGTGCCACATTCAGCGATTTCATGTAGTAAAAGAAGACTGCCACCCAAGGAAGATTAATAAATGCCGCCAAATTGATCCCTGCCGCCTCCCCCAACCTGCCATCGCATGCAAGACACTCCTAGTCCGGCGACAAACAGGGGTATTTGGTGCGCAAAAAAAGAAATCATGAAGGTTAGGGTTACCAACATTACTGGTGATTACCGGTAATCCCTCTTCTCCCCCCGCCCAATTGGCGGGATCGGATTGGAACGGTTGGGGGGCTTCCTAGTCCGAGTTCCTCCCCTTTTTCACCACACACACCCACACTATTCTTGCGGGCTTACCTTCTTACTCGTGGGAAAGCTCACTGACCATTTGAACCCTTCCCTCTCACACACACTTCCTCCCCTTAGTCCTCCTGTGCAAGTCCACTGCACTGCTCCAACACTCATTCATCCCCCCCAGTTTCGTGGTCGATATGATACGGTGAAGACTGTACGATCTTGGCGACAAAATTCGTGGCCCCCCCCACGTTTTACACCAAAAATGGCTGATTTCGGACTCTCATAACTCATCCCAAAACTGTATAGATTTAATAAAACCAAGATATAGTGTAGGCAATTGCTCAAAATTCCTAGGTAAAAATTATGAGAATTTTCCCATTAGCCTGTGAGAGTTGAGATCTGATGATTGTCATCGGATGCGGTTGCAATTTACCTTTTGTATGGGACTCTCATACAAAATCAGAGGTATCTTTTGCCCAAGATCATTATTTCTAGTATTGCACCATGGGCATTAACTAACTGAGCTTGTCACATATAAATGATAATATCTAGATGAGTCTAAAGACTCCGAGGAATTTTAACATTTTTTTGCAAAGCAACTAGCTATGATTTTATGAGGTTTAAATGGCCGTTTTTGGTGTAAAATGGGTGGGGGGGCCACGAATTTTGTCATTAGGACTGTACTCGAGTACTCGAGTACTGGGCTGGCGACGAACAGGGATCAATCAATGAGAATTCTTTTTTTGTAACCCTAACCTTGACGATCTACTCGTAATTTTTCCTGATGCTTTCGAACACGACTGCTATTGCATATGGCCAAAAAAAATCGACCAGAGCCTCAGAATTTGGTAGTATGCAATAGCAACCTTGTTCACAAACATCAGAAAATTACGAGTACTTTTTTGCCCACAAAATACCCCTGTTCGTCTCCCACCCAGCTTCGTTGTTATCATACTGTGAAAACCGTAAGGTTTGGTGCTTTCCCCGTCTTTTTATCTCAAGTGAGCTGGTGAGCTCTCTCTCTATGCTGTTTTTCGCTCCCTCTCTACTAGTAAGGTAGTTAACCACATAACTTAGCGCGCGGTTCAATCACACATCAGCTAGCGAGAACCGTCAGACACTGGCATCTTCAAATACGGTAAACACCCGAATAATTGAATCGTGTGCTATGAAGTCCAAACTTGCCTCACTGGAAAGGGAGCAAAAAACCACAGCAAAAACACAGCCCTTTCCCCCTTCCGAAAAAAAAAAGTTTCCTGACCTTGCTGAGAGAGGAAGCCCCAACGACATAGTATAGGTTCAATTATTCAAGTTTCCACGGCAAGATTTTGGCTACCTGGGAATCGCGATAAACGCTATTGGCTGTAGGATAAGTCTTTATGGCTAGGATTCAAGCTTTCAGGGCTCAGATTTTGACGCACTTGTAGGTTTCACCCTCACGCTTTTTATTTCAATGTAAAAGTGACCGCTGGTTCTTGCCAATTAATGTGATATTCGAAGTTCTATTCCAGTACGGTACAGTATCCTCAAGCGTTACGAGAACTTTGCCGCCACAAGTTTCTTGTGATACCAGTAGTTTTTCGCAAAGTATTTTTCTCTGAACTGCTACTGTCACTTAATACCGTGTTTAGGAAACTTTAAACTGAACACAGGGTATACTCGCGGTGAGATTAAGTCCCGAGCCAACGCTAAGCCGATGGGAGCAACCACGATCGACCGCGAAGCTCAGCCATTATGATAGCCATCATGGCGATTACAATCGCGAGCGCACCTACAATGACTATTTGTGCTAAGGCCTGCATATTCGTGCCCCTCCTTCTCTTTAGGAGTGTAGGATAGGGGGTGGTAATAGGACCCTAAGTTATGACAGTGGCATCAAGAGTCGCTATGGCATTTCAACGGTTGATTGTAGTGGAGAATTGTAGTTGAGCCCTTTGTCTCAGGACTTGATCTCACCGCGAGAGTCTCTGGGATGTGTTGGTATCGTTTTGGGCGTCACCACTTCAACCTGCCTGCCTATTGGCTTGTTCTTCTGCAGTCTTGTAAAAACATGTGTTTGCTGCTAATGACTCCCGGACAAGCTTCATTCGATCGTACCTGACATTGTGCAATAAGTGAAGTGGAAGTTAGTTTCAGCAGAGAGCGGGGGATGAGGCAGCGGTATGATTCCCCGTGACCATCTTGCCATGTGTTGTGCTAGTACTGTACCCTTTGCCGGAGGGCATTGAGCACCGAGGGTTTGGAGTCTCCCTATTGGATCACCTCCTTCGGGGGACAAATCTTCCTGACCTCAGCCACCGGTATCAAGGCCAAAAATGCGACAAAAGCATACTCACTGCAATAGCCTGAACACAAGCTCCAGGCACGGGGGACCCCAACACATGAATCAAAAATTTGTACAGTATGAAGGATTCTCTCCTGATACTAAATTCAGTATCAAATGTTCGGGTTTTTTATGCCTGTAACTTGTATATACCGTATAGCCTAGTGGAATTCGTTCTCGTACTAAGAGGTTAGAATAAAGGATGGCTCAGGATTTTCCGCAAAGTCGCTGTTCCCGGCAAACAATTTTCGGGGAGACTGCTTACTATATAACTCAAAGACAGTACAGTTGCCACATATTTTGTGTCGTAGGGTGTTTAGCCCCTCCCCATGGCATACGCTACCGTTAGAACTCGAATAATTGAACCTCGCGCTACGACGTTGGAGTTGCCTTTGCTGGTAAGGTGTGACTCTTTTTTCTTTTTTCTGTCTGTCTTAAGCTTGGGTTGAAGGGGTCAGTTTTCGATGTGCCCTCGTTCCTCTATCCAAGAGAGGCAATTTCGGACGTCTTAGCGCGAGGTTCCATTATTCGAGTTCTTGCGGTACTCATATGAGTTCACCTGCTGAGTCGAACTTTCTTTTGACCTCATTGTGTTATGGAATGCTCATGTTGAACAAGGGTTTACTGAATCCATAAGTAAGGCTACACTCCCATTGTTGTGTTAGTAAGCATTCTCACCCACTGGTTCGGATCCGAGTATGTGCCGCGGTTCGAACTGGTTCATGTAGTATGTGGGAGACTTCTTGGTCCAAGGTCTAATTTTTCGGGCGGTGTCATGAAATCCATAGACTAGAGACTAGTGCTACGGAAGAAAAGCTGGTGGTGTTTGCGGCGGTTCCAAAGTGTGAGACGCCATTTGCTTGGGGGATTTTCAACACCGGTGTTGGGCTGATTTCGCAGGACCCGTTTAGTTTGGATGGTGTGTCGCGCGTGCCGAAATCACCCTCCTGTACGTATGTGTGACCTATTATTATACCGGAAGACAAACAGGTGGAAAGTTGACCAGACGATGAATTGCCTAAAGGCCTTGACAAGGGTGAAGTAGGGAGCGATGCGCTTGAACGAATTAAGAAGGAGAGAAAAGGTTGTTGATTGGCTTGCTTTCCTCGGGGTGGTTGTTCGTTGTTGGGCTAGTCTACATGAGAGGCGGCTTATGTGCTAAAGTGTGTGCGCCAAGCTAACTACTAAACAGAGTTTTTCCGTGGGCCCCATCGAGCGACATGACTGCTCTCACTACCCTATCAAACACCTCAGGGCACACCGGTGATCGTTCATTTCTTCATGGTTCCGGTCTACACTAGAGCCGAGTGACCATCTGTGACTGCGGGTTGTCATATTGGTGTTTTTCTTTCTTTTGCACTGGATTTGTTTTGTTGGGCTGTGGGCAGGGATATACATGGAGCAGATGGTAGTTTGCCCTGAATAGTATAAATTTATGAGATTGAGTACCTTTGAATCACCACACTTCGTCCTATCAAGTTGCTTTCCCGGTGTTGCATATGATTATTGCTCGCTACTAGGAAAACGAACACCTTGAATCAATCTTATGGAGTTCTACACGCACTTAGATGGTGTTAGACTGGGGCGGTATAATATTGTGGAGTCTGGTAAAAACAGCCGCTCAGACTAATGCCTCTGCAGATGTGTAGGAATTCCTATCGGTACAAGTGTCTGTAACGATCAACATCAATTGCCTAACCTTTCTACGTACGTAATAAAAGTATTGTATCATCAGTGAAGAGAGAGCCAAGATGTGGCGGTGGAATAAATTCCCTTTAGAGATCAATCCTCTAAGTTAGGGTTCTTTGTTGACAATAGTCTTGGGTGCGGGAATTGTGATTGATTTGGTATCGGATAAGACCTCTTGGTATAGGGAAGTGGTCCCCAGATACGGTGGAAACCTCCATCTGTGCCGTACTGTCCAAGTAATTGTGCGTATTTAAAAATATTGGTAGTGGTAATCTAGTTCATATAAAATATAATATGCAAGGGAAACATTCCCAAGCATTTGACTTAACTTGCGAATGGCAGTATGATCACAGCCTATAGTGTTTTTGCTACCATCCCCAGAATGGTTTTCATGCCGCCGGCTGCTGGGCTCCTGTGTCAGGTGTTCGAGAGTCGGAAAACGTGATGAGGGATTCTAGAGTTCTGAGTGGAGCGTTCGATCCAATATATCTCCATGTTTCTAACCCCTCGTTCTCCGATTATCACTATTTTTCTACCACAGTAAGTTGCAGGACTCCCCCGGTAATATAATGTCTGATAAGCTACTGTACTCGACCACAGTTGCATCTGTAGTAACGCATGACCAAGTGCTCTTGGCGTAGGCAGTTTGGAATTAGCAGAGTGGGAAGAAAATGACCAAATGCTCCATTCCCTAGTGCGCCTGCACATCCGGTAATATCATAGAGTCTCAAATGATTGAATCGTGTGTAGTGTTATTCGAGTTCCCTCCTCTAGCAATGCCCGGCATCTTCTCTCCCGTTTCGCGCCTTTCAGAAGGGCGGCTGAACTGTGTTTTTCCTCCTCTTTCCAGCGAAGGAATGGTTGGACTACTAATGCTGTTGCTAGCGCATTGCTCAATAATCCGAGGCTCGCAACTGCCCAAATCTAATACTGTAGTTAGTACTCTACAATACGATCCATCCGTCAAAATATCTCAAGTGGTGGGACGGGGGAGTGTAATGCTTTTATCAAATTCCGAATAGGGTAGTGTGAGGCAGACGAGCAAAACCACCCTGTTTACTGGGGCTAATAAAGCCATCGGATAAATTTGCCTAACAGACTTCCAATACACCTAGCCAGTATTTATCTGCAAACCATCCAACTCCGGTCCCCCTGCAAAGAAATATAGCCTCCACAGCCAAAATCTAGAAAATCCGGTAAAACCTGCCATGAGTCCAGCAAATCCCAACCAACATTCCAGAATCTCTCGATATAGTTCCTTTTTAACTTCATAATCCCGAACCTAACACCATAGATTCAAGTACGGCAATAGTGAAATCATGGCCGATCTTTCTGAAACCCAGCCCAAATTTTCATATCACTTCATGATCCCACCCTCCCTGATGCGCGATCCACCTCTCCTGTTTCCCACAACCCCTCTACTCCCGTCTTGAGTGTCGTTTCCTTAGCCCAAACTGTATTTGGCTACTAGAGTGTTTGGATCCTGGATGAGGTTTAGATTTCGTCCGGCACTGGGGTTGAACCCAATATTAGGATTTCCTCCGGTTCTAAGTTTCCATCCAACATTAGGATTCTGATTAGGGTTCGGGCCAGTATTGGAATCCCGGTTACGATTCGGGATGGTGTTAGGGTTCTGATGGGGATTCGAGTTAACATTAGGATTCCAGTTAGGATTCGAGTTAGGATTAGGATTCTAGTTAGAGTTCGAACCAGCGTCATTCTTGTTAGGATTCGAGGCGGCATTGGAGTTCCGGTTAGGATTCGGGCCAGCACTAAGACTCTCGTTAAAATTCGGACTATTGTTAAGATGCTATCCACTGTCAGGATTTTGTCCTGAATTCGGGGTTTTCCAGGTTTTAAAATTTCCCACAGGACAGGCGGCTGTGCAACCCCAACCCCCGCTGCACCCCCTCCCACGGGCGTTATGCCCGGAATTCCGGAAGACATCATCCCCGGATGCTCCCGAATGGTCTGGTGACTATCATCTGAACTAGTTCTCCCGGCAGAGTAGATTTGTGGGTGAGCAATTCTTTTCCTGGGCGCATCCGGAATGGGGGCGGAGGCTTCGCGCTTTAGGGTGCGCCCTACCCGGTCATTAGTTCCCAGGGCCAATTGCATACTATTTTTGTGATGAGGGTCTGGGGTTGGTGGACTGCTTGTGGAAGGTCTAGGATTCGGCAACCAGTTCTCATTAGCAACATGTTTTATAGATACTGTAGGGTGAATTTTGTATTTGGGGTGCTACTTTGGAGACATGTTTGTGGAACATTGTGGATCCGTCTTTTCCTCAGCATCTTGAGGCCCTTGGAATGAGTCGCCTGGTAATTGTGAGATATCCGCCGTCAATTCCAATTTAATGGACCCCTTCTGGATCGGTGAATTCTCAGTAGAGGCGGCATCTGCTAGTGTCATTATGGTTGTGTTAATTGTAGATTTCGAGGCGGTAGCGCTATCCGATTGCAACCCCGCGTTAGCCCCTAATGATAGATCTCCTGGGGCGAACTCCGAGTCGTCCTGGGTAATCAGATTCCTTCGGCCTCTTCTTTTCTTCAGTTCGCCATGAGTAGTTAGTTTGCCTCCACCCCTCCTGCTCCAACTGCTCTCCTCCCCACTTTGCGCTGTTTCATATTGATCGTCTCCACTATCTTCGTCTTCACTCTTAAGGTCCACGAACCATGCATTGCCCAATGCATCTGCCGCGGTAGGGCGATCCTCGGGTTGAATTGAGAGCATGGACTTTAGTAATGAAATTCCGGCATCGTCTGTCGGAGGTGATGACCCTTTTAGTTTATCTTCTGGGAAGGGCAAATTCCCGTGGTAGTAGCGAGATACTTGCTCCCATGAGGCGAATAAGTGTGCCCCTACAAGTAACTCATATATTACACATCCGAGTGACCAGATGTCAACAGCGTTCGTGTAAACCGAGGTTTCACTAGCAGAGTTCACCCCCAGCACCTCCGGAGCGCCGTAGATTTGAGTTGACACCTGGGTGTGGAAGGTCGTGGTATCTTGAGGCTGGATCCGTTTTGATATTCCGAAATCGCCTAGCTTGACCTGGATGGGGGACATCGAGACCACAAAAATGTTCTACGCACTGGTCAGTACTTTTGCGATACCACAGAAACAAGCGGGATGTTTGGCTGTAGGAATCATACCGCAGGCTTTAGATCCCGGTGCGCCATCCCCTTTTGATGCATTACTTTGAGACCTTCGAGTACTTGCTTCGAAATAGTTTGAACGGTCTCATGTTGTAGCCGCGAGCCGAGGTGCTTGGTGAGATCGCCTTCCGGGAGATATTCCATTGCAATATAGAGAACCTCGGGTTCCTCGAACCATCCTAGGAACTTCACGAACAATTCCGGACGCTAAAATGGCTAACCGTTAGACCACAACAAGGAAATCCCAAACGGTAGTAAAGACGCCCGGGAACGAGGAGACAAACCTTTGCTAATATCGCCATCACAAGGAGTTCCCTAGAACATTCGAGCTCAAGGGGCAGTCTCCTCTTATCAATCGCCTTTACCGCACGATAGCGGCCGGTAGTTCCCCGTACTTGCTTATAGACGGTACCGAAACCTCCTGTGCCGAGTTCCCCACAATTTCTCCAAGTCTCCTTCATCCTCTTATACCTATTTTTCCCTTTCTCCACATATCTTGTATGTCTGACGCGATCCTGAAAGAATTCCGTCTCGAGTTTATACCATTCAACCAAATCTGATTGAACCGTGCTCATTTTTCGAATTCGAGGCTCTTTGGGTCCCTAACTCGGGCTGTATTATCTGAGGAAGATAGAATTGGGGGGGGGGGGGAATGGCCGCGGCTGTTGGGAATCTAGAAATAAATGCTTGTCAATCAAGCGAAGAGTGGCGAAAGAGTGGTAGAAAGGATTCAAGTTAACGTATCTTGCTGGCCCTCCGACAGCTCTAATATTTAAACAGCGCTGCATTGAGCGACTCCACCCACGGGGTGAGTTTGTTCAATTAATAATTTTTGATTGGTCGGAATTTTGTGGATGTCACGTGAAAAAACACGGACTTTTCTAATGCCTGTTTCATGCCCAATGATGTGGGCAAGTACAAAAAAGGAATTCTGATGACTGGAAATTCACTCTCTCATTGGCTGTACAATGGGAACCATTTCGCTTCGTTGGCTCCGACCCCCGGTACAGTACTAGAAACAAAAAAACCCGGGGTACTGTATCTACTCTGCGGAACGAAAGAGGTACGGGAAACCAACTGTCACTATCAAGAAATCACAACTAGAAAGGAAAACCACACAAGTCACGATCAATTCAAATCCGCTAAGCTACTTTGCAAACCTCTTATCCAAAGCCAACCCAGAGAACCGCAAAGAAGAGAAAAAAATCCAACCGCAAGAAAGCCCAACCTTGCTGGTTGTCCGACTAACTAGGTACAAGAGATCCTCCTCTTGTCATCCACTAACACAAATTTTCCTTCTTCAGTTGACAGTCTAAACGGTTCCTCCTTTGTGCTGTGTTCCAGTCGTCGCCCTTGTTGCGGAGAAAGCGCGAGAGAAGTGAGAGAGGGATCGTAACTTACATACAGCCCCCCCTGTCTGCCATGACTAGGCAACCGCCACCCCAGCAGAAACGTGACGCCTCCCCAAGAAAATATCATGAACCGCTACCTGCCGGTATTCTGTCTAAGTTATTGGCAGATAAGCTAAGAAACTGCAAGTGAGGAAAGCCAAATTTTATCCGTAACAGTACTATTACGAATAAAACTTGGCTTTGCTCAGTTTATGATGTGACTTTGCTTGGGAAGGTGTCACGTTTTCTGTAGGGGTGGCTGTTGCTTAGTCTTTGCAGAAAGGAGGGGCTCTGTGTAAGTTACTATTTTTCTCTCACTTCTCTCGCGCTTTCTCCCCAACGAGGGCGACGACGGGAACACAGCACAGCGGAGGAACCGTTTGGACTGTGAATTGAGGAAGGAAAATTTGTGATAGCGGATGACAAGAGGAACTCTTGTACCCAGATAGTCGGACAACTAGGAAGGTTGGGCTTTCTTTTGGTTGTATTTCTTTCCCTACTTTGCAGTTCTCTAGTTTTCTCTTCTTTGCAATTCTCTAGGTTGGCTTTGAATAAGAGGTTTGTGTGTTAGCTTAGCGGACTTGAATTGATCGTGCCTTGTGTGGTTTCTGTTTCTGGTTATGATTTCTTGATAGTGACAGTTGTTTGCCGTGCCCCCCACATTTCAAAGAGTAGATACACTATTCCGAATTTCTTCGTTTTCAGTACGTGGACAAACTAACCGAACACAAAGTGCCCAACCAGACCCAAACTTACTAGGTCCCAATTCCATTGGACATGCTTGATCTTTAGTAAGGAATAAGCTTCAGGGACATTATCTTGGCCTAATCTTACAATTGGTTATCTCCACAATATTGTGAAAAAGGCTCCAGAGGTCATAACCTATTGTTGGGAACTTCTTCCACTTCAGGTTTTTGATTCTCTGGCAGACTCAATAACTGGAAGAATAGAAGTAGCCATTAAAACTAATCGATAGTATAACCAGTAATGATTTTTATAATGTATTTACATTTTTATTATTTTTATTTTGGTTATCAGTATTGTAGGGTTGATGGGGGAGTAATGTTTTGTCATAGTGAGTTTTTCCTATTGCGTTGAGGTTCGATTAATTTTGTCCACCTACAGATACTGTATTAACTTGAATAAGAGAGAGGGGTATATTTTTTACCCAAAATATCTTGTATCATACTGTACCGTAATAACTTGAATAAGAGAGGGTCCCAGGACGTCTGAGTTTCCTATTCTGGTGGGGACGGGAGAAAATACCAGCAAAATAAAACAACGCGTTACTTAGAGAGGAAACTCAGACGTCCTAGGAACCCGGAACGACCGAATCAATTTTAAATGGACATAACAAAAAGCAGGAGGATCGAAACCAAACCGGATCAACAGTCCAGGCCTTAAACGGGGTAAAAAAAGGAGGGTAAAAACTTTCCTCATGCTAACTTTTCCTCGTTGTGTATGATTGCAGGCTAAACGAATAGAGGTTCGGTGCGGAAAAAGAAAAGAAAAAGAAATCGAGAAACGTTGCAGAGGAGTATCGGCGCCCGCCGTCAGAACGCTTCCAAAAACTAAGGGAGAAATGAAACATTGTACCGGCACTATGCCGTAATCTCCCACTCCCACAATAAGTTCGACAAAATATTATGAAGCAGTGTAACGTTACCTCGGGCGCATAAACTGGTGAGGACCGTCCAGGCGCTAGTAGGTTCAAATAATATTTTTATCCTAGTTTTGTCTCAAAATCGCAATAAGACGGCCTAGACTAACTCTTTGTAGCCAGGACCAATCCTTTCAGGGCTCTTATTTGACGTAATCGTAAGTTTCAACCCAGCCGCTTCTTATTTCAGCGTATAATACGGTACTGGGGCCTGGACGGTCCTCACCAGTTTATGCGGTAGTTGACGAACGGCTCTGATGACTCTATTAGCTGGCGTTTCTTTAATCCTTGTCCACTCATTTCCTTAACCACAGGTGTGAGTGAGGAGATCTTACTCGTCCCAGGCAAGAATTACCCGGAAACAGGAATTAAAATATATATATATACTAGTATATGATAAAACCCCTGCGATTGTCTCAGTGCCAATACACACTCAAAACTCGTATTTTCGAATATTTCTTCTGTGGGACCAGTTCGTCTCAATTATCCCATCGCTTCCCACACCTGCCGATCTCTCTCCATGTATGACCCCATTTGCCTATGTTCCTCCGTAATAGTAATATTGAAAAGACATAACTATAAACCCTTCCGCCAATCCTTTCAACTCTAGAACAAATGAAATCACTAAGGCCATTATCTCTCCTTGTCCCCCATCCATCCGCTTCCATCAACATTGATAGTCTTGATCTTCATTCGATTGTACCTCATGTTGCTCAACAAGCAAAGTACAACATGTCACTCCGGCACAACGTCGATACTCCACTTACGAAATTAGTAGTATCTTGTTTCGAAATCGCTAGTTCATGGAAGGGAAGTACTTGGTATAAGTTAGTTTCCACAAGGAGCGGGGAGGGGGGCAGTCCTATGATGCACCTGCGCTCATTTGCGCCATGTGTGGTGCTACCGGTATACCGGCATTGGCACAGCACCTCGCAGGAAGATATAATGGGCACGGGGGCTCCGGGTCTCCCTATTGGATGGCTTCCTTCGGACATCAGGAGCGAATGTTCCGGAGGACAGCCTTTCGTATCTCGGGGAAAAATGCGACAAAGGCTTAGTCACTGGTCGCGCGAACACAAGTTCCAGTCACAAAGAACCCGAACAACACCGGGATTAAAAATTTGTATGACAACTTATCTGTGGGTATTCGAGCTCCCGCACGGTACTAAATTCACTCAAATGTCCGGGTCCCTTATGCCGGGAACTTGTATATACAGTATAACCTGGTGAAATCCGTTCCCAAACTAAGAGGGTAAAATAAAGAGTGGCTTAGGATTGTTCACAATGTGGCCTTCTTGGTGAACAATTGTCAAGGAGACAACTTGCTATGTAGCTTAAAGCCAGTACAGTACTGGTACTGACATACCAAATTTAAACGAGCCCATGTGCTGAGTCAAACTTTCTTTGACCTCTTAGTGATAACGAGTTTCACCGGATTGTGTGTTATTGGATGGGCCTATTTAATAAGGGCCTATTGAACTCACAGGTGTGACCACACTCCCATTACTGTGTTACTAGGGATTCTCACCCACTGGTTCAGATCCGGATAGGTACAGTACCACGGTTGGAATGGGTTCATCGTATCACGTGGTAAGGCTCCTTGGTTCATGATCTGGTTCCTCCTCTTATTTAATGGAATCTACACACTAGAGACTAGTGCTACAAAAGAAAAGCTAGTGTTGTTCGAGTTCCAAAGCACGAGATGCTATTAACCTGGGGGATTTTCAACAGCGGTGATCCTTCATTATAATATAATACTTCACGGTATAGTCGATAATGGGACCGAGTGCTCGTACATGACACCAGGGGCTATGGCTAGACTGGGGCTTGTTTTTCTTCTGTAGTCCGTTTGTTTTGTTGGGCTGTGGGCAGGTGCACGTGCCTGGTCGTGGTTTATTTTGATTAGTAGACTGCAGGTTAGTATAGCTAATATTATGATATAAATTTATGAGATTGGGCGCCTTTGAGTAGTTACCCTTTAGCCCGTCAATTTGGGCGCTAGAGTTGCATAATGTCGGGTTGGAACAAGCAATTGCCAATTGGGCAAAGCTCGGGAGCACAGCGTGGATGTCCCTGATGGAAGGTCCGTTCGGTTGCTCGGAGGATACATCACTACGCACGGACCGGAGAGCTGCTAGAACATTCAGACCCATCAACTCCCAGGAGTTGAGAACCTCGATGCTCGCTACAACTCGCATTCTCGTCTGCAAGCTCGCTACAGCTCGCGTTTTTTGCTCCCCCATGGCCAACCAGCGCATTTTTCCTTCCTCTCCGGCTCGTATTTATTGTTTCTCCCATTCGCTCCCGCTCACCAGTTTGGTTTCCTCTCCGAGTTGTAACACTCACGGCTCGACAGGGCTCACCACCGCTCCGTACCTATAAATCCATGGTACACAACTTCCAAACACCCTCAACTTCATGATAGAGACCAATCTCTATCCCAGACACAGCCGATATGCACAAGACGCTTTTTCCCAGCGTAGGATGGCTCTTCCTGATTTACCCCTGGAATACCACAGCCAGGCAAGTATGAGCGGGAATGTGAATCCTTTAACTGCGAAGTCAAGGAAGCAATGAGACGGACGGTTATAGACGAGATAGACTCGTTATTCAGTGACATACTCCACCGAAGTCAATTTCCCTAGGGTGTACTGAGATTCTTGCTCTATCTACACATTTCGACGTGTCCTATATACACACAAACTTGACTCAGACAGGAAACTCCTTACCCGTAGGACTAACAACCTATTCCGCCTATCCCCGCCTAATCCATCCAGCATCTCAGAAGTTTGCCGAAACTTCTTTCACCTACTTCGGCAATCCCTTACCTTCCCAACACTGTTCAGTCATGCAACTATCATCAAACTTATTTCCTCTCGGATATGGTCCCATCAGTGTTGCGACTATGCCCTCGGTATGTAACCTTCAAGTTCGTGAACTTCAACAGATACTACCTTGCATCTTGCATTGCTTGCAGTATATACAGCAGCAGGGAAACCTCTGGTTTGGTATCTAGGAGATTCTAGGTGGCGTGGTAGGATGTGCTGTAATCAGGGGAATGCTAGTGATCGATGGGACAGAGAACTTATCTCTAGTGCTGGTTACTTGGACTAGCGATACGAAGGCGGAAGCTTTAACTGAAGGCCGAGAACACAATTAGACACTTTATCACATCCCTGAATTCTGCAATCTCACACATCCGATATTACGAAATCGATAGCCTCTCATCCTAATTCTCGAACGTATACGGCAACGACTTGTGTCGCACAAACTACGAGTTTATAGAACGATTGCATACTAGACATGGAGGAAATCCTCCTCGCTTCACTATAACCACAAATATATCAATCATGAGGGCATCATACCCATCTCAAGGGTCTGCAGTACTCTTTACGAGCAAACATGTTTCCCACCTTGGGGCTTCCAGGATTTCACACCGCCCCTATCGCACTGCCGCTTTCTGCCTGATTTTTTCTTCCGGCTTTCCTGAAAGTTGCATTATCCCACAACTATCACACAGTCCTACATAGCAATGCTTCCCTGAGAGAACAAACCAAATGATGAAAGCCAAAGCCTGAATGCCCAGCGCATATCCAACGCCACTCCGAAAAGATACGCAAAGAGCGGAAGTACTGCGAGCAGGCCGAGCAGCACCGTTTTCAAGTCATTCACCTCGTTGCCAGCACACAGCGACACTCTCCATTCCGAAAACAGCTGTGAAACCTAGGGGTCTCTGCCAGCGGACAGAAATACGAAAAGGAGGCCAAGTGACCAGGGCCAGAAGCGCTGGGCTATGTTCGCAATGGGGCAGTCCATCAGTCCCCGGCCAGGGTAAAGATGGATGACATTCGTCATCCCGTCCCATCTGTTCCAGAGATTGCCCCACAAGTAAGAGCCAAGGATAGGGACGGACGACATTGCGGCATCTCCCACCATTCCCCACCTTCTCCCGTCGTTCACCGCTTTCTTCGGCTGACTTCCGCCGTCCCCTATCATCGCCAACCACCCCCAACGGTCGTATATAGTTACCTACTACCTGCTAGCAGAAGTTGTCTCAAGCCGCGCGGCCTGTCGTCCTTGCCAATAACGGCCGTTCTGGGAATTCAAGGTTGACAACGGACAACATCTTGCCGTCCAACCTCATCAGGGTCGCTTGGCAGTGGGGGGGGGGGGGGGGGGGGGGGGGGGGGGGGGGGGGGGGGGGGGGGGGGGGGGGGGGGGGGGGGGGGGGGGGGGGGGGGGGGGGGGGGGGGGGGGGGGGGGGGGGGGGGGG
>Ga0307517_10001991_pt1 | contig 33277 bp, 23 predicted proteins | sample 23_EM_MG_FD_194515 | JGI IMG/M metagenome (GOLD analysis project Ga0307517, IMG submission 194515) | Populus trichocarpa ectomycorrhiza microbial communities from riparian zone in the Pacific Northwest, United States - 23_EM | ecosystem: Host-associated > Plants > Roots > Unclassified | place... | reverse complement strand
TTTGCACTGATTAGAGGATGTTTTGAAGTTGATAATGAGTTTAGCAAGTTTCTTGAGTTTTTGTGTTTTTAACTGAAAGCAAATTGAAATTTGCATTTTAAGATCTAAAAACTCGGACCCTGATTTTCTAGATGACTAGAATAAGTTCTAATAGACTACACTTCGTCTACCTAAATGAATGTTCCTTTTTCTTAAGAAAAACTTTAACAGACCACGTGTCATCCACTCATTTTTTTTTAAAAAGGCTCGCCTAAGCTTTTTTCTTTTAGGCCAAACACACGGGCTTAATTTTTTTGAAGCTAAGGCATGTGGACCAGGACTTGCAAGCCAAAGTGCACTTAGATCATTCTTTGAAAACCATGCATACATGGGCTTCATTTGTTTGGCCCTTAAATTATATATATATTTGAAACATTATCTATTATTGTTGAAGATTCTGAAGTAATCAAGGAAATGAAAATAGAAAGTCTAATTTCTTTTCCATAAATCAGGTCCAAATAATAACACCTATTTATGTGTAGTTAATAGCCTTCCTAATATAGATTTGTAGATGTTATATATATTCAGGAATATATTTTGAAATAAAATGAGAAGTCAGGATTTAAGAATTCTCTACATGGTATCAGAGCACTACACCGAGCCCATCTTTTTTTTCTAAGCCTATCTCTCTCTGAATTTGGAATTTCTTTTTTTCTTTTCACATCTGTCCTTACAATCCCCTAGTCACTTGATCTAGCAGACCTGTCCAGATTTGAAAAAACATGTCTGAAAACACTATAAAAGAAACCCAAATATCAGGAGAATTCTAGAGTTTACAGTCATCCTACTGACTGAATGACAGAAACTATCTGAAGTGGTCACATATAATAAAAACCTTTCTAAAAGGAAAAGGAAAGATCAATCATTTGATGGACAATCCTCCTAGTCCAAAAGACCCAAATTTTATACTCTGGGATGAAGAAGACTCTATGATTATGTCATGGCTATGGAACTCTATAATGCTAGAATTTTGTGGGCCTTATATGTTTCTGGTTATAGTAAAAGACATATAAGATGCAATGAGACAGACCTACTCTAAAGTGAAGGATGTTGCGTTAATCTATGAGATTAAAACAAAGCTTTCAATGACCAAACAAGGCAATATAATGGTTATTGAATATTACAATACTATGAAAAGTTTCTGGTTGGAATTGGACTATTACTAGGACTTTAAGATGCAATGTTGTGATGATGCTGTAATTTTAAAGAATTATATAGAAAGAGAAAGAATCTTTGAATTTCTTGCAGGACTCAACATAGAATTTGATCAAATGCGAGTCCAAATACTTGGAAAGGAATCTCTACCCTTACTTAATAAGGTATTCTCATTAATAAGGGCTGAAGAAGGAAGGAGAACTGTGATGCTGGATGTTTCTAATATTGAAGGGTCTGCTATGTTGATAACTAATAGCAGAAACATGAGTGATGCAATGAATGGTGCAAAAGTTGGGAAGACTGAAGGGAAAAAAATTCCCTAATGATGATTTGTTTTGTAACTATTGCAAGAAGACAGGTCATACAAAGGAGACCTGCTGGAAACTCCATGGAAAACCACCAAGGATAGGGCGTAATGGAGGATACAATTGGAATCAGTCAATAAGACATGCACACTTAGCAAATTCATAAAAGACAGCCCGTGAGTCCAGCACCCTAGAAGTGGGAGGGTTCAACAAGGAAGAGATTGAACATCTAAGAACCCTACTCAACATCATGGAGAAACCATTTGGGTCATGCTCTCTTGCTCAAAATGGTAAAATTCTAATTTCTCATGCCTTTAGTGCCTCAAACAAGGACCATTCCAGCATTTGGGTTATAGACTCAGGTACAACAGACCATATGACCCATTCTGCAGTTTCTTTCAGATCATATCAACCTTGTCCTAGCAGTAAGAAAATCACAGTTGTTGATGGATTTCTAACCACAATAGCAAGCCAGGGAACAATTCCCCTTAACCACTTATTGACCCTTAAACAAGTGCTACATGTCCCTAACCTTACTGCAAATCTGTTATCCATTTGAAAATTAATCAAAAACATAAACTGTAATGCAACTTTGTTCATTGATCACTGTATATTTCAGGACCTAGCTACGAGGAAGATGATTTAGGCAGGCTAGAGTCAAGTATGGGTTGTACATGCTTGGATTGCAAGGCAGTAGTAGCAACTCTCATCCTCTATCATTCATTTCAGTCAATTCTAATAAAGATGATGTTTGAAATCATCGTCGTTGTTTAGGACATCTTTCATTTAAGACTTTTAGTTACATGTTTCCATCCTTATTTAAAAATCTTGATGTTGAACAATTTCATTGTGAAATTTGTGAGTTTGCAAAGCACCATAGAGTGCCTTTTCCTATAAGTGATTCAAGATCTGTGTCTTCATTTAATATAATTCATTCTGATATATGGGGTCCATATAACGTTCCTAATATTTCAGGAGCAAAGGCATTTGTGATATTTATTGATGATTGCACCCGAATGACTTGGGTTTATCTTCTTAAATGAAAACTCAATGTAAGTCACATCTTTCCAAACTTTACAAAAATGATAAAGAATCAATTTAGGGTTAGCATTAAAGGTATTAGAACTGATAAAGATAGGGACTACTTTAATCAGATCTTATCACCATACTTTGAAAAAGAAGGGATTATTCATCAATCATCTTGTGTTAATACTCCTCAACAAAATGGGTTAGCCGAAAGGAAAAACAGACATCTTCTCAAAACTACTTGAGCTTTACTTTTTCAACATCAAGTTCCAAAACATTATTGGGGAGAAACTGTTTTAACATCTAGTTATTTGATAAATACAATACCTTCAAGAGTTATTGGTTTTAAAAGTCTTTTAAACTATTTATCAAAAAAAATTTCCAAGAATAATTTTTATTCTAAAATTCTCCCTAGGATTTTTGAGTGTGTCACCTATGTCCACATTCATAAACATCACCGAGACAAACTTGATGCTAGAGCTCTTAAGTGTGTTTTCATAGGGTATTCCATCACACAAAAAGGTTACAAATGTTATCATCCACCTTCAAAACGATTTCTTGTGTCAAAAGATGTCACTTTTAATGAAAACCAACCTTTCTTCAACCAGCTTTATCTTCAGGAGGGCAACATAGACACAAAAGATAAGCATAAAAATGTTTTTGACATTTTTTCCTTCCAAATCCCATCTCGGCAGCAATCATCTTTGAATTCACCACCCATTATGTCTCCAAACCTTACAAGAGAAACTCTGCAGGGAGAAACTACTACTCACTGACCTCTTCAGGTACATAGAAGAAGGGTACAACCTGATCAGACTCTCTTGTAAGCCCAAGAATCTGAACTAGAGCAAGGTAATGAAACTTCTCATCCATCCTTATCTACTCTTGATACTAATGACCTTGATCAACCAATTGCAATTAGAAAAGGGATAAGAGAATGCACTAAGAATCCCTTATATCCTATAGCTAACTTTATGTCATTCGAAAATTTTTCACCATCATACAGAACCTTTCTCTCAAAAATAAACATCATACCTATCCCAAAAACCTTGCACGAGGCTCTAAGTAATGAGAAATGGAAAACTGTTATAAGAGAATAGATGATGCACTAGAGAGGATTCAAACATGGGAAATAGTTGAGTTTCCAAAAGAGAAAAAAACAGTAGGGTGTAAGTGGGTCTATACTTTAAATTATAAAGCCAATGGCAGCCTTAAAAGATATAAAGTCAGGCTAGTTACAAAAGGGTATACACAAACTTTTGGGATAGACTATCAATAGACATTTGCTCCAGTTGCTAAAATGAACACCATTCAAATTTTGTTTTCTCTATCTGCTAATTTTAGATGGTGTATGCAACAATATGATGTAAAGAATGCTTTCTTATATGGAGAGTTGGAAGAAGAGGTGTTTAAGGATCCACCACTAGGATTCAGTCACTCTCTACTTCCCAATCAGGTCTATAAACTAAAGAAGATACTTTATGGGCTAAAACAGTCACCTAAAGCATGGTTTGAAAGGTTCACACAAGCCATGATTTCAATGGGATATCAACAAAGTCAAGAAGATCATACTTTGTTCATCAAACACTTCATTTCAGGGAGAGTTACTATTCTAATTGTTTATATTGATGATATTATAATAACAGGTGATGATCTTAAAGAAAGAGATATAATAAGAAAAAGACTTTCTGCAAAATTTAAAATCAAAGAGCTGGGGAAGCTGAAATATTTTCTTGGTATAGAAGTAACACATTCAGAAAAAAGGAATTTTTATCCCTCAACAGAAGTATATTATGGACCTTCTAAAGGAGACAAAAATGGTAGACTGTAAACCACGTGAGACACCTATTGACTTAAAGCATATACTTGACAATGATGAAGAAGGAGTCACAACTGATAAGGGACAATACCAAAGGCTAGTTGGTAAGCTGATCTACTCAGCTCACACTCGTCCAGACATTGCTTATACAGTGAGTGTGGTGAGCCAATTCATGCATACTCGAAGGATTTACACCTACAAGCAGTTTATAGACTCCTTAGATACTTAAAGTCTACCCCTTAAAAGGAATCTTGTATAAAAAACATGAGAATCTGAAACTTGAATGCTACACAGATGATGATTATGTTGGTGCCTTAATAGATAGAAGGCCAACATCAGGTTTTTGTACTCTGCTGGGAGGAAATATTGTGACATGGAGGAGCAAAAAACATAATGTTGTTTCAAGATCAAGTGTAGAAGCAGAATTCAGATCAATGACACTTGGAATTTGTGAGTTATTATGGATAAAGATTATCCTAGAAGATTTAAGAATCAAATGGGAATAACCAGTGAGATTGTACTATGACAATAAGTTTGCCATTGGAATAGCACAGGATCTAGTACAACATGATAAAACTAAACACGCGGAAGTGGACATACACTTCATCAAAGAAAAAATAAAGAGTGGACTGATTTGCATACCTTATGTGCCTACTAGGGAACAACTTGCTGATATACTTACTAAAGGTGTACAAAATCCTTCATTTAAAGGTATCTTAGACAAGATGGGAATGAAGAATCTCTTCCATTCAGCTTGAGGGGGAGTGTTAAAGATTCTGAAGTAATCAAGGCAGATTTGATTCTGATCTGAACCTGATTTATGGGAAATGAAAATAGAAAGTCTGATTTCTTTCCCATAAATCAGGTCCAAATAATGACACCTATTTATGTATAGTTAATAGCCTTCCTAATATAGATATGTAGATGTTGTATATATTCAAGAATATATTCTGAAATAAAATGAGAAGTTAGGATTTAAGAATTCTCCTCAATTATGTTATTATCTTTCAATAAGATTAAAATTCTTTTATGGTAATATTTGCAATTACTTTAAGGAATATTTATTTATGAATATAATATGTAATGTTTTCCTAAAATATTGCACATGAATGTTCAATGAGTATAAAATATATTTTTGTTATTGTGAATGTTTTATATAATTTTCATGAATTAATGATTTTTTTATTTTTCCATGCAATAAAAATTATTAAGATATAACTTTTTACTCTTTTTTTTCCTAAAACATGTTTTCAAAATCATCATAAGTTTTTATTTCAAAAAATATGCTCCGACTAAAAAATATGTTTTTTTTTTTATCGAAATAAGGAAATAAATGAATAAGAAAAGGGGATTTTGACTAAAAAATATTTTGTTTTCTCATGAGTTTGAATTATTATTTCATATATATATATATATTATTTTTTAATTCATTATATTAATCACATATATCATGTTTTTATTCTCCATTTAATAAATTTTATGATACTAAAAAAGACATTTATAAAGCTAACACATTCCTTTTTATGTTAGAATATAATCCTTTTCACAACATAAAGCGAGCACGATAAGTAATTTTTTTTTATATACGAGGGAGATTCTATTCACATTACGGGGAAAGAAACCATATGATATGAGTGCATACAAATAGTTGATTTTCTTTTTTTTATGAAAGGCAAATAATACCAATTCACTTGAATACCCAAAAAAACAAATGAAACATTTATATATATGTTAAATAAACTCCTTTTAGGGAATAAAATGAACAAGGATCAAACCAATTTTTTTGACAAAACAATTCCACGTGTCGAGGGGAAGGGAGGAAACATTCCATCACTCGGGTTAAATACAATAATTAAAAAAAATCTTTAGAAATTACAAGGGAATAATGAAATATACTTTTTATGAGCGAGGATCACATTAAAAGATTTTAAAGAAAAGGGGCTGAATTTGTTATATTGTTGAAGTGTGGCAGGCAGAGTTTTGTGCCCTTAGGGAGTCATTTTTTCTTCTGCTGGCCCTTAGGGAGTCCTTCTCCACTCTATAAATTTCCACTTATGTCCTTTAAAAAACTTGAATCTCTGAATGAAAATTTCAAATCTTAACAATTTTGCTATCCCTTGAAAACTAGAACCATTGATTGCTGTGCCTACGTGCATGCCGGTGTATTTGAGATTTTATTAATAGTATCGGTTTAAAAGTATTTTTTATTTAAAAATATATTAAAATTAATTTTTTATTTTTAAAAATTAATTTTTATATAATATATCAAAACAATTTAAAATCATAAAAAATTTACACACTAGAGAATTCTCCTGTCCCTCTCGGTTCTCTCAAATTTGAGGAGGAGGAATGGACCGGAAATGCTTAGCTTGGCCTATGAATTGGGCTGGTGGACATCACAGTCAAGGCATAATTTTCAGAGTCTTAAATAACAAGTGATGTTCTTGGACCACCTATTCATGTCAACATATATATTAATTAATTTACATTATTTTTAGTTTGATATCTTGCTAAGAGTCAACCTCCATTTCTTCTCTCAATTAATTTAATTATCTACCCCTTGAAAATAAAAAATCTAAATTGGGTCTTCTAACGCATAGTTGTCTTAAGGACAGAAATATCAGCTTATTTATAGTTTATTTGGTAAAATTACTAATATCACAAAAGATATGTTCTGATTGCTTTAGAAGTTCTTTAGGACTTGTTATAATTACCTTACTGAATAGTATGGAATTGCTATCAAATCTTACTAAATCACTATTCCAACAATAGACTTAATTCGATCTTTACTAACTGCATGCTTATGTTCTCATTCATGGTAATGAGTATTTGTGACTCAACAGCAAATAAAACTTTTTGTGAAGCAATTGTTTGGTAAGATGTCACACCAATTGCTCAGAGAAAGGAGAATTACTGAGGATTTTTCTTCTAACATAAAAATTAGTGATGTTTATATTTTACCCCGAATGTTCATGGTAGGTAAGCAACTTTAAAGACAATTCAGACTATAATTATTTCATTGGCATTTAATGAATGTTAGGTGTACAAAAGAATTGTACTTGAACCGGCTTAGTTCCTGTTTGTTTACTGGAAATTAGTTTTTTTAAAAAAATAAATTTCAGAAAAGTAAATTATTTTTCAATGTTTGGTAGTGTAATGAAAAATAAGTTGAAAAACACTTTCCAGTGTTTGGTTATGTCATGGAAAATGAGCTGGAAAATAACTTATTAATTTTTATTTTTTTCAAGTTTATTAAAATAATGAGGAACAAATCTTACAAATTAAAAAGTTGAATGAGAATGAAATTGAAAAAAAAATATAATTTCATAAATTATCTCAAATAAAATAAATAATAATCAAAATAATAGAGATCAAATCTAAAAAATAAAAAAATTGAAAGATGAAGAAATTAAAATAATAATAATTAACATTTCATAAATTATTTCAAATAAAATAAGTAATAATTAAAAGAATGAGAACCAAATTTGATAGATAAAAAATTTTAATTAAAAAATGATAAGGGAAAAGCAAATAAGAATTATAAAAATGAGGACCAAAATTAATATAAAAATTAAATTCTAAGGGATAAAATTGAAAAAAAAATATTCAAAACAAAATATATATAGCAATCAAAAGTTTGAGGACCAAATTTGATATAATCAATAAATAATATAACATTTCTAAATTTTTCACAATTTCGGAAAGTGTTTTCCGCCCAAAATAAAAGGAAAACACTTTCCTGGAAACCAAGCCAAATTTTTCTTTGACTGGAAAGTGTTTTCCATTAACCAACTTTTCTAATGGCAAACAAACACAGGAAAGTTTGAAAAGTGGTTTCCCGGAAACCATTTTCCAGGAAACAAACATACCCTAATACCTCTAGAAAACAAAATGATAAACATGTACTTTCACAAGATTTAGGTAAATGCAGCTTTCATTAATTAATTTGGCACGATAGAGTTATGGGTTTTTTTTCTTTTAACACATGCATACAAGTTTGGTTTAACGATTCTAATAAAAAAAATAATTTAATTCAAATAAAAATAATAATTTATTGAAGTAGATTTTTGATGATGTACGTATGAATCCAATAGGCTTGAGGGCCACGTTGACTTTTTGGATTATAAGTTAATCTTTTTTTTTGACGTTCTAAATCGTTCTTCCTAGCCAAGATGGTTGTTGGTGGATTCTGTCTGGTGCTTGCAAAAGGTTTTTTTTTTTTTTTATGTATTTAGGAACTCTTTAATGCTTAAATGAGTATGGTATGAGAGAAAATATACTCATATTTCAAATAATAATTCTAAGAATAGATATGTAATATGGAGTTGTTTTTTCCTTGAAGAAGGATATCCTAATCCCTTTTATAGCTCGTCCACTCATCTCTTTTTCAAGAAAAGGGTTTAAGTGTTAACAAAATATCTCTAATTCACCATGATAAAATATATTTGACTTATCAAAGTAAAATATCTCTAACTGATGGTCTAATCATGAAGCCTAAGATTCTTCGGAGCTAAAAAAAGCATGGGCTCAACATTTGGCTAAGCTTAGAGATTGTGGGTCTGGCAGCTCACCAGACCCACATATGCCTGAGCTCTGCATGTGGTCGAGCCTAAAGATGATTGATATGCCAGCTTGCTAGATCCATATATGTTCGGGCTCAATGATTGGCTAAGTCTAGAGATGGTGGGTCTGGTAGCTTACCAGACCCATATAAACCTAGGCTCAACACTTGGATGAGCTTGATGGTGCCGAGTTATTATCCTATCTTTGGTTACTCTTTTAGAAAAGAAGATCTAGATAAAATAAAAAATGTTGATCCATTAGTAGCCCCTAAATCATCGTGTATTATACATAAAGATTTTGAAAGTCTCTGCCAGCAATAGATGAGAGCCTTTTACCTTCTCCATAAGATTTTGCATATACTATATAGGATTGTTGGGATCTTCAAGTCCAGGTGGCTTGTCTAAAAGGAGGTCCCATGGAAAATAAAATGGTGGCTAACTTTCAATGCAGTAATTGAGTGGATTTTTTGAAATCTATGATGGCATGAAAAGTTTTTCATTCAAATGTAGGAATGAAAAGAGTTTTTCTTTATAACCCTAGTTGTTCTTACCTATGACATTTCTTTTACTTTTTTCTATGATTTTTGAAAATTTGCTCCTCCAATAAGACCCAAAATTATTTCTGCTCTAATTCATGAGGAGAAACACCCACTACAAACATTTCCTTTATTAGAACCTTTTTACCTCCCTTTCTTTTGAATAGAACAAATGGACCCTAGAAACGTCAGATTTTTCTCTAAAAGAAGAGGTGCTTCTGTCCCCGATCAGAGTTTAGGTTTCGACTAAAGCCTGAAAGAAGCAACAGGGGACAATGGTCCATCAGACTGAGCCTCAATACAAAAAGGGGAGTTACACTGGCATCCTCCTCTAGTAGGGAGGAAAGAAATCAGGAGAGTGGGAGGTTGCCTCAGAATTTTAAGGATGACATCCTCGGTATCATATGTATTGAGGATGTGAGATTTATGGCTCACTACCAACTTGGATGGTACGTGGCTCAGATGCATGACTCTGCTGAGCGTATCAGCCAATAGACTCTAGGCTCCACCCAGGGTCATTTTGAAATTGCTACCCCTATTTGTATGTATACAATTGGTTATTCCTTATCTTCACGGGTTTGTGAGGGAGGTGTTCAGTTACTACTAGCTGGGTCTAGGCCAGCTGCATCCCAATGGATGGACAATTCAATCCTTATTTGAAAACTTTAATAGGATTGTTAGGCTCAAACCTACGGTCAAGTCAATGTTATCAGAAGCTACTATCAAATTGTTGCTGACACTAATGGTGGTAATGACATGCAGTGGTTCTTTTCCTTTGCCAATAGAAACAATAACGCCGTGAAAAATATGTTGGCTAAGAAGCCAATGTATGTAAAAAAAAGGGGAGGGGGATATAGTTGGTTATGAGATTTATTAGAATAATCAATCCCAATAAAGGACCGTAACCAATCTAGGGTTGTTCTTACTACTAGCGGGTCCCTCTTATGAAGTAAACAACAAGTCTTGTCTAAGCTTAGACGAGGAGAAGAACTGTGATCTATTGGCCTTAATTTCAGCTGAATATGAAGTCATTAAGATGGTTCTTTGCCTTGCTTTTGACCGTCTTGCAAAATATGTTGCTTCTTGGCCTTGCTTTTGACCTTTTTTTTTCTTTTATGCTATAGTCCTATGGGGTTGACCGCTGTAATATACTTTATTTCATAGAAATTCTCTTTTATATAATTCAATTATCTCAATGTTAGTTTGCGTGGATATATAGCCCTTATATAGAGATTTTATATGAGTCAAATGCCCATTCTTCGTTTAACAATATTGGGTCTAACACCCATACTTAGTTAAATATTTCTTATTTTTTAGCTTCGAATTGTCTAACCTTAACATGGATTAAGAGGGTTTTGCCTCCTTTCTAGAACTGAGAAAAGGTCTTTTTTGTGGGTGTCCTCTTATCAGCTTGGATGTATCTATACTAGATTGTTAAGAAGTCTTATTTATCCTATCTTTGGGGAGTGAGTATATACACCATGGAGAGACCGTATTCATCCCAGTTGCTGAGGTAGTGTCTATCCCATCCTTTGAGAGATGTGAGATCGCACTAGAAAGACCATGTCAATCCCCTCCAAGATAAATTATTTTGTAGCACTAGGCCGATGTTGATTTCTTCTAAAGTAACTATGCAATTACACTAAAGAGAGTGAGACCATCATATCCTTGGAAGGTTGAGGGGTTTGTGCCCTAGGAGATTGTATCCATCCTCATTGCTAAGGTAGTGTCTATCTTATCCTTGCAGAGATGTGTTATCACATTAGGGAGACCGTGTCAAATCCGTCCAAGGTAAATTATGTCATAGTATTGGGGAGATGTTGATGTCTTCTAAAGTAAATATACAATCGCACTAGAGAGAGTCCATCCCATCCTTGGAAGGTTGAGGGGCTTATGCCATAGAGAGACCATATCCATCCTCATTGCTGAGGTAGTATCTATCCCATCCTTGAAGAGATATGCATTTGCACTAGGGAGACCAAGTCAATCAAAGTAAATTGTGTTGTAGAATTAGAAAGACATTGATTCCTTCTAAAATAATTGTGCAATCACACTAGGAAGAATGAATCCATCCTATCTTTAAAAGGTTGAGGGGCTTGTTCTATGAGGAGACTGTATCCATCCCCGTTGCTGAGGTAATGTCTATCCTATCATTAAAGAGATGTGTGATTGCACTAGGAAGACCATGTCAATCCCCTCCAAGGTAAATTATGTTGTAGCACTAAGAAGATGATGATTCCTTCCAAAGTAACTGTGTAATCGCATTAGAAAGAGTGAATCCATCCTATCTTTGGAAGGTTGAGGGGTTTGTGCCATAGAGAGATCATATTCATCCTTGTTGTTGAGGTAGTGTTTATCCCATCCTTTGAAAGATATGCATTCACACTAGGGAGACCATGTTAATCCCTACCAAAGTAAATTGTGTCGTAGCATTAGGGAGACGTTGATTCCTTCCAAAATAACTGTGCAATCACACTAGGGAGAATGAATCCATCCTATATTTGGAAGGCTGAGGGGCTTGTTCCATGGGGAGACTATATCTATCCTTGTTGTTGAGGCAGTGTCTATCCTATCATTGAAGAGATATGTGATCATACTAGGGAGACCATGTCAATCATCTCCAAGGGAAATTATGTTGTAGCACTGGGAATATGTTGATTCCTTTCAAATTAACTGTGCAATTGCACTAGAAAGAATGAATTCATCTCATCCTTGAAAGGTTGAAGGGCTTTTTCCCTAGGAAGCTCTTGAAGAATAGAAAGCATTATTACTTTAGATAATTTAATTTATATATAATAAACTTGCATTTTTAGTAAATGACCATGATACATTTCTATTTCCCCTTAGTGTATAGTCAATTTTATGACACCTCTGATTAGATCATAGTCTTAGGCCTAAGAGGGGAAATAATAGAGTTTCTCTAGTGGATGTCTTCCAGGTGGTCACTGAATAAACTCATCTAATGATATAGTTTAAATCGATACTCCACTTATACTTATTAAAAGCTTTTTAAAATCTCGAGGCTCTAACTATGCTCATAGAGTGTACATATATATAACTTGAATTTTCTCGCCTTACTAAGCCCAAAAGCAAGTAGTAGAAAGTCCTCCCTTGACTTATAATGATTAAATTACTATTTAGACTTTTGTATGTAATGAAAAATTGATGACACATCGACGAAGCAAGTATGCCAGTAGTTGTAGGAAAGTCCATGACACATCTCATTTTAATAGTGCTTTAATGGTCTACATTTGATGGTGATTAGGGAAGTTGATAACCAGACCTTTGAATAAACAAACAATGGTTTTTTTTTATCAGTTTTCCACAAACAACGCCATTAATGATGTCCATATGAATCCAATAGGCTTGAGGGCTAAGCTGATTTCTTAGATAATAGGTTAATCTCCTAATTCTAATGATCTAGATCGTTCTCCCTAGCCATGGTGGCTAGTGGATCCTGTCTAGTACCTGTAAAAGGTCCCCTCTTATGTATTTAGGGACTCTTAGATGCTTAAATAAATATGGTTTAAGAGAAAATACAATATTTTAAAGAATAATGATAAGAATAGATATATAATATAGATTTTTTTTTTTTAGATTAAGCAAAGATCAACCTTTTAATGAAGGATATCCTAATCCCTTTTATAGCCCGTCCGCTCATCCCTTTTCAAGGGAAAAGGGTTTAAGTGTCAACAAAATATCTTTGACTCATCAGGATAAAATACCCCTACTTATCAGAGTTAAATATCTCTAACTCATGGTTTAATCATGTAGCCTAAGTTTCCTCAGAGCTAAAAAGAGTATGAGCTCAATGCTTGGCTAAGCCCGGAGATGGTGGGTTTGGCAGCTCACCAGACCCATATATACCTAGGCTCGATGAGTGGCTGAGCATAAAGATGGTGGGTTTGACAGCTTGCTAGAACCATATATGTCTAGGTTCAGCCCTTGGCTGAGCACGAGGGTACTAGGTTATTATCTTATCTTTGGTTACTATTTTAGAAAAAAAGAATCCAGGTAAAATCGAGAAATGTTTATCCATCAATTTTGAATCTCAATTACCTTAGCTCAAAGCTTTTTAGGCTTTCGATGAAAAAAAATAACAAGAAGAATTAAAGGGTTTTTTTTTTTCTAGAAAGTAAAATATTAATTTTATAAATACTAAAAAAAGTACAAATAAATCGCAATTCTCACAATACATGTATTTGTATTGAGATAAAACAAATAATGAAATTACAATTTCCAAGAATTATAAGTTTTGATAGATGAATTATTAAGTACTATTAATATATTACTCTTTCATTCATTAAGAAAAAAATGACTTTTTATGGATCATATTATTTCTATATAAGTCAAGGAGTTAAAACTTAAAAGTACTTAATAATCTATGTTTTGACATATAATGATGCTATTTACTTGGAAACTAAATAACTTTGCTAAAAGTAGATAATTAAGATATTCGTGGAATTAATGTTTCATATAATGCTTTAAATAATTTCATTTTACATTTTTAAAATTCATTGTAATTATACACTCTCAAACTATCTATTACATGTTATTTATAGGTGTTTATCTTTTGAGAATGTAGATCTATGTCCTACTATGAAAGAATATGGAATGTTGATAGAGTTTCCCAACCATCTGTATAGGGTGTACTTCCCCTTGAAAGATGACAAAGTGGTTCTTGAGTTGTTAAAACTACTCATAGTTCCTTATCTGACTAAGTTCTTAGAGAAGAATGCTAGTGGTCTAAAGTGGAAACTGTTAGAAGCTAAGTTAGAGATGAAAAAGTCAGAACATGGATTTATGATGGAAAGAGACAAATTGATTGCTTTAGGCATATTTGGCCTTATGTTATTCCAAAACTTGACGAGTGTGATAAGTTTAGAAGCTGTCATTGTATTTAAACAGTATGAAAACACCCAGATTAATCTTGTTGCTATTATATTAGCTGAAACCATCCTAACCTTCAGCCATTGTAAAAGAAATGAAAATGGGGCATTGAGATGTTCCACATAGTTTTTATATATATGGATGATGAGTCATATTGAAACGAAGAAACTGATCTTCAATAATTTTTTATGGTTTAAATAAAGGCCTTTGAAGCTGGTGGAAGAAGAAGAATGAGGAAGATTAGGTGATTAAGGTTTGATAGAGAAGAGAGATGCATAATAGCAATTTCAATTGGAAAGCTTTGTGGGTCATAATAGTAGATGTCTTGATGAGTTATGGACAAAGAGATTAAGTGCTTTTAGTCGGGTTTACATGTTATGTAAGTTATGCTATGATGCTTATGGTAAGACAACTAAGAGGCATGCAATACTTTCCGAGAACTATTGGACTTGCCTAATTTTTCAGGTTATTTAAAGATCCTGTCGTATAAGAAGTCTTAGAGATTGTCAAACAAGATTGGAAGCACTTGGATTTGATCATAAAGGAGTCTGAAAGTTTGAGGGACCTAACACCAGTGAAGAGTATACAAAATAGAGAGATTTGGCATTGGCTATTGTTCCTAAGGCACCACACTTTAAGGATGGACCTTCATAAGTTGTAGAAGAGTCAATTAAAAAAAAGGTCAACAATATGGAGGAGCTGAGAAAGTGACACGATCAAAGAGTTGATGTCTTATCCCAAGTGCAGGAGTGTCAAAGTAATAAATAACCCGGCAAGACCGAGGTCGATCCACAAGGAGGTCAACTATATAAATTATAAATAATATATATAAATTAACAAAGAGTTAAAGAGATCTTTGAGATGTGAGATTAATGTGTGAATTAAACAATGATAAAAACAATTGTCAAAGTTAGAGGATCCATTAATGGTATTAAAAATAAGTATAGTATAAACTCTTTTTATTACTCAACTAGAAACCACGCACAAAAGAAAATAAATATGAAGGATCAAGCATTTATTGTACCAAGTGTTATACAACACAAATCTAGAATAATCATTTAACAAGTAAGGTATTAAGAATTAGTAAGATAAAAAGATAAGGCATATTAATAACAAACTTTCTTGGATATAAACATTGAAGTCCATGTTGAGTTTATATTATACTTATTTTAATACCATTAGTGAAACCTTTTCACTTTGACATAATTAACTTAGCTAGACATAATGAAGAAGAAGAACATAAATAAACAAGATAAGAACATAATTATGATATAAGTTAACTAAGAGTAGTAAAGAAAATGAAAAGCATAAACAAGAGATTAATATAACATGAAAAAAAAACTTGAACATTAGAGAAAGCAAGAAAATGATCTTGATATGAAAACCAAGATACCTAAATGAATGGCAAATGCCTCCTTTTATAGGCCAAAAAGAACTATTTATTTGGTAATTAACTATTGAATTAGTGGCCAACTAATGACTTAGTGGACTTGGTGGTTTAGGTATGGATTTGTTTTCTGGACGAAATGACATTTCTACAATAAGAATTTGGCAAAGTGGTCTTCATGAAATTTGTAGGAATCTGTCTCAGCTTTCCACCAAAAAAAGAATGAGCTCATTTAGACTTCTAGAACTCGAGATATGGACTGAACACTGAACAATATTTGGGCTGCAGGACAGATTCAGACTTCTCTTTGGATTCCAAGATTTGGACTCCAAAACGGTAGAATTGAGTCTTGGACTCTTCATGAATGTTTTAGACATATGTCTTAGCTTTCTAGCCATATAAACCAGACTGAAATCCAAGATCTATAGCTTCAGATATGACCCAATAACTGAATGGTGTTCCAGTTTGAATTGAACCAGCATCTCTTTTCTAAGCTTAGCCCTTTCTTTGTCCTTTCACTTTCAATAGTTACTCACATCAATCAATCTTTTGAATTGTAATATATGCCTGCATTTAAAATGAGCATTTACCATAAATTAAAGCTATCTTACATTATCAGACTTGTTATTATAAAACATATTTAAGTTAGGGAATTTAATGATACTAAAAGTACAACAATATGATAATATAAAGCCTTATTAACAATGCACTTTTAAATACTAATCAGAGAGCAAGTAGAAAATCTCCAAATAGAGTTGATTAAGAGCAAGAGAGACAAGACAACTTTAGAAATAATGATGCTAAAAGGGGACAAAATAAAGGTATTTCTAGTTGAGAAAGTTCAATCCAGAGATGCATGAATAATAGTACTAGAGATGCAATTGAGTAAATAGAATTGGGTTTGAACTGGATGTATTGAGGTCTGACTTCAATGATTATCAAGGAAGCACTAAATATTATCAAAATAAACTTGCACAAGTTTAGATAAAGTTGGTAGCCAGAATTGAGAAATACAAGAGCTAAATAATATATGTGATGATGGAAAACCAACTAGCCAAAGCATAAAAGGTAGCAAGGGTTGAAGGCAAAAGAAAAAAAAGTTGAGGTTGTTAAAGCAAATCTAGTGATTATGAAAAATGAAATCAAGGTGCTGAGAATGAAGCTCAACATAAAATGAGAAAAGGTAAAGCACTTTAATGAGAAGTTAGTAGCATTAGAAAGGCATAAAGACCATATCAACGCCAACAACAATGCCTTGAACTAAAGCAACATGCTGCTCATAGAGCAGATGACTAAGATGGATGAGCAAATGGAAAAAGCTATCGGACATGCTTTGATTGTTAAAGCTAATTCCTAAAAGGTGGGAAGGTATATCTTTCATCACCGGCAAAGCCTAGTTAAGACTGATGCTTTTAAAGGAAAGATTGAGAACTATGTTTTTGCTTTCCTACCTTTGGATAGATATGAGTTTAAAGAGAGAGATTGATGTATTTTTTTATATATACTTTTCCAAAAAAGAATGTAATGTACTTTTCAATATTAATGAAGAGGGCTTTAACCCATATTTTGAGTAAAAAATATCTCGTGATAAGTGTGATTTAAGTTTATCAAAGTAACAACTTGAGTACAATCACTCCTAATAAGAAATATGATAAAAGAATCCACAATCATTAAATAAGTGGTATGCTTTGGAAGAGATATTGAGAGCAGTTAAAGGGAATGATTTGTTTGACCATATACGAGTAGTTAAAGCATGTTTGGTGCTAAATATTGTGGTGCCAAAGGAATTTAGAGTTCTAGACTTCATCAAGTATACCAGACTAGAATGCCCAAACACCCATCTCCAGTCATATTACAACAAGGTGGTTGAAGTGATCTATAATGACAAAATGCTAATTTATTTTTTCAGGATAGTCTCACAAGGTTCGCTTTGAGGTGGTATATGAGACTAGATAATACTAGAATTAAGAAATAGAAAGACTTGGTAGATGCCTTTCTAAAGCAATACAAATTCAATTTGGAAATTGCTCTCAATAGAACTAGCTTAATGACCATGGAAAAACAAAGTCAAGATTCAGTAAGGGCATATGCACAAAGATGATGAGATGAGGCCACGCATGTTCAACCTCGTTTGATAGAAACATAGATGGTAACTTTAAATCCCTTGATTATAAATATTTGATGGGTAGCTCATCTCAACATTTATACGATGTTGTATGTGTTGTTGAAAGGATAGGCAATGGATTAAGTCTAGACATTTAGCCGAGCCAATGAAAAAGAAAGGCTTTGTTAGGAAGAAAATGGATAGTAATGTGAACAACTTAGAAGGTGGGTATAATGGAAAAAATCATTTTCCCTAAACCAAACCAATCAATCAAATAGCCAATCAAATAACCAAAAAAAAAAAATAACAAACACAAGAAATACCCTAGAGTAACTACTACCGGTACATATGCTCTTGAAGGAGTTGTATGCCAAATTACTAAGTATTACGCACATAGATCCTATCCCTTTACCACCATTACAATCACCTTTTTTATTTGGTACAAACTAGAATTAACTTGTGAATATCATACTGGAAATCTTGGCCATGATATTGAAACATGCTATGCTTTGAAGAAAAGGTTGTTAGAACTAATCAAAATAAAATGACTAATTTTTTAGGATTTGCCCAATGTTAATTTGAATCCTTTACCTAACTATATTGTACGTAACAATGAAGTGAGTGTGGTGGAAGTTGGTAGTAAAGAAAAAATGTTGAAAGTGTCCATGAAGAGGTTGTAGAACATGTTGGTATAATCATGATTTTTAAAGAAGGTCAGTGAGTGTCTTCTAGAGAGAGGTGACTATTGTGAGTTTTATGAAAGAAAGGATATCCCATTGATGAATGCATTGAGTTCCACTAAAAGGTTGCAAGAATGTTGACCCTAAAGGAGTTAAGAATTAAGGCCATGAAGGATAGTGATGAGGTAAGGATGATGGAGATTCAAGAGAAAATGTTGGAGGTGTGTAGGGTTTAACCAATAGTTAATGGGCCACCTAAACTCATCTTGACTAAACCTTTATGTAAAAATAAAGGGGATTATAATGTATGCCATACAATTATAGCCATATCTCTGGTATCAAAACTCTTATTCCTTTATTCCCAGATGAGATAATTGGGTTGACCTGAAGTGGTTGTTGCTTCACGTCTGAAAAGCTAGAAAAGTACAGAAAAGCTAAAGGCAAGGAGGTGATAGACCTTGGTAAGGAACTTGAGGTTAAAAAATCAATAATTGAGAAAGAGACGAATGAATTTCTAAAGTTAAAGCATAGTAAATACTGCATAATGGATCAATTAAAAAACAATTTACCAAGATCTTTATTATGTCTTTGATACTCAGCTCCGAGTCACACCAAAATGCTTTATAAAAGGTGATAAACAAGGCTTATGTACCTCAGGACATTGAGCAAAAAACCATGGAACATTTGATGTGGATAATCCATACGACTAATTTGTTGTATTTCATGGAAGATTAGTTGGATGTCGAGGGAACTAGACATAACAAGCTCATGTACATCACTATCAGATACAAAGATTGCCTTATTAGTAAAGTGCTAATTAATAATGGATCGGCTCTCAATGTGCTGCTAAGACACTTGCTAGAGGAGATGCTTATTGATGTCTTTCATATGAAACCGAGTACCATGATGGCAAGGGCATATTGTTGGAAACTGAGTACCATGATGGCTCACTAAGATAAAGAGTTTGGACTTTGAAAATAGAGTTGTATACAAGTGTTTCTGATAACAATACAAGTGATGGACATTCATCCTTCCTATAGCATGTTGTTGGAAAGACCTTGGATTCACACGACTAGGGCAGTAACTTCATCATTGCATCAATGTTTAAAGTATATCATGAATGGAATGTTGGTAGTAGTCAAAACTAAAGCAACCATTTCCATGATAAAAAATGTGGTGGTACTTTTCATTGAAGTACAAGATTGTACGGATGGAAATGTTCATGCTTTTGAGATTGTGAATATAAAGTGGGTTCCTGAAAATACTAGCTGAGAAAGCCAAAAATCTTTAAAGTCGCAAGGGTGGCGTTAAATGTTTCCTAAAACATGGAATTCCATTTCATTATAAACCTGACATTGAAATGCCAGAAATGGTCATTTTAATAAAGATGAAATGTGTTGATCAGAGATTTGGGCTTTGATATAAGCTTAAAAGGGAAGATTATAGATGAACTGCTAGTATGAAAAGAGAGAAGAGAATGGTTAAAATAAGGGAAAAGAGCCTTAAAAAGAAGAACTAGTCATCCCTCTAATCAGGGTTCCATTCCCAAAGGCTAAGGATTGTAAAACCTTGGTAAAAAACTTTCTACAATGAGCTTAAACATCCTAGAGGAAGAAAAGGTTGAAAGGATTACAAAGAGTACAAATTTTAGAAAAGAAGGTAAAGTACTACCACAACTATCCATTCATACTTTAGAAGAATTCTCCGCCAAGACCTTCATGTAAAAGCTGGCTAAGGGCGAGAAGTTTCAAAATCGGGTGACTCGGGAAGCTTTACTGGTATTTAACTAAATCAACATTTCTTGTCTTAAAGTGTTTTTATCTCTGTTTTTGTTTGCCTATTTTTCTTGTTCCTGATTGACAATCGAGGCTTAAAATGTCAACTTAATTTTATGTTGTTAACCCAACCTTTTCTTTTAAAAGTAATAAGATCATGTATTTTCCAAAATTTTCTTTTTTTTTATTTCTTATTATGCATTTACATCGAACATTTTTTGCTTTTAAGAACCCTGAAAGTGGATCTTCCACAACACCACATATACCTTGTACCAAGAATGAATAACCAAACTTTAATGATTATATAATAGCTATGAAAGAAGAAGAATGATATGAAAATAATATTAGGGAATTCATAAAATTAATATTGTAGCATAAACATGCATGGAAACCTATTATAGAAGAGCTTAAGAGTATAAACATGGGAGATAAGTAGGTTAAGAGAGAACTAAAAATAAGGACCTTGATTACTCTTAAAGAAAGAAAATAAATGATCACCCTACTATGAGAATATGCAGATGTTTTTCCATGGTCTTATGAGGATATGCTTGGTTTGGATATAGATATCATAGTACATAGGGTACCACTTGTAGAAGGACACACTGACACACTGGTCAAACAAAAATTAAGAATAATCCACCTAGATATCTTGATCAAAATCAAGGCAAAAATTAGAAAGCAGTGGAATGTCAACTTTTTTGAAGTAGTGAAATATAAACAATAGGTATCTAACAGAGTTGTCGTACTAAAAAAAGGAGAAGATTAGAGTTTGCATGGACTTTAGAGATTTAAACAGGGGTAGACTCAAAGATGACTTTATTTTGCCATATATAAATGTTTTGGTTGATAATGTTGCACGCGGTTCCATGTATTCTTTTATGGATGACTTCTTGAGGCACAACCAGATAAAAATAACTCTAGAAGATAAAGAGAAAATGATCTTTATCACACCCTAAGGAACCCTCTGTTACAAGGTTATGCTATTTGGGTTGAAGAATGCAAGAACCACTTACTAAAGGGCCATGATGACTCTATTCTATAATATGATGTATTGAAAAATCGAGGTGTATATGGATGATATGATTACCAAGTCCAAGAAAGAAGAGAGTTATATCTAGGATTTAAAAAAGTTGTTTGAGAGATTAAGGAAGTACAAATTGAGGCTCAACCTTGCAAATTGTTCATTTAGACTAAAATCTGGAAATTTATTGGGATTCATGGTAAATGACAGAGGGATAGAAGTGAATCCTAATAAAGTAAAAGCTATTCAATCCCTGTCAGCTCCTAAGATTGAGAAAGTGGTAAGGAGATTTTTAAAGAGATTGAACTATATTGCCTAGTTTATATCTCAGCTAACAACAATAGGTGAACCAATCTTCCAATTATTGAGGAAAAATGATCTTGAAACCTAGAATGAGGACTGTCAAGAAGCCTTCGATAAAATCGAACAATACTTACATAATCCACCTTGGCTTGTTCCTTCTGTATTAAAAAGGTCTCTAATATTATATTTGATAATGACTATAGGATGTGTACTGGGCTAGTATGATAAAACTTAAAGGAAGAAAAAGCCATTTACTATCTAAGTAAAAAGTTCTTAGAATATGAGTCCAGATACATTGTGATAGAAAAGTTATGTTGTTCATCGGTATGTGCAACAAAAAATTACCACAATACGTGTTGTATCATACTACATGGTTAATTTAAAAAGTGGATCCCTTTATATATATCTGCGAGAAACCCTATCTAGCAAATTGAATTGCAAGATGGTAAGTTTTATTAGCAAAATACGACATAGTGTGTATGATGAAGAAAGCTGTGAAAGGGAGTGCAATTACTGACCATCTAGCTGACAATGCTATTGAAGATTATGAGCTATTAGATTTTGACTTTCTTGAAAAAGATATGTCATTGGTTAAAGAAGAAGAAAATAGATTGGATTGGTGGATCATGTATTTTGATGGGGCAATAAATGTACGTGGGAATGAAGTTGATGCAGTAATAATCTCTTATAATAAGAAGCAACACTCGATTTTGGTTAAGCTGCAATCTAAGTACACCAATAATATAACTAAGTATAAGGCTTGCATCCTCGGTTTGGAAGCTACATTAGAGCTAAATATGAGAAAGATAGATGCATGTAGGGACTCAATGTTGATTATCTGCTAGGTGAAAGGAGATTAGCGAACCACTGAAGAAAAACTAAGACCCTATCAAGAATACCTGTCTAAACTGGCTGAAGAGATAAAGTTTACCCATCTAGAAAGAGAAGGGAACTAGTTTTCTAACATTTTTCCACACTAGCTACCATGGCTAGAATTGACTTCGAGCATAGGGTACAATCAGTACACATTGAAATTATAAATTTCTCATCTCACTATTGCTTAGTTAAAGGAGAGGAAGATAAAAACCATTGGTATAACGATATCTATTTTGTGCAGAACTAGGAATATCTTGTAGGAGCATCCAAAATGGATAGGAAAACCTTGAGAAAGTTGATTATGAATTTCTACTTAGACGGGGAGGTCTTATATAAAAGATAATTCGACGAAACCTTACTGAGGTGTTTAAATGAGGTTAAGGCTAGAAATGCATTATAAGAAGTTATTGAAGATGGGACCTTATTGAGCATATGATGGTGAGAAAGATACAAAGAGTTGGTTATTTCTAGATGACATTAGAAAGAGACTGCATCAACTATGTCAGGAAATGTCATAATTGTTAGGTGTATAGTGATAAGATTAATGTACCTCTAGCTTTATTGTTTAATCTAACATCTTCATAGTCATTCGCGATGTGAGAAATTGATGTGATTGGACATTTCAATCCAAAAACCGATAATGGGTATAGGTTTATCCTTGTGGCTATCAACTACTTTACAAAATAGGTAGAAGATAATTCATATCTAATGTAACATAGAAAGTGGTGAAGAGGTTTATATAAAGGGACTTGATCTGCCAATCTGGTTTGTCAAGAAAGATAGGGACTGATAATGTTCAAAACTTCAAAGGCAAGATGATAAAAGAGCTTTGTGCCAAATAAAAAATCAAACATTTCAATTCCTCACCATAAAAACAAAAAATGAATGGTGTTGTAGAAGCTTCCAACAAGAATGTCAAGAAGATGATAGTCACCTATAAAGTTTATCATGAGATATTATTGTTTGCCCTTCACCGATATCGCACTACAGTCAAAACTTTAATAGGAGCTACCCCATTTTCTTTGGTATATAGGATAGAGGCGGTGATGCCTTTAGAAGTGGAAGTCCCATCGTTTGAGGGTATTGATAGATTCTGAGATAGAAGAGGCCGAGTGGGCCAAAATGAGATATGAAGAGCTAAACTTGATCAGTAAGAAGAGGATACTACGATTTATTATCACCAACTCTACCAGAAAAGAATGGTTAAGGTATTTAACAAGAAAGTTTGACCTCGAGTGTTCCAGGAAAGAGATCTGGTACTGAAGAAAATAGTGCCCTTACTAGGAGAAGACTAGATTAAATAAGCACCAAACTATAAGGGTCCTTACATAATGAAGAAAGGTTTCTTAGAAGGGGCTCTAATGTTGTTTAAAATGGATGGAGAAGATCTAGTTAGACCTATGAATTCTGATCATGTAAAGAAATATTATGTATGATGTGCTCAATTTCTTCCAAATTAATAAATTAAAGTTTGGCCATAAATTCTTGGTGTAAATAACCTTTCTTTAAAAATTGCATGATCTTAAAGCATTTGAAATACTTTTTTTGAAAATCTAGAATGAACTAGCTTTATGCATGATTATGATGAATGAAAGCTTTGTGTATGATTATGATGAATGAATCATATTATGCTTGAAATAAGATTTAAGCAATTCTTAATTGGGAGGTGACCAAACTAAATAATCCAATACTAACTATGAGATAAAACCCATCTTTAAATGGCATTTTAAATTATATGGATAAATGGTTAGTAGTGACTCTATAATCACTAGCAAATTCTTTTGAAAAAAGAAAAAATGTATCAATCTTAATAATGCATGTTTAAAATGAGGAAATGTCATCTTTGTTATCCCTTCACATTCTAAAAATATATCACTTATGGTTTTCATTTGAGCCTGAATAAATTTTCTTTGTAAAAACCATAACTATTATCACACCCTACACTAGGGGCAAATAAAAACCCCAAAGATCAAGAGTCGATTCTGACTAGAATCACACCCTATATTGGGGAAAGAAAGGAATGTGTAAGTAAAAAAAAGTAAACTGCCAAAATACTTCCATGGATCTATAAAAGTTAAAACCCAATAGTAAGTGGCATCATCATAAAAAAAAAAAAAAATAAAGTAAGAAGAGAAAGCAAAAATAAAGAAGAGAAATAAGTGAAATAAAAGAAAAGAAAAGAAAAGAAAAGAAAAAGAAATGATGATTTTATGATGCTCCCCAACTAAATAGCATAAAAAAAGTAAAGATCCTAAAGCAAGACTCTTCGTCGAGAAAGAGAGTCTTTTTAAATGAAGTTTGTGAGACTACTTCATAAAAGAAAAGAGGCTGGAGAAAAAGTGACCCTAAATCTTTAAACCCTTAAACACCTTTTGAGCTTTAAAATGTCCATCTATTTCATAGCCCATAGTTAAAGCCTGTATTATGTGTCTTTAAAAGTCCTTTCTAATCAAGCACACACAACTTGGATTGATAAACGACGATCTTACCTTTCACGCAAAGTGATAAAATGAGTAGCAACCCGTTATTATTCATGAAAGGAAAATGAAAATTCTAACACAAGGTAAGCTATGATTCTATATAGATTTTCAAGTAAATTCTTGAAACCTCTTTGAAAACTGGAACAGAAGGTCACCTATAGTAAAAGTCTAACCTAAGATAACAAAAACAGAAGGTCACCTATAGTAAAAGTCTAACCTAAGATAACAAACACTTTAAAATTGATAAAACCTTTAAAAGAATTGCTTGAAACATAGTTTTGATGCATACAATGAAAGTTTCATTTTTCATGAACAAAACCAAGTCTTTTAAAGATTTATTCTTTGAAAAAGGATTTTTTTGCTGGGAAAATACTAAAAAGCCCTTAAAATGAAAAGGCAATTAAAGGGTTGACAAAAGTATAATAGAAAGCAATGCTAAATCACATATTCAGTTGAGCAAGCAAAGGCCCCATAAGAAACAAAGTTGGAGACTGCTTCCCAGGAATGAAGTGGGTAAGAGATGCAGTATAGGAAACAGATTCTAGCTCAAGGATATAAATTCGAGCAAATAAACAAGCTTACACTAGAAAGAGGAGTTAATAGGACAAAAAGGGACCTATGTTTCCAAACTAGGTAATGATGTATGCATTTAACCTTAAAGCATTGCACAATGTTTTATTTTACAGAAAAATCCTCAGAATCAGACTCAAATGAATCAAATATTGATAAATAAATAAAAGAATCATTGAGCTGAGAAATCAAGAAAAGGGGAAGTAACCCTACAATCATAAAAGAAACTAGCCTTACAATCAAAGTTTTTCAGACTAAATCAAAACAGTTAAGGTGCCTTTGTATAGTTTTAATTAAAAGGAATTGCTGAGAAGTAGGATTTTAGGTTAACTGAGCTAAAAACAAGAGTTGTTGAGATGACAAGACTCCACCAGAAAAATAGTTGCACATGAGAATAGCTATGAGAATACAGTTCTCCTAATAGATGTAAAACCAAGGTTCTAGTTGAATGAAATCGTTGAGATGCAGGATATCAGGTCAACTAAGTTAAAAAAAAAAAGGTCATTGAAATGACAGGACTCTAAAAAAATATTGTTGCACAAGAGAATAGTTGTGAGAATATGATTCTCCTAATAGTTGTAGAACCAAATTTCTAGTTGAAGGGAATTACAGAGATACAAGATGTCTCAAGTCAACTAAACTAAAAAAACAAGGGTCATTGAGATGACAGGCTTTCTCTACTCTTCCTCATTGTCAATCCTTTTTCTTTCTGATCCTTCTTTATTTTTTTTATGGCTGCTCTATTTTTGGATTTATAGGAGTCATAGATTCAATCATTCTAAAAAGCCCGTTATTTCTCCAGATGATGTAATTTTGGTTGAATGATGATTCAAACTTGCTTTCTTCATCCTTCTTTACCATAAAAAGTCTTCATCAATTTCTTTACCATAAAAAGTCTTCATCAATTTTGACTAATAAATTTGATCTTTTCCAATGACGACTGATTCCTGAATGGTCCAACGAAATTGGTAAACCCAAGGTTCTTAGTACATATTGTATCCCATCAAGTCGTCTTGTTACTAATTCAAGAGCATAACCAATGTAACATGTGATTTCAGTCAAAGGGACCCATATTTTACAACCACAAGTCATTATGCAAGATGAATTGTTCATCCAAGGTGTTTTCCACTTAAAGTTTCTTTGTGGTAATGCTGCATATTTCTCCATCCATGCTTTCTCATCCAGATTATTCCAAGTTTCATCCATAACAATTTTTAGTGGTTGGAGATCAAACCACCAGAAGTTGTTGAAAATGTCCCTCAGTTTTTCGATATGATTGATAATTTATAGATACAACAATGGAACACAACATCTCATGACGACTTGTGCATGCTTTCTACAATGATCAAATGATAACTAGGTTTTAGCTAAAATTACAGTGGAATAATTAATTTTAATGTGCTCATACTCCACAAATGCATATGTAACTTTCAGACTAATGACTCCAACTTTGGATAGAAACAAACTGATCCCAAATATAGAAATGCCATTATCTTATATCTTTCATTTCCTTTTTTTTCTCTTCCATGTTTTTCTTCATTCTAGTTTCAATTATTTTTCATCTGAATCCCTCATCAGCTACCCCACACTAGCTGACTTTTACCAAGCATAAAAGTCTGGTTATCTCTGAAGCACTATCCTCAAACTTCTGCCTGAAGTAGATCTTATAGTTGTCATTTAGAAAATATAAGATCCTATTATACTCTTCCAATATGGGTGTCATAGTTTCTGATGGTAAAAAAACCTATAATTAAGATCCTAAAAATTCAGTAATGCTCTTATAGTTGATGTTTGTACTAAGAGCTTCATCAACTGTGCAAGCCTCTCGTATTCTCTTTAAAAAAGGGCCTCATCTACATATTCCATAATGGGTAATAACTTCTCCATGCTATTCACATAATGATTTATCTTTGTAATGTGTGGCAATCCATTAGTGTTAAGATGAGTATTTAATGGAAGTCATGATTCTCAGTTCAAAGTCCTACAATACAAGGAATATATGGTCATACTTGATGCAAATATTTATAAATGGCATATACAATCGAAGGATAGGTTCTATTCGTTAAGTGAGCATGGGTAGGTTTTCTACCTGGTCTCAAAGTGTCTCAGATCTGCCTAGTAATGGCCCTTGTAAGAATAGTATGGGAGCGTTGCAAGGAATGATTAAGTCGTGTATGCCTATCATTACCAAGCAAGCACTCAGATTTGAGTTGGAAGTTTCACGAGTCTTGAACCCTGACTGATAGTCACAGGGCAAACCATTAATTCTCCACCTATCCTAGAAGCTTGTGTGTACTCTAAAAAATTTAAAGCATGTGATGCATGAAAGCATTAATCCATATTCGAAATAAAAATGCATGAGCAAAATGTGCAAAAATTAAAACATATAAGTAAAATTTAAAGAAAATACATGTTAAAAATAAATACACAAACCAAATAATTAAAACACAACAAACAGACAAACAACAAAGCTTAGTTCACGTATGTGGTGTCACGACGATCATTCTCTTGGAACGGCATCTTCTGGTATGGGTGGACAGAACAAGAAATTCTTTTCCTTTATCAGCTAAAAAGGTTTGAAGTCGTCGCTTAGTATTCTAGTTACTTGGAACCCTAACTAATCTTTATAATCTAGTTAAGGTGACTGATTGCGTATAAGAAGATAATATCACCCCTAATACACCCTACCTAAAGTAAGTTGCATTGTTTATTTGTTTGATTACTAAAGCAGTATCGTATTTTTCTAACCATTGATTTGTTTATTAGTAAAACAAAGATCCATCCTAGTAGGGTGGACCATGGCTTCATAAGTCAAGCCTGACTATTCTAAAGCCTAAACATATTTTTTTAATACCGAGAATACGCACATATAAGTTCATAATCCTTGGTATTGAAAATAAACATATTGCTTTTTTTAAAAAAAAATGTAGGTCAAGTTCTCATAGATTTAATAAATTTTTTATTAAATCAAAAAATACATACAAAGATAAAATCGACTTATGAAGCCATGGTCCACCCTGTATTTTATATATATATGCAAATAAAAATATTTAATGTATTTTTTAGAAGACGTATTTTTGTTGTTTTTTAATAATAAAATAAGAATAATAGAAAATCAAGTTTATTTAACACCGGAAAAAGACCTCACATGTAGGTCATAATCTCAGAGATTAAATATAAGAGGTGAAAATGTGAGGGACCAAAAACAAAAGCAAAATGGTCCTTTGAAAAAATCAAAAATTAAATTAAAAAATATACGGCTTTGTTTGGCAAAACAAGAAAAATTCAGTAAAAAAAATTGTCAAAAACTCGTTAGGGTATGTTTACCAAACACACCCTAGGAAACAAAAAATGTATTTTTCCCTTTGTAAAAAAAAATGACAAGCCAAACATTGCCCTAAGCTTGAAATGGGCTCATCCCAACCACATGGGTTGGACCTCCTAGCTCGGCCTAGGCCCAAGAACAAGGTCCAAGGAAAGAAACTCAGAAACAAATATCAAATGAGAAATTTCATTTGAAATAGCCAAGAACACAAAGAACACCTCTGATGAACCTAGAAACATGGAAAAAAAATAATATACTAGATTTCGATAAACAAAAGCATAAAAAGATGCAACATCAAGATCTAGTGTATAATCCATCCATCAAATAGCAATGATAAGCTCTGATCTTCACCAAAATGACCTGACAGTGAAGAACCCTAACCTAGACATTCAAGGGTTCTAAAGATTGACTGATCCAAAACAAGTTAAAAAAAAAAGAAAGAAAGAAAAGATGGCACATAATGATCAATCATGAGTTATAGCTTTGATTGAAGCTTATCAGAAAGGCTAAAATGTCAAAACATAAAAAAGCTTAAATTTAGGTTTCAGAACACCAAGATCGTGAACCCAGAAATTCAAAGAAAACCTAGAAAACCCCTAGCAAAGGCATAAACCCAGAAACTAACTAAAACCTATCAAACCTATTTCAAACATGCTTATACTAACTTGCTAGAACTTCAAAACTAAAAGAAAACATGTAAAAGAAACAAAACAAGAATTCATCTACATCTTCAACAAAAACCAGTAATGCATTTTTGAAATTCTTGAACACTGTTACATTAGTTTTGGCTTTTTTTTTCATCATCTTTATCATATACAACAACCTAGCTAAACTCAGCATTATGTCAAAAAAAAATTAAGAGCAAAGTTTAGGCAAATCAAACATCAATGCATTCAATAAAAAAAACAAATGATCAATATAAACTTCAAAACATAAAAAATGACATTCAAACATACTAGTTACATGTTCTTAACAATAAAAGAACATCAAATTATATATTCAAAAACATTTTGAACTTAATTTTATGAACAAATGCATATCAAATCTTTTAAAAAAAAATGCTAAACATAGGTTCTAAACTAAAATGAAATCAATAGAATCAATAACAAACAAATAAAGATCTTGACATGGAAGACATTAAAGGAGAGGTGAGCCCATTGGGCTACACCATCTCACCAAAGTTTAGGTATATTTTTTGAAGTAATATAGCTCCTTTTTTTTTTGGGTTTTGTTGTTTCTTTCCCCTTATTCTTGGCTTTTAATCTTTAGCTTGCATAAACTTCTTCTTTTCTCATTTCTTCCTTCAAATTTCCACACAATTTGCTTCATATTTAATATCTATTTACTCACTAATTCCTTTCTATTTTATCTCTACTTTCCTTTCTATTTTCTCTCTTTCATTTTCTTCTCTCTTTTCTTCTCAAGAGCATTTACCTTTTTATAAGCAAACCAAAATTAGAAGTTGTAAAACCATGGTGATTTCACACGAGATGGGTGGTTTATAGAAGATTCTTCCTCATCCTTTCCTCTAAACTCCCTAGAAAAGTGCATTATGGTTCTTTTGTCTTTTTATGATCTCAAATATATCAAGAGAAGGCAACCACAAAGTCTACTCAAATATGAATTTTCTTCTTCAATCATTGCTGACTGAGTGAGCTACTTTAGCTACTTTAGCGAGATCATCGTGACAAATAGGATATATTTGTGCCATAAGTAAACATGAATCATGTAAAGGGGATGCATATTTACCTTTAGGAACAAACCTCATCTGATTTTCAGTTCTAGAACTCCTCATTCATTTATTGAAAGATTGGTCCTTAATTAGCATGCATCTAACAACGCGGGGGAGGCTGACTAGGAATAAGATGTTGTCAATAACATTGAAGCAAATGAGATGTAAAAGTTTGATGGGAGTAATTACTCCTTATAAAAAAGATGTTTCTTAGTCGAGTGGTGGAAATTGGAGTCCCTAAAGTGGTCTGAGATGCCACATTCATTCGCATATAAATAGCATCTCAATCAGCTTTTGTCTATTAAAAAAGATGATAAACAGGGATATAACCATATGTCATTTAGTCTCTTCATTAAAAAAAGCAACACACTGTTTGTTTAAACCTTAGAAATTAAGGTTTTTAATTAAGGTTTTGAAAAACTTCAATTTGGTCCTTGTCTTTCTAATTTCAGCATATGTATCCTCAATTGACCTTGAAACTCTTTAATTATTACAATTGCACCCCGGTAAACCTTGATTTAAATCCTTTAACTTGAGTGTCTTTTAAAATTTAGTCCTTGGTTTCAAGATTGTGTAACTTGACCCCTATCAACCAACAAACTTTCAATTTATTTTAAATTGATCCCTAATTTGATTAGTTTCAGTCCCCGAATTCACACGCCTCTTGCACTTTGGTCCTTGATCTTGACATTATTCTATTTAACCCTCAATCAGCCTTTGATCTTCAACGTTTTTTCAATTGAACCCCTGATTACACCAATTTAGTCTTTCAAAGTTTTAATTGTGTCCCTAATCTTCCAGTCTTTGTGAAAATAATCGGAATTACGCCTCTAAACTTTATTTTTCTTCAATTAAGTCCTTGATTGAATTCACAAAACCGATTAGAAATTTAATTAAGTCCTTAAACTTAATTACTTCTTCCAATTTTTTGCCTGTTTGACTTTTAAACTTAATTTTCCTTCAATTAAGTTATTAAATAAGTCAATTAAACCTATTGAAATTTAATTAGATCTTTAAACTTAATTAATTCTTTCAATTTTAGATTTTAACCTCCACTTTTTTTTTTAACTCTTTCTTCAACCTATCTTGTTAAAATATCCCAATCTAATTGTTCTTTTGGTATTTTGGTATGTTCCAACTAAAAACTGATCTTCTAATGTCTCGAAAGTATTTTTGGATTTTAAATTTCTGATTTTTTCGGATTTCTTTGAGTAAAAAATATGTATTTTTATAAAACAATATTGGGGGATCCAAAATTGGGTTGTAATAGGTATCATGGTCAGCTTGGTGGCATTTCATAAATAATAATGTGTACTATTTTTTGTTAAATGAAGGATACATGAAATCGGATGTGAATACAAATATGTACACAAACTAAGATTTTAATAAAAAAAAAACGATGACATGGAAAATGTATGCTAGCTTTTTTAGGTTTACTCAAATACATATATTTTATAGCATTATTACTATATTTCTAGGCCTTGCTCTACTGTGGGCCAGGTAAAAAATTCTCAACATAAAAAAAAATGTTAAGGAAAAAAAACCCAAGTTACTAGTTTAATTGATAATTTAAAAAATATTATTAAAAAATGCTGCAATAATAAATAAACAGACAACAAAAAATGACAATAGAAAAAAGGTTATAAGAACCTGATTTTGGGCCAACTCGGATTATGAAACAACTCAATGATGAAAGGCAAGATTAAAAAGAAATTAAAAAAGATGAAAAAAATCCAATTAACTCAGGATAACTCAAAAACTTTGTGACCATAGATATATGATTGGAATAATTTTAAAGAAAAATGAACATGAAAAAAATGAAGCTCAATCTCTAGAAAATAAAATTTTGAAGAATGAAAACTAAGGAAAAAATACTTTAAAAAGGTAAAAGGTAAAAAACAATCAATCTGAGCCCATGCAGGTCAAAATGCAAAATCTCTGACCTAGTTATAATACTAGTATGAACGAGTTCAAAAGAAAATTGAATAATATCATGAAACACAATCATCAAATAATTTAATGTTGAAGGATAGAAAAAGATTTAATTTAGAAAAGCAATGGGGAAAAATATGAGTCAACTCGGGTTAACCCGCAAGTCCCACGACCAAGAAAATCATGAAATCCTTGAACCTGGTATAATCAATAAGCTTAATTCCCAACTAATTTAATTTTTAAAGATGAAATTGTGAAAAAATATCACCTTAAAAAACTCGCCAAATAAAAAAAGATATCAATAAAAAAAAATTGAGATTCAATTTGATAGGAAAAAAAACCTATGGAGAATGAAATTGTAAAAAAATAATAACTTGGATACCCTAATAGAAAATAAATAAAAAAAGTATGAGAATCAATTTACAATAAATCAAATGTTAAATGATAAAATGAAAATAATTTAATTTTAAAAAATTACCAAAAAAATTAATTCATATAAATCTTTAAAATCAATGAATCTGATTCTAAAACTAAGATTAACTATATAACAACGAAAAAAAGAGTCTTAGTTAAGGCCCGTTTGTTTGTTGGAAAGTAGTTTCTTTTTGGAATGTGAATTTCGAAAAAGTAAATTCTAGGAAAATAAATTATTTTTCGATGTTTGGTAGTGTAATGGAAAATAAGTTGGAAAACATTTTTCAGTGTTTGGTTATGTCATGGAAAATGAGCTGGAAAATAACTTATTTATGTTTTATTTTTT
>Ga0307517_10001990_pt1 | contig 33284 bp, 29 predicted proteins | sample 23_EM_MG_FD_194515 | JGI IMG/M metagenome (GOLD analysis project Ga0307517, IMG submission 194515) | Populus trichocarpa ectomycorrhiza microbial communities from riparian zone in the Pacific Northwest, United States - 23_EM | ecosystem: Host-associated > Plants > Roots > Unclassified | place... | reverse complement strand
TGTGAAATAGGCTATCTTAAAACCATTATAGCAGAGGAATCTTTTATGACAAGAAAATGAAAACTATATTTTCAGATTCTCTATATTTTAAAGTACTTATAGCTAGATTTTCAAAGTAGTATCTCTAATATTAATTGTGATAATCAAATGTAAGTTTGATTTTTCAGTGGTTGCTATGGGTGAGCGGGATCCCGGTCCTGATCGGGTTCCCGGTAAATGACGTTATTCTAGTTTAGAGAAACCTCTGCTTTCACCTTCCTACTAAATAGTAAATACTCTTTTAGAATTCCGTGTGCTTAGACTATGGTTTCCATGGTAATCACAACAAAACAAAGCTAACAGATATTAGATGGGTTCGTTGGGTAGCCCGGGTTTGGCTCACTTCAACCCGGCCCAACCCAACGAAGCTCAACCCCGAACCCAACCCAAGGAACCCAACCCAACCCAACGAATGACCTGGGTCAACCCACCCAATGCCCGACCCATTGGATGGCTTGCTCCGGACCCGATGGAAGATAAAGAAGCTCCGAAACAAAACAGAAGTAATATAAGTGCAATCACAATAGGCTCTAAGCCAGGCGGAACATGGAAGAACCATGGTCTAGTTCGGTACCCTCTCCGCCAGCTAAGGACCGGTCAGGAGACATATATCTCTATCTAACAAATAACATAGCAACACTCCAGAAACTCCAAAAACTCCAAAGAAACACAAGAAGCTGACAAAGCCAGAGCTCCTAGTGACAACTATTCTGGAACCATCCTAACATCCAATTATGGTTCCTTCGCGATCCCTGAAGCCTATGCCCTACCAATTTGGCTCGCAAATGAGATAATTTCTCCCAGACATCAGACATAGCCTAGGATTTATGGAAATAGTGCGATTAAATATGGACTGCCTATGTCGGTGTACAATATAGTCAGTCAGTATTTTTTTAATCACGGTTTGAAGCTGCCCAGCTCTAAATCATCCTATTTTCACCTTCTCCCATTTCCCCTCCCAATGAATTGATCAGATCTGCAATTCCGCTCCCATCAGCAGGATTTCTCCGATCCTCCACACTGTTTCATTTGACTCCTTTCCCGCTGCATATTTATGCTGCGGTTTCGCTGCATAAATACTGGGTCACTCATGCCAGCTCAGAGAGAATGAAGCTGCCAGAATCTCCCGGTCACTCAAGTCTCCAGTATATACTCTCGCCATCCCATTTTTCCCCCACACGATTTAAAAGGTTCCTACGAGTGATAGCAGATAAAGAGAGTAATGATCTGCCTTCACCAGAGAACAGCACCGAACGAAAAAATCGCCATAACAGCAATATCGGGTAAAACAATTCAATATATGATATACCAAATTATATATATTAGATCCTCGTTCCCAGCCTCTTCTTGGTCCCTCCCCCTCCCCCGTCTCCCCTTCTTCGCGGGGAAAACAAAAATATCATACAGAATACAAGACCCAGCCCAACCCACCCCCGGCTCTCTAACTGTTGAAAATGGTGCTGCTCGCCATACTCTCATGATAGTTCCTTTGTTCAGATATCTTCCACGAGCGTGCTTGTTTATGGCATCGGATATGCACTGAGGATCCGGGCATATAGCTCTTGCATAGGGCATGGGTTTGTCTTCGAAGACTCGCTTTAGCTTCGGGTATACGGTTCTGCTTCGGGGGTTTGGTTATATTCTAGAAAGCATTGCGAATGCAGGAATGCGCAATAGTTTTGGGATAGTGTAGCTTTCGGGAAAGCCGGAATAAAAGCGGAAGCAGTGTAAGATCAGCCGGAAAAGAGCTGGAATCTCGGAGGTGGGAAAGGGTTTGTTTTCCTTTTAGTTAGCCGGGAGTGCTCACGTGGGAAGGAGAAACTCACATGGAGTAGCGTGGTGCCTCATGGATGGATATGATGTCTTTGTGATTGATATATACTTCTGTGATCGCCTTAGTTAGTTGGTTAGAGAGTAGAGCATCGAGTATCGAGAGTCGCCGTTGAGCAAGAGACTGTGGTTGCTGTTAAGTTAGCGAAGAGTTTTCCCCGCTCCTGTGTGCGATCGTTTAGCTTGTGAGTTCCTTGGCATTTTTCGTTTCGTTTCGCCGTGTATCGTTTCGCCGTCGAAGTCCAAAACTAACAACCCTAACATTGAACAGAGACCTCCGATGAATCATCAAATCCCTTCAGCACTAGTTTCGGAAGCGGAGGAAGGAGACACAGAGATAATTTGCCTCTGTATTGGCCTCAGGATCTGAACGACCCCGGAGCAGCTTCACAATCCCCTCATGCCCACCCCTGGCAGCATCACTGTGTAGTGTTCAGCCATAATTGTGCTCCAGTGTTCTCAGCCGGCCAGCCCGTCCAGCTTTGGATACTGCCGGACTGACCCAGACTTTTTCAAGGATGGCCGGGCCGGACTGTGGGAAACCAGCTTTCCAAAACAAAAGCCGGGTCCAGCCCGGGTGACCTGCAGCCATCAGGGTTTTTAAACCTAACCTTAATACGCAGAAAGCCATTTCTACAGACTAAGGTTAGTGTGGATACACGTGACTTCCGATTGTTTCAACATGTTGTGATCACTCAGCTTGAAACTTTACTTCCAGAGGTAAAGTTTTTCGGGAGAGGGCCACAGTGGCCGACTAAACGGGGAACGGTTAAACATGTGAACACAAGAACTAGATATTGGATATGGATAAGCTGACGACATTGATTGACTTTAAGATGATCTAGAAGCACACACACATTGTGTAGCATTTATTGTTCTAGTCTAGGTAGGAGCCGCCAACAGCCTGACTGCTTTCGCAAATATCTTTGAATAGCCTGGGTATGTGTCGGTTAATTTATGTAGTTAAATTTAAAATGCTATAATATGCGAAAAGCTTAGCCAATCAGTGTTGAGTTTTACGCGAGCAGCACTCGTTGCAAAGGTATCTGGCGGCTTAGCCCGGGATTTGCAGGCTTTGCCTAGGCATCTAGTGGCTTTTTCCTAGGTCGCCTTATCCTCTTGACCGAGCGGTTGCCTAGGCGCCCGGATGGCTTTGGCGGCCGTTGATAATTTAAACAGGACTAGCCGTTTGGGAACACTGCTCGGGGCTCGGGGGGTACCTTACTCGACACGAGTCGGTCGAAAGACACCCGTATGGTAATTAACTAGATTTCAAAAACATACCGTACTGTACGTACAGTACAAACCGTTCCTGCAGCTGCTTGCTGGAAAAAAAGAGAGAGAGAAAGGCCGAGCAATGGCGGCAAAATGTCTTGACCGGTAACACAAGCATTTGCCCATCCCGTGCTCGAGCAATTCTTCGAGCGTGTTTGTGTTACCGATCCCCATACCCTGACACCCGAGTACTGGAAACAAAAATACCCGGGCAACAGTGTCTGCTCTGCGAAACGGGGGAAGTATGGGCAAACAACTGTCACTATCAAGAAATCTCAACCACACAAGCAACGACCAATTCAAATCCGCTCGGCTACACAAACCTCTTATCTAAAGCCGGCCTAGAGAACCACACAAAAGAGGGAAAAATCCCACCGGAAGAAAGCCCAACCTTACAGGTTGTCTAACTAACTAGGTACAGGGCGAATTTTCCTTCCTCAATCCAACAGTTCCTCTGATGTGCTGTGTTCCCTCGTTGTCCCTGTCGAGGTGATGGGGAGAAAGCGCGGGAGAAGCAAAGATTGTAACTTACAAGTACCGTACATAGAGCCCCCCCCGTCTGCCAAGACTATGCATCAGCCACCCCTGCAGAACTGTGACCCACCCCAGAAATGATCAGCCACTATCTATTTTATCTAAGTTATTCAGAGATAAGTTAGAAAACTGCGGGTGGGGAAAGCCAAATTTCATCCATAACAGTACTCGAGTACAGTCTCCACCGCATCATACTCACGACGAAACTGGGCCTGTGACGAAGAGGGATTAATTACCAATAACCTTTCGCAACCCTAACCTCGATGATTCACTTTTTGTTCATCAAATACCCCTATTCGTCGCCAGTCAAGTCTCGTCGTGGGTACGGTCAAGACTGTACCCCCCCGTCCGGCCCTGGGATCCGGCCATCACCAACCAACCATGCTCAAGCCAGCCATCTTAGCGATAGAAGTCATCGCACCCAACCAGCCACCCATTTTTCACCAAAACTTTCTGGCTTCAGCAAGCCACATGACACTGCTCGTGTAACAAGGCTTACCTTCGTAAGTGAGTTTTCCCCAGTCCGTCCCTACTTTCGCCAAGGGATTCTCTCCTTGTGGGATCCTATACGGCAACGGCTGACTGACAAACAACGGGCGGCGAAGCGGCGGCGGGCGAAACAAAACGCCAACATTCTAACAACACTGAAGAGGAGCCACCCACACACAAACTTTGGGAGGGGAACCTCAGTTCTATTCAACCGCTCGCTCGCGTGCACAACTCTTAACTCTTGATACTCTACTAACTAAACTAATTCGCGGTAAGACAAGAGTATATATAAAACAACAAAGTCTTCCTCTTATCTTTCTATCAATCGCGACACAGGACCATTCTCTTCCATGCATGTCCCCTTTTCTACGAACATTCCCCTTTTCCTTCGGTAAAAAATTTCATGCTGCCAAATGAAAGACAAATGTCTCAAAGAAAACTTCTTCATGCCCCATAGTCTCCGCTTACATGACCCCCGCTCCCGTATCCCACTCTTTCAGAGTCGCATTCCTTCCGCCGTTGCACCAATCCCAAATCCATATCCGACATGTTTGTCAGAACAATAGCGGAATAGGTTGTACGTCTGCTGAGCATGCTGAACAGTGTCAAAGACTTCCACTTTCGTTCCGGCGGACGTATCGATCCGGAGCGCATGTGAGAACTTCTTTGGCTCAACGATGGCGGGATTGGCTATACCCATGCCCGGTAGGCTGAGAATGCTGTGCGGCAGCAAAAGCTTTGATCATGAGAACTGTCGTAACTCCAAGTGCGGAGTAAGACGAATGATAAATACAAGACAGGGCAGGGGCTTATTACTGTAGTCGCCTAACAAATAAAAGGGAAGTCTGCGCACTTTGGAGCTAGAATCATGAAATTTGGCGGTAATGCGTAGACCAGTGCCCATGGCCCTCATTTCCCTATTCCCGATCTAGAGTACATTCACGAACCCTGCCAATAACAGAACTAAGAGTTTTTATTTCATCAAATAAAGCTACCGGTAATTAACTTGCTTTTCTCAATACTATTCGCAAGTTCAGGAACTCGGGTATGATACTATGTGATTATGTGGAGCCAGGCAAGTGAGGAAATCGGGGCATGTGTCAAAAGCCCTAACCTTGCAAGTGACCAGTTTCCCCTTAAACAAAGCTATTGCGGCACCCTAAAAACTAAGAATGACACCAGGATGTCCGCGACTCCCCCCCTCGGGATTCGACGGAACCTAAAGAAGCATCATAAAGGGAAGGAACAAAAGTGCAATCGCAATAAGCTCTGAAGGGAACGGAACATGGAGGAACGATGGACTAGTTTGGTACTCTCTCTCCCGACTAAGGACAGGCTAGGAGATATATACCTCGATCTAGCTAGAAACATCGCAAAACTCCAAAACTCAACAAATTCTCAAGAAACATACTCAGCTGACAAAACCAGACCTCAGCCATCTCAACCATTGTAGAGCCATTCTGACGTCCGTGATGCTTCCTCCATGTTCCTTAAGCCCATGCCCATGCCTCTCCAGTGCGGCTCGTGAACGTGGTAATACCTCCCATGGCCCGAGCCACAGAGAGGAATGTGTCGGGATAGTGCTTCTGAATGTGTACTGTGCTTTCTACATCTTTGTATACGGCATAGCCGGCCAGCATTTTTCAATCTCCGTTTGAAGCTGTCGGCAGCGATTCATCCGATTTCCCCCTTCCCATGTCCCACGTCTCGGCTGGTCAGGTCTGCAGTTCCGTTCTCATCTGGGTATCCTGTCCCCCATACCGTTTCCTTTGACCTTTCCCGCTGCCGATTTATGCCGCTGTTTCGCTGCATAAATACTGGGTCACTCGGGCCCCATCAGAGAATGAAGCTGGCTGGCAGAATCCTCCACGCACTCAAGCCCCCAGTATATGGCCTGGCGACCCGTTTTGTTCTTTTTCCCATTGAATTTAAACTGTTTCTACGAGTGATAACATATGAATAGAGTAATGATCTGCCATCGCCACAAAGCGGGACTGAAGGAGAAAAAGATCGTCAAAGAGGAATATCGGGCAAAACAATTCAATATATGATATGGCACCAAACTATATAAATGTGATGCAAGCCCCCAGCCCCGCCCCTCCCCACCCCCTCCCGCTCACCTTCTCTGCATCCCGTCACCAGCGTCCCCTATGCGCGGGGAAAAATAAAAATATCATTGAGAATACAAGACCCAAGCTAACCCATCCCTTGCTTCCTAGCAACACAACATTTAACAAATGCCTTCTACCAACCACCACTACTTTCAGAAGAGGAAGCAGACATACAGAGATAATCTGCCTCTGTATCGGACTCAGCATCTGAACGACCCTGGAGCAGCTCCACAATCCCATCATGCCCACGCTTGGCAGCATACATGAGTGGTGTTCTGCCATGATTGTCTCTGGCTTTGGGGTTGACCTCTTCCCGGTCAAGCAGTAGCTTCACAACCCCCTCATGCCCACCCCTGGCAGCGTTCCAGAGTGGTGTTTTGCCATCCTCGTCTTTCGAGTCAGGGTTGACCTCTTTCCGGTCAAGGAGCAGCTTCACAAGCCCCTCATGCCCACCAAAGGCAGCATTCCAGAGTGGTGTCCTGTCATTCTTGTCTCTCGAGTCAGGGTTGACCTCTTTCCGGTGAAGGAGCAGCTTCACAATCCCCTCATGCCCACCAAAGGCAGCATTCCGGAGTGGTGTTTTGCCATCCTTGTCTTTCGAGTCAGGGTTGACCTCTTTCCGGTCAAGGAGCAGCTTCACAACCCCCTCATGCCCACCAAAGGCAGCATTCCAGAGTGGTGTTTTGCCATACTTGTCTTTCGAGTCAGGGTTGACCTCTTTCCGGTCAAGGAGCAGCTTCACAATCCCCTCATGCCCACCACTGGCAGCATTCCAGAGTGGTGTTTTGCCATCCTCGTCTCTCGAGTCGGGGTTGACCTCTTTCCGGTCAAGGAGCAGCTTCACAATCCCCTCATGCCCACCCCTGGCAGCGTTCTGTTGGAAATGTTCGGTGCTGCTCACCATACTAAGCCCCCCCCCCCCCTCGGGCACCTAACCCCTGGCCTCGCACTTAGCCCGGCGGCCCCGTACCTATCCTACCCCGTTATCGTTCAGACAAAGAACTATCTGATATGCGCGCTGGATCAATACATCCATCGGAAGGAAAGCGAACACCCAGAAGCATATGTTGTCCAGCAAACTCAGCATTGGTACAGCGTGCACGGTTATCCTTCGACAAACCTCCGGGGAGGCACTTGCGATCGGTGAGAGCAACTCGAATGCGAGTAGGCTATGGAGCCTGGAAGAGTTTTCTTTGTTCTTTCCTTTGTTAGTATGATTGTTCTTCACGGGAGAAAAGGGAGACCTGCGTAGAAGAGCGGGGGCGAGCATGGAAGGCCTGGGGGGCCAGCATGGAAACGGCAGTATGCGTGGAAGAGCGTGGATCAGTATGACGATCGATGGGAGGATTGGACTCGGTGGGTGGATGGAAGATATTGTTGTTTTTTCCTATATACTTCTGTCTTCGCCGTCAGTTATGTTAGTTAGTTAGTGAGCATCGTGAGTGTGAGTGTGTTGCAGAAGAGAAAGATTTTCCCCGCTTCTGTGTTGTGCGATCTATCTAGTGTTGCCTTGCCTTGGCGTTTGTTTCGTTTCATCGCCTATCACTCGCCGTTTTATCGCCGCTGTTATTCGCCGTTCAACCATAGTCGATTTGCAAAACGTTCCAGAGTGGTGTTTCGCCATAATCGTTTCTCGAGTCGGGGTTGGCCTCTTTCCGGTCAAGGAGCAGCTTCGCAATCCCCTCATACCCACCCCTGGCAGCACACCAGAGTGGCGTTTGGCCATAATGGTTTCTCGAGTCGGGGTTGACCTCTTCCCGGCCAAGGAGTAGCTTCACAATCCCCTCATGCCCACCCCAGGCAGCCCGCCAGAGTGGTGTTTCGCCATCTTTGCCTCTCGAGTCGGGGTTGACCTCTTTCCGGTCAAGGAGCAGCTTCACAATCCCCTCATGCCCACCAAAGGCAGCATTCCAGAGCGGTGTTCGGCCACGGTTGTCTCTCGAGTCGGGGTTGACCTCTTTCCGGTCAAGGAGCAGCCTCACAATCCCCTCATGCCCACCCCTGGCAGCGCCCCAGAGTGGTGTTTCGCCATCATCGTCTCTCGAGTCGGGGTTGACCTCTTTCCGGTCAAGGAGCAGCTTCACAATCCCCTCATGCCCACCCCTGGCAGCACACAAGAGTGGTGTTCGGCCATAATTGCCTCTCGAGCTGGGGTTGACCTCTTTCCGGTCAAGGAGCAGCTTCACAATCCCCTCATGCCCACCACTGGCAGCATTCCAGAGTGGTGTTTTGCCATTCTTGTCTCTCGAGTCAGGGTTAACCTCTTTCCGGTCAAGGAGCAGCTTCACAATCCCCTCATGCCCACCCCTGGCAGCACACCAGAGTGGTGTTCGGCCAGAATGGTCTCCCGAGTCGGGGTTGACATCTTTCCGGTCAAGGAGCAGCTTCACAATCCCCTCATGCCCACCAAAGGCAGCATTCTGGAGTGGTGTTTTGCCATTCTTGTCTCTCGAGTCAGGGTTGACCTCTTTCCGGTCAAGGAGCAGCTTCACCATCCCCTCATTCCCACTTTCCGCTGCCCACATTAATGGAGTACTGCCCCAGCCATCCACCATATCTGCACCACAGCTTTCCATGTCTTTCAACAAGCCAATGGCAATCTCATCGAGGCCAAGGTATGCTACACAGTGAAGTCCAGTGAATCCCTCAGAATACTTCCGCTCCCATTCCCACCCAGGAAAGTTCCCCGACAAAAGAAGCTTGGCTGATATATGTCTGCCATATTTATGAAGCAGCTGAAGCGCAAGTGATTTCTCACCTTCATTAAGCCCATTTCTCGCATAGGGTCCCCAGTAGCTGGAGGCGTATTGGAGGAAAGGTGTCTCTGCCGGGGCGCTATCAAGGGTATGTGAAATCTTATTAACGCAATCAAAGTTAAGATACGCCAAACAAGCCTCCGCCATTGCCGCATGGGGGCGATTGAAATGTTCGGAATGCCGGTTGAAATATTCTTGAAGGGTAAAGTGTACCAGCCGGACAATTGAGCTCTCATCTACGGTCACAAGTCCCAAGCAGGAGGCTAACAATGTTTTTTTGGAAGGGGTGTTCTCGCTGTCCATATCCCTAGAGCCAATCTCGATTGCCAGGGCCTCGCATAACTCTCCAATATGCATCGGACGTTCCGAGCGAGAAATCCACATCAATGCACCCATGCCGAGTGCTGCTTTCCCTTTACCCTGACCCTTAATTCTATCCAATGTCGCATCGTATGCGCCGTCCAAACCGAGCCCACTTGTCATTAAGCCGAGTCTTTCTCGCCTCTTGCGGATTGTCGCCTCATCTAATATCGCGTCCATGCTCAAGGAAATGAGTAGAAATCTAGCCACTATTGTCAGCGATTACTCGGAGCTTCAGGTATAGAATCCGCAATCACATACACGTCAGGAATGTTTTCCGGAATGCATTGCATAATATCGGCCTTGAGCGCAGGACTCATCTCTTCCGAGTCCAAGTCATGCTCCAGCCTCATCTCGAGATATTCCCGAATATCGTCACTATTTGGGCTAAACGGGATAACCTGCGTACTCCCCGGAAGATATTTCTCCACCGCACTCCGAACATGAGGTCTCCCAGTAATAAATAAACGGACACCTGGCGATGTCTGAGAAACGGTATGCAATGAAGTCAGAAGTTGGGATAGATGTTTATCTGAACATTCGTCCACGGCATCAATACAAATGAATGTCCGCTTCACTGGCGTAAGGGCCCTCGTCAAGAGCTTTACAGTTTCCAGAACCTTGAGTCCTCGACCCCCAACCTCGCGCTCTGCTTCCCTGAATGCTTCCTTGATCTCAGTAGGAACCATTTCTAGTGCATCCATAACCTGCCTGGTGAAGGCACCTATCATGCTCACAGCGGTTTGTCTTTCGTGGTCCTGGAAATCGCAATAGATGCAGGCGACAACGACGTTCTCTCCCCTAAAGTGCTCAAGCAACCTATCAATCACCAGAGAGCTAGTGATCCATCCAGTTAGCCACAACTTTCCCTCCTAAGTAACCGTTTTCCCTACCTAAGAAAGGTCTTTCCAACCCCGGGATTACCGGAACAAAACAGAGTAGCCTTGCAGGATTCACCTCCCCCGTCACGCCATCGGAGAAACTCATCGGCTTGCAAAAACCATTCCCCTAAGCCATCCTGTCTTCGGGCCCGAACATCGTTGTGGCGTGTGCGAGATTGTAGGGGTGATAGCCAATTCAAGATTTTGGCCTTTTCATCCACATATGTTATGTTGGTAGTGGTGTTGTAACTATTTACCGGGTTAAAACTGTTTATATGGCCTGCGCCGGTAGTATTCGGTTTTGAATGTCTTGAAGGGTCCATATTATATCGCGGTGAAGGTGTTGGTAGGGCTGCGAAAGCAATAGAAGGCCTGGAAGTTGAAGCTTAGAGAAAGCGGGGTCGTGATAAGTTTACTTGGATGTGCAGCAGATAGCCGCCTCAGCCTTACGCTCCTCACTGCTACTCGAGTAGACACTCATCTTGGCGACAGAAGTCGTGCCACCCAATCAGCCACTCATTTTGCATCAAAAGTTTCCAGCTCCAAAAAGACACGTGACAACTGCTCAGGTATCCTAATGGAATGGATCTTAGAAAGTGAGTTTTCCCCAGCTCGTGAGGCCATCTCTTTTAACCGTAGACGGACGGCGACAACAACCGAACGAAACGCCAAGGATCGCCAGTGCACAACTTAGGCTTTGGAAAAGCTCTCTCCTCTTCACTTCCGCCCAAAACCCCAATGTCATTCCACCACAGACAAGAGATAAATTAAAAAATTGTAATCCCACAAATGCTCCTCAAGTTCCCCAAAGCACCCCGATATGAGTTTACGGTATAATATTATCTGTGTGCAATTCGCTACCCAGCCACTCCCTACCCCCAACAAGTATTTTATCACACCCAGAACCACCAAACCACTACAACAACCCCTCAGTCCTCCCGCAGAGATTCCCCACCCGCCGGCAAGCAGACGGAGATGCTCTACCTGTTCGGCAAGAATCCCCCGCAAAAAAAAAAGCGAAAACACAACCATGTTGGAAACTGCCAGTGCAAGCAACTCCAACATGAACCATCAACAAATAAGAACTACCAGAAACTCACTCATCACAATCCCCCACTAGCCCAGTACAGCGTCGCTCCATCAAATTTCAGAGCCACCTCCGGAGTACGGTAGCTCCTTTTCCCATCCAGTGCGGGAGAACTTGAGAGGGGCAAGTCCGTCACGTCACCCCTCCTCACAGGCTATTGAGCCCCATTCCCGCAAACCACAACCCAAGCCCATAATTCTTATACCAGAGCAAGTTCCCGGTAATAAGTCCCCGTACAATACTGGGATTATCTCGCAGATTGACCTAAATTAACGATGCGAAAACATTCCCAGGCACTTGCAAACACTATGGCTCCTAGGGCAGATCATTAACGCTCGGCTCCAATCAAGCCCTAATATGAATATAAACACTCATAAAACAAATCACGGTAAGGCGAGGCGCTGTAGGGTAAGGAATCAACACAGCCAGGTGGAAATACTGGAATCAGGGATTGGGTTGGATGGGTGGGGTTATGCGGTGATGAGGAGCCTGGGCTGGGAACTCCGGAATACCGATGGTCCGGTATGGTATCACTAGTACGTAGGAAATCAATTATGGACAGCCATGGAATAACTTAACCCAGCGGGCATGACAAACAAAGAAAACTCAAAAGGATGTACTGTACATATAGAGAGTAAGGGGGTACGCAGAAGCAATACCAGTAACGCACTACGGATGCACATGAGATTGGTTAAACAGGACGCAAATAATAGAATAAGGAGTGTTGAGGGGAGTGCTATTGGGGGGCCAATGAGATGAGAAAAATTACAGGCGAGTCGTCAACCTTTTTGCATTGCCGAGAGGGGTACATTTGTTAACTTAAGTGGGACTTACCACTGGGTGCCAAAACCTGCGAATCCTTTTAGAAGGAGGCTCAGATGGCTTAAATAGCCCAGGGGAGCCGAGGTCTGTTAGCTATAGGCTTGCTGCATATCTGAGAGTGGAATCGGCCCGGTCTCGTAGCAACTCCGCAATTTTATCATGCCCATCCTCGGCAGCCCACGAGGCAGCTGTTTGGCCAAAGTGGTCAACTGCGGCGAGATTGACGTCGTTCCGTTCTAGAAGCATCTTCACTACCCTCTCATTCCCACACCGTGCAGCCCAGGAGAGAGGTGTTCGGCCATGTTTATCAGCAGCGTTGGGGTCGACCTCACTCCGTTCCAGTAGCATCCTCACCACTCCCTCATGCCCTGTCTGGGCAGCGAAGGAGAGCGGTGTTCGGCCATCCATGCCAGCTCTTCCGGGATTGACGCCGTCCCGTTCTAGCAGCATCCTCACAACTCCCTCACGCCCACACTCCGCTGCCCACAAGAGGGGTGTCCTCCCAGATTTGTCAACTTTGTCGAGATTTACGTCGTTCCGTTCTAGCAGCATCCTCACGATCTCCTCATCCCCATCCTGTGCGGCCCAGGAGAGGGGTGTCTGGCCACCTTTATCAGCCGCGTTGGGGTCTACCCCGTTCCGTTCCAGTAGCATCCTCACCACTCCCTCATTCCCTATCCCGACAGCGAAGGAGAGCGGTGTTCGGCCACGCCGGTCAGCTGTGTTGGGATTGACATCGCTCTGTTCGAGCAGCATCTTTACGACTCCCTTCTCCCCTCTCCTGACAGCGAAGGAGAGCGGTGTTCGGCCACGGTAGTCAGCCGTGTTGGGATTAACATCTTTCTGTTCGAGCAGTATCCTCACGACTCCCTCGTGCCCATTCCCGGCAGCACAATAGAGCGGTGTTCGACCATATCCGCCAACCGTGTTGGGATTGACATCGTTTCGCTCGAGTAGAGCCCTCACAACTTCCTCATGGCCATTCTCGGCAGCCCGGAAGAGCGGTGTTCGGCCATAATCGTCAACCGTGCCGGGATTGACATCGTTCCGCTCGAGTAGAGCCCTCACAACTTCCTCATGGCCATTCTCGGCAGCCCAGAAGAGCGGTGTCCGGCCATACACAGGCTGTAAGTGCGTGGGCATAGTGTTAGCTGTATCGTGATTACCCCCGAACACAACCTCCCATCAACCCAAGCGTTTACTACGTTACTCCAGCAATCAGCCTCCACATCTCATCTACCCATCTCGAATAAAGCAACCGCTATCCCCACTCACCCGAAGCATTGAAGGAACAATTTGAGGTCGGGGGAGCGAAGGAACTGCTGACTAAGCTTCACTTACCCGCAGGTGCCAACACGAAATGTAGGCAATCAAGGCCTCCGTACGCGATTAGATGATAAAGTTATATGCGAACTCGCTTTCAGTATAATATCCACGATCAGGAAGTATTGGCAAAATTTGCAAGGTTCACACAGTATAAAGAACAGGAAGGAAAATAAATCAATTGACTTCGTGGCCACGTTCGTTGTCCCCTTTCTCGTCGAGGAGTATCTCTCTGTCGTCTTCCTGGTCAGCTCCCGTCTGTCGCTGTCTTCGGGGGAGGCAGGTACCAGAACACCACACTTTTATACATTCCGGAAATTTTTTCTCCCACCAACATTCTCAACGACAGTCACCTAATCTAGCCCCATAAGATACCAACCGTCACCATAACATACAAATGAGGACATAAACAAAAACCAAGATACGCAGCACCAATAAGCCCCATAAACACTCTTGCGGCATCCATTCAAGTGGTTAGCCCTCACGCTATCTCACGCAATACTATCGAGTTCGGGATAGCCATTTGCGCTACAATTTCTCCAAGATTATTATTTTTTTACCTATGATATATAGAACGCAATTTCCCACAACCCACTTTTATATTTAGCCACGGGATTTCTCTCCCGGTCGGGTGCTACTCTGAGGCCCCGCTGTGTCCTCATTCGTGATAAGGTTGCCGCCTAAGCAGCTCCCCGGCCCTACGCTCTATCTAGTCACTCCGCCTAGCTTTTATTTTTTTGATTGAGAGTAGTCTTGCCATCGATTGCGTCAATGTTCAGGGAAGCAGAAGGGAGCTTAGTGTTACCCTTTTTCGAAGTCAGAGGCCTCCCCGCTAAACTCTCTCCTGCCCCCTCTAAAAAGCCACCCGTACACAATCCGAGATCCTTGGTCTCCTATCATAGAAAGTCACTTGAGGATGGTGTTGTAAGATGTCTTGATTCTCCGTGAAAAAGGGAAGCCCACCACTACTATCCTTTTTACCATCTCGGCAGGAAAGAGCTCCTAATATACACAATGGACTTAGCAGTCACACCGGACACTGTGTCCTATACCATATCAACCATTCTCCTAACATGACGCACTAGTGACACTTCCATCTCCACATTCATCTACTAGTGGCATCCGATGCGGTCAACCACAAGTAACTAGATCCTGAGAAGCCACATATTCCAACAGATGGTGCCCGACTTGTGACGAACCACCCCCGCCCGGCAAGAAAATCGCGGCAGAGTCCCATCCCCCCTAGCCCGACCGCTTAAGCCAGCCATCGCCATGGAACTATTACTCGGCCATCGCCACTGACACATACACACTATCTTTCTCAAGACGAGAGGCCCCGCCTCCTGAGATATATTCCCCCCACTCCCAGATTCCGTAGCCGAACACAGCTAAACGCAACCATCTTCCGCCCCGCTCCATCCTAAACTCGTTCGCTTCCCGTACCCAGTTTCCCGCGCCGCCCAGGCCGGTTCGTGCAGTACACCTCGGCGCCGGTTCAAGCGGATGCCACTGCAGAATTTGACGTCCCTTGGCACGCATTTCCGTATCGAAGTTGGTAAAATTGTCCTAGTTGGTTAATAAATTGAACGAGATGACATTTCGGGCCGCCGGGGGTGCCCTTACGACATTTGCATTACCGTCCCCCGAGAGAGTGTGTGAGTGCGAGTGCCGCGGAGAGTGATTGTATCAAAGGAGAATTCGACTTATCCCGGAGTTCCACGAAATCTCTGGGATCTGGATAGAGAGGGCGCCATAGTAGATACGGCTTTCGCGCGCACGGGTCTGTGCTGGCCCAATTATTTGCCCGGAACCAGTTGCTCTCAGGAGTTGTGTTGCAAAAAAGGCCTTCGGTCATCGAACCCCGGGAGTTAGAAGGGAAGGGGTTCGAATCCGGACTTCTGAAAAATGGGGATTCAAGCGGGGGGTTCCTCAATGTCTTAGTAAGCACAAGATGCATGAAATCTTATGGGAATTTCCACCTTCACCCCAGCCGCATGAGTGTTTATTGCCCAGAAGCAAGAAAAGAAGAGCACTAGTACTAGTTTATTTGCTACATTCCGCTCCTTTTTCCTATCATTGCCCCCAATTGCTTTTAAATGACATTGCTTACCATTTTGTTCGAAGGGATTCAACCCTATAACCCCCCGGTGCGAAAAGGCACCCTCCTACCGGGAGATTCATAAAGTATTCGGACGATTTGTCGCCAAGGTTAGATATTTTATCTGTAAGCTAGGGCATCTTGGCGCCAATTCACCCGAATACTTTATGAATCGCCAAGTAGTCCTTCGATCACTTTTGATTCAACCCCCCCCCACCCCTTCATTACAACATTGCCCAGAAGCCCCCGGAACCACCCCCGCCAATGGATTTTGCTCGCATGACAGGGTTAGATCCTATGGCGCAAACAGGAACGATTAGTGTCAGGTATGATATTTGGTCCAAAAACGCTATCTATATGCCCTGCGACCCAGTCCGCATCATCTCCAGCACCATAGCGCACAGCGCCTACAAGCAAGGGCCTACTCGCGACCTCAAGCATCGGTATTTGTCCCCGTAGATGCTAGCCAACCACGACACTCTACTCATTGCAATGTTTGACATGCATCATAAAATCTCCTTCATTCCTTTCTCTCCTTGCCCAGATTTCACCCGCCGTTCCCTGCCGCAACGATTTCAGTCAGCAGTGGAAGTCCGCTCCACAGGCGAGAAAGAAAAAAAAAGCCAGAGTAAAGTTCCGGAGCGGCCTAAGACAGCAGCCTAGTCATGTGACTCGGGCAGTACCGCACAGGACGATTTAAGCTATCATACCAGTAAAATATCATTTGCAACAGCCCAGCACAGACGACTCAGAAATCTCAAACGATTCGCTCCCTTTGTATGATACCCGATCTAAGACCTGCAGCCTACACAGCTCGATAACGGGTCCGATCCTTACCAGGCACAGGGAAGAAAGGGAAGATCTGATTAGATAAATCACTACTCTTATGGATATGATAGGATGTATCTCATATTATACCAATTACTGATCAGACCGACGATGATAGCATCATACATACAGGGTCGGGCAAGAAAGTTACGGAAGATTTGCCCAAGGTTAACCAACCCGATATCGTATATCCCTGTATGTTCCGGCTGATAGGCTCCCACCCCTGTACTCAAGGGCAGTAGAACTCAGTGGAGGTGAGATGAGGTGAGCTGTCTAGTGGGCAAAAAAAAAAAAGTAAATTGTCAAAGCTAGAATTATATAGAATACTCCGGTAGGTAGACCAAATAATCGGAAAAACTACTTCCGCCGATCACATACGAATCCGAGTGTCGTGCAGTACAAAATGTTACCTGTAATTGGTGCTTGCACATGATCTAGCCGGTTTTGTATAATAGAATGAATAGTATGCGCAATGGAGACTCTACCGGTACTCCAGTACTGGGGCCTGGGCCATGATATTAATATCTTTTGGGAGGGCGAGGAGAGCAGGCTTACGGGTCTGAGGCTTGACGCTCGGAGAACGATCCTTTCTAATTATACTGGGATAGTGCAATACCGGGAGATACTGTGCTCAGCCTGGTAGGTTTAGTGGGGCACGTACTATAGAAGCCGGAGGAATATATCACAGAACACGGATACCACCGCACAACGCCTTGAAATAATTTAGTATACTCGAGTACTGCGCAAGATCAAATATATGCCAATCATAACCACCCCAGATCCCTTAAATCCCTATAGATCCAATCAACCGACCACACAGCCTACCCAACCCCAAAAAAGAACGAAGCGGCGCCCCCCCCCCCAACCATGAAAGCAAGTCTTACCACAGCACCTGCTAGCAGTCATCCATCCACAAAGAAATAAGAAATAATAACAAGGGAAATAAAAAGCAAGAGAAGAAATCGCAGCCACCGCATGTATCCATGTACTATATTCGGCAAAACACCCAATCGCTATGATGACAAACTGAACTCCGCCCATGCTAGATAAAGCCCAATCGGGATAAAGATGAAGATGGAGATAGATGAAGCCCCATTTTTCCTATTTCCGGAAAATAGGAAAAGTCCTCCGTGGCGAGCCCGGGCTAATTGTGAAGTAGGCTATCGTGTCGTTTTCGGATGGAGGGAAATATGCCCTAGTGGTGAGTAATCAGTGAGACACTCCAAAAGGATAGAAAGAATAGAAGGAGCAACCTCAATCATAACACGTCCATCAGCATCATGAAGGACTACTCAAACTATCATAAATCTCCTTTTTCAGTCAGCCACTCATGTCCCGACATAATAATAGACCCCGCGTGCTGCTACCGAATTCAATTACTTTACCTCGACAACCTCATCAACCTCGCTCAGCGACAACTCTACAACTCCCAATCCCAGCCTTGTCTGCAGTTCCACCACCATCTCCCCCTCACCGCGGTAACGGGCGACAGCGAGAGCGTCTTTGCCACTCCTATCCTGTATTTCTATGTTAGGATTGAATTCTAGCAACAACCTGAACATTCGCCCGTCGCTATTCTTAATAGCCCGGTGAATAGGAGTGTCGCCATTATCGAGGTCAACAACATCGATCGACGCGCCGTTTTCCAGTAGCATCCTTGTGATGGTGAGGTCTCTACGGTCAACGGAGAGGTGCAAGGGGGCTTTGGTCTGGCCGGGGTGGAAGCAGTTAGGGTCCGCGCCGAAGGATAAGAGTAGCCGAACGAGGGTATTCGGTCGGCGGAGTTGCATAGCGCTGTATAATGCTGTCGCGCCGAACACGTTTACCGCGTTCGCCTCGACCCCTCGCTCTAACAGCAATTGCGTGATCCCGACGTCGCCACTCTCGACGGCAAAGTGCAACGCTGTTAACCCGGTCCTACTCTTAGCTTTAATATCCGCCCCGGCATCTAGCAGGATCCTCACGATGGATTCCTGGGTGTAGCAAGCTTCGACCGCCGTGTGTAGTGCTGTCTCATGCCGAATATCCCGAGCCTCCAGGTCCGCACCGTGGGACAAGAGTAATTTCACCACCTCCTCTCGATTCCAGGTCACGGCAACTTGCAACGGCGTCTTCTTATACGGTCCGCTGGCATCGTTCACGGCTAGGCCCCAGGACAACAGCAGGGTAACAAGCGGGATGTGGCCCTTTTTGGCGGCCCAACATAGCGCGCTTAGTCCGTTTTTAGATTGTAGGGCGTGGTGGTGCAGATGTGGGGTTAGGATAAAGTGAAGCTTTTTAGACGTCTCGATTAGATGCTTTAAATCGCGGGGCTGAAGATGGGAGATTATCAGGAGGTGGAGCTCGGTCGGGAGCGCTGGGAGGGACATTGTTTGTTGAGATGGATGATGGGAGGGGATGGAATGGGCTTCAGTCAGGCAGAGGTGAGGTTGCGAAAACGCCGTGGTTAGGGGTCACTGTTTGAGGGTTGGGGCGCAGTTGCTTGTCGGTGGTGTCGGGGGAAGAAAAAAATGTGAGGCTTAAACCGGGGGCAGGCTTGAGCACACCCCTATTCGCAAAGTCTTGGCGGAAATGAAGGTACTAGTACAAGATTTTATGCATAATCTGAACTGTAAAAGTTGTCCTGGTACCTTTGTTGCCGCCAAGACATTGTCACAGTACATACCTTTGCACGAATCCTTCGCAAATGGCAGAGTATCAGATTGTGTGGCGGTGAACATCCAATTTACCGTATAAGTTAGGCAGCTCGCCGCACCGCTTGTGATAGAGTGTTACAAAATCACAGACTCCAATTTCATTTGGTAGCTCCCACCCTGTTCCGTTTATCACATTTGTTGTTTCCTTTTCGTTTCGCTGTAGAAGGCAAATTCCCACGGCGAATTTCAAACTGGGCTCAAACCAGCAGAATTATCACGGTTTTAGGCGTTCATCCGGATCTCGAGTGATCCTAGGTGATGTTTCGTTTCCAGGAAGCATAGACCGCTGTTCTTTTCTGTTCCTCTCCCCGGGCGAGCGAACTGCGGTATTAAAAGGGTTTGCGCTCGGTTGTTTTGAAAACCAAATTTCCGTGTGGGCAGTGCTTCGGAAATTCTGTGACATGATACAAGTATCCGCATCCGGCACGATAGGGAAGACCAGACCTCCGGATCTAAACGAACACATCGGGAAAACAATACATCTTGTCATATTGGGAGTGTATCGTAGTGTTAAGCAATCCATGATAGGCTATACACTGTCCCTACAGCAAACCTGTACTTCCCTAGCATCCACCCGCACTCTTACCAAGCTTAACGCTTTCTATCCTACCACGAACACATATACTCTACTCCTTCATTTCATGTTGTGTCACTCACGCCTATCCACCCAAAAAAACCCCTATGTGAAGTCAGCAACAATGTCTCAGAGATTTAACCTATTCTCTTACTGCACTATTGAAGCCAAGACGGCCAGCCCGGAGATCATAGAAGTGGAGCACTAGCACAGGTAACTCTCCTCTCTCACCACTATTAGCGAGAACTAATCAAACTACTGTACCCATAGATTTAATTCAAACCCTGCAATCGCAATTTCAGAAACGAAAAAGTGGGGTCATCCAGAATTAATGGGGCCGGTTCCTAAAGTACCGTACCGTAAAATCTCGTGAAATCCACTATCTCCGTCGATGGCGACATCCATAGGCGAGGTCTTGGCCTTCCTAATAGGGTGAGAGATCGGTGGTGACGAACGAGAAATGTCTCAAATTTCAACAACGGTGATCGACGGACTAAAATACAAAGAATACAAGTATGTAAATAGAGAGAGAGAAAATAGGAAAAAAGGTTCTATTTACTCCTCACTTGGGATAAAGTCAATGCCCTCATCATTATCCCAGGTTTCCGGGATCTCGGCCTCTTCATCTATGGTCCCAAAATCTTCCCTCCAGTTTCCAATCTCCAGCCCGGTGAATCCCTTGATGTCGAGCTCCGAGTCACAGCTCCCATCGATGGGTAGAGAAAGGCCGACTTTACGGAAAACGCGTTGGATAATATCGGCTTTTTCAAGATGAAAGCGGTAGAAAGCATCTCCGACACAGGTAGTTGTGAGGATCCGGCGATCGCGAACACTCCACTTGTGAAATGTTTCGGCACTCTCCATTGCAAAAATAGCTTCATCTGTAAGCTCACGCATGATCTCCTTAAAAGGTTTGTTAATGGCAACATCCAATGGTTGAACGAGACTTGTGCACCCGCCTGGGATTAGAGATGGAGTAATGTTGTGAGACTTTAATTTTTCAAGAACTGCGGGGGTTTTATGAGACCCCATGAGATCTAGGGAGAATAAGGTAGGTCTTCCACCAAGGGCAGGCACCAAAAGGTTTTCAATATAGTTTAAAAAAACTAAATCGTTCATATAGGCTTTTTCGTTGAAAATTACCTCGATTCCCGGATGGTAAGAGTCGCTTTCGTGCCCGAGCCGTACTCCTTTGCCCCGAAAGATTACCATTGGAGGCACTCTGGGAACCCCGTCTGCAAAAACACACAACACAAGCGACGCCTGCCTCTTATCCCACCCACTTTGTGAAGACTTAGCCCAAATTGTCTTTTCTCCCTTCAGATCATAGGTTTTCCCATCCAAATATTCGAATGGAATAGGAGTTTCATCGAGGTTGCAGATATTTGAGAGATCAAATCAACCGACAGGATGAGATATGGCAATATCAAAAAAAATATTCTGTTGTGGCTGAGAATTGCGGCGGTTGAACCGTAACCAGTTTATGACTAGGGATTGATACTCGGCGGGAACCTTCTGCGCTTGTTTTGTTATACTTCGAAGGCTAATCTTGTGTCGTCCTAGAAACCCTCGGAACCACCCATCACTAAACCCGAAGACAGCTGGATTTACTCTTGGATAGAGTTCCCGAAAGCGAAATCCAGCCTGCACCCGAAACCATCCTCTCCGAACAATCCTCCCTTCCTCCCTCCATTCTATAAAGTCTTTATAAAGACTTTCTTCAAGCTCCGGCGACCAGCAGTGACTTACAGCCCCTGGTTGCTGGGCCCCAACTAGTGAGTTGATACCCACTCCTCCGATCAGCTTCTTATTGCGAACCCAGTCACTAATTGTACGCTGCAGGATATTGTAGAGATCTGCAGCCTCTTGCTGAGTTGGACGGCGTTTATTTGGTGAGTTCTGGATTGGAACCCGGTAATGCTCAAGAAAGAGAAGAGTTCTAACTTTCTGGTGTCTGCTATAGGTACGCTCTGGGTATAGAATTGGCTTTAGGTCCCGGGCACGAAGTACTCGTTTGCTAATTGGCTTGGGCTTTGGCCGCCGACGGGCTTTAATTGCTTGAACAGGTGTAGAAGACATAGTTTTCACAATAAAAGAAAGAAAAAAACAGAGGATTCGCTAACCAAAACTTGTTATACTGAGTAGATGCATTATTTCTCACGGTCCCCTGATGAGATACGTGTTGGAATAACTTTGGTGTTCTTTCTTTTGTTACACGGTTGCTATGAGGGATTTCCTTTGTAAGGTTTACGACAAATTGTATTGTTTCCTTGGTTACGCGGATATGCGACTCATACTGGGGTATGAGTCGGGCGGCAAAGGCTGTGCTAGGATTTCCTTCTATATAAGGGGGCTCCGCCCCCTATTTTCTTGATTCTTTACGCTACCTGGTATTTCTTTCACGACTCTTGTACTTCAGAATATAACGTCTTCTATTCTGATATCCAAGTTCCACGCCAAGAACCCAGGAACCCTGACCCTGATCTATCGTTACACGATCAGCCTTGACCTGAGATTATCATCTCCGAACCCTCACGCTAAACGAGTGTTATCGTTTAGGACCTTCCTGTCGTTGTGTGCCTTGGACTAACGTCCAGTGCCAAGACCCCGTTACATTATTATTTTCACCTTTATTCACTCTTTTATACTTGTGAATACTCTCTCCTCTGAGTGATCTTTACGATTACAAGACTCATGATTCGTATCTACTGAGGACTCATTATTGCGACATTCATCTGGTTCAAAACAGTGGTTATGGCTAACAGTTTCCTGGTATAGGTTTTATATTGACTCCTACTGAGACACTATTTCGGCATCATGCCCGGTCACTCGCTCTCGGGTGTAACCTCGCTTAACCCCTGCTACCCTGCCACCACCCTGCGACGGAGATAGTGGATCTCACGAGATTTTACGGTACATAGCGAGTCGGTTGGTAGGCACACTCGTCATACCTTATCTATTTTCCCGTTGGTATTGTTCTAGGCGTTCCCGCCATGCTGCAGCGATGTGAGACTTCAAGATAACGGGCTTTCGGGACATTTTTGGCACCCCAATACCGGAGAAACTCGCTACGGTAGGACGTCGGAGTTGCCTCTCTTGGTAAGGTCCGTTGTAGATCTCCGGATGAAGGACCTCTCCTGACCCAAAGAAGGAAATTCTGGACGTCCCAGCGTGATTCTCAATTATCCTACTGTAGTTTTTGCCGTGGCTCGTATCTTGAGCAGAGAATGATGGTGCAATAATCCATGTAGTAGAATTTTGTAGTATTAAAAGTGGCGAGGGGGTCAACTATCCGGAAGCGCACCTACTATGGAGGAGCACAGAAGTGTGGACGTGTGTGTGGGCACACTAGGGGCTATACTGGTTAGGGATTCATAAAATACGTAATTTATATTTTCTGACAGCATTTCGCATGTATTGTAAATTGTCATACAAATAATACCAAACAAACAAGCACGTGATAAGGTTAGGGCTAGGGGGCGATAGAAAAAGAGTAAGCGGGAGTAAGAAGGTAAGTTAAATAGGCAAGTACAACAAACCATCGGCCGTGGGACGAAATAAAGATACACAAGCCCACGACACATTTGAGATGGAGCAAGCAAGGGAAAGGGAAAGGGAAATAAAACGGTAAAGGCTGATGCCCGAGCGAGTGCTGAGAATATGTGTGTTTTTTCCCCATGTTTGGCAATAAAATACGGTATGGTGGAATAAAATAGTGCATCTTACGGTAAAATACCCTAAAATACCGACCAGCAAACTTACAACCACAACCTCTACTACTGGTATTCTGTAGAAATTTTTCCTTCTTAGATGGCCGTTGGCTAGCAGCCTCCGATAAGCAGCGCACACCCCGACATCCCCTCCCGTCAGCACGTCTAAGCGATCCTTGCACTTCCATCAGAAAAAGCCAGCGACATAATTTACGCACTCGAGAGGACCTCACAAGTGAAGTGGGGAGAGGGGCGTCGTCCCTGACTAGAGAAAAACACTGGGCTAAATGCACAGCGAGGAACCGCCCCATGCCTATAATAGGCAGATGCCGTCCTCTGGTCGCAGCCCGGGACGAGGCCGGCCTCGGGTCCGATAGTATGGTCTCGGAACTACCTTCTTCAGCATTTACTCGATTGCTATTACCAATACCTTGGCTTCTGAGAGGAAGATGCCCGCTCCGCCCTGTGGGGGTGGTGATGCCGCACAGTGGAGGGAGGGTACCAAGAATAGTGCCAAACCGGCTCGGCGTCCCAGGCTCGTGGTCGGGATTCCCAATTTTTTCGCTCGCTTGCCTGCCTGCCTGACGTGGTGTTACCGTTCGGGATAAGCAGCAAGAAAGGGCTGAAACGCCAGGTGGTTGCTGCAGTCACTCGAGGAAGTGCCGGGGGCAGGTAAGAATAGTTGATACGAGTACAGGTCTACCGTACTGTACGGTACAGTTCTCGAATAGACACGGTTAACCGAAAAATCAAGGAAATTGGGCCTTTCGGAAAGATTTGTTAGCCTGCTCTGACTCGGTGGGATATCCTATCGCTCTAAATCTATGAGGGGGGCAGTGAGGTCTGGTTAAGGGTCACAATGTAGAATTGCGGTAACCTAGTTCTCACTTACTAGTACTTGTAGAAAGGAACTTGGGAGGTGTGGCTTTTAATGAGCAGCCGTCCGAGGAGTTACCAACCCTTGTCAGCCAAACAAAAGGTCCATCTTTTTTGCTGCGACGGGATGTCTGGAGAACTCGTGATGAGGGGGAGGGATTAGCTTACCGATGGCATCGTACCTAGCCGAGGTCTGAACCAATGACTCTCGGAGAGAGGCGGTGTCGTGCGATGCGGGTTCCTCCTGGCGATAAGGCTTGATATGGCTTGAGACGTGCGACCCCAAACCAACTCTCTCTCCAAGGACTGTTTAAGGGTGGGTCGGGAGCCTCAAGTTGTTGACGGAGAGACATGTGTGCGCGAGTAGCTCCAAATTCCAATGCCAAGCTCACAGCGCCCCATTCGTGGTTTGATTGCCAAAGTGCAGTTAGGAGGGGGAATGTGCTTCTAGATGCGAATAAATACCCATGATTCGAGTGGATTTTCATACTAGGCTAAATTATTATTATTACAGTATGCCTCCCGTTGGTTATCCAACAATGGAGCGGGGCAGACAGATCCTTGGTTTTTCGAGCGCCACAAAGCACCTCCGGGCGCCTGTCCGGGGGTGGGGGGTTAGGGGGCGTGGACTTAGGGGTCTGAGTTAAGTCTGTCAAGTTCCACACTCCTGTTACAAGTTTTTGCAGTCACGGGCTCACAAACTGATGTGTCCTAAGGACCAAATCCTCATCGTGAGGTATGATACGTACGCACTGTAGGGCTGGTTCGTGGGTGAGCCATTGACCGGAGCCAAGCCTTAGCATACCATCACATGTTCATTGTCGGTCGAGGAGTATGGTGTCAAGCAGGAACAGGCACCAGCTCACAAAAAGCACCCACTGTACTACGCCCGAGTACCCGACTACCATACTGTATGGTTTGGGAGGAAGTAGAGACGTCGCCAAACCTAAATTTTAGCATGGCTATGCAGCTAGGCGCAGATACCTAGGGAGACGTTTTGGCACAAGACAGGGTTATTTTGCTACAGTAGTTAACTGCCCTTGTCTTTTACGGAAACGTATCCCCTGGCACTTGTACAAGGCACAGGGGGTATGTTTTCGCACACACTACTTTGTGACCCACCAATTTTCTCATGTTTTTTGCTGGTCAGCCACTTTGGTGTGTGCGAAAACATACCCCCTGTAACTTGTACCACTACTGGCTACTACTACTTTCAAATAAATTGGTGTCACTCGATTGGCCAAATTGGCGAAATGGGGTAGGTTTGTAGTGCATGTCGCACGGGAGACAGTGTTGCAAATGGATCTGGTATCACCAGAGCTGTCGCTCAGGGCTGAGGTGGTCCTGATACTAGATCCCAAATCCGTACGCATAAGAGTGGCTGATGGGATAACTTTGGCTTTGGGCTTCAGATCAGGCTTTGGGCCATGTGAGTCACTCCCTTATTATGTCTGATACCGGTACCGGTATTATGACAGAGGGCAGGCTTGCGCATTGCTAGGAGTGCGAACTGGGAGTGTTCGTGCGACGATGCCTCTAGCCTGACTAGAGGGGGCCACAGTATAGATAATAGATGAGGTATCCCCCGAATAATAGTCCATCACCATCAATCTTTTCTTTCTGCTCCCACCAGTCACTCGCTCCATTTTCTCGCATTCGTTTCTATCTAGAGCTGCGCTCACTGCAAGCTCTTAAGAAGACCACTCGTTTTACAGAGCCGTGCTCATCACTGCCATTACAATGATTTCATTCCTATCAAAGGTCCTTCTTCTCCTGGCCATTCTTGGCCTGTCAAGCGCAGCAGTGCTCCCTCGGGGAGCGCTCAACACCCGCGCTCTTGGGTCCCCCATTAACCTCCCGAAAGGGAAACCAATATCTGCCGGCCAAACGGTGGCCTACTTTGGCCAGTTTGGTGAGCCAGGAGAGGACAGTCTCTCCAAGTTTTGCTCAAGCAGCAACATCGATATCATCGTCCTGGCCTTCGTAAATGTGTACAGGGGCGCCGGTGGGCTTCCGGGCATGAACTTGGGTCGTCACTGCGGAAAAAAGATCGCGGGGACAGATTTGCTCGATTGCCCCGATATGGGGAAGGAGATTACCGCCTGCCAGGCTGCCGGGAAGAAAGTGCTCCTGAGTCTCGGCGGAGAGACAGCGGGTGGTAATTCCTTGCCAGACGATAAGTCGGCCACAGAACTTGGAGAAAACCTCTGGAAATTGTTCGGCGAAGGCAAGGGCTTGGAGAGCAAGAGGCCCTTCGGCGGAGCCATAATCGACGGCTTTGATATTGGTAAGTCCCCTTTTTATACTCACTACAAGGCTAGTACAAGAAAACCTAACACATGGTCCAGACAACGAAAACAAAGATCCCCTCGGCTACCCAAAACTAATCTCCACCCTCCGCTCGTGCTTCAAATCCAGCACCAGAAAGTACTACATATCCGCGGCCCCGCAATGCCACATGCCGGAAGAATCACTCGGCGACGCAGTCTTCAACGTCGACTACCTCTTCATCCAACACTACAACAACCCCTCCTGCCAACTCGGCAACTTTATCGACTCCTTCAAGTCCTGGTCCACCAATATCGCCGCGCGCACCACTTCCGGGACAAAGGTCTTTGCCGGATTTCCCGGAAACTCCACCGCTGCGGGACAAGGCTATGCGACCCACGATGAGATGAAGAAGTACATTACCGCCGTGCGCGGGTTGCCGAATTTTGGCGGGGTGATGGCTTGGGATGCTGTACACGCAGCGGGAAATATCGCCTCTGGGAAGAGCTTTTTTCAAGTTATGAGGGATGCTCTTAGTTAAGGGGGGGAGGCTCTTTCTTGATCTAGTCATTGTTTATGCGACTTTACTGTAATGTTTGGTTTTTTATTTTATTTTCTTATTTTTATTCCTCTTCTTCTTTTCGTATCACTTTCGGGGTCTATTACCGGTATAACTGTATCCTAAGTTGACCTATTCCTTCTCTCGCCTCATTTTCTTTTCTTTTTGTTGTTTTTCTATCTTCTTTTTGAATTTCCAATTTTTTTATATAGCATGGATGGATGGATGGATAGACGTTTTGGGCATGTACGAGTATCGCAGCTTTGAGGAATTCCGCTAACAATACCTACCGTAGCTTTAAAGGCTTTTAAAAAGAGAAATTTAAATGATTTCCTCTGATTGAATATGTCATATATGCATGCGGATGAGATCTTGGTGATGGGTTAGAACGCGCGGTTGAAGTAGCCTTGACCTTGTCTCTGCCTCAGGTAACACAGACAGCGCACAGCAGAATGTAACACAAGACTCTACCAGAACAAACCCAGCCCCAAAAATCTACGGTATCATACGACAGTACCACACACCCCCTCAGTCTGATATGACACCTCAAGTATCAGCATTCCCCGGAGAAACCCCATGATCACCCAAGCCCTTGGCGCTCTTTATAGAAATGCCCCATCGGGTTTCAGCCATTCAAAGTATCATATCATACTCTAAATTACTTTACGCCGCGTCCCAATGCGCTAATAGACAGATGCTAACGTCAACAGCACTTTCAGAATTACCTACGAAATAAGGCAAACAGAGAATCAGGGCAACTGAACCGGAGGAGGAGGTGAGGCACTGCTAAATTCCGGAATCTTCTTTAATGTTCCCGTATAAGAACAATCTTATAGATGGCTCATTCCAAAAACTTACAACTCTATCAATAAATCTCCGCTTTAGGAGAACGTTTGGATATGACGTTAGTCAACACCCCCGCTAAGCCATGTCGAATACGGTAACCATCGCCTTATTCGGCAACAATAATAGTAGCGAATACCGCTGGATCTATCATACCTACTCATACCTTTCTTATTTTTCCCACCTTATCGTGACTGCTCCTCCCAACCCAAAAGACTCACCCAGTACGGCGGTACACTATTCACCCGATCCAATTTTTTCTCACGTTATTCTTTCCGCGCCCGCAAGTGAGACATTATGTTTTACTCGTACCATTCCATAACCTTGAGCCACGCGCTAAAAAAGACGTCCAAAATTCCCCCACTCGGAATAGGGGGTGGGGTGCTGGGTTGGAAAGGCCCCCCTCCCTCCCTCAGCCTCAATTTAAGACACCAAAAAAAAAAGGTGAAAAAAAAAAGTGCAGGATTTTTATCATACTCACCAGCAATAACAAACAAGTAATAATAAAAAAAAGCATCCGCATCTCTAACGTTCCTTTAGCGAGTGGGGTCCAACGAACGAACGAACTACTTGTACATGTATGTATTTGAGTTTCTTAAAAAAAACAAAAACAACATTTGGTATGGACATTCTAACAGGGAGGAGGGAGGGAGTGTGCGAGAGCCGGGATTGGCTCGCACTTGTCATAAGGTTTTCCCTTGCAACTTTCCGTTCCCATGGATGAAGGAGCTGCGACCCCGGGCGCGCACAACCCCAGCACTACCCACTCAATCACTCACGCACTCACTCGTTCGCTCGCTTGCTCGAACTGCACTTTTAGACTGCCGTATGAAGTATATGCAAGAACACTGGATTCCTTCACCACCCCCCCCCCCCCCCCCCGGTTCATGATACTCCTAGTGTTTTTGTTTTTTTTGTTTTTATTTATTTATCCCAGAGAGTAGACTTTCGGTTGTGTCTTTTCTCGCCCCTTTTCCAGATAGCGAACGGGGGGGAGGGGTTTGGTGTTCTTACATGTACGGCACTTGTGCAAGTCACAGGCATATGGAACCCGAATGTTTGAGTCCGAATTTTGCATGGGGCGGTCAAATGTGTATTGTAGCGAGAATTTGGCATATAATTATTTATTTTTTACCCCTGTGTTCGGTCGGGTTCTATATTATGGCTGTGATTTGTGTCATGCTGGTACAATTCAAGCGCTTATCACTCACAAACCATCACTCGCTAAACCGCCCCTACTGGATATTGAGGGGGCAATAAATAGGAGAGAATTCGGGCGTGAGTGGTGACTTGCTAGCGATTTGGTTGACTTCTCGGGTGTGATGAGTAGGTCCCTTGAATGCGCGAGAACTCTCGTAGATGTGAATGCTACGGCGTGCGGACGACCTGTTGACAAAATCTGGGTGGTGTCTGTGGCTCGAGGACGAAGTCCAAGGTGAACTAGGCGGTATGGGATATTATACTGGCATCACAGCAGATTGGGCTTGGGAGTTGGGGTGTCCTATTAGACATAGCTTGAGTTCTGGTTGTGTGAATATGCGAAACTCGTATCCACAATACCGACATTCTACACGTGTACACCGGTATATAGCCCATCTCTTTCCCCCTATCTCCATGCCCAAATGTCAATATATCATAGGGGTCATCCTTACGCTAAGGAATGAGTAGCCAACTCCACTCCGCTACATGACAATAATATACCACACACATCCTACTATGACAAAATCCATGCTTCATCCTGACCGCTGCACTGCATGTCACGGCGGTGCTCACAACCAACCAATCCGGTACGATCGATCAAAATAATTACACTCGAAACGCCTTATATATGAAATATGGTGGTAGAAAAATAGATACACATCCAATTACAAGAGATAATTTAAAAAGGAAATACTCCTCACCGTTTCCCGTCCCCCCACTTCTTTTTAATCCAAAAATACCAGCTCCCCTTCTTCCCCGGGTTGCCTGTCTTTTGCAAACACGTCCTTCCACTCATCCCAAAGCCTCTGCAGCTCCGCCATATATCTCTCCTGTAATTCATCCACGTCTGGATCTCTTGGAGAGTCGTTTTGTTGCTTTGGGAATACCGGGTGGCCAACTGCACAAATCGTCAATACCCATCCACAGTCCACCCTACCAGCCAACCGGCCAGACACGCAAGGGGGAGTACGTACTGACGGTGTTCACCTCTCTTCTATACGGCAAGAAGCCCACATCATAATTAAACACACCCCTAGCATGAAACAGCGGAACGGTGAATCCTGCAGTCTTCTTAACGAGCATTTGTAATCTCCTGATGAGTGAATTGGAGCTAGGAATCATTTGGTCGTACAGGTCGTTCTCGCCGAATGATAAGACTGGCACCACGCCGGCGTTCTCGCGAATGGCTATCTTCAAGAAGCCGCGGCGGCGCTTGAGGACCAGTTTCATGGTTCCTGGAATCGCCTCAAGGCTTTCCCGTGCACCACCTACGGCGATGGTGATTGCACGGCCGCCCGGGACGGGCCGTGGTGGTGGGGATTTGGAAAATTTCCTGGCGAGCCATGATTGTTTTGTCTCGCCCTCGCCACGGAGGAGCGCTTCGCAGCTGCGACGGGAGACACTAGCAAGGCCGAGTTTTAGAAGGTATTCGCGGTAGAATGGGATGCGGAAGTTAGATTCCAAGGTTAAGAGGGTGTTTTTTATTCCGGGGAAGAGATTTTCGAAGCCGGTTGTGCCCTCTGTGCAAAAGTGGCCAAAGGCTCCGTGGGAGATTATCCCATGGGGGTGGTAGGTGAAGATATAGTTTCGGTCTAGGGGGAGAGGGCTGCTGCGGTGTAGGTTTAGTGGGAAGTAGCCGGTTAAGAGACGCCACATGGGAAGTGAGCGGAATAATGAGGAGCGGATCACGGGGGATGAGCCGTCACGGTGGGAGTTGGAGTATAGGACGTATATGAGGTAGGGTATCAGCAGTGGCCAGGTTAAGGGTATCGCGAGCAGGAACCAGAAGAGCGAAACGAAAGTTGCGAGTGCGAATGTGTGCCAAAGGACCGCGGTTGTCTGGAGACGGCGTTTTAGTGGGATGTTAAGGGGCGCGAAGCGAATACTAATGATCATGTTAGGTATACTCGACTCGAACTTTGAGGAGAAAAACAAACCGTCTGTTATTTGCGTAGTCGCCTGAGACCAATCTTCCTTTCTCTTTCTTGGGAGCTTTGTCGTTCGTTTCGTGCCCATTCCACGATGTTGAGGTTTCCCCAGTCTTTTGAGGCGACATCGGCTCCCTACGCTCCTTGTTATCATGACAAGGATCGCCATCGTTTCCCTTTCGTCTCCCGGAGAGCGGCTTCGCAATTTCTGAGACATAAGCCTTTCCAGCAACCCCCCCATCCTCATTCACATCGTCCGTGCTCCAATCCTCCTTGAGCGGAGGAGGCTCAACCGTAGCTGCAGCATAGTTCTTCGGCGGCTCCTTTGGAACAGGTGCTGGAGCCAATGAATCAAACCCGTCCTCAGAAGAGCTGCTCGGAATGTCTTCCTCTGTGTGTGGTTGCATTTCTGCCTCCATGGTCTCTCTGTCGTCTCCACTCACGAAATTTAGTTGGCGGAGGAGATCTTCGATGTCGAGCTGGATATCAATCGTGACTAGTGATACGGCGGAACAAGTTTTTGGTGATTACCGGGCGATCGCTAGTGGCTGTTCAGGTCGCTCAAGTCCTGAGAGTGGTGATTGGGATGGGAGGGCGAAATAGGATGTTTGAAGAGGGGAATGTTGGAACAGAGTAAAACGCTGAATCTCTTGGTGGCTGGTGACGACTCTCACGTGATTACATTCCCCATGTGAAATTTAGTGATCAGCTGATTGATGTTGGCTGATCTGATAAGATGGCATGATTAGATTCCAGGGCGGGGGGGGCTAGACCTCCGTGCGATGTCAACATGGGGGGTCAACGAACAGGCGGGCACAGCGAACACTGCGGTTGAATAAACTATTGAAGGACACTCCACTGTGACTTAGCAAGCGTTAATTCAAACCGTGATTCCGTTTGGTCTTTTCGTTGGGTCCCCGTGTTCGTTGACCCCCTCCTGGTCTACTCGTAATTTTCTGATGTTTGTGAACACAACTTCTAGTTCATACCACCAAAACCCTGAGGCTCTGGTCGATCTCTTGCCCATATGCAATAGCAATTACGTTCACAAACATCGGAAAATTACGAGTACCTGGCATTATTGTCTGGAACTAATTGGCGAGCAGGAATCGATAATAGCCAGGGGGGTAGAGGAAACACAGCTGTCGGAATTTATGTATCACGGAACTCTTAATAGGAGATAACACAAACATGCCGTGAGACAGCCTCCAGAGTGCCATAGGAGGGTAGTAAAATAACCCAAGGAAGGCAATTGCGATTGCGCAAACAGTCAGCAACGGTACGAGAGTTGCGGAGCCGAAACAGATAAGCGAACACAATTGCTTGTTTCTCTTTTTTATTGGACCTGGTACCTGGCAAACCTTTTTTTCTTTCCCCTAGGCAACTATCGGGAGAATTCGAAATTCAACAAAAAGGAGCCTTCGTGAGCTAGCGTCTTCCATGCCATAGCGTCCTCAGGGTACAAGTAAGTGTGCCAAGGCTTCGGTCATTTCAAATGAGGCTAAGGGACCTTTAAACATGGCTGCCTTTCCTAAAAGAGGGCTGAACACTGCAACGAAACCTCCTACTTTACACCTGATTAGAAATATTTGCAACACATGTCTCGTACCCCGACTCAACTCCACATAACCAGTTCACTATTGCCAAAACTCTCACCAGATTGGCTGTCTGGGCTATTAGACTCCCATATCTTTAATGGTTTAGTTAGGAGTATGCCTGAGAAGATAAACGCTAGTGAGTTGTGCTCTAGTATTAAGTTCTATTGATTTTATTCTCTTTTTTATCAATATCGTCGTCATTTTATTTTCCAGTACTGTGTTAAAATAAGGTATCATACTGTAGGCAAAACTCGGGCTCACCCCCCTCACGAAGGAGAGGAATTTGTATGTTGCCAAAGCCGGATTAGGAAATTCGGGTAACGAGGGTGAGTATTTTTTAGTGTCTGGGCTCGACCGGTGTTACACTGCTCCAAACCACAGAAAAAGATAAGGGAACAACGATCCAGTTGTTTCCGCTGGGTCGGTTTTCACGCGCCCGGCACCATACAGTCTTCACCGGGCCCACGACCAAACTAGGGGTTTTCAAAGTTCAGAGGAGATACAATGGTAAAATGATCGGCACCCAGCCATGCATTAGTGTGCATTAGGGCACATATTAACAGTGGCCAATTGTATCAGAGGATTTCAAGTCGCATATT
>Ga0307517_10001989_pt1 | contig 33294 bp, 48 predicted proteins | sample 23_EM_MG_FD_194515 | JGI IMG/M metagenome (GOLD analysis project Ga0307517, IMG submission 194515) | Populus trichocarpa ectomycorrhiza microbial communities from riparian zone in the Pacific Northwest, United States - 23_EM | ecosystem: Host-associated > Plants > Roots > Unclassified | place... | reverse complement strand
GCCCTTTGCGGGGCACTGAGGACAATGCAGGTTATTGTAGAGGTTGTTGATTGACTTGACCTGACGACACCGAACGCACCTCAGTCCAGCCGGTCCGATGGTAGGGTTTGGGGAAGCAGGTTGCAAGGTCGGAGGAGGATCTCGGAGACTGACTCTCCGGGCGGGGAGCGGGTGGGTCGTGGTGATGGGGGGTGGTGTGGTAATGGGGGTGGAGGGTGAAGCAATGTCGAAGATGGAACCTGATGTCCGGAAGAGAGGAGTAGGGGTAGTGATCGTCTGACTCGTGGTAGATCCCCAGAGGCCAGAGCCGGGGGAAATGTTCTTCGGAAATGTCTGCTCAACAAGCCGATCATATACCAGGCTCAGTGTTGCGGGAAAGAATGGCGCCTCCCCAGACACCATCCTTTGGATATGATCAATTAGCGGCTTAGGGTCCTTTTCGGTAAACGTTTTGTGAAGGAACTGGATTTCCATATCCAAGACCGCTCCGTGGCTGAAGGTCTAAGTGTGAAAAAAAAAAAAAAAAAAAAAAGCAAATGAGCAAAACCACAATATGCCCACCTTGTAGCAAAAGAGGAAAAGAGTTCTTGTGCGATGTTGGAAACAGAGAGCTTGGATCGGATGTCCCTTAGTGCATCCTCCTCGATATTTTTGATCCCAAGCTTTTCAACGTATTAACACTAGGATTTATATATCCATAGGAAATACCCACCGTGGTCGCTAGAGAGTACATTGAACGAGGTGAACATGAATGTGGTTCTTGCATCTCAACATCCGCCACTGGATCAGTATTGAGAGTCGGAGGCTGGAGGGGTGCATATGTCATCTTGTTCGTGTAGGCGTAGGAGAGAAGCGACATCCACCTACAAACCCATCAGTCATTTATCATGCGGATGGCCGGATTAAACCTACGTCCTCCATGCCCCTGACATTAGTATCACTACTTCACGGCCCCTAGCGGCAGGGGCCTCGGTCCGGTACTTTCTAAGAACGATGTGAGACTCATTTCGTTCGGAAATTCCGTGGATTCACGCACAGAACCATCTTGTCTTTATGAACCGTTTCTGGGGGCTCTCCGTCCCAACTATCGTAATCGTCGACTGATCCATCCACCAGACATGGAGCTTGGAAGTCTATCCCCACAGTTTCTTCCGTCACACGTTAGAGTGGGGTGAATTAAGAGAAAACTTTCTACTTACGACTCGCGATTGCAGGTCCCCACTCTTCAATCACGATGCTTGAAGTGAATAGCAGCTTCGGTTCCAATGGTAAGTTGTTGCTGATTTTGTTGTATGCATAGAACTGAACGTCGATGAAAGTACCGGTGTGGATCGACTTGAGGAGGGCGAGTTTTACCCCACGGAGAGGGGTAGGAGTCGCCGGGAAAGCGAACCCGCGCCCCGTTATGGGTGGTTCCAGAGGTCCCTTCACGGCATTCCAAATCATAGCGAGAACGTCCGCTGCACGCCTCGCTCGCGGCTGGGACAAGGCGGCAATTTGTTCCCGAAGCTGTTTCCTCGTGACGCTTTCAGTGTTCCCCTTCGATTCTTCGTTCATCTTGTCAATAAGTCGCAAGACTTGAATCGACTGTATCTCCGGGAACCTATGTTGCAAGAATTAACATTTGTGGATAGTTCAAACAAGACATCACTCACGAAAAGGAGAACGTGGAAAATACCTCCTCCGCGATGTTGCAGTGGTATAGGTTGTTATAGATGTACGTCTTAGCCCGCTCCTTGAGGATCGGCATATCGTACTAAAGCTGGTGAATTAGGGGTGTACCGAGCGCAGGCAAGACAAGTCACCTTGTCCGCAAGTCGGTAAATCGACTTCGCTGATGGGGATGGTAGTCTCTCAGTGCTCCAATCCCCGGTCCTTGTCTGTGTAGGCAGCTCATGACGAGGGTCCGAGGTGAATGGGGCAAACTTGATATCCTCGGTGTACAGAAAATATAGCATTGCCTCAAAGCTGTGATCGACCAGTAAGACGGGAGAATCGGTTAGGAAAGACTGTACTCCACGCACGTTACGGCTCCCATGTCGCGAATGATAGCAACTTTACCCATTCTCGTGGGATCGTCGTTAGATCTGTGGGTTGAGTCAATCAAAATGCTTGAGTCCCCAACGGGAGACGAGGTTGACCTGTCATTTTGCTGGGTCTCACTCATCTCATCTAGCGGTAGATTTGGCGGCGGGTTATCATGGACAATGGTTTGGGATGTTTTTGGGTCCGGCGTATGTTCAAGTCTCTCCTGTGAGTGACAGTCGCCATCGCCATCTTCCTCTTGAGGTCCTTCTTCGAAGCAAGGAGATTCATCTTCAAGGTCACTATCAGACAGGTAGTCGTAGTCATCGGTGTAGGGGTGGGAATCGGAGGGGAACCCTCCGGTTATGTCCCTCGTTTGTCCTTCGGAAAATGCATCTGAGAGCACTTAGAGGTCGTACGGTTAGATGGGGAATGCGGTATAAGTTTATGGTACCCACATGCTGAAAAATAAGGAACGGTGCTCAGAACACGGCTGTTACAGTATAACGCTCGCGGTGAGCCGACGCGTCCAGAAATTTCTCTACGAGAGAAGACGTAGAACTTGGTGTCGACAAACGTGCCAGAAGTGACAGAGGCTTTCAGTGCGTCCAGTAAAAACTGTGGCGGGTCCATCTCGTAGTAAGATCCAATGGTGGATCACTGGCGCTATCATGAGTGTGGCTGAATAGCGTATTCAGTCCATCGTCGCCGGCCCGGCGCGTCTCCATCTGGTTGGCCGGAAGCACTCGGAGAAGGAATAGAAGTAGGAGTGTGTGGGGTAGAAGGCGGGGTAACATGGGGGGTGGACGTCGATGGCTGGGGGGAGTAAGGACGGTGGTTCTATCTTCTGTCCCAGTGACGGCGTTGAATCGATCGTATAAGCGGACCGGCCAAATGCATCCACTGGACTTTTGATACTATCCACCCGCGCAAGCTCTCATATGTGAGGGACGGGAGAAACGCGGGCGACGCGTGGGGTATCCGTCTTCTGGATTCTCGAGTTCTCTCTCCGCTGCCATGTCCGCGGTGATCACTGCCAGCCGCACTACGGTCACCTTACGGCTCCGCCCCCTATACATCGTACAGGCTTTGGAATCATATCAACGAGAATACGAACGTTCCACCTCCACAAGATATCTCTGGCCCTGGAATATACACGGGGAGACATCGCTGTAGAGTGGGAGATGTATTTCTGGTGAGACGAGGTCCGCTGAACATGCACTAAACGTTCTATCAAGTCGCACTTAGTGCTGCGGAGATCCTCCCTGAACCGCGGCGAGAATGGATCCGTCACACTTTTTACTGAACGCATCGGCCGACTTTATCGCTTACGGGGCCATCATCGGCACCAAGTTCCGTGCCTGCACTTGTAGTCACAGGGAGGCATCCGGACGCGTCGGTTCTCCGGGGGTGTTGTGCTGCAATGGCCATGTTCCGAACATCGTTCCCCACCATTCGACGTGTGAGTAGTAGGAACCTGTACTAGGTTACGCATCTCATCGTACTGCCGTGAAGCGTTCTCAGATGCATTTTTGGAAGGATAACCAAGGCACAACGGATGATTCCCCTCCGGCTCCCACCCGTACACCGGTGATTACGACTGCCTGTCCGACAGCAATCTCGACGATGAACTTTGCTCTTAAGATGAGGATGAGGAACCCCCTGAAGTTGGCGACTCCGAAATATCGTGGAGTCCCCAAGTTTTAGAGCCGCGAGTGGCTCTCACCCTACCATCCAAAGACCCGCCGCGGCAACCGCCACCAGATGTGGACAAGGTACAAAATAACCACAAGTCAACCGGTACCCACCGAACCGTCCGACGTTTCCGACAGACTCGCGTCACGGACCTGACAACCATTTAGCAAGAACGGGAAAAGTTGTCATCATTTATGAAGTGGGAGCGGTAACATGTGTGGGGCCCGCCGCCAATTGATTCCCAGACCTGGTTGACCTCCCGCAGCTCCGTGGCCATGTGTGTTCCTTGTACACCGGCGAGATCGGGTTTGCCCCGTCTGGCTCGGATCCGCATCACAAACTCCCTGCGCAGGCAAGGGCCGGGATTGGAGTGCGGAAGACCACCATCCCCACCAGCGAAACGAGAGAAGAAATCGCACCGTGGCGGTTTTTTCGGGACAATATGCGGCGTTCTTTCCCGCTGCAGGGCATCTGTACGTAGCGCGAGATCGCTCTGGTCTTCTCGAGCCCCCTCACCTTCTTCCAAGCCCCGACTACCCCAATAAGCAATATGGCCCGGGTCGTTGGATCTCCTCCATCGCGGGACAGACATAAGAAATTGTTTTTTGTAGTAGTCCTGACTTAAATGCTGCAAGCTATTCAATACTGCTATATCATCCCCGGTGTATTACTCGGCAGTACCAGTATTTACCACCCTTCTCGGGCTGGATGCGTAGCTAGGCCTGGTGACCTCGCCACGGTCGTCCAGGTGAGACGGCTTACACGCATCGCATATCGCAGAACAGACACTTGCATTCGTTGCAGACGGGAGATTGGCGGAGAAGACAATGAGGGCAGTGCCCGAAACGCCCCCCATGTCCGACCGGCCGGGACAAAACACCACCAAGCAAAGCAGGGATGAGAACGAAACGGAAAGCGATTCCGAACCTAGCATTTGACGCAGAGGGGTCGAACTCTTCAGTCAGGAGGTTGACTGTATTGACCGTTGCCGCAACCTTTTCCGAGAGGTCCGAAACGCATTTTTCGTACCGTGAAGGATTACGCTTCGTTACTGTCCGCCCTTCCTCTCCATCCTCCTCGCCCTCCGTGACCGTCTCCTGATCAACCTGTCTGCAATGGGGTCGGAAGTTGGTAGCGGCATAGACTTTCTGTGCTTCTCTGGTCGTCCGACGCGCGGGAGTGAGCCCCGAAAAATACCGGTGCTGCGACCTCTAGCCTCCCGCAATGCTTCAATCGAGCTGTCAGGTCATTGACGGGACGCGTGCGAAATGGGTCTGGGAGATGAGTGTCGATGAGTTTGCCGCCTCGCCATAGTAACCTTGCCACGTACTTGTGTGTAAAGAACGGAGTAGAGGCAGACGAATTGAGAGGACCCTACGACATGGCAAAGACGCCGGCACGGATCAGATGCGTGAGAAGATTCTTTCCGCCGTTGCATCCGTCACCGCAAGGCACACTGCGAGTTCGTCGTCGCCATCCTCCTGCTGTAGAATGGGGGAGCAGCCATGGATCTGTTCAGTGAAGATGCGGGCCGCCGAACGTGAAGCAGATCTGGTATTTAACTATACTTTTAGGTAATGCGGGAACCTGCCCTCGATCCACGACGAGAATGGACCCGCCACAGTTTTTACTTGAGGCACTGGCCGATTCCATCACTTCCGGGACCTTCGTCGACACCAAAATATACGTCTTCTCTCGTAGGGAACGTTCTGGACGCGTCGGTTCTCCGAGAGCGTTGTACTGCAATAACCGTGCTCTGAACACCGTTCCTTACCTTTCAGCGTGTGGGTACCAGAAACTTGTACGACGTTGCACATCTAACCTTACGGTCTGGAAGTGTTCTCAAATGGGTTATCGGAAGAACGAACGAAGGACATCGACAGAGGATTTCCGTCCGACTCCCACCCTTACACCGACGATTACGACTATCTATCCGACAGTGACCTCGAAGATGGACCTTATTTTTCTGAAGAGGAAGACAAAGGACCTACAGAAGATGGCGGCCCCGAATTGCCGAGCAACCTTCGGGATTCACAGCCGCGAGTACCACTCACCCCACCCTCGGAAGATCTACCACGGTCATCACCGGATGGAAGCAACGTTCAAAATGACGACAAGTGAGCCCCGGTATCCATCGAACTGTCTAACAGTCCCGGCTGACCCGTATCACAGACCCGACAATCATCTGACGAGGATGGGAAAGGTTGCCATCATCCGCCATGTGGGAGCAGTAACGTACGTGAAGTCTGTCGCTAATCGGTTATCACCTCTTACTGGTCTCCCGTAGCTTCGAGGCTATGCTATATTTCTTATACACCGGGGAGATCGAGTTTGCCCCGTTCAGTTCTGACCCACGTCGCGAGCTCCCCGCACAGGCAAGGGCTGGGGATTGGAGTGCGAAGAGACCACCATCTCCATCAGCAAAGTCGATTTACCGACTTGCCGACATGGTGACCACCCCCACCTTGTTTGTCGTCCCTGAGGCTCACAGGTTTTAGTATGATATACCGGCGCTCAAACGGCAAGCGAAGGCGCACATCCTTGACAACTTGACCCGTTGTAACATTGTAGAGGAAGTGTTTTCCAGTTTCTCCTTCTTGTGAGTTACCCGCCAACTTGAACAGACCACGAACACTCATTCCCTCGACGTAGTTTCCCAGAGATACGCTCGATGCAAGTCTCACGACTTGTTTGTAAGATGAAGGAGGAATCCGCGGGGGATACCAAAAGCGCCACACGGAAACAACTCCAGGATAAACTCTCCACTTTATCCCCGTTGCAGCTGACACGTGCGACGAACGCTCTCGCTATGATCTGGAACGGTTTGATAGGACCACTGGAACCACTCGCGCCAAGACCCGAACTCGCTTCCTCCGCAGCGCCTGCCCTCCCTCCGAATTGGCCTAGGGTGAAGCTTGCCCTCCTCAAGTCGATCTCTACGGGTGTTTTCATTGACGTTCAATTCTATGCATACAATGCGATCGTCAACGATTTGCCATTGGATCCGAGACCGTTGTTTGCTTCTAGTATCGTGATTGAAAAGTGGGCACCTGCGATCACGGCACGTACGTAGCAAAGCTCCTCTCGACTCGCCCGATGCTAACGTATGACTGAAGAAACTGTGGGGATAGACTCCCAGCCCGCGCACCCCGTGGAAGGACCAACCGACGATTATGGATGTTGGCGTAGGGATCCTCCAAAAGCTCTTCGCAGGGGTGAGAAGTCCTGTAGGTGTCTGATTTATGGGATCCTTGGGTGGATGGAACAAGGCTTACATCCCGTTCAGACGGTACCAGACTGAGGCCGCTGGTAGCGGAGGCCGCGAAGCAGTGATATTAATGTCAGGAGCATGGAAAACGTAAGTTTGATTCAACCTTCTGGGTGACGGGTGGCTGATACGTATGCAGGTGGATATTGCTCTTTTCCTGTGCCTACACCCACCAGGTGACCTTTGAGCCCCTCCTGACCTCGGTTCATAATAGCAATCCGGTAGCGAGTGGCGAGGTGTGTCCACCGCAGTCGTGCTCCCCTCGTTCAATGTATTCCCTGGTGACAGCAGTGGGTATCTCTTATGGATACATTGCTCCTGGTATTAACGCACTGAAAAGCTTGGGATTAACAATGTTGGGGAATGTGCACTGAAGAACGTCCGATCAAAACTCTCAACTTCTAACATCGTGCAAGAACTCTTTTCTTCTTTTGCTGCGAGGTGGGCGTGCAATGGTTCTTCTCGTTCATTTCTTTCCCACATTTGCCCCTCTAGTCACAAAGAGGTCCTGGACATGGAGATCCAGTTCCTCCACGAGAACTTCACCGAAAAGGACTTCAAATCGCTAATGGACCACGTCCAAAGGATGGCATCTGGGGAAGCACCGTTCTTTGCTACAACACTGAGTCTAGTATACGGCGGGTTGGTCAAAAAAGCGTTCTCAAAACAGACCCCGTTTGGTTCTGGCCTTGGCGGTCAGAGCGCCGCTACCCCTACCCCACCCCTTGAGGCATCGACTTCCACCCCCACCAATGCCTCATCCCCTAATTCGCAAGCCCCGGCTCCTGCCCCTACACCTATTTCTTCGGACACTACGGTCGGGCGAGTTGGGTTGAAATGCGCACGATGTTCTGGCGTCGCATCAGTCCACGATCTCCGCAACGGTCTGTATTGTCCTCAGTGCCCTGTCACAGGTAAGAACGGGAGAGGTCAAAGGGGGTGGCCGTTTATGCGGTGCATGGGCTGCAACTATCTGAGGGAGGTGCGCACCGGTCATTGCATCAAAGTCAAATGTAGAGGCGTATTTACGTAGAGGAAAACGCATGTGTAAATTCGTTACATCACAAAGTTGGATCTAGCTTGGGGTGCTGAATCGGCGAGGGAGGGATGTGCGCGCCGTCAAACCACATCTCCGATGCAATTTGACTCGAAGACGGCACCACCAACCGGGCCACCAAACGATCTTCTAGGCGCCTCACAATGTAGTTCGAACACTGTACCATTCGTGGCTTCCCACCCCTTTCTCTGTCACAAGCATCCCGAGCTGCGGTAGCGTGGTTGCGCCGGGTTATCGTTAGACCTGAAACTGCAGGTTCAGAAGTTCCGATAACGCATGAGGAGAGGCGAGAACGACAACCTAGAGATGGAGATCGAAACAGCAAAACTTGGGTAAGGAAGCAATATTCCGAAAGTCGATACACGACCCTGCCAACCGGACGATGAATGGCGCATTTGTGATGGATGTAAGGTGAGGGTCGACTGTTTGAACGTGTTTCTGAAAGGAAAGGCGCGGCCACCGCAGAAAAAGTTATAATACATCGTGGAAGCTTTGGGGACTGTTACAACTCCCTAGCCCGGCGCGGTATGTCATGATGCGGTCTGGTCTGGTTGTTGGAAAACGAATGCCGAGTATGTTTGCCCCTGTGTTTACGCTTCATGCGGCCCGAATACCGGTCAGTGAGACGGAGGTCGGTTTTCAGTGCTTTCAGCACTGGTCGGGGCCGGTCACTTGCTCGGCGTTCATCTGGATGGCGGTTCTCGCTTCAACGTTCAACGTTTCAGATTTCAACGACAACCTCACATGTTCATCCGACGTAAGTACTCCAAATGTACGTTGAAGGGAACTGCCTCCCCACAACCAAGGGCTTGTTCGGACGGGACGAACTGATCGAGAAGATCCTTGGTCTCGCCGAGGACCTCACTTCAATCGCCCTCGCCGGTGCCGGTGGGTCGGGAAGACATCCATTGCTTCGGCCATTTTCCACCACAGCTCGGCACTCCGGCAACGACCATCAGTTTATCCGCTGCGACCGGTTCCCTGCCCTCACCAGACTCTCCAGGATCGTCGGTGCAAAGCCCGATATCCGAAAACCAGAGGACCTGTCTCCTGGTAAGCTTGGCGCACGAGTGCGGTGACTCCACATGATTGCATCAGGAAAATGCCGAGTAAGGGAGTCGGATGGAGAACTCGACGCTTCGACTCGGAATACTGATGCGTTTGTTTGACGTGTGCTTCTCCCGCCCTTTCCCCGCTTTGTTTTGGAACCTCATTACTATTTCTAGGTGTCAGCTTTCCCAGGATCACAATGTTATCGAGCACGTACTTTTCTCTTCGTTCCATCCAACACATTCACGAGAACATCTCTTAAAAGCCCGTCCTGTGCTGGGGCATGAGGTCTCTTATTCACGCCCCCCATGTCCCCCGACGAATTGAAGGAGATCATCGACGCCGGTCACGATTTGTGAACCTCCTCCCTTTTCATCCACTTCAAAATAGCTCACCCTTCCTGTCCTTTTGGTTCCTATATCCCCAGGGCCGCACTGAAGGTGAGTGTCGATTTTTCTCGTCTTTTCGACCCGGAACAGGGGACTGAGTCTATCGCAATCAGTACTACAAGTTGGCATGCATCGTCATCTTATTCTACGACTACCTGCTGATCCTGGACGATGAGGTAGGCCACCCTATCCACATCCCTCTTTACTAGCCTTATCGTCTCCATGAAAGGTAAAATTCGTTTGGCGTGGGAGGAGATCGTGGGGTACGGAGGGAACATCGCTCGCCGTACAGCATTCGCTGATGACGAAATAGTCTCTGTGCTTTTTATTGCCGTACGTATCCCTTTGCAGAAAACTCTTCCATTCTGACAGAACAGTGTAGAATAGGTATCTTCCCATGGGTTATGAGTTCTTGTCGTTAATGGGTGCGTAGGACCGTAGTCTCTCCCTGACATATGGGATCGACTGTTGTCAACCCTATTGTAGTGTCTTACCGCCCAACATTTTCACAACGGGTAAGCGATGCACTGAGTATGATAGACTCGTTGATGGAACTAGACTTAGATGTACGACTGCAATTCAGCAACCATCAAACCGCCGAGTTTCTGACATATCCGTCATAGATGCAACAAAACTGTGTTTCTCTCCCTGCTCACGTACACGGCGGTCACGATTTTCGCTCAAGTGATCCTGACCCTGAGGTCTGTTGTTTCTGGCATGGAGTAGCTTCGTGTTGATCGTGGCTTAATATCACAGGATCTACGCTATTACATTGAAGAACCGTATAATCACCGCATGCTGTTGTGTAATAGCAGTAGCGCAGTTCGCTTTTGGCGTGTACATAACAACTGCTCTGGCAACCGTGGGTGGAGGTGAGCTTTCGACCAGGTGAAGCTTGCAATTTATTTCTACTTTGATACTTCAGCTCAGCAGATGCCGCCGATCCCACTTGATGCCTATCAGGTGTGCGCCGTCGCGGCGGATGAGTCTGCGCCCATGCTTATGGCGGTCGGATTTGCCTCGTTATCTTTGGCATATGGTAAGAAACCCTTCCTGTCCTTCGTCTGGCGGACACCCACCCCGATGCATCCCCAGACGTTCTTATCTTCTCAACCATCGTGTATACTGCGTGGCGGTCGAACCTATACCAGTTCCGGATACCCAGTCTGCTCAGGACCATATTACGGGATGCGACACACTATTTCCTGGTCATCTTCACTTCGCAGCTCTTGCTCGTGTTCATCACGATACTTGGAAGGGTAAGGATATTGTCATATCTATCCGTCCTCTCTTTCTTGCTTGCTGAGGCCCTTATAGCCTTCAATCCGATTCATCCCCGCCCAGTAAGTAACGCTAGGATTCATCACCTTCGTTTGTTCATCACGTCCTTCTCCATGGAACAGTGGAAACTACGTGTGCGTCCGGGTGCCTCCTTACTTCTGAACTTATCGGGCCTGAACTGCGTATTAGGTACCTTCCGGTGATGATCGGACGGTTGATGCTTTCGCTCAGGAAGGCCGCTTCTTCGCAAGGAGATGCATGGAGCTTCGGGGAGCCGACCACTAACATAGGGATGAGATTTGCCGAACGCCGCGGGCCGGTTACCACGGGAGACGGGGTACATCTGGACACCTTTTCGGGCGAGCGCGAAGGGGCTCAAAGCCGGGCGTGACGATGTAAAGGACGGTACTAGGAACTTTTTATAGACAACGATTGACTGTTCTCCGCGGAAACGATCTTTCGGAATTCAAGTTTCGTAATCTTTTCCACGAAGCACCGGAGTTTATTCCAGTACAGTAGGGTGATGTTCCCCGAGGTGATGCTATTCCCCCAATTCGTAAACACCGCACCGTTCGGTCGAGACGGATGGCCGGGAGACTCGAGGTGAGCTTGAGGGTTCGCGATCGAGGACGCCCCAACGTAACACCAGGTCAGGTTCCTAGGCATATAATTGTCTACTAACCAACCTCTCTACACTGGTTTCGGAAGTGGGAGGAGGCCCGTATGCTCTCCGGTTCTCTGGTCGTCAAGTGTGTGGGAGGGAGCCTCGAGGGAACACCGGTGCCAGCGATCGCTAACCTCCTGCCAGTTATTCAATCGAGATTTCGGATCCCCGCACGCGAGACGGGCCTGGGGTTTCGCAACGTTTTTATTGCCGCTTCCTCGTATGTAGAGAACGGGGGGGGGGGGGGCGTGGCGTGGGTGGATGAGTGGCGAGGGTAGGAGTGTGTAGGAAATACAGCATGACCACAAAACTCACATCCTGTGGCGGTCGTGGCTGGTATTCAATGGGTAGGGTGAGAGCCACTCGCGACTCTGAGACTCAGGGACTCCGCGGTGATTCGGGGTTGTCAACTCCAGGGGAATCTTCCTCTTCCTCTTCAAAGCAAGAAGGTTCATCGTCGAGGCCGTTGTCGGACAGGCAGCCGTAGTCGTCGGTGTAAGGACAGGAGTCGGAGGGAAATCATCCGTCGATGACCCTCGTTTGTCCTTCCGAAGATGCGTCTGAGAGCACTTCGCGGTCGCGCGATGGGGCGTGTAGTGTAGTACCCACACGCCGAAAAGTAACGAGCGGCGTTCAGAACGCGACTGTTGTAGTTACAATGCTCTTGGAGTCCCGAGACGTCTATAAGCCACCTCACGAGAGGGCGCACAGAGTTTTGCGTTGAAGAGCGTCCCGGGGGTGGTAGAATCAGTCAACGCGTCCATCCTCGATCGAAGGGCAGAGTCCGCACTACTTAAGCGTGGCTAAAGAGCATGTACTTGATTGTCGGGGGTTTGGTGGGCTAGGCATTTCGTCAGGTTACTTCGATCGTGGCTGTCGGTCTTTCGGATGTAGAGATCGGAGTGAAGGGAGTTTGCACGCGGCTGGTCCAGGTTCGGCCATAAGGATCCTTTGGACAACTCTACGTTGGAGAGGTGCGACGCTTCAATGTTGGAGATCAATTATTCCGGTAGGACTGGGCCCGGAGAGGTAGAGATGGAGGTCGAAACAGAATAAGTTCGAGGAGGAAGCAATAGTGCAAACATCGTTACACGGCCCTGCCAGCCGGACGATGAACGACGCTTTTTTAATGAATATAGAGCGAGGGTCGATTCGTTCGAACGTGTTTCTGAAAGGAAAGACACCGCAGAAAACAATATCTGTTCAGTACCGGTCGCTGCCGTCCAGTGCTGAGAATGTTCTTCCTTCTCTTACAACTCCCTAGCCCGGTGCGATGTGTCGTGATTGTTGGAAAACGACAAGCGCATCGCGTGGCGAGTTTCAGAACATCCTAAGTCCGATGATCCGGTGTTGGCATTTGTTTTGTCATGCGGACTCCTCGGTTCTGGTTATCATACTGTATGTTTGCCTCTGTGTTTATACTTCATGCAGCCCAAGACGAATCTGATAGCATTCAGTTTCCATTACCGGTCATTACCGGTCAGGACGGAGGTCGGTTTTCAGCGTTTATCTGGATGACGGCTCCTCCGTCCGTGTCAACGTTCAACGGTTCAACGAAAACCCCCACGTTCGTCCAATGCAATTACTCCCAACGTGCGTTGAAGGGAATTGTCTCCCCACGACCGAGGGCCTATTCGGACGGGACGAGCTGATCGAGAATAGCCTTGGTCTCGCCGAGGACCTCACTCCAATCGCCCCCGCCGGTGCCGGGGGGTCAGGAAGACGCTCATTGCTCCAGCCATCCTCCACCGCAGCTCGGCGCTCCGACAACGACCATTGGTTAATCCACTGTGATCAGTTCCCCGCGTCACGCACTCGCTTCCTTACCATACTCTCCAAGGTCGTCGGTGCAAAGGTTGATATTTGAAAACCCGAGGGTTTGTCCCCTGGTAAGCTTAGCGCACAAGTGCGGTGACCTCGGACGATTGGCCATCAGGAAAATGCCTGACAATTGTTTGTTTGACGTGGAGCCCTATTAAGTACACGCCATTGATTCTAGATGTCAGCTTTTCAGGGATGTTACCGCTTCTAGAAGTACATACTTTTCTCTCCTTTCCATCCAACCCACTCACGAGAGCGTCTCTTAAGAGGCCGCCCTGAGCTGTGGCATGAGGTCTCTCATTCACGCTCCCCATGTCTCCCGACGAATTGAAGGAGATCATCGACACCGGCCACGATTTGTGAGCCTCCTCCCTTTTCATCCGCTTCGAGATGGCTCACCCTTCCTGACCATTCGGTTCCTAAATCCCCAGGACCGCAGTGAAGGCGAGTATTGATGTTCGTCGTTTCTGCGACCAGGAGGGGACTGAGTAGATCGCAACCAGTACTACAAGTTGGCATGTATCGCCGTCTTATTCTACGACTACCTGCTGACCCTGGAGGATGAGGTAGGCTACCCCATTGATATCCATCCTGAATAGGCTTATCATCCCCGTGAAAGATCAAATTCGTTTGGCGTGGGAGGAGATCGTGGGGTACGGAAAGAACATCACTCGCCATATGACACCTGTTGACGAGAAAGTAGTCTCTGCGCTTTTTGTCGCCGTGCGTCTCCCTTTGCAGACAACTCTTCCTTCCTGACAGGGCGGTGTAGAACAGGTATCTGCCCATGGGCTTCGAGTTCTGGACATTGATGAGTACGTGGTATCGTGGTCTCTCCCTGACATATGGGATCGACTGTTGCCAACTCTATCGTAGTGTCTTACCGCCCAACATTTTCACAACGGGTAAGCGATGCACTGACTATGGTAGAGTTGTTGATGGAACTGGTCCTAGACGTACGGCTGCAATTCTACAACCAGCAAATCACCAGGTTTCTGACATGTCCGTCACAGATGCGACAAAACTATATTTCTCTCCCTGCTCACGTACACGGCGTTCACAATTTTTGCTCAAGTGGTCCTAACCCTGAGGTCCGTTGTTTCTGGCATGGAGTAGCTTTGTGCTGATCGTGACTGAATAACACAGGATCTACGCTATTACATCGAAGAACCGCATAATCATCGCATGCTGTTGTGTAATAACGGTATTATAGTTTGGTCTTGGCGTGTACTCGACAGCCGCTATGGTAACGGGTGGAGGTAAGCTTTTTACCAGGTGAAGCTTGCAATTTGTATCTACTTTGATACTTCAGCTCAACAGATGCCGCAGATCCCACTTGATGCCTATCAGGTATGCGCCGTCGCGGCGGGTGGGCCTGCGCCCATGCTTATGGCGGTCGGGTTTGCCTCATTATCGTTGGCATATGGTAAGCAAACCTTCCTGCTATTCGTCTTGCGGGCACCCAACCCGATCATCCCCAGACGTTCTCATCTTCTCAACCATCGTGTATACTGCGTGGCAGTCGAACCTGTGCCAGTTTCGGATACCCAGTCTACTCAGGACCATAGTACGGGATGCGACACACTATTTACTGGTCATCTTCACTTCGCAGCTCTTGCTCATGCTCATCTCAATACTTGGAAGGGTAAGGATATTGTCATATCTCCACGTCCTCTCTTTTTCGCTTACTGAGGCCCTTACAGCCTTCAATCCGACTCATCCCCGGCCTGTAAGTAATATTGGGACCTACCTTCTTCATTTATTCACCATGTGCCCCCCCATGGACCAGTGGGATTCACGTGTACGTCTAAACGCCTCCTTACTTCTGAACCTATCGGGCCTGAACTGCGCATTAGGTACCTTCCGGTGATGATCGGACGTTTGATACTTTCGCTCAGGAAGGCCGCTTCTTTGCAGGGAGATGCGTGGAGCTTCGGGGTGCCGTCCATTAACATAGGGATGAGATTTACCGAACGCCGCGGGCCTATTACCACAGGAGATGGGGTACATTTCGACACCTTTTCGGGCGAGCGTGAAGGAGCTCAAAGCCGGGAGTGACGATGCGATGAACGATACTAGAAACTCTTTATAGACAACGATTGAATATTGACCGCTCTCCGCGGAAACGATCTTTCGGAATTCAAGTTTCGTAATCTTCTCCACGAAGCACCGGAGTTTGTTCGTACTGTAGGGCGATGTTCCCCGAGGTGGTGCTATTTCCCCAATTCACAAACGCCGCACTGTTCAGTCGAGACGGATGGCCGGGAGACTCGAGGTGGGTTTGAGGGTTCGCGATCGAGGACGCTCCAACGTAACACCAGGTCAGGTTCCTAGGCATACGATTGTCTACGAACCAATCTCTCTACGCCGATTTCGAGAATGTATGAGGGCACGCGTGCTCTCCGTTTCTCTGATCGTCAAATGTGTGGGAGGAAGCCTCGAGGGAACACCGATGTCAACGATCGCTAACCTCCTGCCAGTGCCAGTTATTCAATCAAGATTTCGGGTCCACGCACGTGAGGCGGGCCTGGGGTCTCGCAACATTTTTATTGCCGCTTCCTCGTGTGTGGGGAACGGGGGGTGTGGGTGGATGAGTGGCGAGGATAGGGGTGTGTAGGAAATACGGCATGGCCACAAAACTCACATCCGGTGGCGATCGTGGCGGGTATTCGAAGGGTCACCGGGGTGACTCGAGCCACTCGCGACTCTAAAACCTGGGGACTTCGTGGTAATTCGGGGTCGTCAACCTCAAGGGAATCTTCCTCTTTCTCTTCAAAGTAAGGAGGTTCATTGTCGAGGTCGACGTCGCTGTCGGACAGGTAGCCGTAGTCGTCGGTATAAGGATGGGAGTCGGAGGGGAATCATCTATCGATGACCCTCGTTTGTCCTTCCGAAGACGTCTCCGAGAGCACTTCGCGGTCGCGTGATGGGGTGCGTAGCGTAGTTCTCACACGTCGAAAAGTAACGAGCGTCGTTCAGAACGCGACTGTTACAGTACGAAGCTCTTGGAGACCCGAGACATCTATAAGCCACCCCACGAGAGGGGGCACAGAGTTTGGTGTCGACGGGGTCCCAGAGGTGGTAGAATCTGTCGGTGCGTCCGGCAAGAAGTGCGGCGGGTCCATCCTCGCAACGGTTGAAGGGCAGATTCCACACTACTTGGGCGTGGCTAAAGAACATGCACTCGATTGTCGGAGGTTTGGTGGGAATTTCGTCAGATTACCCCAACCGTGGTTGTTCGGTGTGACGCCTTTCAGATGTAGAGATTGAAGTGGAGGGAGGAGTTCCTCGTTTGCACGCGCGGCCGGTCCAGGTTCGGCCGTAAGGATCCTTTGAACATCCCTACGCTGGAGAGGCGCAACACTTCAATATTCAATGTTGGGCGTTGTGAAAAATAGTTCTTTTGGGGGTTTAGTGTGTGGGCAATCATTCGCATTGAATATACAACACGACTGGAGGAGAGGTAGGCTAGTGCAGCATCAAGCGCCCCGTTTGCATTCCGCAACGAACTTCACCATCGAGTAGTGGGTAGCAGACCGACCCATAGGAATATCGGAACAAGGAGAGGCCGGTCGCTGAGTCGAGCAACGTGAATGGTGGCTGGGGGAGATGTGTATGTGTATGCTGAGTATTCGAATTTTCCGTGGTGCGGCAATGCGATCTTGGGTGTACTAGCAACAATGATCCCCTCTGGCGGTTCTACCCGTTGCGAAGTGGAAAATGGGAGCGTGGAGCTTTGCATGTGCCACCCCGCTGGGTTTGTGACGGGAGCTGGGCATGAAACGCGTGAAATCGTTCTGCGTGTACGTTCTGCGTGGACCGCGGACTCGTCCTCGTCCTGCTTGAAGTTGCTTCTCCCGTGGCATTGCTTGGGTGATGAGACCAACGACGTACAGGCTAAGACGGAGATCCAGGGTCCAGAGGGAGCCGGTGCTCGTGAAGCGCTGACAATGACAAAACTCGGGAAGCGCGTCATTTAGGGCACCCCCCTCATTGTCTTCTCTTCGATCGGCTGGGGCAAAACGCCGTCAAACAAAGGAGGGATGAGAACGAAACGGGAAGCGGTCCCGAACCACTAGCTTTTGACGCGGAGGGGTCGAACTCTTCAGCAAGGAGGTTGACTGTCTTGGCCGTCGCCGCAACTTCTTTCGAGAGATCCGAAGCGCATTTTTGGGATCATGAAGGATTACGCTTCGTTACTGCTCGCCCTTCCTCTCCATCCTCCCCATCCGTCGTGATTGTCTCCTGATCAACCTGTCTGCACTGGGGTTGGAAATGGGTAGCGGCGTTGTGCCTCCCTGGTCGTCCGGCGCGCGGGAGTGAGCCCCGAAAAAATACCGGTGCTGCGACCTCTAGCCTCCCACAATGTTTCAATCGAGCTGTCAGGTCATTGACAGAACGCGTGCGAGATGGGTCTGGGAGATGTTGATGAGTGTTGATGAGTTTGTAGCCTTACCACAGTATCCTTGCCACGTACTTGCGTGTAAAGAACGGATCCAGTGGAGGCAGACGAATGACAAGGACCCTACGACATGACATAACATGATCAGCGCGGATCAGATGCGTGAGAAGATTCCTTCCCCCGTTGCATCCGTCACCGCAAGACACTGCGAGTTCGATGTCACCATGCTGTAGAATGAAGGGAGCAGCCGTGGATCCATCTAGTGGGGATGCGGGCCGCCAAACATAAAGCGGATCCGGTATTTAGCTATACTTTTAGGTAATGTGGGAATCTGCCCTCGAACCACGACGAGAATGGACCCGCCACAGTTTTTACTGGACGCACTGACCGATTCCATCACTTCCGGGACCTTCATCGACACCAAATTATATGTCTTCTCTCATAGAGAACGTTCTGGACGCGTCGGTTCTCCACGAGCGTTGTACTGCAACAGTCGGGTTCTGAACACCATTCCTTACCTTTCAGCGTGTGGGTACCAGACATTTGTACGACGTTTCCCATCTAACCGTACGGCCCGGAAGTGTTCTCAGATGGGTTTTCGGAAGGACAAATGAAGGACATCAACGGAGGATTCCCGTCCGACTCCCACCCTTACACCGATGACTACGACTATCTATCCGACAGTGACCTCGAAGATGGGCACTCTTGTTCTGAAGAGGAAGAGGAAGAGGAAGGACTTCCCGAAGATGACGGCTCCCAACTACCGAGCAGCCTGCAGGACTCAGAGTCCCAAATGCCTCTCACCCCACCCTCTGAAGATCTACCACGGCCGGCGGCGGATGTAATCGAGGTTCAAAATTACGACAAGTCACCCCAATGTCCGTTGGGTCGTCCGCTGTCTCCGGCTGGTTCGCATCGTAGACCTGACAACCATCTAACGAGAATGGGGAAGGTCGCCATCATCCGCGATATGGGAGCGGTAACGTATGTCAGGTCTATCGCTGAATGATTCTCATACTTGACTGACCTCCCGTAGCTTCGAGGCCATGCTGTGTTTCTTATACACCGGTGAAATCAAGTTTGCCCCGTTCAGCTCAGACCCGCGTCACGAACACCCTGTACATGCAAGGACCGGGGATTGGAGTACGGAGAGACTACCATCCCCGTCAGCGAAGTCGATTTACCGACTTGCCGATATGGTGACTACCCTTCTTCGTTTGGCGTCTATAAGGCTCATAGATTTTAGTATGATATTCCGGCTCTCAAACAACAAGCTGAGGTGTACATCCACGATAACTTGACACACTGTAACATCGTGGATGAGGTATTTTCTGGTTTCTCCTCCCGGTGAGTCACCTGTTCACGTGAACAATCTACGAATACTCATCACCCCAACGTAGTTTTCCAGAGATACTCTCGCTGCAAGTCTCGAGACTTGTCTGCAAGATGAAGGAGGAATCCACAGGTGGCACCGGGAGAGTCACACATCAACAGCTTAAGGATAAACTTGCCGCTTTCTCCCAATCGCAACTGACACGTGCGGCGGACGCTCTCGCTATGATCTGGAGTGGTGTGTCGGGACCACTAGATCAACTCGCACCAGAGCCCAAATTTACTTCCCCTGCGGCGCCTATCCTCCTTCCAAATTGGCATAGGGTGAGACTTGCCCTCCTCAAGTCGATCTCTACGGGTACTTTCATAGACATTCAATTCTATGCATACAATGCGATTGGCAACAATGTACCGTTGGACCCGAGGCCGTTGTTCACTTCAAGTATTGTGGTTGAAGAGTGGGCACCCGCAATCACTACGCGTAAGTAGGAAGGCTCCTTCCGATTTTCCCTATGCCAACATTTATATGACCGAAGAAACTGTGGGGGCGGACTCCCAATTCGCGGGTCCCGTGGATGGACCGACCGATGATTATGAATGTTGGCGTGGGGAGCTTCCGGAAACCCATCGCGAGGGCGAGGCGGTCCTGTACGTACCTGATTTGTGGGATTCTCGGGTGGATTATGTCTCATGTCCTGTTTAGACAGTATCGGACCGAAACCGCCTGCACCGAAAGCCGCGAAGTAGTGATGCTAACGTCTGGGGCATGGAACACGTGAGCTTAGTTCGGCCTTCTATTCGGCCTTCTACGTGAAAAGTGGCTGATGCGTATGTAGGTGGATATCGCTCCTTTCCTGTGCCTACACAAACCGAGTGATCTTTGTGCCCCTCCTGACTTCGACTCATAATAGCGATCCGATAGCGGATGGCACGGTGCGGCGGCCGCAGTCGTGCTCCCCTCGTTCAATGTATTCTCTGGCAACGGCAGTGGGTACCTCCTATGTATACGTTACTCCTAGCATTAACACGTTGAAAAGCTTGGGATCAAGAACATCAAGGAGTGTGCACTGAAAAGTGTCCGATCGAAACTCACCACCTCTAATATCGTGCAAGAACTCTTTTCTTCTTTTACTGCGAGGTGGGTGTCCAATGATTCTTCTCGTTCATTTCCTTCCCACTTTTACCCCTCCAGTCACAAAGAGGTCCTGGATATGGAGATCCAGTTCCTCCATGAGAACTTTACTGAGAAGGACTCCAAATCGCTAACGGACCACGTCCAAAGGATGGGATCTGGGGAAGCACCATTCTTCGCTGCAACACTGAGTCTGGTATACGGCGGGTTGGTCGAAAACGCGCTCTCAAAGCACACCCCGCTTGATTCTGGTCTCGGCGGTCAGAGCGTCCCTACCCATACCCCCCACCCCCGGGCATCGACTTCCACCCCCAATGTTACATCATCTTCTAATTCGCAAGCCCCGGCTCCTGCCCCTGAACCTGCTTCCTCGGACACTACCACTAAATGGGTCGGGTTGAAATGCACCCGATGTTATGGTGTCTCGTCAGTCCGCAACCTCCGTGACGATCTGTATTGTCCTCGGTGCCCTGCCACGGGTTGGACTGGAAGGGGGTGGCCATTCATGCGATGTATGACCTGCAAACGTATAAGGGAGACGGACGTTGATCGTTGCGTCAATGCCAACTGCAGTGGCGCATTTGTGTAGAGGTAAACATGTGTGTAAATTCGTTACTTCCTCCGAGCCATAGAATTGGATCTAGTTTGGGGTGCTGAATCGGCGAGGGGGGATGTACGCGTCGCCAAACCGTGTCTCCGGTGCAATTTGACTCGGAGACAGCACCACTGATTGCTCCACTGAATAACTTCCCGGATGCCACACCACGCGGTCCGAATAGCATACCATTTGTGGCCCCCCGCCCCCTTCCCATTACGAGCATTCCGATCTGAAATGGTGCGGTTGTGTCCAGGCGAAAGTAGTAAAGACCGTTGAAACCGAAGAATGTGATAGGCCGGGAATGTTAACGAGCAGCAACGTATTCGTGAGACTCACGGCCCGAACCATCCCAAACCCTGAGACAGGAGAGGAAGGACCCAGGTCCTCGGCTGTTGTTGGGCCTGGCACCGCAAGCTCGGGAATGTTAACGTGTCCTCAAGGGCAGGGGAGCCAAAAAAAGGCGATGATCTGGATATGGAGTTCGAAACAGCAAAAGTTTGAGGGGAAAGCAAATACTATTCCGAACGTCAATACATGACCCCGCCAGCCGGACGATGAGTGATGCTGTTGTGATGATCAAAAAGCACACAAGTGCGGTGGCTCCACATGATTGCGTCAGGAAAATGCCCGACAACTGCAGCAATGCGCTTGCCGAGTAAGGGAGTCGGATAGAAGATTTTGGACGGAGAACTCGGCGCTTTGACTCGGAATCGGTGTGATTGCTGATGTGTTTGTTTGATGTGTGCTTTTTCCACCCTTTCCCCGCTTTTTTTTGGAACCTTATTACTATTTCTAGGTGTCAGCTTTTGTGGGATCACAATGTTATCGCTTCTGAGGGCATGTACTTTTCTCTTCTTCCCACCCAACACATTCACGAGAAATCATCTCTTAAAGGCCCGCCCTGTGCTGTGGCATAAGGTCTCTCATTCACGTCCCCCATGTCTCCCGACGAATTAAAGGAGATCATCGACACCGGCCACGATTTGTGAGCCCCCTCCATTTTCATCCGCTTCAAAATAGCTCACCCTTCCTGACCTTTCGGTTCCTAAATCCCCAGGACCGCAGTGAAGGTGAGTATTGATTTTTACCATCTTTGCGACCCGGGGGAGGGGACTGAGTCGATTGCAATCAGTACTACAAGTTGGCATGCCTCGCCATCTTATTCTACGATTACCTGCTGACCCTCGAGGATGAGGTAGGCTACTCCATTGACATCCGTCTTAAATGGGCTTATCATCCCCGTGAAAGATCAAATTCGTTTGGTGCGGGAGGAGATCGTGGGGTATGGAGAGAACGTTGCTCGCCGTATGACATTTGTTGACGATAAAGCAGTCTCTGCGCTTTTTGTTGCCGTACGTTCCCCTCTGCATAAAACTCTTCCTTTCTGATGGATCGGTGTAGAACAGGTATCTGCCCATGGGTTACGAGTTTTGGTCATTGATGGGTACGTGGGATTGTGGTCCCCCTGACAGATGAGACCGACCGTTGCCAACCCTATCGCAGTGACTTATCGCTCGACATTTTCACAACGGGTAAGCAATGCACTGAGTATGGCAACTTGTTGATGAAACTGACCCTAGATGTACGACCGCAATTTGATAACCCTCAAACCGCCAAGCTTCTGACACGTCCGTCACAGATGCGACAAAACTATATTTCTCTCCCTATTCACCTACACGGCAATCACGGTTTTCGCTCAAGTGGTCCTAACCCTGAGGTCCGTTATTTCTGGCATGGAGTAGCCCTGTGCTGGTTGTGGCTGAATAACGCAGGATCTACGCTATTACATTGAAGAACCGTGTAGTCACCGCATGCTGTTGTGTAATGACGGTAGCGCAGTTCACTTTTGGCGCATACCTAACAACTATTACGGCAATGGGTAGAGGTAAGCCTCTGATCAGGCGAAGCTTGCAATTTGTATCTACTTTGGTACTTTAGCTCGACAGATGCCGCAGATCCCACTTGACGCCTATCGGGTATGCACTGTCGCGGAGGGTGGGTCTGCAGCCATGCCTACGTCGGTCGGATTTGCCTCGTTATCTTTGGCATACGGTAAGAAACCCTTCCTGACCCCCGTCCAGCAGACGGTCACTTCAATCATCCCCAGATGTTCTCATCTTCTCAACCATCGTGTATACTGCGTGGCGGTCGAACCTATTCCAGCTCCGGATACCCAGTCTGCTCAGGACCATAGTACAAGATGCGACACACTATTTCCTGGTCATATTCACCTCACAGCTCTTGTTTGTGTTCACCTCGATACTTGGAAGGGTAAGGATATTGTTATATATCTCCGTCCCCTCTTTCCCGCTCGCTGAGGCCCTTACAGCCTTCAATCCGACTCATCCCCGGCCTGTAAGTAATACTAGGATTCGTCTCCTTCGTCTGTTCACCGTGTCCTTCTCCGCGGAACAGTGGAATCTACGTGTATGTCTAAATCTTTCCTTACATCTGAAGCCATCGGACCTGAACTGGGTGTCAGGTACCTTCCGGTGATGATCGGGCGGTTGATGCTTTCGCTCAGGAAGGCCGCTTCTCTGCAGGGAGACGCGTGGAGCTTCGGGGTACCGTCCACTAACATAGGCATGAGATTTGCTGAACGCCGCGGGCCTGATGCCACGGGGGACGAGATACATCTGGACACCTTTTTGTGCGGGCGCGAAGGGGCTCAAAGTCGGGCGTGACGATGTAAAGAGCAATACTAAGAACTTATCATAGACAATGATTGGGACTGTGGTCCGCGGACAACGATTTTCGAAACTCGAGTTTCGTAATCTTCTCCATGAAGCGCCAGAAGAGTTTGTTTCGTACAGTAGAGTGGCGTTCCCTGGGGTGGCGCCGTTTCCTCAATTCGGAAACACAGCGCCGGTCAGCCGAGACGGATGGGGAGAGGTGAGTTTGAAGGTTCTTACGACCGAGGACGCCGCGTCCCAACGTAACACCAGGTCAGATTCCTAAGCATACGATACGATCGTCTGCTAGCAAATCTCCCCGCGTTGGGCCCGAAAATGGATGAAGGCACGCACTCCCTCCATTTCGCTGACCGTCAAATATGTGGGAGGAAGACTCGAGGGAACATCAGTGCTGACGATCGCTGACCTCCTGTCATTTTTCAATCGAGATGACAGGTCCCCACACATGAGACGGGCCTGGGAGATGAGTGCCAATGAACTCGGTGTCTCGCAACATTTTTATTACCACTGGGGGACGAGGCGGGGGCGGATGAGTGGCGAAGGTAGGGGGCGCCAGGTCGGTTTGTAAGAAACACGACATGGCCACAAGCTCACATCTCGTGGCGGGTCCATCCTCGTAGCGGTTGAAAGGCAGTTTCCGCACCACTACTTAAGCATATTCAGCCTACGTTCACCAGGTCGCATTCTCACCAGAGATACACCTCCCGCTCTACAGCGATGCCTCTCCGTGTCCATCCCAAGGCCAGAAACACCTTGCGGAGGTGCATTCTCGCTGAGATAATTCCAAACTCCGTGAGATATATAACGAGGTGACGTTATAGGGTCGTCGGCAACGATCATCGTGGATATGACAGCGGAGAGAGAGCTCGAGAATCCCCCATGTACTCGATCCGTTCAGTTTAGACCAAAGTCACGAACTCCCTGCGCAGGCAAGGGCCGGGGATTGAAATATTGAAGTACGGGGAGACTACCATCTCCGTCAGCAAAACGAGGAAATCGCGCCGTGGCGGTTTTTTCAGGACAATATTCGGTGTTCTTTTCCGTGGTAAAGCGACCATTCGTAGCGCGAGATCGCTTTGATCTTCTCGAGCACCCCCACCTTCAACGTTCAACCTCCAAGCCCCAAGGACTCTCAACAAACGATGACCCGGATTGTCGGACCCCCGCACCCCATCGTGGGACAGACATGGGAAATTGATCCTTCAGCCAGTCACGACTTAGTACTGCAAACTATTCAGCACTGCGCTATGATCCCCAAAATAGCCAAAACTTAATCTATAATTACTCATTTTGGGTGATATACGATGTATTACTTGGCAGTGCCAGTACTTACCGTTAACGTGTCCAGAAACCCCAGGGTTTCGTGGGTGTGCCATGCGAGTGACCACAGGTGCAAGTTCTGTGTTGGGTTGGATGAGTAACTACACCCCACATCCCCATGCTCGTCCAAGTGGGATGGCTTACGCGCGTTGGATATCGCAAAGCGGGCACTTGCATTCGTTGCAGACGGGGGATTGGTGGGGGAGAAGACAATGAGGGAAGCGCCCGACACGACGCGTCCCCGCGTTCGACCAGCCGGGACAAAACGCCGTCAAGCAAACGGAGGGATGAGAACGAAACGGGAAGCGATTCCTCACCGCTAGATTTTGATACGGAGAGGTCAAACTCTTCAGTCAGAAGGCTGACCGCTTTGGCCGTCCCCGCAATCTCTTTCGAGAGATCCGGAGAGCGTTTTTGAGACCGTGAAGATTGGTGTCTCGGGAGTCTTCGCATGTATCTTGCCCTTCCTCTCCATCCTCCTCACCAGCCGCGATGGGTCCCTGACCAGCCTCTCCGCACCGGATTCGACAATGGGCGGCGGCGTGAATTTTCTGTACTTCTCCGGCCGTCCGATATGTGGAAGTGAGCCTCGAGAGGGCACCGGCCGTGCTGCACGACCTCTAGCCTCCCGCCATTTTCAACCGAGGTGTCAGGTTCTTGACAACACGCGTGCGAGATGGGCCTGCGAGATGAGTGTCAATGAATCTGTCGACCCACCACAACGCCCTTGCCACATACTTGTGTGTAAAGAACGGAGTAGAGGCAAACGAATGTCAAGGACCCCGCGACATGGTAAAGAGATGAACGGATCGGGAACGTGGGAAGATCCTTTCCGCTGTTGCATCCCCGGCGATGGTCACCACAAGACACCGCGAGTTCGACATCTTCCTACCCCCGACAGACTTGGGACTAGCTTGGCAAGAACGCAACTTGTTCCACCTGCGCATGTCATTTCCGGCCCCAGAATCACGGACACCACTGCAGAATGGATCCATCTCTGGTGGAGATGCGGGCCGGCGAACGTGGAGTAAATCTGGTATTCAGCTACACTTTTAGGAAACGCAGAAACCTACCCACGAACCACGACGGGAATGCACCCGCCACAGTTTTTACTGGACGCGTTGACCGACTCTGTCACTTCTGGCACGTTTGTCGACACCAAGCTCTATGTCTTCTCTCGTAAGGAGCGTTCCGGACGCGTCGGTTCTCCGCGGGCGTTGTACTGCAACAGTCGCGTTTTGAACACCGTTCCCTACCTTTCAGCGTGTGGGTACCAGAAACTTGTACCGCATTGTTCATCTAACAGCATGACCCGGTAGTGTTCTCAGATGGGTTTTCGGAAGGGCAAGCGAGGGACATCGACGGAGGATTCCCCTCTGGCTCCCTCTCATACACCGATGACTACGATTATTTATCTGACAGCGACCTTGAAGATGGATCCTCCTGTTCTGAAGAGGAAGACGAAGGACCTCCCGAAGATGGCCGCCCCGAACTGTCGAACAGTCCTCGGAATTCAGAGTCGCGAGTGGCTCTCACCCCACCCTCCAAATATCCACCGCGGCCGCTACCAGATACAAGCAAGGTTCAAAATGACGACATGTGAGCCCCAATACCCATCGAATCATCCAACGTTTATGGCTTATGGCTGACTCGCATCACAGACCCGACAACCATCTAACGAGGATGGGAAAGGTTGCCATCATCCGTGATATGGGAGCGGTAACGTACGTAAAGTCTATCGGCAATTGGTTCTCGTACCTGACTGGTCTCCCGTAGCTTCGAGGCCATGCTGTGTTTCTTGTACACCGGCGAGATCAGGTTTGCCCCGTTCAGTTCGGACCCACGTCGCGAGCCCCCCACGCAGGCGAGGACTGGAGATTGGAGTGCGGGGAGACTACCTTCTGCATCAGCAAAGTCGATTTATCGACTTGCTGACATGGTGACCACCCTTGCTTTTTTTGGCGTCCCCGAGGCTCATAGGTTTCAGTACGATATACCGGCCCTCAAGGAACGAGCTGAGGTGTACATCCACGATAATCTGCAAAACTGCAACATTGTGGAGGAAGTGTTTTCTAGTTTCTCCTTCTTGTGAGTCACCCGCTCACTTGAACGGTCCACGAATGCTCACTTCCTGGACGTAGTTTCCCGGAGATACTCTCGGTGCAAGTCTCGCGACTTGTCTGCAAGATGAAGGAGGAATCTGCAGGGGACACTGAAAGCGCCATACGGAAACAGCTTCGTGATAAGCTCGCCAACCTATCTCAGTCGCAACTAACACGTGCGACGGACGCTCTCACTATGATCTGGAATTGTGTGACGAGACCACTAGATCAACTCGCCCCAAAACCCAAGTTCGCTTTCTCCGTGACGCCTATCATCTTTCCGAATTGGCATAGGGTAAAACTTGCCCTCCTCAAGTCGATCTCAACGGGTGCTTTCATAGACGTTCAACTCTATGCGTACAATGCGGTTGACAACGATTTACCGTTGGACCCGAGGCCATTGTTCACTTCGAGTATCGTGATTGAAAAGTGGGCACCCGCAATCATGACACGTAAGTGGGACAGCTCCCCCGTTTTTCCCAATGCTAACATATGTCCGAAGAAACCGTAAGGGCAGGCTCCCAACCTGCGCGCGTTGTGGATGGACCTACCGATGATTATGAATGTTGGCGTGGGGAGCTTTCAGGGGCCCTTCATAGATGCGAGATGATCCCGTACGTGCCCAGTGGTTTATGGAATCCTCGGGTGGAACAAGTCTCACGTTTCGTTTAGACAGCACCAGACGGAAGCTGCTGCTGCTGCTGCTGAAAGCCATGATGCAATGATACTAATGTCAGGGGCATGGAAAACGTAAGTTTGATCCGACCTTCTACGTGACAATTGACTGATACGTATGTAGGTGGATGTCCCTCCTTTCCTGTACTTACACAAACGAGATTGTCCTTACGTCTCTCCTGACTTCGACTCAAGATAGCGATCCGGTAGTGAATGGCAAGGTGCGACCGCCGCAGTTGTGTTCCCCCCGTTCAATGTATTCTCTGGCAACAACAGTGAGTATTTCTTATGGACACATCGCTCCCAGTATTGACACGTCGAAAAGCTCGGGATCAAAGATATCAAGGAAGGTTCATTGGAGATCGTCCGATCCAAACTCTCCACTTCTAACATTGCGCAAGAGCTCTTTTCTTCCTTTGCTGCGAGGTTGGTGTCCAATAGTTCTTCTCATTCATTTCTTTCCCACTCTTTCCCCTCTAGTCACAAAGAGATACTGGATATGGAGATCCAGTTCCTCCACGGGAACTTGACCGAAAGGGACTCTAAATTGCTAATGGACCACATACAAAGGATGGCATCTGGGGAGGCGCCATTCTTCGCTACAACTCTGAGTTTGGTATACGACAAGTTGGTTGAAAATGCATTCTCGAAGCACACCTCACCCGGTTCTGGTCTTGGCAGTCAGAACGTCGCTACCCCTACCCCTCCCCTTCAGACCTCGATCTCCAACCCCAGCGTTGCCTCTAATTCGCAAGCCCCGACTCATGCCCCTAAGCCTATTTCTTCGAACACTACGATCAAACAGGTTGGGCTGAAATGCGCGCGATGTTCTAGTGTCGCATCAATCCACAATCTCCGTGACGGTCTGCATTGTCCTCTGTGCCCCGCCACAGGTAGGAATGGAAGAGGTGAAAAGGGGTGGCCATTTATGCGATGCAAGGGCTGCGACCATCTAAGGGAGATGCGTGTCGGCAGTTGCGTCAAAGCCAACTGTAGTGGCGTATTTACGTAGAGGCAAACACATGTGTAAAGTCGTTACTTCCTCCGAGCCACAAAGTTGAATCTAGTTTGTGCTGAATCGACGAGGGGGGATATACGCGCCACCAAGCCACGTCTCCGGTGCAATTTGACTCGGAGACGGTACCACCAAGCCACCGAAGAATCTCCCCACAATGTGGTCCGAACGGTGGCTTCCCACCCCCTTCCCGTTCAACGGGGAAAGCTCGTAAGTTACGAGCTTTCCGATCTGAAACTACGCGGTTGTGGCGAGGCGAAAGTGGTATAGACCGTTACAGCCAGAGAACAAAATAGGAATGGGTGGTAGTGTATCTGTGAGATTCACGAAATATGTCCAAAATCTTGACCCAGGAGTTGGAAGGATCCCCGGCCATTGGTAGATCCGACGCCACGGGCTCGGGGATTGAATATCGACAGCGCCTCAAGGGAGACGAGAAACGACAACCAGCTGGACGTGGGGGTCGAAACAGCAAGAGTTCGAGGCGGTAACAATAGTCCGAACGTGACACACTACCCTGACCCTGCCCGGTTGGTGCGTTGGGGGCCACGATATCTGTTCAGTACTGAACGGACAACATTACTTCTCCGAACTCTGTTTCACTGGCATTCTAATTGGGCCCAGCATGTACAGACCCCTGCTGCGGTCATAAGTTCATTGCCCACCGGAATACCTATATCTTGTTCTTTATTGCTCCGGGAGCTCTTATATTTTCCGTTCCAGCTGGGGATCTTGATGCCATCGCCCGCGTAAGCTCTCAAGCTCAAGGTTCTGCCCGGATATTTCCCTTCTCTTCGATGATGCCTCGCTGGGTGTAAGGAACTCACCCTCGAGTCACGGCACACTGCTTGTACCTCACACCGTGTATTGTATACTGTGAGTTTGCGTCACAACTCCCTAGCCTGGCGCAGTGTGTCATAACGTGGTCTGGTTGGAGAAAGATGAACGCGTCGAGTATTTCAGAAATCTCCGAAGTCCGACCGAGATCCGGTGTTTGCATTTGTTTTGTCATACGGAGTACAGACTTCTTTTAGTCTGTCATCAGTTGCCGTTTCTCGGTCTCGTTCGTTATACCGAGTGAGCCCGCTTCTATGTTCACTCCCTACGTAGCCTGAACTGAACCCGACTGGAATCAGTCTTCATTGTCAGTCAGTACCATTCAGAGACCGGGGTCGATTCTCGGCACTCGGCACCGGTCAGTACTGATCGACACAAAACGGTACTGAAACGCACATGGCCCCTGGGGCCCGACAACGTACCTATATCAATAGCCATCAGTACTGGTCGGCGTTTATCTGATCGATGTTTTACGCGTCATCGTTCAACGACAACCTCGTGTTTCCCTGATGTACTCCGAAAGTACGTTGAAGGGTCTACTGCATTGGCGAAGCAGGTCGGTACGTCTCCTCCCGCCCCCTGGTAAGGTTGGCGTACAAGTGCGACGGCTTCACATGATCGGTAGGGACGGTCCCAACACATTCGCATTCAATACACGAGACCGGAGAGTACCTCATATAAGACTGCTCCGTACTATGGCATGAGGGAGGTCTCTCATACACGCCTCCCATGTCTCCCGACGAGTTGAAGGAGATTATTGATGCCGGTCATGATTTGTGAGTCTCCTCCCTTTTGATCCAGGTCAGAATAGCCTACCTTTCCTGACCTTCGGATCCTCAAATCCTAGAACCGCGCTGAAGGTGAGTTATGGTTTTTTTTTTCTCTCTCGGTTTTGCGACTCGGGGCGCATGACTAAATCGACTGCGATCAGTATTATATGCTGGCATGCCTCATCATTTTATTCTATGACTACCTGCTGACCCTGGGGGACGAGGTAAGCAGTCCCGTTAACGTCCCCAACCGGCAGGCTTATCATTACTGTGGAAGGTTAAATGCGTTTGGTGTGGGAAGAAATCGTGGGGTACGCAGGGAACATCATTCACCCTATGACATTTGTTGATGATGGGGTAGTCTCTGCGCTTTTTCTTGTGGTACGTCCTCCTCTGCGGAAAGCTCCTCCTTTCTGAAAGGGGGGCGTAGAACAGGTATCTGCCAATGGGTTTCCAGTTCTGGTTGTTGATGGGTGTGTCAGATCGTGATCCCTCCCTGGTATATGGAATTGACCGCCACCGACTTTACTGCAGAGGCCCATCGTCCAACATTCTCGCAACAGGTGAGTGGTGATTTCAATTGAGGCACTGGGTGTGACAGACTTGTCGATGTAACTGGTCGGTCCTAGCTGTATGGCCGTGATTTAATAACCCCAAACCACCAAGTTTTTGACATCCCCTTCGCAGATGCGACAAAACTACACTCTTCTTCTCACTCATGTACATGGGGAATACGTTTTTAGCTCAAGTGGCTTTAACGCTGAGGTCCGCTGTTTCTGGCGTGGGGTAGCTTTGTCCTGATTATGACTGAACGATGCAGGGTCTACGCTGTTACGATGAAGGACCGTATAATCATCACATGCTGTTGTGTAATAACAGTATTACAGTTTGGTGTTGGCATATACGCAACAAATCTTACGGTAAAGAGCGGAGGTGAGCCTCCGATCGGGTGATGTCTGCAATTCGTACCTACTTTGGTACTTCAGCTCAACAGATGCCGCCGATCCCACTCGACGCCTATAGGATATGCATTGTTTTGGAGGATAGATCGCTGGCAATTGGATTTACCGCCCTATCTTTGGTATACGGTACGAAACCCTTCTCGCCCTTCGTCTGGCAGGAGACACTCACCCCAGTTGTCCTCAGACCTTCTCGCCTTCCTACTCATCATGTATAGTGCATTGCGGTCGAACCTATACCGGTTCCAGATACCCAGTCTGCTCGGAACTATAGCACGAGATGCAACATATTATTTCCTGGTCATATTAACTTCGCACCTCTTGTTCGTGTTGACCATGACACTTGGAAGGGTAAGGATATTATGATACCTCTGTCCTCTCTTTCTCGCTTGCTGAGGTCCTTATAGCCTTCGATCCAACAGGTCCCCGGCGTGTAAGTAATTTCATAATTCGTCTCCTTCGTTTGTTCACCAGGTTCTTCTCTGTGGAACAGTGGAAACTACGTGTACGTTTAAATGCCCCCTTACTTCTGAAGCCATCAAGCCAATACTTCGCGTTAGGTACATTCCAGTGATGATTGGACGATTGATGCTTTCACTCAGGAAGGCCGCGTCTTCGCAAGGAGATGCATGGAGCTTCGGGGAACCAACTACTAACATAGGCATGAGATTTGCTGAATGCCGCGGGCCTGTTTCTACGGGAGACGAGATACATCTCGAGACTTTTTCGAGTGGGCGCGAAGGGGCTCAAAGTCGGGCGTGACGGTGTGGAGAATGATACTTGGAACTTTCGTAGACAGCCATTGGGGCCATACTCCGTGAAAGATAATTGAAATTCAAGCATCTGTAACTGTAACCCTCTCCACAAAGCAATGCAAGAGTTTGTTTCCCTACGGTAGTGTTCCCTGAGACAGCGCTATTTCCGCCGATTTGGAAACACACTACCGATTACTCAAAATGTATGGGAGGTGAGTTTGAACATCCTTGTGGCTGGGGGTGTCCTAACGTAACACCGGGTCAGATCCCTGAGCATACGTCTGTCTCCTAGCCAGCTCCTCTGTTCTGGGTTCGAAAATAGACGAAGGCGTACACGTTTTTCGTTTCTGTGTGGGAGCGAGTCTCGAGGGAATACTGGCGGGCGCCGCAACCACTAACTTCCTGCCACTTTCTATCAAGATGTCAGATCCTTGGACATGAGACGGGCTTGGGAAACAAGGAGTATCAATGAATTTATCGCCTGGCAACAGTTTTCTTGCCACGCACTCACATGTTGGGGACGGAGGGGAGGCAGGTGAATGACGAGGACCAAAGGCGTCAGGGCGAAAGGGTTGGGTGCGCAGGGGATTCTCGAGTTCTCTCTCCGCTGCCACTGTTTGCGGTGATCGTTAAGAGCCAGGCTACAGTCACCCTACAATGTCGCATCGTTATACATCCCAGACTCTGGATTATCTCGGTAGGAAAGCACCTTCCCGGGATACCTGTGGCCTTTGAATGGACACGGAGAGGCACCACCGCAGAGCGGGAGGCGTATCTGGCGAGAAAAGTTCGTTACTGGCACCCCGAAAGTCTTCGCACATATCTCGCCCTCCCCCTCCGTCCTCCTCACCCGCAGTGATTACCTCCTGGCCAACCTGCCTGCGCTGGGTTCATGAATGTGTGGCGGCGTGGACGTTCTGCGCTCCCCAGGTCGTCCGGCGTGTGAGGGTGGGGTAACCGGCGCTGCGACCTCTAAGCCTTTGACGAGACGCGTGCGGGGTGGGCCTGGGAAATGAACGTCAGCGAGTTTGTCGCCCTGCCAGTGTCCTTGCCACGTACTTGTGTGTAAAGAGCGGAATAGAGGTGGACGGATCAGACACGTGGGAGTATTCTTTCCTCCGTTGCCGCATCCGCGGCGGTAGTCAACGCAAGATACCGCGAGCTTGACGTCCCATCTTTCTAACTCCGACAAACTTTGGGCCCACCTCAATAAGAACGCGACCGTCCCACCCGCGCAGGTCATCTCGGATCTCCAGTCCTAGAAATAATCCGGACAGACGTCACTACAGAATAGGGGGCAGTTATGGATCCATCACGCTCTAGTGTAGATGCGGGCCGGCGAACGTGGAGTAGATAGGGTATTTGGCCGCACTCCTAGATTTACCTTGGACAACCACCAGATGGAACCGCCACGCTACTTGTTGGATGCTTTGAGCGACTCAATTGCCTCTGGA
>Ga0307517_10001988_pt1 | contig 33320 bp, 31 predicted proteins | sample 23_EM_MG_FD_194515 | JGI IMG/M metagenome (GOLD analysis project Ga0307517, IMG submission 194515) | Populus trichocarpa ectomycorrhiza microbial communities from riparian zone in the Pacific Northwest, United States - 23_EM | ecosystem: Host-associated > Plants > Roots > Unclassified | place... | reverse complement strand
ATCCTGAATCCGACACATGGAGGTTCCTGGGCTCGATGCCAGCTATCCAGCGGTATAAGATTCATCCCCAGAGGGCTATTATTCATGAAGTTACAGGGCTGAATAGGATGGGATGCTGGCGATCCCAGATCTCGATGGCAGATTCCTCCACAACCGCTTGACCGATTCTCGATCCGATTGCGGGAGGTTGTTTGTCTTGACGCCAGCTACGCAGCGGTATAAAGGACGTCTCTGTCGCATCGAAACCCATGAAATCGCTGACCCTTGTGGGGGTTGTCTTTATAGGTACCCTGGCGATCCCAGAGCCTGATGTCAGATTCCTCCACAACCGCTGGGCCGATTCGGGATCCGATTGCGGGAGGTTGTTGGCCGTGAGGCCGGCTACGCGGCGGTATAAGGTACGTGTCTGTCGCATCAGAACCCATGAATCCGCCAACCCTTCTGAGAGTGTGCTTTTCACTAAAGTAATGGAACACTTGATGGCAGATAACTCTATGACCACTTGACCGATTCTGGATCTAATTGCAGGAGGTTGTTGGCCACAACGCCGGCTTCCCAAAGGTATAAGCTCCTCCCCCTCGCGACTTTTATTGATCAGGTTACAGTGCTGAATGGTATGCTGGCGATCCCAGAACTCGATGGCAGATTCCACCACAACCGCTTGACCGATTCTGGATCTGATTGCGGGAGATTGTTGGGCCCAATGCCAGCTACGCTGTGGGATAGGGTACGTCCTGAGGGGCCAATTCCCCATTGAGCTACAGGGTCCCGGGTAGTGGGTGAGGCAGTGAGATGGCTTCTTATGACTTAGTGTTTCTCCGTGAATTGGCCTGTATATTAGAACAATAGAAGCCTACTAGTAGTAGTAAATTTAAGAGGTTGACAGTAAGAAATCTATTGTGACCCAAGTACCCAAGAACAGAAAAAGGTAAAGGGGGGACCCTTCGCTCAGGCTTATCTCAGGAAGATATGGTCCCTGGTCAGGTGAAATCCTGAGTAGTAGATGCTGCATCAGGTGGCGTCGTGAGTATTTGGTGCTGCATCAGGTAGCGTCCTGAGTATTAGGTGCTGCGCCCGGTGCGTCCTGAGTCTTAGGTGTAGCGTTTGATTGCGTCTGGTGCGTTGTGGTAGGGTGGTTGCGTCCTGATTCGCGATTAACGTTTTGGCGTCCTGTGCGTCAGACGCACAGAATGCATCTAACGCAAGGTATTATTTTTGCTGATGAAGCGAGGCAGTATAAGGACTTATAGACTTAGGAAAGGAAATACTTCAGATAAATTTCGACGCGTACACCTATGACATTTCTGTATCGGATAATTCCCAGACTTGGGTAGGCATTTCTCGATATACTCGGTTAACCTTAGGGACTTGCTCCGAACGCGACGGTGGAGGGTTGTGAATAGCTAGCGTTGAAGTTCGTGGCTTTCGATGAGGTTTAGGGTTTCACCTATCCTTATAAGCGAAGGTAGCTGCCACTACGATCGGTTTTTGACATTTTCTCCAGGTGTGGTTTCCAAGGGTGCAACGGGTGCATTGTTTTACCCTCTTTCGTTTTTCAACCACATCTTCTGCGATACCTTTGTGAGCTTTCTTCGAGTCGGTATGTTCATCCTTGGAATTATTTCCCGGTCGTTTCGCAGTCGTTGTCCGTGGAGATTTCCATCGAGAAGTAATTTCCTTTAGTGGTTTGATCTCATTCTTTTTCTCGAATTTCGTGTTGAATCCGTTTTCAGACCCTTCTCGTTTGCGCTTTTGTGCGGTGTTGTGAGGGGTTGATATAGATTTCGATAATTTTCCACGCTTGAGAAGTTCTTCTTCCTGTCTTCCAACTTCCCGTAAAGTTTCTATCCAGTGATCATCATCGTTGAATTTGAAATGAGATAATCGACGAAGGATATCCTGTGGAAGTTTGCTCTCAACCTTGACCCTCCATGCTATTCCTGTGAGACCGGCTTTAATGTTGAGGTTTTCGAGGAGTAAGAGCTATGTATCAATTTTGCCCTTATAGATAATTTTATCCATTTCTTCTAGGGCTCGTCATTCCTCTTCGATACTGATGTATCGTTTAATAATTTCTTGTCGAAAACGTTCCCACATTAAATAGCTAGGGTCTTGAGTGTAACCTCCTAAACCCCCCATAACCTTCCGGTATTTCTCCAAAAAAGGTTCAACTTTATTTCCCTTAGTCTTTCCTAAGGCGAATACGATGCGATGTGAGTGATTCTCCCCTTGTATAGGGTGGCGATCGAAGTAATCTTCACATGCGGTTAACCAGTTTCTTACCTCTTGGTTGTCTTCTCCTTGGAAAAAATAGGGAGGTTCTGCAGTGTTTTTTATTGGTCGCTGTGAAGTACTAAGACTTTGCATCAATTCTAGCATTGCCCTAGTACGGGGAGAAGTATCGCTTGGGATTGATGGTCTTCGAGCGTTGCGTTCCGGACGTCCGCCTCTCCTGCCCCTGCCATCGCCACCATTTTTATCGTTATCATCATCGTCATCGTCACCTGGGTTGGGATCTCCCCCAGTATTTCCTAGTGGGGGTGGTGGTTGGTTGTTTCCTCCTTGATCAACTTCCTTTCCTTTATTCTGTCGGGGAGTTGATGCTGATTCTTTGTCAGGGTTTGTACCTTCCGGTGGTATCCAAGGGTTTTGTTGCCTTCGGTTAGAAGGTCCAGGGTCACCATCACCACCATCGGTTGGTGGAATGGTATAATGAGGTTTTTCAGCACGATCGATTCTTGCAGTTAAGGTTTGTATTAATGCTTGTAATTCGAATCGTTGCTTGTCAAGGAGATCTCTTGCTTCCTGACCGTCTTTTAGTTGTTGAGCGGCCGCTTCGACTTCTTGTTGCTTTAGTAGCTGATCTAGAGTTCGTTACGGGGCGGGGCGGGGCCGGTTTTCACTCGCCAGGCCCCGCCCTTACAACGGGCCGGGGGGGTTATTTTGGGGGTGATCCCCGCCCCGCCCCCGTCCGGGGCGAGTCCCCACTCATTCCCTGGATGGGGCCCCGTTTCTCCCCACCTGTTTTAACGGGGACCCGTCTGGGGAACGGGCGGGGCCGGGGGCAGGGGCAGGGAACCGTAAAATAACACGCCCCGCCCCGGGCCGTTCAGCGGGGCGGGGCAGGGAATTGGGCCAGGGGCCCGCGTTTTTCAGGGCCCCGGAGGCCCCGTAACGAACACTAAGCTGATCCGCTCGTTCCTCGTCATCATGGAGGACTTATTGCCAGGTAGTGTCCTGGTTTTTGACCTTTTCTTTTAGTTCGAGAACTTCACTTTCCAGGATCCTATCGCGGTCTTTTGCCAACTCCGCATCCTCTTTCTGTTGTGCTTCTTGTCGTCTAAACTCCGCAGCTATTTCGGCTGTTAGACGTTCTCGCTCGACTCGAGTTGCCCCTTCCAGCGTTAACAATGCTTGCCTAGCATCACTTAACTCCTTGTCGACAATTGTTTCGCCCTTTGCTAACTGGTTTTTTAGCAATTGTATGTTTGCGTACTGTACTCTAGCATCGTCCGATAACGCTACGAGAGCGATTTGATTTTCATCATGACCCTGATGTATTGTAGACGAGATAAGCTGGAATGCTTGGGCAATTTGTTGTTTAAGGAGTTCAGTAGAATTAGTGGGGTTTCTCGAGTGTTACCTGGAATTCGAACGGGTGGTTGACTTTCCAACCCGGAAAGGTGCACTTGTGGATCGACTCATTCCTAATGAGCTAGGTCCCGAAGGAATCGTGAGAGGTCCAGATGGTGGGGCGAAAGATGAAGCATGTGGTGTCATGCTTTCATCATCCATAGGGTCATCTGGTGATTCATCACGGGAGGAGGCTTACAAAGGAAAAGGTGAACCAGGTTGGTTTTCTGTCATCTTGACTTAACAAACCTGATAAGAATAGGTTTTGGTCTTTCGCCTCTTGGAAGGGAATGGGTGCCGAATGGGCCCGTATTTTGTATTCCACCAGTTTTGTTCAAAGGAATCGATATATTCCTGGTAGCTTTTTGCAATTTGATCTAAGCGATCAATAGAAGGAGATTGATGGATAATGGTCTCCAGGGTTCACGGTCGAGATGGGAGGGTTGGTGGGGGAGAAGGAGTGGAGCACGGTAATGTAACTCCGCCTTCTGACTATGGTTCCCAATTGTCCAAAGGTTCTTCTGTTGGTTGAGATGCGTCAACGGCAGTCTCAGTGTCGTTTTCGTGAATAAAAAACAGGTACTATAGGATCAGACAGGCAATGAAGTCTGATAGCATGAGGTCGGGTATGAGCCTTGGTGACAGAAGAATAACAATATAGTGTTACAGGGTAGCTAACACAGTAGGATTCCGAGCTAACTAGGCCAAGGATATTCCAGGCAACAGATTAATAGTCAGGAAGGCTCGTTGGTAATTGTTTGATAAAGGTAAAGTGATAAAGTGTAGTCAAATATCAAAGAGTTAGAATATAACTTCGCTAAGTTGTTATATTGTTAAGGTCTCTTCTCCGTTGCTTGATGATTCTTCAACCACCGGGGGAGAGGCCTACTATTTATACTAATGTTCATGCTACTTCGACTTCTTCAATTAAGAAGTATCTTCTTAACAATTCAGTTCGTCAGAACAAAGTGCGAACCCTGTTTAACCCTGAAAACTTGCCCAGCTCAACTCAGAGAATCTCTCGAACTGCTATTTGATCTGAGGGTGTCCTCACTCCACCAGTAGACAGTCTTCGATCTTTTCGTCATGATAGACTATATATGAATATGCAGTTCAAATGTCTACATACCAATAGTAATGTGGAATATTGAGTGATCAGTTCCGATATCCAGCTATCAAAGCATTATGCAGCAATATGCATATGCGACTAGAATAAGAGCAGTAGTGTTCTCCAAACATCGTTCCAATCAGCTAAACATATCTTGAAACGTGCTCTTATCCAGTGGTCCGAGTTATCTTCCAGATGCTTCTAGGAAGCTCATAACTTCGGGAGCATAGGTTCGGATATATGGTCATCCTATTGAGCCATATACCTCACTCTTAATTATTAGGTAAGCTATTCCCGCTAGGGTAATAAATACATTTCACCATGATAGGGCAGACTGCGCTGTAGAGTCATGTCGGTCCCATCTAACAATCCGATACACCCTGGAAACCCACTGGCTTTGTCCACACCACGTCGCATTCGTCGCAACTCATTACCACCTGGCTCTGGCCAGGTCAGAAATCGCGGCAAAAGGCAAACGCGAGCTGAAATACTGTGATCGCATTATAAACGCGAGAACCCCTTCCCAATTCCTAACTGTGCTGCTCCACGAACAACCGAAGCCCCTGAAGATCCTAGAAAATACAGTACGGTAGCATGCTGGAGTGAAACGGGAGCTTGGGAATTGGGAGAACAATTTTTGAAAATGAGATCATCTTGTATGAGTAGTGTAAGAGTATTAAATGACTCTCGGTTCATTCAAAAGAAGACTCGGAATCTTTCTGATAACATTGTATAAAACTAACTTTGTCAGAATTTTAATTTATTAAATTAATTTTTCATTATATTTATTAATCAAAAAAATAGCTAACATCCATGATGTCTGAATAGGTACTCAGAGCGAGAAATTGGCATCCGAGGTGCCAAATACCGCATTCCTTCTACGGCGAGTCCCAAAAAGCCAACAAACTACTCAACCTCTTTCTCCTTGTCTTCACCTTCCTCCAATCCAAGGGGCATATCCATTGAACGCCCTTTAACCAGGACTTCATCTACCCTCCAACCGCCTCTAAGAGTCCAAAATAGATCTGATTCTGGAGCGCAGGTAAGTGGCCTTTTGCGTGAAAGGTGGAGATCGGCTGCGGACCAAGAAATTGTTTGAGCCATTTCAAATCATCATCAAACATCATATTCCAAAGGACATAGGCCAACCAGGTCTCCTGAAGTTGGCTTGTCAGTTGAGCCTTTTCTGAAGTCCGAGGCATTTGGTTGATAGAATTGCTTGTCCGAGGTGCGTACCCTACCTACTTCCTCCCTCTCCCATAGCCACTATATTTTATCTTACATCACTAAAGCTACAAGATTATTTTCTCCATTCTTGGCTCATTACGGAGCTCGCAACCTCTGTCCCTACCTGCAAAACTGGTATTGCCTGGTATTGTAAAGCAACCGTAAATTAACTCTTTTGGTTGATGCCAAGCTTACTTGAAACGCCACAGTAAGCTACCTTTCGTCTACTTTTTTTCTTATTAATCACCGGCGCTCCTTCTCATTTCCTCACGGACCATGACCCCCACACTATCGACATTCATTTCATAGGACGGAAGATCCTAGAAGACTTTCAGCCGGCTCACCGGTGAGTTTGGAACTCGGAGAACATTGCCAGATGAGGGGTAGGACACGTACCAAAGCAGGGAAGTTAAGTGGGGCATGAGGGGAAAGCGGGGTACCAAGAAGAAAGCAGGTGGCGTGAGAAGATGGAAAAGTGGTCTGATATTTGGGCATCAGTAGTTATTGTTTTCTGTACTTAAGAGTTTCGTTCGCCCTCGAGTGTTGAAGTACAAGTCACAGAATACAGTCTATCTTTTTTTCTATACATTCACTCGTCTCTTTGAAACCAGCCTTCTCGCATACGATCGGTATATATATCACAAAAATAAGAGGTTATGAGCCCGGCCAGCGCTGCCTAACCAGGACCGATCACCGAAAGAATATTCACGAAGAATAGAGGTACAATACACCAAGATTTAGCATGTCGACTGAAGAAAATGATACAGGTGGCAGCAGTAGCAGTATGAGTGAGAGTAAGCATTCGAGTACTACTTCACTAACCCAGTCAATCGAGAAGCTGGAGGGCTCAATGGCAACAGGCCAGAGCAACTACAATGCATGGCGATTCAGAATCATTCGGATTCTCAAGGAGAAAGACCTTCTACCTGCGATCGAGGATACCACAGTCAGCTCGGCAAAGGACGATCAGGCCTTCACGATTATTACACTAAACATCAAGGATTCTCAAATACCTCACATTCAGAATGCAACCACAGCACGGCAGGCATGGGCAGCCCTTAAGGAAGTCCATCACGGGATTGGTACCAATGGACGCATGGTCTTGATGCAGCGTCTCTGGGCCTTAAAAATGTCAGAAGGACAGGACATGGCCCAACATCTAAATCAATTCCGAGAATTAGCAAACCAGTTACGGGGACTAACAAGTGAAGGAAAGGATGTTGATGATAGTGAACTTCTCACCATCCTAACCCTAAGCCTTCCCGAGTCCTATGAGCCACTGGTTATGGCGCTACAGTCGCGTACGGATCTAATCACTTTTGATATGATGGCTGGCCGCCTGCTCCAGGAGTCAGCACGAAGACACATTGGCCAAGTCAGCAACAAGGGGCATGAGAACAATACCAATCCGGGCAGTCAAACCGCATTCGCAGCGAACCGGCCACCATTCCCAACCAGAACCCATCCGGGCAGAGCTGGATTCCACAGCTACGGTAGAGGCAGAGGAGGCTTCCGTGGAGGGTTTAGAGGTTTTTACGCAGGAAGCTCAGGAGGTTCAAGGCCGCGGGGATATATGGCGTCGAGTACGATACGAGGGCAATCTGGGACCAAATGCCACTATTGTGGCAAAGAAGGTCACTGGAAAAAGGACTGTTATAAAAGAAAGGCAGATGAGGGAGGTAACCGAAATGCTGGAGGATCGAGGGAATTTACCTTTCTAGCGGAGAATACAGGACCGGCACCCAGCATGGGGTGGATCATCGACTCAGGTGCTAGTCAGCACCTATGCGGAAATAGAAACGCTTTTTCAACCTAAACCAACATCAGCAAAGTCCAAGAGATCACCATTGCGGATGGGACAAAGATCAAGGCCAAAGGAGTCGGGACAATTGAGATAGTTAGTCAAGAAAGTAGCATCACATTAAAGGATGTGTGGCATGTTCCTGACATCGGTGGAAACCTGTTGTCTGTATCACGAATGGTCGACGCAGGTTATACGGTGGAGTTTGGCCAAAGTACATGCAATGTACGCAAGGCAGGTGTTCGAGCACTTTTGGGACGAAGGATCGGAAGTCTATACTATCTTAATAACGGCTCAGCTATTCGAGATACAAAGCAACGCGTGGAGGCGAACCTAGGCCTTATGACGAATCAATCGCCGAGTGCAACATTAGAGGTTTGGCATAAGCGACTGTGCCATCGAACACTGGATGAGCTATCCGTAAAATACATCGGCTCCAAAGTTCAGAACATGGTAGTTACCGATAGTGCGGAACCGAGCACAACTATATGTGGCATATGTGCTATAGGTCGTCAGCACAAGGAGGCAGGAACCAAAGCACGAGAGAAAGCAACAGAAATATTAGCTGTCGTGCATTCCGACCTCTGTGGTCCTATGCAAACCGTTGGGCTAAATGGGGAAAGATATTTCGTAACCTTTATGGATGAGACGAGCGGTCGGGTTAGCATTACACTTTTGCGGTCGAAAGATGGTGCACTTACAGCATTCAAAGATTATCGAGCCAGAGCAGAGAAGAATAGTGGTCGGGAAATTAGAGCCTTACGCAGCGATGGCGGCGGAGAGTATCGTAACCGCGAATTCGAGAAGTTTCTAATAGAAGCTGGTATTCAACACATTGTTAGCCCACCTTATACGCCATCACAAAATGGACTCGCAGAACGTATGAATAGAACAATAATGGAAAATGCAAGATGCATTCTGGAAGATTCACACCTAGGAAAGGAGTTTTGGGGATATGCGGTACTCACAGCAGCACACATCCACAACCGTCTCCCTTCTCGCAGTCACAGCAATATATCCCCACTCGAGCACTGGACCGGTAAGCAACCCGAGATTGGTCATCTGCGGGTATTTGGGGCTACGACATGGGTTCATGTACCAGGCGAAAAAAGGCAGAAGCTAGATCCGAAATCAGTAAGGTGTTTGTTAGTTGGCTATGAAGAAGATGCAGGGACTCGAGTATACCGGCTATATAACCCTGCAAATAGCAAGATACTAGTGTCCCGAGATGAAATTATCGACGAATCGTCGGTTATTCGCAATCCTGGCGAATGCAGCTCAACCACCAAAATTGAATGGGAGAAGGAGGGCGCTCCAGAAGAACCGAAAGAAGGGGAAACAAACTACGAGGATTTCCAGCCTTTGGATAGTATTATTCCACCTGCAGGCGTAGCAGATAATGCCACCGAAATGCAAGATTCAATTACTCTACGACCTCGTTCAACCGGAACACATATCACAGGTAGAGAAAACATCTCCTCCGCCGGCACAGGTAACCAAAGCGATTCACAGCCACGACGGTCGCAAAGAATGCGGAAGGCTGGTGGGCTGTTTGCCTCACAAACGCACTACGCACTACTCGCCGGCCAAGAACAACATGAACCGCTAACATTAACCGACGCACTAAGCTGCAATGAACGAGAAAAATAGAGAGCCGCATGGGAATCAGAACTTACCTCTTTGGCTCAAAATAACACCTGGGTAATAGAGCCACTACCCGAGGACAGAAGCGGAATCGGCTGTCGGTGGCTGTTTAAGAAAAAGGAGGACGGAAGATATAAAGCCCGGCTAGTGGCTAAAGGATACAGTCAGCAACACGGAATCGACTACGAAGAAACATTTGCCCCAGTGGCAAACTTTACCACAATTCGAGTACTTCTCGCCTTGAGTTGCGAAAATGACTGGGAAGTGGAAGGCATGGACGTCAAGACGGCCTTTCTAAATGGAGAACTCGAGGAGCAATTATACATGGAGATCCCGGAGGGGGTAACGATTCCGGCCAACAAGAACCACAGTCACTACAATCGTCCGCTCGCTTGTCGATTAATTAAATCGATTTATGGATTAAAACAGTCACCCCGGGCGTGGTATGGAAGAATCCACGGATTCTTTCTCATAAATAATTTTACCAGAAGCAACTTCGATCACAGTCTGTTTATTAACTACGAGAAGCAAGTAATCCTCCTACTCTATGTGGACGACCTGGTTGTAGCTGCCCCAACTGCCAATCAAATCAGCTGGATCCGCAACAAGTTACACGACGAGTTTGATATGACCGACTTAGGCCCGGTACAAACCTTCCTAGGGCTAGAAATACAGCGAAACCGAAGCGAACGAACACTACACGTGTCGCAGAGCAAGTATATTCAGAGGATCTTGAACATACACAAAATGGACCTCTGCAACCCCGCTCTGACCCCGGCCGACCCACATGTCTGCTTGAACAAATGTGGCACCGGGTTTGAGGCAACCCCATATGAGCGGAGAAGATACCAATCTGCGGTTGGTTCTTTGATGTACGCAATGTTGGGATCCAGGCCAGATATCGCGTACGCTGTGTCGAAGGTCAGCCAATATAGCATTAATCCGGACTCTGCTCACTGGACGGCTGTCAAGCGGATCTTTCGGTATCTTGCCGGCACGCCAAACCGTGGTGTATGTTATGGCATAGAGGGACAGGGCTCCGGATACACGGACGCAGACTGGGGGTCCGGAGACGACCGGAAGTCAATCGGAAGCTACGCATTTGTTTTAAATGGTGCAGCTATTGGATGCAATAGCAAGAAACAAAGTACCGTAGCTTTATCATCGACGGAAGCCGAATATATGGCTTTAACTCAAGCGGTAAAAGAATCCATCTGGCTGCAAGGAATACTTGGAGATCTGGGGGCAAGGCGCCACTTGGACGAGATGAGGAATATCAAGGTAGACAACCAAGGAGCAATCGCCTTAGCCAGGAATGCGGAATTTCACGCACGTACGAAACATATCGACATCCAATATCATTTTCTCAGGGAACACGTTGAAAACCAAACGATCAGACTCTCCTACTGCCCAACCAATGATATGACTGCGGACCTATTTACAAAAGCCCTTCCACATCCCTCCTTCGTTAAACACACCCTTGGCTTGGGACTCATCGACCATTCAGCTTTCCTTCTCCAGGACTCTGGTGGCGAGGATAGGGTCTCTACATACATGGCTAGCTTAACCCTCGAAGATGGATGTACAGGGAGCACCGGTGAGGGGTGGTCTTATTAATCACCGGCGCTCCTTCTCATTTCCTCACCGACCATGACCCCCACACTATCGACATTCATTTCATAGGACGGAAGATCCTAGAAGACTTTCAGCCGGCTCACCGGTGAGTTTGGAACTCGGAGAACATTGCCAGATGAGGGGTAGGACACGTACCAAAGCAGGGAAGTTAAGTGGGGCATGAGGGGAAAGCGGGGTACCAAGAAGAAAGCAGGTGGCGTGAGAAGATGGAAAAGTGGTCTGATATTTGGGCATCAGTAGTTATTGTTTTCTGTACTTAAGAGTTTCGTTCGCCCTCGAGTGTTGAAGTACAAGTCACAGAATACAGTCTATCTTTTTTTCTATACATTCTCTCGTCTCTTTGAAACCAGCCTTCTCGCATACGATCGGTATATATATCACAAAAATAAGATTTTTAACTTTGAAAACCCCTAGTGTGGCCATGATGTAAACAAGAAATTCCGCGTAAATTTATATTTTCTTCCAACTACCCAAATTGATTAGTGCTGCACATTGCAATCTCGTCACCTGCCCCCTCCAAGACTCTCAGTACGAGTAATCTTCCCCAGTATAGCTAACATCCGGTTAAGTGCAACAATAGCTTCGTTCCGCGAACAAACGTTAACCATCTCTCTTTTATATTTATTTTATTTTATTTTATTTTATATTTATTTTTGCTCCTCCTATCCTATCATTCAAAACATGCAATTTCTGCATAGAAGCTGGAAAAAAGTGATAAGGAGAGGCGCGCTGTCGATGCCGATTTTCGTCAAGATTGTTAGTATTGTTGTGATTGTAAAACCGAGTGCTAAAAAGTCAAATAGAAGAAAAATGTGCTATTATAGGACGTTGCGGTTGCTTCTCCTAGTAAGGCGCGGTGTATATTCCTTTTTAGTTTGCCTCAAATGAAGACTGAATTTGCGGTGTTTTCCCCCTTCGCGTGGTTCAGAAGGGAAATTCCAACATCCTAGCACATTTTTCTTCTATTCGAGTATCATATTAGAATTACGGTATTATAGCACACCGCTCTCTTGTTCAAGTTAATACGGTACCACTGGCGCCACATTTCACCCGAGTAGTCTACCCGAACAGACGTTGATTGATGGGTTCCGTCCGTGGAAATGAGCAGTGGTTAGCATAGTAGTTACAGCTCATCTAAATAAATCACTTGAATGTTTCTTATTCGGGTTTGGCGGTTTGGATGAGGGATGTGATCGGGTGGGATTGTGAGGCTCTCGGGTTACATAATCTACGGAAACCTTGAGAACTGAGAATTCACCGGTGTGGGTTGCACAAATTCCTTGCCACTTAATTTGGCTGGGATTAGGCAACCATAAACAGAGCTCGTAGCCCCGCTTCACCTAAACCCGGTGGAACTTCATCAACGGACCCAAGGATCTTCGACAAATTGCCCTCTGCAACATTTCAACCGGTGAAGAAGCGAAAGATGTCTCAAGCATTTACAAGGAACATCAATTCTTTCAACAGCGTTTCGAATAACATTATCCTTAATGCTGCCGATGATGAGTCTAAAACCCTTGCCTGGTTGTCCCCCCTTGAACCCCATGTACGCCATCACGATATTTGCAACCAGCGGGTCGGGAGTATAGGGAACTGGCTATTGGAAACGGAAGAGTTTAGAAGCTAGTATAAAAGTAGTGAGAAGGGCGAGTCTAATCAGGCGGCCTTGCTCTGTTATGGGGACTCGGGGGTCGGCAAGAGCTACATCTGGTATGAGAGACGATCAGTGAGGAACAAAAAAAGGACATTATTGCTAACGGGTGGCGATGGTAGTTCCGTCGTTGTAGATTATTTATGTGACCAGGCTATTGAGCAAGATATGGCGGTCGCTTGTTTCTACTACGACTTTGCTTCCCGAGAAGCGCAGACTCCAACAAATATGCTCGGCTCTCTGGTCAAACAGCTTCTGACTGGGTTGGGAGAAATTCCTGGGGAAATCGTGCAGAAATTCCGAAGCCGGAAGAGGGTGATTGGTGGTCGAAAGCTACAACTTGATGATCTTGTGAATATGTTCACCATTGTTTCAGCTTCACAACGCACATTCCTGTGTGTTGACGCTCTTGACGAATGCCTTCCAGAACACCAAATGGAGATTCTTGATGCGTTAGAAAAAATCCTCGAGATGTTGCCAAAGGTTCGAGTGTTCATAACCGGGAGACCACATATCGGGGTGGTGGTTGGGAGGGGACTGGGTGGAAGAGCGACAAGTGTACCGATTAAGCCCGGGGACGGCGATATAGTCACATATTTGCGCACGAAACTGAGGAAGGACACGACTCCCGAAGCGATGGATAGTTCCTTGGAGAATGATATTATGCAGAGCATTCCCGAAGATAGCTCAGAGACGTACGTAGTAGTGCGGGATCTAATAAGTCTTGTAACTCATATACTCATGGGTGAGAATCTAGATTACTACTCGTTTCGCTCAAGGTTGAAACAATCCTGAGAGAAACGACAATATATCGAAGGCGAAATGTGCTCAATGCAATGAGGGATGGGTTAGGGTTGGGAGATGCATATGCGGCAACACTGGAACGGATTCGATTTCGGAGAGGGGCGAAAGAAAAGCTTGCCATGGCCACACTGATGTGGATATGTCATTCGGAAAGGCCATTACGAGTGGAGGAACTCTGCCATGCACTTGCCGTGGAAATTGGATCCACGCATTTCAATAGCGACAATATCCCTGCCGCAGAGACTCTACTTGCCTGCTGTCAAGGACTAGTCGCGATAGACAAGGAAGCCACAACATTCCGATTAGTCCATCACACACTCCGCGAGTACCTCTCCACTGATCAGAACCTTTTCCCCCGGGCCGACTCGACGATGGCAGATACTTGCTTGACTTATCTGCATTCAACCCAGGCCAAGGCCCTTCCGGCCAAGCCACAACCTGACCTTTCAAGTTTGCCCTTCCTCAAATATTGTTCGCGATATTGGGGTACGCACGCAAAGAGGGAAATATCAGATCGCACAAGATTGCTTGCAATGGGGCTCTTGGACAAGTACGAGAACCACGTAGCCGCTAATGCACTTTTTGAACAAATATTCGGTGTGGTTGATATCCGGAAAGCCAGCGCTCCTTCACTGTTCGGTGGACTACACTGTGCATCTTTTTTCGGGATTGTCGATATTATGACTGGTTTATTAGGAATGAATGGTTGTGATGTCAACCGCGGAGATTCTGCTGGCCTAACGCCACTCACATGGGCTGTGCGGGGCGGACACGAGGAGGCGGTGGAGTTCTTACTGGGATTGGAGGCCGTCTGCCCCAACAAGCCAAACAAGGATGGCCGTACACCGCTATGGTGGGCTGCGGACGGGGGGTGCCCGTCAGTGGCGAAACAGCTCTTGGGAAGGGAGGGCGTCAACCCGGGCCAGCCGGACAACTGGGGCAATACACCTCTCTTGGTGGCTGTAGTTCTAGGACACGAGTCAATAGCGAAGCAGATTTTAGACCGGGAAGACGTCAACCCTGACCAGCCGAACAACGCGGGCCATACGCCCCTCTGTATGGCTGCGGGCAGGGGGCGCGGGGCATTGGTGAAGCAGCTTTTAGACCGTGAGGACGTCGACCCCAGCAAGTCAGACAATGAGGGCCGTACACCACTCCTGTGGGCTGCAATTAACGGGAACGAGTCAGTGGTGAGGCAACTTTTAGACCGGAAAGACGTCGACCCCGACAAACCAGACAATGAGGGCAATACACCACTTTCGTGGGCTGCGATGGAAGGGCACGAGTCAGTGGTGAAGCGACTTTTAGACCGGCAAGATGTCAACCCTGACAGGCCAGACAATGAGGGCAAGACACCACTTTCGTGGGCTGCAAATAACGGGCGCGAGTCAGTGGTGAGGCAACTTTTAGACCGGAAAGACGTTGACCCCGACAAGCCGGACAATGAGGGCAATACACCACTTTCGTGGGCTGCGATGGAGGGGCACGAGTCAGTGGTGAAGCGACTTTTAGACCGGCAAGATGTCAACCCTGATAGGCCAGACAATGAGGGCAAGACGCCACTTTCGTGGGCTGCAAATAACGGGCACGAGTCAGTGGTGAAGCAACTTTTAGACCGGCAAGATGTCGATCCTGGCCGACCAGACGACAGAGGTAGGACTCCTTTCTCGCTGGCTGCTGCGGAGGGGCACCAAGCAATAGTGAATCTACTATCGAGAGGGTAGTCTGTCAACCTCGGTACCCTAGACAAATGCGGTCATAAGCGTCTCTCCGAGGTGTTGGCATAGCGATATGGACGACTGGTCAATGTGCCGCCAGCTCAGAAACCAGCAACCGCTCCGTGGTTTGAAGTCAACAAGTTTCGGACATTGTTTTTGACCTCTTCCACTCTTGAAGCCAGCTATCGACTATCCCAGTCTCACGCCTACAGTCACACTCCATTCTCCCATTATCAGCCTCTCTCTATAGCTTCGGACCTCAGAAACCTCCGATACGGCCTTGTTTCCGCTTCTTCTTAGCCTTCTCTTTCCTCTCCTTCCGGGCTAGTTGTTTTTCCATCTACCTCACAATCTCCCGGATGTGAAATCTGTCATGCTTTTGTAACGTAAGGAATGTGTACTATTAGCAGAATCCTCACGGGTATTTAATCCTGTGAGCGAGTGGTTGAAATACAGCGGTGGTTGGATATTTGCTATCATATTTTCGCCCCGGCATGGTTTCTCGCGTTTCACTGATCCTCGTTTTAGCTTCCCATTATAGATCCTCCCTTTCATGTATGCTCGCTTTTTCTATTTATCATACATTCGCGATCGTTTCTTCCTCTGTTTTATCGTGCGGGTGGTTGATGTTACCATTAAATAGTACAGTTAGGTCAGGTTAGGATCTAAATTACCACAGTATCCAACAAATTCTTCATCAGCTGCTCGTGAGGGGCCTATATACCGACCTACCACACCAATCAACCGTTGCAGTCACTCGGTGGAAGTCGCTACGGAATGGAGGTTTCCTTTAACGTAGATTTTAGTAGACTGGGTGGATATGGTGTGGTTGGGGTCTGGGTAGAGGCAGAGAGAAATTCCGTTCCATGATAAGAGTGTTTTTTTTTGTAGATTAGCTGTGACATTACTTAAGCACAGTGTTTCTAACCGTCCGGGGACCTAGCGGGGTGTAGGGAAACTGCCAAGAGCCCTGGACGGGACCGGACAGCTACCTATAGTCCGTCCAAGGCGGTCAAAGTGCAGGACGGGAGGCCGGGGTGGTGAGGGACGGCTGGTGATAATAGGGGACAGTGGGGCAGGGGGTAGGGCACGAGTGATGTCTCATGCTTAGAAAAATGATTCCTTCTGAGGTATCTCATGCCATTTTGTTCTAGTACCGGAGACCCAAGTTATAGGACTATACCCCCCTGTAGTCTCTCCGGTCCTCACCTTCCCGGGCATGATCCATCCTAGCGCCCCGAAAAAGACGGACTATGAGCCGTAGTCTATCCCATCGTACTCCAAAAGACAGACAGACCGGAGAGCGAGGGACACTGCTCGGGAACAACGCTAACCTAAATCCACATCCTAACTGTCCCCCAAGGGGCATCATGATGTCGTGCCGTGGGTCCGGGGGTGTCTCTTAACTTATGGTCGTGGGGCGGTGGGTGGGTTGCCAGAAACCACCTTCCAAAGTCTTTGGATTCTCCGTTTTATTAAGCCACTACTGAGAGGTATTACATTATTCTGTGCCATACTGCTACACTATCAAGAACACCTCTGGTGAAAATGTGCTTTGGGGTTTTGAGAGGTAGATTATTGATGACAGGTATCATTTAAGACTGGAATATAATTACTTATTATTAAGTAGGCTGCTTGGAGCTCAAATTTATTAATCGGGTATTGGGGGTTATTGATGGCACTCTTATTTAGGGAAAAACACTGGACATTGGAAATCATTGACGGCGGAGGATTCATAGAGAGGGAATATATACTGAGCTTCAGGAATATCCCTAGCCGGCGAATTGTTCTAAACCTGAGTGAGTGTATGCGAGGGGGTGAGGTCCACTAATATGTGAGACTTTAGTGTGGTTGAAATGAGCGGAAGGGCTTTCTGGCAGCCTTTTTCGGCATAGGTAACTCTGGTAGTCATGGTGATGTTCGGTGTGGTTCCGAGAGCGTTTGTTTGAAGAAATGGGTGATTCACGAGGGGGTAGAAGGGGGGTTCTTATACTTACGCATTGCAAATATTTCCGGAAATGTGGTCTTTGACTTGGCGCTGCCTTGGGGGGTGGCGGGCCTGGTCTCCACACTTCCGGAAGCTTTTCTGGTGTGCAAGTTACAAGTATAATAAATAGCCTTGACGAAGAATGCCGTACTATTAATATCTAGAAAGAGAGGGTTCGAAATAGATTACGAAGAAAAGTGCATTTTCAACTGCCAATGGCAGTAGAACCTTGCGAGATAACGAGGTATTTAACGCAAACTATCAAGAAAGACAGAAAGAAATAAGACTTTTGAGTCATGTGCACGGATAAGTTGGGGGACCATAGTATACAGAACAATTCGATCCGGCACTGGCTGCCTCGGGGTAGACATCTCAACAAGGATCACCATCAGCTGCTTTAGAGATGTTTACTGGCTCGGGAGCAAAGCTTGATTTCAGACAACTGAGTAAACGATATTCCTTGGCATCATCTAGCACAAGTATCGGAACACCCAACCGGGGGAACCGGCCAAAGGTTAACCACGCCCTCTTTTTTTTTTTTTGCTCCTCCCATTATTCAAAATATGCAATTTCTGCATAGAGGCTGGAAAAAAGTACTTGTCCCAGGCCATAAGTACCCGAAAATGAAGGGGGATCATTTGTATGGGGGCACAGACACGCACGGATGTTTTGCCATATATTTCTTTAATCCTTGTTTTCGGGTACTTATGGCCTGGGACAAGTACGGAGAGGCGCGTTGTCGATGCCGATTTTTGTTATGATTGCTGTATAATATTGCTGTGAGGCTTGTAAAACGGAGCGCTGGCGTAAGAACTCAAATATTATAGAAGAAAAATGTGCTTTTATAGGACGTTGCGGCTGCCTCTCGTAGTAAGGCGCGGTGCATATTCCTTTTATTTTGCCTCAAATGAAGATGGAGTTTGCTGTGTTTTTCCTTCGCGTAGAGGAGAAGGGAAATTCCAACATCCCAGCACATTTTTCTTCTATTCGGGTATGATATCACATCCACGGTATTGCATACTACCACTTGAATTCTGGGACTCTGGGACTCCGGTCGATTTCTGCCCTGCATCGAATAACGACGTATTTACTAACCCTAGACGTTACTAGTAGTGGTGTGCAGCAACCAGCTTGTTTAGAAATACAGGGCTCGGCAAGAGCGAGGTATTTTTCTTTTTTTGATACATGTATCGAATTAGAGACCAAGTACCACACCTACAAGGTTATATTTTTTCAGAGTTGACTGGGACAGGAAGATCCCTCTTGGGCCATGCTTCCGGAGTGTATCTCTGCTACTGAAATTTTGGGACTTTATCCAGTAAGCGAAAGTCTGGGGTTTGCGGTATTGCACATTTAAAGTTAGCCTCATGATGGAGAGCCTTGCCGTGCCGGTACTGCACAGTACGATACTTATGCACCGGCACCCCACGTGCGGGCGCTAACCTCTTGTGTGGGGTAGTGTCACAGCGAGAATTTGGCGATTGAACGATAGAACGCCTTACCCCTCACGATGAGGTATGAACGGGGGCGGCCGATAGATATCAGTCACGTGTGACAAGAAACACAACGGCGGCAAGTCGCAACCACAGCGACGCGGGGCGCGAAAGATGGGCGGGGCAATTGGGGCACGGTACCAGAACTCAATAATAAATGAAAAGGAATGAAGAAAATATCACCCGTGATTGTTGGCATGTCAATGTTTCAGCTCCTGAGGGGGGTGTTTGGTGACTTGTTGAGCATAGGGATCATGCCGGTCGCTATCTCATGCCGCCCCGAACCCGAATTTTGCATGGCAAATACAGTGCTGTACTCGAGTGTCCATCGGCCGCAATTGTATGAACGCTGGAAACTGGGTTAGGGTTAGTTGTGATGCAAGTACAGTACCGGTACGGTTCTGGGGTTCTGGTGCGCTAGCACTGGCAAGTGGGTGGCCCTGTTTGGTAGCCCATAATTTATGAGATGGAAGAGGTGGATATCAAGATAATTGTGGTGTGTTCCGTGAGGGGTTGGCCGGTTTCTCTCGCGAGGTGGCATGCTTGCACTAGTGTTGTTGCTCGGAAATTTGTTTCTCAAGTTGCTAATTCTTTTCGAGGGGGTCGCTTCTTTGGTGGCTTTCAGTTGTATCCTTTAGAGAACGGGTATTCGCGCTCGAGTACTGTCCGTGCTACAGCCACTATTGCGTTACCTAAAGTATATTGCACTTAGCTCAATATTGTATATAGGTGAGTTGAGTGTATCTTCCATTGAGCTGATACGTTCGGTTGAGCCGTTAGTGATGGAGACCTGCCGCAAGATTTGAACTTCACATGCCGCTGGCACCACAGTTCACCCGAGCAGTCTACCCGAACAGACACTGATTGATGTGTTTTGTCAGTGGAAATGAGAAGTGGTTAGCATAGTAGTTACAGCTCATTTAAATAAATCACTTGAAAGTATCTTATCCGAGTTTGGAAGTTCGGGTGAGGGATGTGGTCGGGTGGGTTTTGAGGCTCTCTGGTTACATAATCTGCAGAAACCTTAACAAGGTTAGAACCCTGGGGCTGGCGCTGGTTGCACGAATTCCTGGCCACCTAATTTTGGTGGAATTAGGCAGCCGTAGACAGAGCCGGCAGCCCCGCTTTACCTGAACACGGTGAAACTTCATTAACGGACCCAAAGATCTTCAACAAATTGCCCCCGGCAACATTTCAACCAGTGGAAAAGCGAGATATGTCTCAATCTTTTATAGGGAACATCAATTCTTTCAACAGCGTTTCGAATAACATTACCCTTACTGCTGCCGATGATGGATCCAAAATCCTAGCCTGGTTGTCCCCCCTAGAACCCCATGCACGCCATCACGATATTTGCAACCAGCGGGTCGGTAGTATAGGGGACTGGCTATTGGAGACGGAAGAGTTTAGAAGCTGGTATAAAGGTAGTGAGGAGGGCGAGTCTGATCAGGCGGCCTTGCTCTGTTATGGGGACCCGGGGGTCGGCAAGAGCTACATCTGGTATGAGAGTCGATCGGTGAGGAATAAACAAGGGATATTATTGCTGACAGGTAGCGATGGTAGTTCCGTTGTTGTAGATTATTTATGTGACCAGGCTATCGAGCAAGATATGGCGGTCGCTTGTTTTTACTACGACTTTGCTTCCCGAGAAGCGCAGACTCCAACAAATATGCTCGGCTCTCTTGTCAAACAGCTTCTGACTGGGTTGGGAGAAATTCCTGGGGAAATCGTGCAGAAATTTCGAAGCCGGAAGAGGGTGATTGGTGGTCGAAAGCTTCAACTTCCTGATCTCGTCGGAATGTTCGCGACTGTTTCGGACTCACAACCCACATTTGTATGTGTTGACGCTTTTGACGAATGCCTTCCGGAGCACCAAATGGAGGTTCTTGATGCGCTGGAACAAATTCTCGGGAGGTCGCCAAAAGTTCGAGTGTTCATGACCGGGAGGCCACATATCGGGATGGTAGTTGGGAGGGCACTGGGCGGGAGAGCGACAAGTGTACCGATTCAGCCCAGGGACGGTGATATAGTCACATACTTGCGCACGAAACTGAGGAGGGACACGACCCCCGAGGCGATGGATAGTTTCTTGGAGAATGATATCATGAATAGCATTCCCGGAGATGGCTCGGAAACGTACGTAGTAGTGCAGAATCTAGTAAGCCTTGTAACTCATATACTGACAGATGAAAATCTAGATTCCTACTCGTTTCGCTCAAGGTCGAAACAATCCTGAGAGAAACGACAATATACCAAAGGCGAAATATGCTCAATGCAATGAAGGATGGGTTAGGGTTGGGAGATGCATATGCGGCGACACTGGAACGGATTCGAATTCAGGGAGGGGCGAAAGCAAAGCTTGCCATGGCCACACTGATGTGGGTATGTCATTCGGAAAGGCCATTGCGAGTAGAAGAACTCTGTCATGCACTTGCCGTAGAAATTGGATCTGCGCATTTCAATAGCGACAATATCCCTGCGGCGGAGACGTTACTCACCTGCGGTCAAGGACTAGTCGTGATAGATAAAGAGGCCTCAACCTTCCGGTTAGTCCATCACACACTCAGCGAGTACCTCTCCGTTCATCATAACCTTTTCCCCCGAGCCCACTCGACAATGGCAGATACTTGCTTGACTTATCTGGATTCAACCCAGGCCAGGGCCCTTCCGGCCGAGCCGCAACCTGACCTTTCGAGCTTGCCCTTCCTCAAATATTGTTCGCGATATTGGGGCACACACACGAGGAGGGAAATATCGGATCGCACGATATTGCTGGTAGTGGAGCTCTTGGACCAGTACGAGAATCATGTAGCCGCTAATGCACTTTTTGAGGAAATATTAAATGGGAGTGATACCCGAGAAGTCAGTGCTCCTTCGCTGTTCGGTGGACTACACTGTGCGTCTTTTTTCGGGATTGTCGATATTATGACTCGTTTGTTAAGAGTGAATGGTTGTGATGCCAACCAGGGAGATTCTGCGGGTATAACGCCGCTTATGTGGGCTGTGAGGGGCGGACATGAGGGGGCGGTGGAGTTGTTGCTGGGGCTGAAGGCCGTCTGCCCCAACAAGCCCGACAACAATGGCTGTACACCACTCTTGTGGTCTGCATTTCTAGGGCACGAGTCAATAGCGAAGCAAATTTTGGACCGAGAAGATGTCCACCCTAACCAGCCGGAAAACAGAAACGGCTCTACACCCCTCATTTTCGCTGCATTCAGAGGGCACGAGGCAGTGGTGAAGCAACTTTTAGACCGGCAAGATGTCGACCCCGACAAGCCGGACAATAAGGGCAAGACACCACTTGCAGATGCTGCAGTTAACGGGCATGAGTCAGTTGTGAAACAGCTTTTAGACCGGCCAGACGTTGACCCCGACAAGCAGGACAATGAGGGCAATACACCACTTTCTTGGGCTGCGATGAAAGGGCACGAGTCAGTGGTGAAGCACCTTCTAGACCGGCAAGATGTCAACCCTGACAAGCCAGACAATGAGGGCAGTACACCACTTTCATGGGCTGCGATTGAAGGGCACGAGTCAGTGGTGAAGCGACTTTTAGACCGGCAAGACGTTGACCCCGACAAGCCGGACAATAAGGGCATCACACCACTTTCGTGGGCTGCGATGAAAGGGCACGAGTCAGTGGTGAAGCAACTTTTAGACCTGCAAGATATTGACCCCGACAAGCCGGACAATAAGGGCACCACACCACTTTCGTGGGCTGCGATGGCAGGGCACGAGTTAGTGGTGAAGCAACTTTTAGACCGGCAAGACGTCAGCCCCGACAAACCAGACAATGCGGGGCGCACACCACTTTCCTGGGCTGCGGGTAAAGGACACGAGTCAGTCGTAAAGCAATTTTTAGGCCGGCAAGATGTCGATCCCGGCCGGCCAGACGACAAAGTAGGACTCCTTTCTCGCTGGCTGCTGAGAAGGGGCACCAAGAAATAGTGAATCTGCTCTCGGAACGGTAGTCTGTCAACCTCGGTGGGCTAGACAGAGGCTGTCATAAGCCTCTCTCCGGGGTGTTGGTGTCTGGATATGGACCACCGGCCAAAGTGCCGCCGGCTCAGAAGCCAGCAGCCCCTCGGCGGTTTGAAGTCAACAAGCTATGGACACTGTTTTTGACCACTCCCACTCTTGAACCCAAGCGATCTACTATCCCAGCATTACGCCCACAGCTACACTCCATTCTCTCATTATCAGCCCTTCTCCATGGCTTCTTCGGACCTTAGAAGCCTAGGATACGACCTTGCCTCCGCCTCTTCCTTTACCTTCCCCTATCCTTCCCGGCCAGTTGTTTTTCATCACCTCAGAATCTCCTAGATGTGAAACCTGTCATGCCTTTGTAACGTAAGGCGTGCGTACTGTTAGCAAAACTCTCACGGGTATTTAATCCTATGACCGAGTAAAGGATTTCAGGTTTCTATTGTTGGTGGTTGAGATAGAGCGGTGGTATCTGCTATCACATTTTCGCCTTGACAAGGTTTCTCGCGTTTCGCTGATCCTCGTTTCAATCCCTCATTACAGATCCTCTCTTTGATTTATGATCGCTTTTCCATTTAACCTACATTCGCGATCGTTTCTTCCTCTGTTTCCTCTTGCGGGTGGTTGATGTTACCATTAAATAGTACAGTTAGGTCATGTTAGCATCTAAATTACTACCGTATCTATCTATTTCTTCATCCGCTTCTCGTGAGGCGCCTATATACCGATCTACCACACCAGTCAACCGTTGCAGTCACTCGGTGTAAGTCGCTACGGAATGGGGGTTTACTTTAACGTAGATTTTAGTAGACTGGAGGATTATGATGCGGTTGGGGTCCGGGAAGAGGCTGGGGACAACAGGTGGCGGACGAGTGATGTCTCATGATCGCATGATTCCTTCAGAGGTGCCTCATTCCATTTTGGGCGAGCACCGGAGGCCCAAGTTATAGGATTATCCCTTGGGCGACCAGCACGCTAAGTATTACCTACGTCCAGGTCAGTCTGGTAGCCAGCTACCGGTATTTCAGGTTCGGACTTCAACTTTTGAAGGCAAAGGTGACTCAGCATCTTTGCAACCATTTCAATCCCCAACGAATCACAGCCCTCGAGACGAGACTAGCGTCCTAGTCTCGAATTTTACTGTCTCAGGCCGCCCAAGGGATAGTCCCGTACAGCCCGCCCGGTTCTCACCTTCAGGCATAGTCCGTCCTAGCGCCCCCAAAAAATTTGCACTGTGAGCCATAGTGCGCCCCTTCCCGCCCCAAAGACGGACGCATTGGACAGCTGGGAACACTGCTCAAGCACAGGACTAACCTAAATCCACATCACCACAGTCCTAAAAAAAACATCATTCTATGATAGATCCGAAAATATCTCTCTCAACTCATAATCCTAGGGCATTACTTGAGTGGGTTACCAGAAACCTCCTTCCAAAGTCTTTGGATTCTCTATTTTATTAAGCCGCTACTAAGAAGTATTACATTATTCTGTGTCATACTACTACACTATCAAGAACACCTCTGGTGGAAATGTATTTTGGGGTTTTGAGAGGTAGATTATTGATAACGGGTATTTAAGACTTGAATATAATTACTTTGTAGGTAGGCTGCTTGGAGCTCAAATTTATTAATTGAGTATTGCGGATTATTGGCGGCACTCTTATTTAGGGAAAAACACTGAACAGTAGAAATCCGTGACGGCGGAGGATTCGTAGAGAGGGAATGTATACTGAGCTTCAGAGATGTCGCTAGCCGACGTATTGTTATAAACCTCAGTGAATGTATGCGAGTCGGTGAGGTCGGCTATGTGACACTTTGGTGTGGTTGAAATGAGCGGAAGGGATTTCTGGAAGCCATTTTCTGCATAGGTAACTCTGGTAGTGGTGGCAATGGTCCCTTCGCGTAGCTGTGAAGGGAAATTCCAACGTCTTAGCACATTTTTCTTCTATTCGAGTTTCATACTCCCGCTATTGCATACTATCACGTGAGTTCTGGGGCTCTGGCCGATTTCTACTTTGCGTGTAATAACAGTCCAGTTACTAACCCTCGACGTTGCTAGTAGTGGGCGCGGCAACTAGCTCGTCTAGAAAAACAAGCCTCAACAAGCCGCGAGCGATTTATGTTTTTGGTAGATGTATCGAATTGGGGGCCAAGTGCCGCACCTACCGGCCACATTTTTTCAGAGTTGACTGGGACAGGAAGATCCCTCTTGGGCCATGCTTCGGGAGTGTATTGTTGCTACTGAAGTTTTGGGGGTTTATCCGGTAATCGAAAGTCTGGGGCTTGCGGTGCGGTCTTGAACATTTGAAGTTAGCCTCATGATGGAGAGCCTTGCCGTGCCCGTGCTGCACGGTACTTATGCACCAGTGCCCCGCATGCGGACGCTAACCTCTTATATGGGGTAGTGTTACGGCTTGACTCTTGATGCACAGGGAGGATTGGGCGTTGAGCGACGGAACGCCTTGCCCCTGGCGAAGAGGTATCATCAAGGTCAGCCGATAGATATATTGTGCGTGGACAAAATTAGCCGGTCAACGAAGGCTCATAATTTTCGCCATGATGGTGTCAACCTCCTTGATACAACGACCCCAACCCAACCAAGAAAAATATGTAAAAATAATTTTAAATATCATACATGGTAGTAGTATCCAGTACATGTATGCCATCCGTCAGCACTAATAAAAAAAGAGAAAGTATTATGAGGCGCCTGTTGAGTGGTAATGATTTTTGTGGGGGCCTGGAAGCTATACGTTGCCACGCTTACCCGGGTGATCGGTTAATCTTGTCCACGCACAATACCGGCCACGAGTGATAGGATACACAACGGCGGCAAGTTGCAACCACAGCGACATGGAGGGTGGGGGATGGGTGGGGCAATTGGGGCGGGGTACTAACACTCAATAATAAATGAAAATGAATGAAGGAAAAATCTACCGATATTGTTGGTATGTCAATGTTTCTGCTCTTGAGAAGGGTGTTTGACTTGTTGAGCATAGGGATCATGCTGGTCGCTATCTCATGCCGCCCCGAGCCAAAATCTCGCCTGACTAATACTGTGCTGTACTCGGGTATCCACAGGGCGCAATTGGATGAACGCTGGAAGGTGGGTTAGGGTTGGATGCAATGCTAGTACGGTTCTAGGATTCTGGTGCCCTAGCGCAGGTACAGTAAGTGGGTGGTGCGGTTTGGTAGCCCATAATTTGTGTGATGGAAGAAGTGGATAATATGAGGATAGCTGTAGTATGTGTTCCGTGAGAAGCCGACCAGTTTGTCTCACCGGCTAGCATACTTGCACCAGTGTTTCCGCTCGGGAATTCGTTTCTCGGGTTGCTAATTGGTTTCGAGAGGCTCGCTTCTTTGGTGGCTTTGGGTTGCATCCTTTGCAGTAGTGTCTGTGTTTCAGTCATCTACGTTAGCCGAAGTCTGTGCACTTGGCTCAATGCTGTTGTATAAGCGAGTTGACTGTATCTTCCATTGAGCTGATGGCTTCGGTTGAGCTGTTAAGGATGGAGCCCTGCCGCAAGATTTAAACTTCACATACCGGTGGCGCCCAGTGTTCCCAACGGGCCAGGCCGGTCAGGCTTCGGTAAAACCGGGCCCGGCCTGTCCAAATTCTCTCGGATCTAGCCTGGCCCGAGCCTGCAGGCCTGGTAAAGCCTGAGCCTGGCCTGGCCGGGCCCGCCTATAGGCCATATAGGCTTTTTCCCGGCTGTCTGATAGGCTGGCCTGGCCTATATAGCCTAGGCCGGCCTATATGGCTTCGGCTGACCCACTCATAGCGAGCGGCTGCTCCGTGTCAACAGCACAATTCACGGTAAATGTTTCCCAATTACGGAATATGATTAAAAATAAAGTAAACGTTTCACTTATTAGCAAAAAAACACAAAAAAATACTAGAGGTAGTGAATTAATTAGTTGAATTAATTGTAGAAAAGAGTTGCAGTTGGTGGATTGGATCAACTGTGTGCAGTAGGACGGTGACTATTTCGAAGGCATCAATAAGAGAGGTTAACTATAAATAGTTTACAAAATAGGGGGGAATGATGGTATGATAGGGTTGTGCTCGTGGCCCTGGAGGTAAATTTCTAAGGCTTTATTGTGTTGGTTGAGTATCACTCGTTTTGTGATTAATTAAGAAGTATCATAAGAGCCGAAGGTAAAGGAGGAAAAAAATCAAAAATGATAAACACGAAAGAGAGGAGGGGGGGTGGGGGGTTGAATACCCTTAATGCAATCTGTTCTCAACACTAATCTCCGGGCCTATAGGCGCCTATCAGGCCTGATAGGCTTTCGTAGGCCGATCGAATTCGGCCTATATGGGCCTAGGCTGTCTTCCGGAGCGGCCTGCCTTAGCCCGGCCTACGGCCTATAGGCCGGCCTACCATCGGCCTGGCCCGTTGGGAACACTGGTGGCGCCACAGTTCACCTGAGTAGTCTACCCGAGCAGATGCTGATTGATTGTCCTTGTCCGCGGAAAATGAGCAGTGGTTAGCATAGTAGTTACACTTGAAAGTTTCTTATTGGAGTTTGGCAGTTCGATGTGTTCTGGTGGGCTATGAGGCTTTCTGGTTACATAATCCGCAGAAGCCTTAACAAGGCCAGAACTCTGAATTCACCGGTGCTGGTTGCACAAATTCCTGGCAATTTAATGTGGGTGGGATTAGGCAGCCATAGACAGAGCTGGTAGCCCCGCTTTACCTAAACACGGTGAAAAATCGTCAACGGACCCGAAGACCTTCAACATATTGCCCCCGACAACATTTCAACCGGTGAAACAGCGAATATGTCTACAGGGAACATCAATTCTTTCAATAATGTCAATTCTTTCAACAGCGTTTCGAATAATATTATCCTTACTGCTGCCGATGATGAGTCCAAAATCCTGTCTTGGTTGTCCCCCCTAGAACCCCATGTGCGCCATCATGATATTTGCAACCAGCGGGTCGGTAGTATAGGGAACTGGCTATTGGAAATAGAAGAGTTCAGAAGCTGGTATAAGGGTAGTGCGAAGGGCGAATCTGATCATGCGGCCTTGCTTTGCTATGGAGACCCGGGGATCGGCAAGAGCTACATCTGGTATGAGAGACGATCGGTGGTGAACGAACAATGGACATTATTGCTGACGGGTCGCGATGGTAGTTCCGTGGTTATAGATTATTTATGTGACCAAGCCATGGAGCAAAATATGGCAGTGGCCTGTTTTTACTACGATTTTGCTTCCCGAGAAGCGCAGACTCCAACAAATATGCTCGGCTCTCTGGTCAAACAGCTGCTGACTGGGTTAGGAGAAGTTCCAGGGGAAATCGTGCAGAAATTTCGAAGCCGGAAGAAGGTGATTGGTGGTCGAAAACTGCAACTTCCTGATCTTGTGAATATGTTCACGAGGGTTTCAGCTTTACAACGCACATTCCTATGTGTTGACGCTCTGGACGAATGCCTTCCTGAACACCAACTGGAGGTTCTTGATGCGCTAGAACAAATTCTCGAGAGGTCACCAGAAGTTCGAGTATTCATGACCGGGAGGTCACATATCCAGCTGGTTGTTGGGAGGGGACTGGGCGGAAGAGCGACAAGTGTACCGATTAAGCCCAGGGATGGCGACATGGTCACATATTTGCGCACAAAACTGAGGAAGGACATGACTCCCGAAGCGATGGATAGTCTCCTCGAAAATGATATTATCAATAGCATTCCCGGAGATGTCTCAGAAACGTACGTAGTAGTGCGGGATCTATTGAGCCTTATGACTCATATACTCATGGGTGAAAATCTAGATTCCTACTCGTTTCGCTCAAAGTCGAAACAATTCTGAGAGAGACAACATTATATCGAAGGCGAAACATGTTCAATGTAATGAAGGATGGGTTAGGGTTGGGAGATGCATATGCGGCGACACTGGAACGGATTCGAATTCAGGGAGGGGCGAAAGCAAAGCTTGCCATGGCCACACTGATGTGGGTATGTCATTCGGAAAGGCCATTACGGGTGGAGGAGCTCTGCCATGCACTTGCCGTAGAAATTGGATCTCCGAATTTCAATAACGACAATGTCCCTGCGGCGGAGACGCTACTTGCCTGCTGTCAAGGACTAATCGTGATAGATAAGGAAGCCTCAACCTTCCGGCTGGTCCACCTCACACTCAGCGATCACCTCTCCACTGATCATAACCTTTTCCCCCGGGCCCACTTGGCGATGGCGGAGACTTGCTTGACTTATCTGGATTCAACCCGGGTCAAACCACAACCTGACCTTTCAAGCTTGCCCTTTCTCAGATATTGTTGCCGATATTGGCACACACACGTAAATAGAGGAACATCGGATTGCACGATAGGGAATGAAGGACATAGGCCAACGACGGGAGATAGCGTTGGAGGACCTCTCGAAATTGAGGAGCTAGTCACTCGATGGCGTCCCATGGTCGGCGGGATATTCCGGACGGGCAAGCCGAAGTCGTCGTTGAGGGGTATCGACAGGATACGTCTCAACCGCGCCGATGGTCCTAACAATAGGAAGAGGTACCCGTGGATCGTAGTAGAGGAATTTCCTGGTGGTAAGGTTCGCGTCATGTATGTTTCCTCCAATCCGGGTGAACCGATATACCCTTAGGGAGTCTTACTAAGAGTTGTAGGTCTTCGACAACTCTGGGGTACAAGGGTTGGGACGCGGTTTCGGAGGAATACCAGCGGTTCTTCCTCCCGATTTCCCCAACTGTTTCGAACGGTAGGCCGGTGCTGAATGTGGGGGCAGACTTTGACGGGATATTTCAGGGGAAGAGCCTTTTATATCTCTGCGTCGAAGTGGACATTCTGGCTTCTGTGCTGAAGGCTGAGACGTGCATGGGGTATCTGGAACCGAGTGCTGTAGAAATGATACTGCGGGAAAGAAAGCTTGTTCGGGAAGCAGAGAGAGCGGTTGGGGCGGGGCAAGGTCAAGTAAATATGAATGGGAGCTAGAAGCGCTGGGAACGTCGTCATTTTCTTGAGAAGCTGTCACAGTATTAGCAGGGGGTTTGAAGATTCTTGGGTGGAAACTTTGGCTAGGGTTGGAGATTTTACTTTATTCTCATACCTATTTATCACTGTTCTGTTGGCCGATAGTTCTCTTTTTGTTTTTTTTGCGGGTTACCGGGCTGGTATGGCGATTTGTGGTTTTTCCCCGCGGAACAGAGTGGTGTTAGGGGGCACGATATCTAAACTCTTCTTTGCTTCTCATTTTTCTAGTGATCTCTTGCACGTTAGTCCTTTGATATGTCAATGTTTTCACGCATCTCCACTTACCCCTTTCTTCCCTCTTCTTTCCTATCTTTTAGACCAACGGGTGCCCTATTCATAGTTGATTCCGGATGCGCGCGCGGCCGACTTAATTTAAACCCCCACCAACAGAGGATAATCGGCCGCCCAACCCGACAGGTGAATATCCGAATCTCGGGATTTTGGTCGGCTCGTAGATATAGTAGTCGCCGCAGCTTAGGATTTATGGTCGGCTGCGAACGCACCGCAACGTAAATGGGGTTTCCGGTGAGCCTTTTCTGCATCTTTTAGCCCCCTTATTAAGTTTAGCGCGGGCGAGCGATGTGTAACTACCGGTAGGTCTTTATTTCTTCTTCCCCTGCCTGCATGCCTGCCGCCTGTCTGATTGCTGCACTTCTCTTCCGCAGGGCAAAGCTATCGCCTGTGAGCCTTTGGTGATATCTAGGATTAGGATATGTTTGCGTCTTTGGGCATGCGCTGTGTTGTACGGCACCGAATACTCGAGTAACTATGGTAGTACACAATGCCAAAAGGCACAAAAGGGCAATGTAGGTTGAAATGTAGCGTTGGATAATTTAAGGTACTCAGTAGTTGTTTTAACAAAGGCTAATCGCCAGCCGAGGATTAGTTAAGCTGCAGGCGCTGGCACAGCACTGTGCTACACCACGCTCTTAATAGAGTGCCGGCGCCCCGCGTAAGAGTGAAAGTTGGAAATTGAGACTCTTGGCGAATATTCGAGAGGGAAGAAACTCCTCCACAGCAGGAAGCTTGTGTCATTAGGTACTTCTCAGGCGTTGCTTCGGGCATGCTGCTAAAGCTCCAGACTCCTGATTTCTAACATTGATTTACTGTAAGAACTCGGGTGGTTGAACTTCCGGTTCTCACCTTGCCGGGCCTGGTCTGTCCTACGCCCCCAAAAAGACGGACTATACCGCAGTCCGTCCTGCCCTACCCCAAACACAGACGGACCGCACAGGTCACTGCTCTAGAACAACGCTAGCCTAAATTCGAATCCCAAAGTCCCAAAAAAACATCATGATAGATCCAAAAATATGTCTCTTAACTTATAATCGTAGGGTATTACTCGAATGGGTTACTAGAAACCTCCTTCAAAAGTCTTTGGATTCTCAATTTTATTAAGCTGCTGCTGAGAAGTATTACTTTATTCTGTGTCATACTACTATACTCTTGTGAAAAAAATGTACGTTGGGGTTTTGAGAGGTATGTTATTGATAACAGGTATCATTTAAGACTTAAATATAATTACTTGTTAAGTACAGTTGGAGCTCAAATGTATTAATTGAGTATTGCGGATTATTGATGGTGATCTTATTTAAGGAAAAACACTAAACTCAGTGTTCTCAACGGGCAGTCCGTCCGCCCTAGGCCAAGACGAGGACGGACAAACAACATTATGTCGTCCATTCCGGGATTCTTCTAAACCTGCTCTGCAACTCATGCTAGCCGCCCTGCTGTCACCCGCAGTCCCCCATAACGTAATTTACCGTTTAACGGCTCTTAACCCATATCCGGCTCAGCGTTGATGGCGCAATTGACGCCACATTGAGAGTGGGTCCTAGCACCTCTCCCGATGCAAAAACAACTAAATTCAAGAATTAACTACTTTCCCAGAACACCCTGTGATATCCTGATACTAATAAAAGATTAATAAATCCCCCAATTGACCAAATTCAATGAAGAAAGTGAAATTTAGTGCCTCTTGTGCACCCGAATCATCTCCCCAACTACTCCCCCATCTTCTTCACCATTACTATCTCCTCCGACCTCCAAAGCCTCCATTTCCTCCCAAAGGTCCTCCAGCTCATCCTGGATAGCCTCCTGAACCAGGGCTCTCAGCATCCCCCCATCCTTTCCCGGCCCGGAACTCTCCACCAGGGTAGATGTTTTAGGAGGGCCGCTGGTTTTGTGTGAGCGTGCCCGGGGGTTCGTAATCCGCGCAACCTTAGCTGCATCTACCCGCTCGCGCTCCTTCCTTAACATCCGCACCGTTTCTGAAGTGACTACCGTAGCTTCTGTTAGCTTCCGTCGGTCTGAGGTGTTTTTGTTTTTTTCTTTTCCCATCAGTTGGCGGTATTGCCGGTGTGCTTCTTCCTCAACGACCTTATCAGCAATCGTTTGCTGGAACTCTTCAGAAAGATTTGATAAAAGTTCTTTCAAGCGTAGGGAGGAGGGTGTAGTTTTGGTCACCAAAGAAGCTGCAGTTCGGGTGATCCGGCTAACAGCTCGTAGTGTTTTTGGGATTCGCGGGGCTGTTGTCGCAGCCAAGACCTTTTCTTGTGGAACCTTCGGTTCCTTCCTCTTCAGACTCCCAATCGCACGTCGTGGATTAAATGGAATTATCCCAACTGCTTCCCAAGCGCTGCGGATATTTTCCTCTATAAATGTGATCCTGCGAGCAGGCATAAGGATTCTGTTTTCTCTCTTAGGTTCATTCAAAAAAAAAAATAAGTGACCAGGGGGGTAGTATGGGGACAGGGGATTGTTACTGGCGGTAAAAACTCTCCTTTGTTCATCCCAGCATTGCCTTTGCTAATAAAGGCATCGAGGCCATTACTGTAATAGCGCTGTAGGGGGCTAAACAAACCGACGTCGAGAGGCTGCAAAATGTGTGTCGAGTGGGCGGGGAGACATAGCGGCAGGATTTTCGCATTTAAGCAGTAATCAAAGAACTCCCTGTTAAAATGGGATGTATGCCCATCTAGTATAAGTAGACGGTATTCTGTTCCTGCTCTATATAGTTGAACTTGGTTTAGCAATTTGATCAATATGCTCAGTTGGTGAAGTTTACCTTTCCCGGGTTTCAACATCAAATACCTCCTTCAACGACTGTAACCCCAACTCTTCATTACTCCAGCCCTTCTCAGATACACCAAAGGTTGCCAAGTTATGTTTTTTTAGTTTAGCATACCCAGTGTTCCCAACGGGCCAGGCCGGCCAGGCTTCGGTAAAGCCGGGCCCGGCCTGTCCAAATTCTCTCGAATCTAGCCTAGCCCGAGCCTGCAGGCATGGTTAAGCCTAAGCCTGGCCTGGCCGGGCCCGCCTATAGGCCATATAGGCTTTTTCCCGGCTGCCTGATAGGCCGGCCTGGCCTATATAGCCTAGGCCGGCCTATATGGCTTCGGCTGACCCACTCATAGTGAGCAGCTCTGTGTCAACAGCAAAATTCACGGTAAATGTTTCCCAATTACGGAATATGATTAAAAATAAAGTAACGGTTTCGCTTATTAGCAAAAAAAATACAAAAAAATACTAGAGGTAGTGAATTAATTAGTTGAATCACTCGTTTTGTGATTAATTAAGAAGTATCATAATAGCCGAAGGTAAAGGAGGAAAAAAAATCACAGGCGATAAACTCGGAAGAGGGG
>Ga0307517_10001987_pt1 | contig 33323 bp, 21 predicted proteins | sample 23_EM_MG_FD_194515 | JGI IMG/M metagenome (GOLD analysis project Ga0307517, IMG submission 194515) | Populus trichocarpa ectomycorrhiza microbial communities from riparian zone in the Pacific Northwest, United States - 23_EM | ecosystem: Host-associated > Plants > Roots > Unclassified | place... | reverse complement strand
TTATTCTGCTTTACTTGATCTACATTTGTACGGTTTTTTTATATTATTTGAACCACTGTAGGGTGGGTTATGTTCGATTGAAAACCCCTCTAAATGAGGTTGACACTTATACGTTCTTGCACTATACTTGGAGCGAAAATCCTGGTTGTATAAAAGGCTAGCTTGCGTCTTTTAGTAGACTTTCCTTTCTCCTTCTCTAGTTTGTATCTTTTGTATTTAGCAATCCAAAGATAACACTTCTCACCGATACCTTTCCCTCTCCCTGTCACCCTGTCCCCATCTGCCTCTGACAATATCCCTAGACAATCTCACATTCCTAGTCTCGTGCCGTTACAAGATTAGTCCTGTAGCTCGAAATGCTGATCTAACAGTTGAAGGCTTAAATGTTTGCTGACGAATAGTATCAATACTGTCCAGAAATTCAGACTTATGAAAGTTACCACAGCCTGGGTGGGTGGCTCTTTCAACTGCTTCTACATGGTAGTGCTTATAAGGTTGAAACACAACAACATCTAAGGGTTGAAGCAAATGGCTGGAATGCGGTGGCACGCAAAATACTATGATCTTATACTGATCGCAGTAGTTGAGAAACTGCTTTGTGCAATGCGAGCTAAAACCATCCAGTAGTAAAAGTCGATATACACCCGCTTGACTTTTGGCAGAAAATCGTTCAAAGTGTGCAAGCCACTTGATCCTCAAGTCATCATTGTTGTATCCGCTCTCTGAGGTAGCCATGAGATAATCACCTAGTATTCTAGTAGTCATATACCAAGATTCTTGGTGGATCACACCAGGTATAATAATCATCAGTAATAGTGCTACCCCATCTGCAATAATTGTCTTACAAACACTAACCAGTTTTAAGTTGCCATTTGTTGAACTGCGTAAATACGCCTGATGGTTTTGATCTCTGGTACTAGTAATAATCCATTAATCACGACCAATCCTGATACGAAATCCAGTTTTATCAAAGTTATACTGGTCACATGCCTGAATATTATGACTATTGTAGACAGTTTGATATTTGTCAAACCAGGAACGAATACTCTCCGGTTGATGAGCATTTTTTCGATCAATGTCAATGGACTGTTGCTCGTGGATAAAATACTCTGGGTAGCGGTCCTGCAAACAAGGTGCCCACTGAGTGCTGATGACAGGGGCTTGTCCTAAGCCAGTATGTGTATACTGCAGGATTGCATTTGCACAGCCAGAGATCATTTGAAGTCACGCACTGGTACCTACAGTATCTAGACTGCGGTCAAGATACTGGCACTGGCCTACGGCTAATTTCTCAGGCTGGTCATCAGAAAGCTTGTTATTTGCAGCACGCTGTTCCTGCCCGGATTGGCATCTTTGGAATCTTCCATGAAGTCGAGAGAGTGGTATTTCATAGGCTCGTGCTACGGCAGTAATATTCACACAAGGATCGTTGGAGGCATGAATTCATATCACAGCAGCCTGGATTCGTATCTCGACATTCTCGTAGGTCTCCACTTGCTGGCTCGGAAGGATGAATGCTGGTGCAGGGGGCATAATTGATGATTATGGTAATTCTGATTAATAAAAGATTGACAAAAGAACCTCTTCTTCTACCATGAAACAGTTTTCAATAGTACATTTGTTTTTATTCTAGTATGCCAAGATATTACTTTGTGTTTAAAATTCCTGTAATTATACTCAGTTAACTAAATAATTAATATATGATATTAATACTAATTATATTTTAATAGCAAAAACCAGCCACAATGTGATGTTGAGCCACAATGTGATGTTGAGCCGTAATGTGATGTTGAGCCGTAATGTGATGTTGAGCTGTCAGGCACTCAGTAGAAGTGCCCAGGTTGTGAGCCCGCGAACATCCTGGGTTCCGGCCGCCCACCGCAACCTTGGCACGAGTATGTATTTAAATTTCTAATCCGGATTTTTTTTTTCTAGTCAACAAGATTGTAGGGTTAGTGGGGAAGTGCGGTTGTCATCGTCGAAATTTCTCATGTTGTATGTGGGCGGTTAATTTTGTCCACGGACAAATAGGATGGTTGACGAGGGGTTGTCCTTAACGCTCTTTCCAAAGCTTAATTTTTACCCAAGTTCTAGTAGTTCCAGGTTCATCGCAAGGGTTTAGGAGAAAGAGAGCGGAGAAAAAGGAACAAAAAAATACCTGTGATCGGTTGGTCGACAGAATCCGCTTGGGAACACACCCACCTCCCATGGTCCGGGAAAAATCTGATTGGGGCTAAAGCGAATTAAAGTTAAACTGAGGCAGCAGAACCAAGGACGTCAACTCGTCACAGTTTGCCGTAGTGGTCGTCAGGCATGTACGGGGAGATTTTTGCTAGATAATCCAGTACCCGAAGAGCTACAGATTCGGGCATCACAGGATTAAGGTAACTGTGCCAAGGTTCCTACCATTTCAAACGCCGCTAAGCGACCTTCGAAGCAGGTGGCACTCCCAAGGAGTGCCAATCGGCTCAACGATAGATTCACCAAAGATGCCAATAGTGGAGCTGGGCTTGGTGTATACTGTGAGTAGAGTAGGAGCTGTTGAGGGCACTGAAAACATGAATGTAGCCACACTTACCAACTCTCCGAGGAAAAAAATACAAGATAGGGTAAATATGAGTAGACCGGTTTGTATATCCTTAAAAGTCTAGATCGATAAACTTACAGAAAGTGTGAGAGAGCCCCAGGAAGCAAGTGAACAGGGTCCGGCAAAGCCTTAAGAGCTGACAGAAAAGTGGAAAAAAGGGTCCAAATGTGGTTGAAAATAAATAAAAAAATAACAGATGATACTGAAAAAGGATTGGAATCAGAATCTCAAATTTGATCAAATTTTAATTGATAAAATTGGTGGTTTGTGGAATATATTTCTCACTGTATACTGTATGTAATAAATCTATCATGGAGCTGATTCTATCTTTGAGCTGATTGTAGCGCCGTTCGAAGAGGTGGGAACCTTGGCACAGTTAGCTTGCGCGAAACATGAATTGCGGCTTCTTCAAGAGAAGTTTTCCGGTATGGAGACCTCCTTAAGTAGCTCTTTCAAGATTTCGCCAGCATTTCCGGATGTTACGCCAACGGATCGTATCCCAGAGGCCACCTATCATCTCTTGATACTTCTGGGTGTTCACTTCCCCCCCAGTTTACCGCTATCGATCTGCATGCGCGGCTGTGCGTGATCCTGTTCGTAGGTTTATCCCTTTTGATAGGTGGTAGAGTCGGAGGGAGACCCTGAGTGTGGTCTCTCTAACCGGTCAACGTAATTCCCTAGCCTTACATCTTTGGGGGACGATAGGGATATAGAAAACTTAAGTCACCATGAGCTACTATTAGGAGCGTGTTCGGGGGTATTCATGACATTAGATTTACTATTACCCAACCGGGAATCACTAATGCTTATCCGGTCAGGTGAGAAATAAAATCAAATATGAATCGATTCCATTGCCTAAGGTCCGAATTTTCTGGATAGCAGTTGTGTCCCTGTTGTAGCACGAACGAGGCAGAAGGGACAGCGTGAGCCCCGCTGCACCATGAAGAGATAGCTACTAGATCGTGGTAGTTTACTGATAGCCGGGCTGATGGAGGTGAAAGAGTCGCTCAGTGGTGTTGATGGGTGGAGATGCTGCAGCCTGTATTATCAATTAGAGATCGCTGGCCGAGCTACTTCAGGGTGGAGAGCTTCTGCATGGATTATCCTATACATCCGTTCATACCCTAGAGTGCTCACATTCGGCGTCCGTACTTCTGTGCTCCTCCATACACGTGCCAAGCAGTGGCTGGAGCGCCACGACCTCTGGACTCTCACGCGCGAGTGACGGGGTGCTCTGCAGCCTCAGGGAAAGGAGCAATTAGAAAACGTGGAAATCAAAAGTCAGAAACACTGTCGCTCAATTGGCCCGAGCACACCTAAAACTCCAATCAAACCCCTAAAAGCCCGATTCCCATTTTACAAGAAATGGATTTCAACAGGCTGTAATAGCCAAGAGTGCCTGACAGCTCAGGAGAGGAGGGAAGCAAGGGTAATATTATGTGACTAAGGAAGGCAGGAGAGAGGGGGCGATTGGGGGAGGGAAATACGGAGGTCGGTGAGAGAAAAGATGAGGGGACATAGGGAGAATAAGTGGGAAAAGAAGCTCGGTTAGGAGAGAACAGCCAATGTACCTAGACCGAGAGAGATTTCGGGGTATATGGGGGAGGAGGATTGTAATAGGGCGGGTAAGGGAAAGGAAGCGGGCAAGAATTAGAAGAAAGGGATTGGGACAGAGAAGGATATTATGTACAGTAATTGAGAATAGTTACTTGAGCAGACAGGCGAATAAAAACGCGAAAGGGAGGAGAGAAAAAACCCCCAGCCTAAGTTAACTTTGCAGGTTAATTTGTGATACTCGAGTGATTTTCTTCATACCCTAGTCAGGGACACTCCAGCACACTAACCCCAGAAAATTTAATAGGATCCGTAAAATACCAAATGCAGATTCTGGGATGCCAATAGCCGAATACAGGAGAAGTGAATACTCTAAAGCAATAAAAGATAATTCGTAACTTGGAGCGATATAATTCATAAGTCTTATTGTGCGGAGGTTTAGCGCCTAAGTTTTGTGCGGCATCGCCGGATCTTCTCCGTGGATGGCGTTCCTTTGCGGCGGCGGGTTGGCAAAAGATTTTATCACGGTCACAAGGCTGGGAAGTTGAACAAAAGGAAGGATCAAACAACCTCCGCTGTCGAGGAAAATCCCGGTTCTTGTCTCTCGCTTCTACTGATATCCGCAGAGCCCTCCTTTATACAACAAATTTGAAAACAAAAGTCAAAGTGGTTGACCGGGAAACAAGTATGTGAGAATACGAAGCCTTGCACGCAATTCCACGAGCTTCTTAACATCTCCGACAGTATCAAACGAGTTGATCTTGCTAGGAAGGAGTGTGAGTATGGGGGGAGGGGTGGATTGGGGAGCCACCATACTTAACTAGGCAGCCGTCATACCCAATCTCCACCTTTACCCCCTACTACGATAGTAGTAGTAGAACACCGCTCGCTACAAAACTCTAGAGTTGCACTACGGTACGCGTAGACAGTCTGGTGTTTGCTTAGCCGGTCGTCTAGCCTCGGGTGGAATCTGGGAACTCACCTCCGGAGCAACGTCACGTTTTGATCAAATAGCGAGATGAATTTAGGATGGTAGAAAATTGGGTAAACACCCTCTCACCATCTATCAGTGAACGATCCGGCTGAGACCAAGCTGTCTAGTTTTACCGCCCGAACTTTAGAACCAGGCGGTTGGGCAAACAGGTTACAGAAAACGGAATGTTTTGGATTGCAGTTGCGTCTCTTTCTTGCGTCAACGGCATAGAAGACCTAACTAACCCGGGGTCCGGCTGCTACAAGAGGTACCTAACTTTGATGGTCGAGGGAGTTTATTGGTAGTCAGGGGGGGGGGGGGGGGCTGGGAGCCTTGCGATCCTTGGTCTGATTAACTTTAGTCATTGGAGTCGCCGACAAGAAAATCTCGAATCGTCTCCACATTGGTAGCCAATAATTCAACCTTAATAAATAATGTAAGGAACACCGGGACATAGAGTCTGCATGATAGGTTCTTGGATTGCATTTCATGGGGCAATTGAAGCATGCTTGGATAATTAATTAAATTGAATGTGATGCTGAACTCATATCTCCCAGTCATCAATGTGCTGGTGTTTACTCAGGGAAGATGATTGGAGAGTAATTTTAGCTGTTGGAGCTGCGCCTGCCCTTTTTTTCAGCTCGGCAGGTCGAGAGTCCCGTAAACCTCCATATCGCTGCCGCAGCTATCGCTACCGCAACTATCGCGATAGTATATCTACGCGGGACGAAAACTTTGGATACCCTAGGGCTAACATGTCATATCCTCACTCCGTCTCGATTGGTAACGGCAATGTCAACTGCGGTAACGTAACGAATAGCAATAATATCGTCAATAACGTAACGAATGGCAACAATATCGTCAATGTGAACAAAGTCATAGCCGATGAGAATCCAGAAATTATGCAGTGGCTCTCACCACTAGATCCTAGGAGAAGGCATCAGGACGTACGTACCGACAGGCTCGATGGTGTGGGGGACTGGCTTCTAGAAACAAACGAGTTTCGGGGGTGGAGGAGTAATGGAGGTGGAGCAGATAAGGCAGTCCTATTTTGCTGCGGGGATCCCGGAGTGGGGAAAACATATTTGAGGTAAGTTTCTACTCACCTAAAAGGGGTAGGAATTATCGCTGACGGCCAGGGCATTAGTTCATTAGTGATCGATGACCTGTGCGATGGCCCTTGCGAGGAAGAAATTGCGACCGCAATGTTCTACTGCGACTTCCGCGACCAACAGGAGCAGACGACTACCAATATCATAGGGGCCATCCTTAAGCAGCTGCTGGTTAGGGGGGAAGTGCTAGAGCACGTGCAACAGGCATATCAAAAGGCGAAAAGCGAAGTCGGTGGTAGAGGTCTGCGACTTCCGGATATGGTGAAGATGTTGAAACAGGCAGTTGCTATATTACCACAGGTTTTTATCTGTATTGATGCCTTGGATGAGTGCCCTCCTAAGCATCTGCTGGAGCTTCTCAGGTCGATAGGGGATATCCTTCGGGAGTCACAGAGGACACGGGTGTTTCTCACTGGGCGGCCTCAGGTTGAGACCGAAATTACAGAGTCTTTCATCACTGGGATTACAATACCGATCGTTCCGAGGACGCATGAAATAGAGATATATTTGAAGCATAAGTTGGAGATGGACCCAGAGCGCAGGGCGATGTCCGTTAGCTTACGGACGGACATCCTGAGAATTATTCCAGAACGGATCTCTAAAATGTGTGTAGGCGCATCCACAGCCCCTATTTCATGTATGCTCTTATATTAACAACCATGATATGCAGATTTCTCCTTGTTTCATTAACTATCGACGCGATCCTGGGAGAGGTTACCATCTCTCAGAGGAAGCGAAAGTTGGAGGAGATGACCAAGGGCAAGCATTTAGCAGATGCGTACGCGGCAACCATAGACCGAATGAAGGCGCAGAAGGGGGGCAGATCCGCACTTGGAATGGAAGCCTTGATGTGGGTATCGAATTCAGAGCGACCGCTACACACTAGCGAGCTATGCCATGCCCTAGGAGTAAAGAAAGAATCTCCAGATCTGGATCATGAGAACGTCCCTGAGATTCAAACAATCCTAAGGTGCTCTTTGGGGCTTATTACGATTGAGGCATCCTCATCTGCCGTTCGGCTTGTCCACTTCACATTGCAAGAGTATTTATCCAATAATCCAGGTCTATTCCAAAGCCCACACACCATGATAGCGGAGGTTTGCTTGACGTATCTCAGTTTCCTATCCGTCCGGGAACTTTCGCCAACCCTTGATTCCGCTCCATTGGCAGTCCCCCTCGTTGAATATGCATCTAGCTATTGGGGGAAGCACATCAGAAGGGAGAAGACTGAGTCTGTGAGTCCGCTTGCGCTGGAGCTATTAATTGGATTCGAACAACATATATCCTCTCAGCTACTCTTGCTACATTATCATGACGACGGACCTTGGTGGGACTGGTGTGTTTATGAGGATGGCCCTAATGACTTTACGGGGCTCCATGGAGCGGCATTTCTTGGGATTGCGGAGGCAGTTATTTCCCTTTTGGGAATGAAAGAATGGGATATCAATGCGACAGATACCTTGGGTCGAACGGCGCTTGCATGGGCAGCCGTCGGAGGCCATGAGGAGGCGGTAGGGATACTGTTGCAACGGAAGGATATCAATCCCAATGCCCCAGATACACAGTATTATCGAACACCACTATTGTGGGCTGCCGAGCGCGGGCATGAGGGAGTCGTAAAGCTGCTATTGGAACGAGAGGATATTAATCCCAACTCCGCCGATACCGGCTATGGTCGGACACCGCTCCTGTGGGCTGTGGAGCGAGGGCATCAGGGAGTAGCGAAGTTGCTATTGGAACGGTGGGATATCGATCCCAACACTGCAGACACTCGTGATAATCGAACACCACTCTCGTGGGCTGCAGAGAGCGGGTATGAGGGACTAGTAAAGTTACTGTTGGAACGAATAGATATTGATCCCAACACCGCAGATAGCCGACATGGCCGAACGCCACTCCTATGGGCCGTGGAGCGTGGGCATCAGGGAGTAGTAAAGCTGCTATTGGAACAATGGGGTATTGATCCTAATACTGCAGACACCCAACACAATGGAACACCCCTCTGGTGGGCTGCCGAGCGTGGACACGAGGGAATAGTAAGGTTGCTATTGGGGCGAGGAGATATCGATCCCAACACTCCTGACATCGAATATGGTCGAACGCCACTCCGACGGGCTGTGGAGTGTGGATATGACGGAATTGTAAGGTTGCTATTGGAGCGAGAGGATCTCAATCCCAACACTCCAGACACCGAATGTGGCCAAACACCCCTCTGGTGTGCTGTGGGGTGCGGGCATGAGGGAATAACAAGGCTACTACTACGATGGAAGGATCTCAATCCCAACATTGCAGACACCCACTATGGTGCAACGCCGCTCTGGTGGGCCGTGCGGCGCGGGTATGGCGAAATAGTAAGGTTGCTGTTAGAACGAGAGGATACCAATCCCGGCACTGCAGATACCAAATATGGTCGGACACCGCTCTGGTGGGCTGCGGAGGGCGGGCATGACAAAATAGTAAGATTACTATTGGAACGAGAGGATACCGATCCCAACACCCGCGACACCAGCACCGAAGACAACCTAACGCCACTCTTGCAGGCCGCTATTGGTGGACATGAGGGAGTAGTTGAGCTTCTGTTACAACGGAAGGATATCAATCCCAACACTCCAGAAACCGGATTTGGCGCAACGCCGCTCTCGTGGGCTGCGGAGCGCGGGTATGACGGAATAGTAAAGTTGCTATTGGAACGAGAGGATACCAATCCCAACATCCCCGACACCAACACCAAAAGTCATCGAACACCGCTCTTACATGCTGCTATTGCTGGACATGAGGGAGTAGCGGAGTTGCTATTACAATGGAAGGATATCAATCCCAATACTCCAGACACCGAATATGGTCGAACACCGCTCTTGTGGGCTGTGGGGTGCGGGTATGATGGAATAGTAAGGTTGTTATTGGAACGAGAGGATACCAATCCCAACACTCCGGACGCCAAATATGGCCACACGCCACTCTTCTTGGCTGTGGAGCGCGGGTATGACGGAATTGTAAGGTTACTATTAGAACGAATGGATCTCAACCCCAACATACCAAACCTCGACGACAAAACTGCACTCGAGATAGCTACGTCCCGAGGACATGCAGGAGTTATGCGATTACTCTCCGAACTCAAACCCTCCCTTCCCACTCCCATAGACACCAACCAAGCCGAAAACGTGGCGCGGAAGACTCTGCCACAAGGGGCCATCTTGCACAGCAACAAAAGAACCATCCCTCCTGGCGATGAAGGAACCCCCCGAAAGAAACACAGAGCATCCCTGACCTAAGCAGTCGGACTTGCTTCAACTCCCCTTTCATCCTTTTCCGCCTGCCTGCTTTCCACCGCAGAAGCCCCTTCCCCTGATACCTAGCCCCCTCTCCCAATATATATTTTCCCTCCGTCCTTATTTCCTCCTCCCCCTCAATTCTTCTCTAATTCCTCGCCCTCGTCAGTCTCCCTTTAGCTCTTATTTTATTACCATCATTTCATAAGTGATTGCTATATTATACATGCGCAGTGGATTGGGCGAAAGGTTACTACTTCGTTGGATACATAAGGTGGAATATGGCCCATAATTTCTAATTATGTTTTCCCGGTTACTTTTTTCCTTTTTCTTTATCTCTCACTTGTACAGTACAACACCATCTAACGTTATCTCCTTTTGTTACCCACACACTCATTTCCCCCGCTTTCCTGCCCAGACTTTCTCCTTCTCTCTCTTTTAGTGTACTCCATCATAGGAACCCCTCGCGCCCTCGCCTCTCTGTTCCTCAGTATTCTGCCACTCACAATGTACTGTATCAAAGACGGCCGCATTTGACATCTATAAGGAACAACCCAATAGGAATCCCGCAACCCGACTCCCTCCCACTCGTAACCTCCATAGACAAAGTTGCACTGGTGAGGCCTATTTTCAATCACTTATACCCACCATGTATCACAAGTTCCTCGCTCTGACAACGGGCACACACCCCGGCCGTCCCTGCCAGCTCCCACCCCACCACACTCCCATTGTTTAAAATACCCGGTGCGGCCATTAAACTGCTGTTTCTAAAAACCATCTCCCAAAGAAGGAGCAAGGACGAGTGCTTAGCCATGACGGCGTTTAGCGCAAGTACCCCCACACAACTTACCGCGACCCCAGGGAGCAGAAATACTCCTCACAGAACGAACATTTAACCGTAATCGTGCATAATCCAATAAAAATAGGAATCATGCTGGGAAACGGCCCTGTAGTTCACCTGCCTCTACCCTTTCCCCCCAGTATTAGATATCGTATACCGTACAGAGCGGGGGGCCGGGGGCGTCATGGATTCCAGTGAGAAATTCACCTTACACTCCATATATGATACTAAATACACCTCACACCTTTTGTTCCTTCTTCTCATTTTGCATTCCGGCTCACAATACTAGATAGTAACCTAATCCGCTCTCCCTCTCCCACTCTTTTTTTAATTTTTTTACTTTAGAAATCTATAGTACTTTGGTTCTCGGAAGTGATCCGGACTACAGCTAGAGCACTGGGCATCCTCCGATCCGATTTCGGAATTTTTCAATCATTTTATTTCTCTTTCCTTATACGAGAGTCATTGCGTCACAAGCACTGACCAAAACCACTCTAATGTGCTTCTTTCACATAGGTTATTACTGTACTCACCACGCCACCTTCCGCTATAGCACCGCACTCGACTGTAGGCTCGCTTCACTAAACACCCTGCGCGAGCACTCAGAGCAAGAGAAGGGCTCTGCATTATAGTAGGTATGCGCATTACCCTGTCCTGCAAGCAGCTACTTTTCTGATACCAATAATGTAGGAAATTCTTATATGTCGCCACTAATTTGGTGAAATTGGTCCGTTTTTGGGCCAACTTGTTTAGATGGTATAGCCGGAACATTTAAGAATTCAAGCAACTTACTGGGTTCGCATGTTCGATGAAGGCCGACAAATACTTACCACCTTGTCACAAAGTGTCGGTTTCGTTGTTGGAAATCAGTTGGTACTGCTCGGCATGCTCAAACTATAGTTTCATGAAAATTCAGAAGCACGGGAAGATACTTCCATTGATGGGTAAGGAGTATGGAGTCAAAGCAACCCTTGAAGGCTATGGAAATGATGGTGTGACAAGAGTCAGGGATTGAACCCAAGGTGTAGTAGAGCGGGAGTCTTTTGCGATGCATTTCTTTTGTTCGCCGATTACGCAGAATGTTTCTTTTTGTTTCTATTTGGTGTATGGAACATGCGCGGAAGAGAGTGGACATGTGTGGTGATCAATGGAAAGATCAGGACTTGGTTACATTTTCTAACATATACTTCGGCCTTTAGCGTTAGTTTAGCAAGAGCGATGAGAAGAAGTTCAGTCACTATCCATCCCGGCTACTATTCGCTGTCGCACTTTAACTGTTTCAAATGATACCGGGGTTCAACGACGGCTAGCTAAACCCTTAAGCTATGGGTTCCTGTGTTCTGGGGTTTCCCCACGAGACCATTACTTTCATTTTGGGCTAGGATGGCGTAGGTTACTGCGATACGGTGGCTTGACATATGGCGGTTCTCATGCTTGTAGATCCATCTATGGCTGTGGAGGTACTGTATCCCAGACCGAATAGAGTTGTCCGTCTTATGATATTACGGTTATTTGACTAGAAATATTAGTAAATATTAGATGCGCTCAATCCCAGCTACCGGTACTACAAGCTCCCCCGGACCCAGGGGCCCCCACCGACAACCTGGTCGACCGCGGAACGGGATGATAGAGCGGGGGAGCTCATCAACATATCCGACAGACTAAGGGCCCATTTACCTATAGACGGCCGTCTAGCAGCTCGGGACGGCGCTGTCGGGGTTTTTCCGGGAATCTACGTTCTTTTTTTGGGCATTGGCAAAGGAATTTATCGGGGGCCACAGTGGCTCAGAAAATGGGGGGTGAAGGAAGGAAGGAAGCAGTCCATGATCAATGGTTTCCGGATAATTCTCGTCTCGCTCTTTCCCTTCCACAATGGATCCCCGATGAACCCCTTCACTCGAGTACACACTAGAACTGGCGATAAGCTACGACGCATCCAATGCACAGAAACAACGCAACAGCATTGGGCAGCAGGTAGTTATTTGTTTACCACCTCAACTCCGTCAAGGCATTCGACAGCACAGACCATCAAAGGGGGCCGAGGTGTGTGGAGGTGTGCCGGTAAGGTGATGGTGATTGCCTGCAGCAGCGTGCCGTCTAGCGTCCGGTGGAATTTGCAAACTGATCTCGGAGGCAATGTCATGTTTTAGCCATCTTGCAACAAGAATTTAGGACAGGGGAAATTTGGGTAAGTTTTTGCGCTATGTCTGGGAAAATGGCGCCATTTGAGCCACCGTCTAGGTTTATCCCCCAAATTTTTGGACTGGACGGTTGGGGAAATAGACCCATGTTCTGAAGCTCAGTTATGGCAGGTGCATTTCTTTGGGCAGGGATCCGGCAGCTCCACAATTCGGATACCATAAAAACTCGTGAAATCCACTATCCTCGTCTGACCTTAATCCCCATCAATCCTTGCATCAGCCCATGACAGATTTAGTTCGACATGTTAACAGAATTGCGAATTCCAGCTCACAAGATCCAACACATCCATTGGGCAGATCTTATGCTGTGTTAGGAGAACACTAATCCCTCTCAAGGGCCTTTAACTCAGAATCTGGAGATTACAGGCTTTGCTAAAATAGTGGGTTTCACGAGTTTTTAACGTGTAGCTCATCAATTTTGGAGGGAGGTTAGGCGCCTTGCGATACTTATAATCGTAAGTTATTCCAGCTTCGGACAGTCCCAAGTTTCCACTGCACAAGCCGGCAGTGGTTCAATTTCAACAAACACCGTACTCTGCACTGGAGTACAGAGTCTGCACTTGAAGCCTGGATTGCCTCTCCGCCCGAGTAGTGTCTGTCCAGTGTTCTGTGATCTTCATCTTGTATCTCTCACGTGGAAGTACAGTACTTATATTTACTCAGTGGGAAGTAATTGAATGGTAATTTTGGATGTTGGAGCCCACATCTCCTTTTCCCAGCCCAGCTGCTGCACATTCCGTTATACCCAATCTCGCTACTATAGCTATCATTATACCGGTAACATACCCTTACTGGGCCAACACTCTGGAAAAACCATGGGCAACACACCATATCTGCACTCGATTAAGACCGGTAATGTCAGCTCCTACAACTTAATGAATTGCCATAACAATATCGTCAATGCGAACAAAGTCGTAGCCGATAAGAGCCCAGAAATAAGGCAGTGGCTCTCTCCACTGGACCATAGGAGAAGGCATCAGGATGTGCGTGCCGAAAGGCTCGATGTTGTGGGAAATTTGATTTTAGAAACAAACCAGTTTCGGGGGGTGGGTGAGATAAGGCTGTCCAATTTTACTACGGGAACCCGGGAGTGGGGAAGATATGTCTAACGTAAGTGCCTGGCTTATCTAGAAGAAGTAGGAATTATCGCTGATGATTAGGAACATTGGGTCATTAGCGATCGATAACCTTTGTGATTAACCCGGCGTGGAAGACACTCCAATTGCATTGTTCTACAACAAGTTTCGCCACCAGCCGGAGCATTCAACCGCCAACGTCATAGGAGCCATCCTTAAGCAGCTGGTAGTTAGAGGTGCAGTGCTGGAAGGAGTGCAAAAGGAATTTCGAAAGGCGAAAAGCAAGTCGGTGGTCGAGGTCTGGGACTTCCGGATATCGTCCAGGTGCTAAAGCATGCCCTTGCCACAACGCCCAAGGTTTTATCGGCACCGGTGGTTTAGATGAGGGCCTTCCTAAGTATCTAAAGCTTCATGTGTCACTGCAGGATATCCTTCAGGAGCCACGCAGGACCCGAATATTTTTCGCTGGAGGGTCTTAGGCTGAAGCCGAAATTAGGAGGCACTTCAGCGATAGTATTACTGTACCCACCAATCCGAAGACACAAAATATAAAAAGATATTTAGAGCAGAAGCTAAGGGCACAATGCGCTCTGCCATGTCTGATGGTTTGCGAACTGGAATCCCAAGAACTATTCCAGAACCAATCTTCGGAATGTGCGCAGGAGGGTCCACAACCCCCACTTAGTGCATAATCTATTGACTAACCATAGCCTGCAGAGCCCTCCTCATCGCATCAATTATTGACGCTCTCCTGGGGGGCTACCGCCGCTGATGGGCGACAAAAGTTGAACGAGATGACCAAGGTCAAACATTCAGGGATGGATGCGTGACAAATCTTGCTCGAACAGGGGCTTGGAAGGGCCAAGGATCTAGACTCGGAATGAGAGCCTTGATGTGGGTATCGAATTCGGGGCGCTCATCCCACACTCGCAAGTTGTGTTATGCTTTGGGAGTTAGGATGGGGAGCGCAGATCTGGATCTTGAAAATATTCCTCAAATTCGAACTATCTTAGGATGATCTTTCTAGCCTAGATTATTTTATGGATATAATATAGGCGTGGTGGATCGGGAGCCATGTGAGGCTTAGCCTTAAGCATTTTATGGGGCCCCACTCGGCCGTAAAATCTGGGATGGACGGTGGGAGATGATGGAGGGCAGCGGGAGACGGTAGAGGACGGCCGGCTGCCGGGAACTACACGAGTGATGTATCATGATGCTATAATTATTCGTTCGGGGATGTATGATATCAACTTGGGCTAGTGGCGAAGGCCAAAGCTCGAGGGCTATAGCCCCCTACAGTCCATCCGGTTGTCATCTTCCCGGGCGTAGTCCATCTTGGCACCCCCAAAAGACAGACTATGAACTGTCGTCAGTCCCGTCCTATCCCGAAGACATACTCACTAGGAGGCCAGGAAAACTAATTGGAACAACTAGGTATCAATCCCAACACTACAGATTCCGTATACAGTCAAACGCAGCTCCGGTTGGCTGTGAAGAGTAGTAAATATGTTACTTGAACGACAGGATATTGGCCCAAACACTATAGATATCCGACACAATCGAACACCACTCTTGTTGGCTTCGATGGGTAGATGTGAGGGAATAGTAAAGTCGCTATTTGCCCCAGCGGATATCAATCCTAACATTGTGGATACGAGGTGTGGCCGAACACCGCTCGGGTGCGCCACAGTGCGGGGGGTGCAGGAGTAATGGGGATACTATTCGAACGAGAAGATATCAATCCCAAAACTGTGGACACCGGATATGGCCGAACGCCATTCTTGTGGGCTGCGCAGGGCAGCCATGCGGGAATATTAGGTTTGCTATGGAATAAGCTGATGTCTATCTCGACACACCAGGCTTCAGTAGTGAAACTGCCCTTGAACTGGCTGCATCCCGGGGACACACAGGAGTTCTGCAATTAATCTCCGAGCCTGAACCCTCCCTCTCCAGTAGATTTAGAGGCGGCGGCAATTGCCCGGTAGTAGACTCTACCATTAGGGGATAAGCTAGCTTCAACAGCAACAGTAAAAGCAAGAGCAATGCACCTAGGCGGTGGGTAACCCAGCGGGGGAAACGCAGGGACACCCGAGCCCGAGCCGCCAGAGCTGCTCCCCACCCCTGGTCACCCCCCCCCCCCCCCGTCGACCTGCTTTTCAGCACTAGAGCCCATTCCCCCTTCCAGCTGACACCCCTCTTAACAGCCCCACTTTCCTTAGCCATCATTTCTTCATTAGTTTGTCTCTTCTATTTTCTCCTCCTTATCCGTTCCTCATCAGCCATTCCAGTCCTATCTCCTTATAGATGATTCCTATATTATTCATGCCGGGTGGATGTGAACTCAAATGCATCTACCCCGTTTGACACATAAATGCGAGCCCATGCACGAGTGTTAATGGGAACCAGTCCAAGTAGTCCTGTAGCGGTCTATAGTGGATAGTCCATCCTCTCCTCATCCCTCCCGCTATTCTTTCCCCCCACTATTTCTCCTTTCGCTTTTCACCCTAGCCGTGCAGCACGTTGCTCTCCTTTCATCAACTCTGGACTCGTTTCCTGTTTTCCTGTTTTCCTGTCTACATTATTTTAGTGAGAATTCTCTACCATAGGGATGTACTATGCCAAGGCCGTTAGTATCCACCGTCATAATGAACAATACAAAAGATGAATTCTTGATAGAAATTGAGCAATCTCACCCACCACTCTCTCATAACCTGAATAGTCAGAGTACTGATCATAGGGCTTATTTTCAATCACCTACACCCGCTAGGCACCGGATTGCCCTCACCTTGCTAAGGGCAGACTCTACCGGGAGTCTCTGCTAACCCTACTTGAGCTCAGGAGCGAACACAGTAATGATAGGGTTGTCCATAAGTTGCTCCGCACAACTTCACCGAACCACGGGAACATTAAAAATATACAGGATGTATGAGCAACCACAGTGGCAGATAGTTGAGGTGGCAGCCATCGTCAGAGAAAATAGATTGGCGCCTAACCCGCCACTACTTTTTTCTAGCAGTCCTAGGTGTAGTATTGTGAACTTGTGGAATGGCCCATCAAGCTCTGAAGGGAGAATCCCAGCTTAGGTTTTGTGTGAATTAGTTGATATACTCCGCGCGTTTTTGATTTTTCCTGGTTGGCAATCTCAGTTGCCAAGTACTTGCAGCCTAATTGATCAATAGGCCATCCCATTGCCCAGGGGTTTAAACGGATTGACGGATCGACAACAACCAAACGAAACGCCAAGAGTTCACATAAAAGATACGATCGCTAGCGCACACCCCAGGAGTGGGGAAACCCTCCCATTTTCTTCCCCAACGCTATCTAACATACTAAGGGACCAGTAACGGTAAAGACAGCCACAAGAAGTCCTCCTATCCTTCCATGGATCACCATACATATCCATCTTCTCCGACCGTAAGTCTCCCTTTCCCCTTTGTCATGCTCACACACTAACAAAGGAAAGACAAAGACTCCCACTGTTCGTAGCCCCCGAGCATCTAGCTCTCCTGCCTCCCTTCCGGCGTGTTGGAAGTCGCGAGATGCTGTTTGGCATGCTCTCATGATGGCCGCTTGTTATTCGGGTAGTTTCTGGGAACGCGCACTTTGGCTTTCGGGAAAGCATTTCGGCTGCAGGAATGCGCTTGGGTTTTGGATCGACGCATCCGCCGGAAGGAATGCGGGAAGGCTGTGATGGAAGTGAAAGAGTCGGATGCGCGGTTATTAGACGATTCTCGGAGGTTGTGAGAAGCGGGAGTCTTTGTCTTTCCTTTGTTAGCATGGGAGTAAAAAAAGGGAAAGGGGAGACGCACAGTGAAAGGGACTGGGTATGTGTAGTGGTCTATGGAAGGATAGGAGGACGATGTGTTGGAATTCATTGATGCCGTTCATCATACTTGGCCCTTTGCGCGCGCGGCTTATCTTCCTATCGATCAAAAGAAAGGCTTTGGACATGCGCTCTGGATCGATACGGCAGGACAGTGGAAGCCCGGAAGCAATACGGCGGAGTGTGTCAGAAGTCTTTGATGATGCCCGGCATACTGAGCGTACATACAGTCTATCTCTCCATCGTTCAGACAAAGCGTCCGGATATGCACCTAGGATCAACGCGGCGCCGGGAGGAATGCAACTCTAAAAGAGTCGGATATACGATCAGATGTGTGAAGGCTGTGAGCTGTAAGAGTTCTTTGTCTTTCCTTGGTCAGTATTGGAGTCTGCGGAGGAGAGAGGAGACATAGGTGGAAGGCTAGGGAGCTGCGTCGCGATCGCTGGAAGGTTGGCAAGGCGATTTGTGGTTTACACATACTCCTGCCTTTACCGTTTGTTAGTTAGAGAGCCGCAAGTGTTGAGAGTCGCGAACGTAAGCGAGGAGTTGTATGATATGGGAAGAAGTTCCCCTCTCTCTCTAAGTTGGAGGCTGGTGACCTGTTGGTTGTGTGACTTTAACTCTTGGCGTCTCCTTTCATTGCCGGAGCCTCACCGTCTGGTCCCGCATCATCCGCGTCAGCCGTCGAAGATTAAAGCGACACCGCTACAGCTTATAGATACCCCCAGTCTTTACAGTTCGTTGTTGTAGTACGGTAAGTAGTAGAAGAGAACTTCCAGATGTGCAAGTCCTGCGGGTTAGGCGATTTGACTTTGCTTACCTCAGGATTGCAGTACTGTAGAGTTGTGCACACCTGGATGGGTACGGTAGTCGCTCCCTAAATAGTTTAAATGAATTCCTCACGCCTGAGTTGCGCGATAGTGTTTTGGTTGTGTGAACTCTCGGCGTTTCGTTTGGTTTTCGTCCACCCTAATCCATGTTTAAAACTACCGATACAGTAAGCTCTAGCCGATATTTGTTGTGAGGAAGGCTGAAGATAAGTGAGCGAGTGATCGGCTATGAAGATGAACATGTTGCCGAGATTAACACTAGGGTTCAAATTCGGCAGTCGAAATTCTTGTGGCAGAGGCTTCCTCAACCACCGTGCCTTATCACCAACCAGCAATATGTGAAAAGCAGCACAACTTACGGTATAATCCCAAGCCGTCACACCAAACAGCCCAAAGATATCCATTTGGGTTGTCGCTAAGGGTCTGCTCAGAAGTATTCCTGACATTAGCTTTATTTCATGATAGGTGCTATAATAAGCATCTTGCCTAACCGAGTAAAAAATCAAATGTCAGCTAGCCCCAGTAAACAGCCATTGAAGTTTGCAGATTGCAACTGACCCTCCTCCTTTAATATATTAACGATGGAGGAGACAACTAGAACCCAGCCGCTCTAGCAGACATCTAACTTCACGATCAGATAGCTTACCGATGTCGTAGCCGAGGGAGGTAAGATGCCTCGCAACCCCGATACTCAAGCTAGTTAGTCATCGTAGTCTTTGATAAGGTGCGCGGAGATACCGAGCTTGAAAACTCGACTCTTGGACTAACAGTACATTTCGTGGGGAGCCTGAAGCATGAATTGTTCCTCATCCCGAGTATCAGTGCCAGTGTTGTGTCTCACAACTGTCTACGTTCCACCGCTGACTCAGTTGGAAATGATTGGACAACAATTTCAGCTGTTGGAGCCGCACTCCCTTTTTTCTTCTCCGCCTGGTCGATGCAAATTCCGTAAACCGCTCATATCGCTACTATAGGTATCGCTATAGTGTATCTGCGCTCAACAGACACTTTCGACACACTATGGACAACACATTATATCCGCGCTCGATCTCGATGGGCAACAGCAATGTCAACTGCAATAATGTAACGACTAGTAACAAGAATATTGTCAATTTCAACAAAGTCATAGCCGATGAGAACCCAGAAATCATGCAGTGGCTCTCGCCACTAGATCCTAGGAGAAGGCATCAGGACGTACGTACCGACAGGCTCGATGGTGTGGGGGACTGGCTTCTAGAAACAAACGAGTTTCGGGGGTGGAGGAGTAATGGAGGTGGAGCAGATAAGGCAGTCCTATTTTGCTGCGGGGATCCCGGAGTGGGGAAAACATATTTGAGGTAAGTTTCTACTCACCTAAAAGGGGTAGGAATTATCGCTGACGGCCAGGGCATTAGTTCATTAGTGATCGATGACCTGTGCGATGGCCCTTGCGAGGAAGAAATTGCGACCGCAATGTTCTACTGCGACTTCCGCGACCAACAGGAGCAGACGACTACCAATATCATAGGGGCCATCCTTAAGCAGCTGCTGGTTAGGGGGGAAGTGCTAGAGCACGTGCAACAGGCATATCAAAAGGCGAAAAGCGAAGTCGGTGGTAGAGGTCTGCGACTTCCGGATATGGTGAAGATGTTGAAACAGGCAGTTGCTATATTACCACAGGTTTTTATCTGTATTGATGCCTTGGATGAGTGCCCTCCTAAGCATCTGCTGGAGCTTCTCAGGTCGATAGGGGATATCCTTCGGGAGTCACAGAGGACACGGGTGTTTCTCACTGGGCGGCCTCAGGTTGAGACCGAAATTACAGAGTCTTTCATCACTGGGATTACAATACCGATCGTTCCGAGGACGCATGAAATAGAGATATATTTGAAGCATAAGTTGGAGATGGACCCAGAGCGCAGGGCGATGTCCGTTAGCTTACGGACGGACATCCTGAGAATTATTCCAGAACGGATCTCTAAAATGTGTGTAGGCGCATCCACAGCCCCTATTTCATGTATGCTCTTATATTAACAACCATGATATGCAGATTTCTCCTTGTTTCATTAACTATCGACGCGATCCTGGGAGAGGTTACCATCTCTCAGAGGAAGCGAAAGTTGGAGGAGATGACCAAGGGCAAGCATTTAGCAGATGCGTACGCGGCAACCATAGACCGAATGAAGGCGCAGAAGGGGGGCAGATCCGCACTTGGAATGGAAGCCTTGATGTGGGTATCGAATTCAGAGCGACCGCTACACACTAGCGAGCTATGCCATGCCCTAGGAGTAAAGAAAGAATCTCCAGATCTGGATCATGAGAACGTCCCTGAGATTCAAACAATCCTAAGGTGCTCTTTGGGGCTTATTACGATTGAGGCATCCTCATCTGCCGTTCGGCTTGTCCACTTCACATTGCAAGAGTATTTATCCAATAATCCAGGTCTATTCCAAAGCCCACACACCATGATAGCGGAGGTTTGCTTGACGTATCTCAGTTTCCTATCCGTCCGGGAACTTTCGCCAACCCTTGATTCCGCTCCATTGGCAGTCCCCCTCGTTGAATATGCATCTAGCTATTGGGGGAAGCACATCAGAAGGGAGAAGACTGAGTCTGTGAGTCCGCTTGCGCTGGAGCTATTAATTGGATTCGAACAACATATATCCTCTCAGCTACTCTTGCTACATTATCATGACGACGGACCTTGGTGGGACTGGTGTGTTTATGAGGATGGCCCTAATGACTTTACGGGGCTCCATGGAGCGGCATTTCTTGGGATTGCGGAGGCAGTTGTTTCCCTTTTGGGAATGAAAGAATGGGATATTAATGCGACAGATACCTTGGGTCGAACGGCGCTTGCATGGGCAGCAGTCGGAGGCCATGAGGAGGCGGTAGGGATACTGCTGCAACGGAAGGATATCAATCCTAATGCTCCAGATACACAGTATGATCGAACACCACTTTTGTGGGCTGCGGAGCGCGGGCATGAGAGAGTAGTAAAGCTGCTGTTGGAGCGAGAGGATATCAATCCTAACACTGTGGATACCGGATACGGTCGAACACCGCTTTTGTGGGCTGCGGAGCGTGGGCATCAGGGAGTAGTAAAGTTGCTATTGGAAAGATACGATATCGATCCCAACGCTCCAGACACCGAATATGGCCAAACACCGCTCCGGTGGGCCACGGAACGTGGGAATCAGGGAGTAGTGGAGTTGCTATTGGAACGGATAGATATCGATCCAAACACAGCGAACACCCAGGACAATCGAACACTACTTTCCTGGGCTACCAAGGGCGGGCATGAGAAGGTGGTAAAGTTGCTATTGGAACGAATAGACACCGATCCCAACACTCTAGACACCGAACATGGCCGAGCACCGCTCGTGTGGGCTGCGGAGCGCGGGTATGAGGGAATAGTAAAGTTGCTATTGGAACGAGGGGATACCAATCCCAACACTCCAGACTCCCAACACAACCGAACACCGCTCTGGTGGGCTGCGGACCGCGGGTATGAGGGAATAGTAAAGTTACTATTGGAACGAGGGAATACCAATCCCAACACTCCAGACACCGAACACGGCCGAACACCGCTCTGGTGGGCTGCGGAGCGCGGGTATGAGGGAATAGTAAAGTTGCTATTGGACCGAGAGGAGACCAATCCCAATACCCCCAGCACTAACACCCAAAATAACCGAACACCACTCTTGTGTGCTGCGATTAATGGGCATGAGGGAGTAGTTGAGTTGTTATTAAAACGGAAGGAGCTCAATCCCGACACTCCAGACACCGAACACGGTCGAACACCGCTCTGGTGGGCTGCGGACCGCGGGTATGAGGGAATAGTAAAGTTGCTATTGGACCGAGAGGAGACCAATCCCAATACCCCCAGCACTAACACCCAAAATAACCGAACACCACTCTTGTGTGCTGCGATTAATGGGCATGAGGGAGTAGTTGAGTTGTTATTAAAACGGAAGGATCTCAATCCCGACACTCCAGACACCGAACACGGTCGAACACCGCTCTGGTGGGCTGCGGAGCGCGGGTATGAGGGAATAGTAAAGTTGCTATTGGACCGAGAGGATACCAATCCCAATACCCCCGACACTAACACCCAAAGTAACCGAACGCCACTCTTGCGTGCTGCGATTAATGGACACCAAGGAGTAGTGGGGTTGCTATTACAACGGAAGGATCTCAATCCTAACACTCCAGACACCAAATATGGTGGAACACCGCTCTCGTGGGCTGCGGAGCGCGGGTATGAGGGAATAGTAAAGTTGCTATTGGACCGAGAGGATACCAATCCCAATACCCCCGACACTAACACCCAAAATAACCGAACGCCACTCTTGTGTGCTGCGATTAAGGGACATGAGGGAGTACTTGAGTTGTTATTAAAACGGAAGGAGCTCAATCCCAACACTCCAGACACCAAATGTAGTGGAACACCGCTCTGGTGGGCTGCGGAGCGCGGGTATGAGGGAATAGTAAAGTTGCTATTGGACCGGGAGGATACCAATCCCAACATACCAGACCTCGGCGGCAAAACAGCACTCGAGATAGCTACGTCCCAAGGACATGCAGGAGTTATGCGATTACTCTCCGAACTCAAACCCTCCCTCCCCATTCCCATAGACACCAACCAAGCCGAAAACATGGCGCGGAAGACTCTGCCACAAGGGGCCATCTTGCACAGCAACAAAAGAACAATCCCTTCTGACGATGAAGGAAACCCCCGAAAGAAACACAGAGCGTCCCTCACCTAAACCGTTGGACTTGCCCCAACTCCCCTTTCATCCTTTCTTGCCTGCCTGCTTTCTACCGTAGAAGCCCCTTCCCCTGATACCTAGCACCCCCTCCCAATTGCTATTTCCCCTCCGCCCTTATTTCCTCCCCCTCCTCAATTCTCCTCCCCTAATCCCTCGTCCTCGTCAGTCCTTCTTTGACTCCTATTTTACTATGATACCATCATTTCATACGTGATTGCTATATTATACATTCGCAGTGGATTGGAAAAAATGGCTACTGCTCCTTGTTAGATACGTAAGATGGAATATTGCCCATAATTTCTACTTCTTTGTCTTTCTTCCGGTTACTTTTTTCCCTTTTCTTTATCTCTCGCTTGTACAGTAACTTCCAACACCATCTATCTCCTTTTGTTACCCATACACTCATTTCCCCCGCTTTCTTGCCGAGACTTTCTCTTCTCTCTCTTTTAACATACCCTATCATAGGAACCTCTTCCGCCCTTGCCTCTCTGTTCTTCGGCATTCTTCCACTCACCATGTAAGTTATCAACAGGCCAGGCCGCCCCGAAAATAATCTGGGCCGATATAGGCCGAGTGATTGGCATTGAGAACAGATCGCTTTCAGGGCATCTTGATTCCCGCACCTGTTTCAAGTTCCTCACCTCTTATTTTTTCGTCTTTATCCTCGGATATTACTTCTTAAGGAATCCACGAGTGATAAGCAATTATTTCAAGAATGTCTTGACTATTCACCTCGAGAGTCACCGCTACGGTCAAACCTTACCATTCTTCCTCCCGGTTCCTCAGCAATGATTACATCAAATCCCTAACCAAATAGAGGGAAATTTTTCTTGTATTTTGGATGTTATTTTGGAATTGGAAAATATCTATAGTTAACCGCCGTTATATCAATACCCTATAATATTCGGTCGTCACCTTACTAGTACAATACTGCACAGTTAACCGGCCACAACAGCAGGTGTTTTTCTACAATTCATTTAATTAATTGGCCTATTATTTCTCGTATTTTTTGCTAATAAATCAAATGTTTCTTTCATTTTTAACGTTGTTTGGTACTGTAGTGGGACATTTTCTTTGAATATTTGCCGTAGAGACTACTCGTAATTTTCTGACGTTTGTAAACACAACTGGGTCCGCATGCGCCTGCATATGCACAACAGACCAATAATATCAAGTACAAGGGCACACGATCTGAGAAAATGTGACCTATGTCTAAGTACTCCGGTAGGTAGCCATCCCCCACCACCTTGCATGTAAATATACAAACGCAGGATTTCCAATACCTCTGAATACTCTAAAACGTTCCAATATTCCTACATTTAGAAGCAATTATGCCTGTAGCACCACGCGGAAAAACAACCTCCCTAGCCAAGCGGTCCCAAATAGTTGCCTATGCTACTCTAACTGGTAGGCGCAAGGTCACCCTATGGCAAATTGCCGAGAAAACAGGTGTTTTAGTCGCTACCTGTTCAAATATTGTCCGGGAGGCGAAAAGACGAGCAGCAGAGCCGGGAGGGAATCAAGACCTCTGTGCTGAAGAGAATCTTGTCCCAAGGACAAATTGTGAAAAAGGCTTAAAGTCTATTCTCACCGAGGGGCAGAAGCAACATTTGGTGGAGGTTACTTTGTCAGATAGTGAGCATTGTCGGATGACTTTTAAGTCACTTGGTCAAGCTGGTAAATCTTTATTTATTTTTCCCATAGTGAAGCAATGTACATAAAAGAAACTAATAAAAGAAACTATTTACTTCTACTAGCTGGGCTTGATATAAGTGGCCTTACAGTACAAAAGGTGCTTGCAGAAAATGGGATTCATCGCCGGAAACCCACCTAAAAGCCCACATTATCACCAAAGCAAAAGGCCTCCAGACTGGCATTTTGCCTAGAATACCGGTATCAGGACTGGGAGGATGTGGTGTTTACAGATGAGTCGTATTTTGAAACAGGGGCACTTCGACGCCGGCGTGCCCGTGGTGTATTACGCCGAGCTGGTGAGGGCTTTCTTCCCCGGAACCTTAATCACAAGTTTCCACAAGGTGCGACTGTCATGTTCTGGGGCGCCATACTCTATGGCTATAAGGGTAATCAATCTTATTATTTATTAATAACTATATCTACAAGTGTTTAAAAATACATGATACTAATTTGCATACTTATACAGGATCTGAGCTTCCCTATCATCTCTACCCTACCCGATATGAGACGAAGAACCAGCAGGCTACACCGGTAGTACAACTCCGGAGAGAATGGGAGGAGGAAAAGGCAGAGGTAGAGATATTCAATCTCACACCTCAAGGAAGGGTTGGTCCTAGACCTGTTCCGGTGTTGAAGGAGAGGGGAAAGGGTAGGAAAGGGGGAATTGATTGGTTCATTTACCGTGAACGCATTCAAACCCCCCTTCTCTAGTACCCATTCGCAATTGCTGCTCGGGCAGCCAGGCCGGGCATTGTGATAATGGAGGATCATGCTCCGGCTCATATCCACCATTATCACAATGCCACAAGAGAGCAGCTTGGTCTCCGGAAGCTGGCCTGGCCAGCCAGCTCTCCGGATCTCAATCCAATCGAAACGATTTGGACTGAGATGAAAGACCGGATAACGGCGAGGTTGGGTATTCGGATGACTGTGGCTGGCATTCGTCTGGTAGTTGAGGAAGAATGGGCAAATTATCCTCTGGAAAGGATAAATCATCATATTCTCTCAATGCACCGGCGGATTGAAGCCTGTATTGATGATAATGGTGGCAATATTTTTAATTTTTACCTTATTTTCTATAATTATACAAGAATATGTTCAACTTCTAACTACCTTTTAGCACCGAGTGACCATTCTATGACTGGGATTGTAGTCTTTCTAATATCTTCTCACTTTATCTTCCATTTACTACAAACTTCATCGTACCTTTCCCGGCCTCTAAATTCACCTCTTTCCTTGAGAAGTACTTACCTGCAGGTCTCATGCATCTAGTCTTGGCTGCATATGCGGACCCAGTTGTGTTTACAAACGTCAGAAAATTACGAGTACTCACCATATATCACGAGTCCCTCTCTGATAACGGGGACACACCCCGGCCGTCCCTGCCAGCTTCCACCCCACCACCATTGTAGAAAATGATCGGTGCTGAAGTAATTACTTACGAGGAGAGTTTCACACAGCAGAGGGGAACGGCTGAGTGAAGGCGAAAGTCATAATTAATTGTGACAAGTTGGTGGAAAGGAGAAACTTGAGGAAAGTTGTGTATTGGAAGAGAGGTGCGAAGCTGCTGGAAATTGTAGTCACGGGCGTGTTCCCCTCTTGTCTGTTGCTATGGTTACGAGCGATGCCTCGCTCCTCTTCCTTTTCTCTCCTAATCCTCTTCTTGTTCAATAAGCAATACAAGTCATTCGCTTACTCTGGTGACCGCTCTCTTCTTGAACTTGTGGAACTACTCGCTTCCACTCATTCACACCCGATACCTCTTAACAGAAGCGGGGGGAGATGAGAGGGAAATAAAAACAGGAGTGCGAAAACATCTCAAAGATTGCGCTTCGCTTCTCTGATGCATAAGCGTGTCTCTGCGACCATAGAGTGCGGGCATCTCCCACACCAAGTGCGGCCATTAAACTGCTATTTCCCATAACCATTGTTGGAAAATGTGGCTTCTCAGGATCTAATTACTTGTGGTTGACCACATCGGATGCCACTAGTAGATAAATGTGGAGATGAAAGTGTCACTAGTCCGTCATGTTAGGAGAATGGTCGATATGGTATAGGACACGGTGTCCGGTGTGACTGCTAAGTCCATTGTGTACTTGTATTCTCATCGCGTATTCGGAATCCGGTTGCTACAAAAGTGTCGGCTAGTTTGTCAAATGTATGATGGGGTTAATATAAAGGGGGGAAAGCAGCCGATAGTAACAGGTTAGCCGATCGGATTAGGGGACGGAACACTCCGGTTTTATGTTTTTAGTGGTGATAATTGTGGTGCGGGTGACCACAATTGTGACGATAATATGAGAGGAGCGAGTTGTGATTTCTAAGAGGTTACTTTGGGCATAATATAAAGCTGGGGTGAAAGAGTCTCAAAAACCTGCAGAGTTTTTATTACAACTATCGTGAGCTGATACCTGGGTAAAAGCTGTGAGTTAGATGACTCACGAACAGACCGGGCCTAGCACCACCGATACGTAAGCTAAAATTAGCTAGTTATCGAGGTCTTTGATAAAGTTATCTCATACACAGATGGGAAGTAATTCAATTTTAATAAATACTAGGAGATGCGCTAGGATACAGAGCCTAAAAAATAGACCCTTAGACGACGGGTGCATTGCATGGAGAACTTGAGGCATGAATTGCTGCTCCGCCCGAGTACGGTATTCGTGCCCATTGTGCTCACAACCATCAAGGTTCCACCGTTGACTCAGCGGGAAATGATTGGACAATAATTTTAGCTGTTACAGCCTCACCCCTCTTTTTTTTTTCAGCCGGTCGATGCAAATTCCATAAACCTCCAATATCGCCACTACAGGTATCGCTATAGCCGATCTACGCTCAGCAAACACTTTCGACACACTATGGACGGCACATCATATCCTCCCTCGATCTCGATTGGTAGCAGCAATTTCAACTGCAGTAATGTAACGAATAGTAACAACATCGTCAATAACGTAAAGAATAGCAACAAGATTTTCAAGGTGAACAAAGTCATAACCGACGATCATCCAGAAATTATGCAGTGGCTCTCGCCACTCGACCCCAGGAGAAGGCATCAGGATGTACGCACCGACAGGCTCGATGGTGTGGGGAATTGGCTTCTAGAAACAAGAGAGTTTGGGAGGTGGAGGAGCAAGGAAGGTGGAGTAGATGAGAGTGTTTTATTTTGCTGCGGGGATCCGGGAGTGGGGAAAACGTATCTAAGGTAAGTACCTAATTCATCCGGAAGAAGCAGGAATTATCATTAACGGCGAGGAATATTAGTTCATTAGTGATCGATGACCTGTGCGACCGACCCCATGAGCAAGAGACCGCAATCGCAATGTTCTACTGCGACTTCCGCGACCAACAGGAACAGACGACTACAAATATCATAGGGGCCATCCTTAAGCAGCTCTTGGTAAGAAAGGAAGTGCTGGAGCACGTGCGACAGGTGTTTCAAAAGGCGAAGGGGGAGGTCGGCGGTCGAGGTCTGCGACTTCCAGATATGGTTCAGATGCTGAAGCGGGCTGTTTCCGTACTACCACAGGTTTTCATCTGTATTGATGCTCTGGATGAGTGTCCCCCGAAGCATCTACTGGAGCTTCTTGGCTCAATGAAGGAAGTCCTCGTGGAGTCACCAAGGACACGAATATTTCTCACTGGGAGGCCCCAGGTTGAAGCAGAAATTGCAAGATATTTCCCCACCGGGCTTACATTTCCAGTCATCCCGAAAACGCATGACATAAAGCGATATTTGGAGAACAAGTTGAAGATGGATCCTGAGCCCGCAGCAATGTCTGATGGCTTGCGTGCGGATATTCTGAGAATTATTCCGGAAAGAGTCTCTGAAATGTGTGTAGGAACATCCACAGTCCCCATTCCATGCATGGCCTTATATTAAATAGCCATGGCCTTTAGATTCCTACTAGTTTCGCTAAACATCGAGGCCATCCTGGGAGAGGTTACAATCTCTGGGAGAAGACAAAAGTTGGAGGAGATGACCAAGGGCAAGCATTTAAGAGATGCGTATGCGGCAACCCTAGACCGAATGAAGGCGCAGAAGGAAGGTAGATCGGCGCTCGGGATGGGAGCCTTGATGTGGGTTTTGAATGCAGAGCGACCGCTACACACTAGCGAACTGTGCCATGCGTTAGGAGTAAAGAAAGGATCCGTTGATCTGGATCATGAGAATGTTCCTGAAATTCGAACCATCCTGAGGTGTACTTTAGGGCTCATCACGATCGAGGCATCCTCCTCCACGGTCCGGCTTGTCCACTTGACTTTGCAAGAGCATTTATCCAATTGTCCGGGCCTAATCCGGAACCCGCACACCATGATAGCGGAGGCTTGCTTGACGTACCTCAGTTTCCAAAGTATCCAGGAACTCTCGCCAACCCTTGATTCCGCTCCACCGATCCCCCTTGTTGAATACGCATCTCGTTATTGGGGAAAGCACATTAGAAGGGAGAAGGCCGAGTTTGTGAGCCCACTTGCATTGGCGCTTTTGATTGGATTCGAACAGCATATATCCTCTCAGCTGCTCTTGCTACATTATCATGATGACGGACCTTGGTGGGACTGGTGTTTTTATGAGAGGGATGGCCCTAATGGGTTTACGGGGCTCCATGGAGCGGCATTTCTTGGGATTGCAGAGGCAGTTGCTGCCCTTTTGGGAATGAAGGAATGGGATATTAATGCGACAGATACCTTGGGTCGAACGGCACTTGCATGGGCGGCCGTAGGAGGCCATGAAGAAGTCGTAAAGGTGCTCTTGAAACGGAACGACATCAATCCCAATGCCCCAGATTCACAGCATGACCGAACTCCACTGCTATGGGCTGCGGAGCGCGGGCATGAGAGAGTAGTGGAGCTACTATTAGAACGAGAGGATATCAATCTCAACACTGCAGATACTGGATATGGTCGAACACCACTCCTGTGGGCTGCGGCGCGTGGGCATCAAGGAGTAGTAAAGTTGCTATTGGAACGATGGGAGATCGATCCCAACGCTAGAGACACCCAATACAACCGAACACCACTCTCGTGGGCTGCAGAGGGAGGGTATGAAGGTGTGGTAAGGTTGCTATTGGAACGAGTAGATATCGATCCCAACTCTACAGATACCGGATATGGTCGGACACCGCTCCTGTGGGCTGCGGAACGTGGACACCAGGGAGTAGTAAGGTTTCTATTGGGACGATGGGATATCGATCCCAACGCTTCGGACAACCAAGACAATCGAACACCGCTCTGGTGGGCCGCGGAGCGAGGGTATGAGGGAATAATAAGGTTATTATTGGAACGAGAGGATATCAATCCCAGCACTCCATCCTCCGGATGTGGTCGAACGCCTCTCCGGTGTGCTGCGGAGCACGGGTATGAAGGAATAATAAAGTTGCTATCGGAACGAGAGGATATCGATCCCAACACTCCAGATACCAAAAATGGCCAAACGCCACTCCTGACGGCTGCGGTAGGTGGACATGAGGGTGTAATAGAGTTGCTATTACAACGGAGGAATCTGAATCCCAACACTCCAGATACCGAATATGGTCGAACACCGCTCCGGTGGGCTGCGGGGTCTGGGTATGACGGGATAATAAGGCTGCTATTGGAACGAGATGATACCAATCTCAACACCCCAGACCTCAAATGTGGCCGAACACCACTCCTGGCGGCCGCAGTGGGTAGGCATGAGGGAGTAGTGTGGTTGCTATTGCAACGTAAGGACCTCAATCCCAACGCTCCAGACACCGAATATGGTCGAACACCACTCGGGTGGGCTGCGGAATGCGGGTATGAAGGGATAATAAGGTTGCTATTAGAACGAGAGGATACCAACCCCAACGCCCCAGACCGCAAACGTGGCCGAACGCCACTCCTGGCGGCCGTAGTGGGTGGACACGAAGGAGTAGTGGGGTTGCTATTACAACGGAAGGATCTCAATCCCAACACTCCAGATGCTGAAAATGGCCAAACACCGCTATGGTGGGCTACGCAGCATGGGTATCAGGGAATGGTGGAGCTGCTATTGGAGCGAGTAGACCTTGATCCCAAGACTGCAGCTATCCAAGATGACCGAGCACTGGTCTCGTGGGCTGTAGGGCACGGAAATCAGGGATTAATATTGGATCGAGAGGATATCAATACTCCAGAAACCAAATTTAGTGGAACACCGCTGTTGCGAACTATGCGTGATGGGGATGAGCGAGCAGTGGGACTGCTATTACAACGGAAGAATCTCAATCCCAACACTCCAGATACTGAATATGGCCAAACACCGCTCTCCTGGGCTGCACACCACGGGTATGAAGGAATGGTAAAGTTGCTATTGGAACGAGAAGATATCAATCCCAACGCCCCAGACCCCAAGCGTGCCCGAACGCCACTGCTAGCAGCCGCGGCGGGTGGATACGAGGGAGTAGTGGGGCTGCTATTACGACGGAAGGATCTCAATCCCAACACCCCAGACACCGAATATGGTGGAACACCGCTCTGGTGGGCTGTGGAGCGCGGGTATAACGGAATCGTAAGGTTGCTGTTGGAACGAGAGGATACCAATCCCAATACTCCAGACATTAAAAGCAACCGAACGCCACTCTTGCGCGCCGCGGCTAGTGGACATGAGGGTGTAGTGGGGTTGCTATTACAACGGGGGAACCTCAATCCAAACACTCCAGACACCGAATATGGTCGAACACCGCTCTTGTGGGCTGCGGAGTGCGGGTATGGGGCAATAGTACAGTTGCTATTGGAGCGAGAGGATACCAATCCCAACACTCCAGACAGCAAAAATGACCGAACGCCACTCTTGTGCGCTGCAATTAGTAGACATGAAGGAATCGTAAAGATTCTATTACAACGGAAGGATCTCAATCCCAACACGCCAGACTCCGAATATGGTGGAACACCGCTCTGGTGGGCTGTGGAGCGCGGGTATGAGGGAATAGTAAGGTTGCTATTGGAACGAGAGAATACCAATACCAACACTCCAGGCACCGAATATGGTCGAACACCGCTCTGGTGGGCTGCGGACCGCGGGTATGAGGGAATAGTAAAGTTGCTATTGGAACGAGAGGGCACCGATCCCAACACCCCCGACACTAACACCAAAAGGAACCGAACGCCACTGTTGTGTGCTGTGATTAACAGACATGAGGGAGTAGTTGGGTTGCTATTAAAACGGAGGGATCTCAACCCGAACATTCCAGACACCGAACATGGTGAAACACCGCTCTGGTGGGCTGCGGAGCGCGGGTATGAAGGAATAGTAAGGTTGCTATTGGAACGAGAGAATACCAATCCCAACACTCCGGATACCCAATACAATCGAACACCGCTCTGGTGGGCTGCGGACCGCGGGTATGCCGGAATAGTAAGGTTGCTATTGGAACGAGAGGATACCAATCCCAACACCCCCAACACCAACACCAAAAGGAACCGAACGCCACTGTTGCGTGCTGTGATTAACAGACATGAGGGAGTAGTTGGGTTGCTATTAAAACGGAGGGATCTCAACCCGAACATTCCAGACACCGAATATGGTGAAACACCGCTCTGGTGGGCTGCGGACCGCGGGTATGAGGGAATAGTAAAGTTGCTATTGGAACGAGAGAATACCAATCCCAACACCCCCGACACCCCCGACACCAAAAGGAACCGAACGCCACTGTTGCGTGCTGTGATTAATGGACATGAGGGAGTAGTTGGGTTGCTATTAAAACGGAGGGATCTCAACCCGAACATTCCAGACACCGAACATGGTGGAACACCGCTCTGGTGGGCTGTGGAGCGCGGGTATGAAGGAATAGTAAGGTTGCTATTGGAACGAGAGAATACCAATCCCAACACTCCGGACACCCAATACAATCGAACACCGCTCTGGTGGGCTGCGGAGTGCGGGTATGCCGGAATAGTAAGGTTGCTATTGGAACGAGAGGATACCAATCCCAACACCCCCAACACCAACACCAAAAGGAACCGAACGCCACTGTTGCGTGCTGTGATTAACAGACATGAGGGAGTAGTTGGGTTGCTATTAAAACGGAGGGATCTCAACCCGAACATTCCAGACTCCGAACATGGTGAAACACCGCTCTGGTGGGCTGCGGAGCGCGGGTATGAAGAAATAGTAAGGTTGCTATTGGAACGAGAAGATACCAATCCCAACACTCCGGATACCCAATACAATCGAACACCGCTCTGGTGGGCTGCTGGGCGCGGGTATGCCGGAATAGTAAGGTTGCTATTGGAACGAGAGGATACCAATCCCAACACCCCCAACACCAACTCCCAAAGTAACCGAACGCCACTCTTGCGTGCTGCGATTAATGGACATGAAGGAGTAGTTGGGTTGCTATTAAAACGGAGGGATCTCAACCCGAACATTCCAGACACCGAACATGGTGAAACACCGCTCTGGTTGGCTGCGGAGCGCGGGTATGAGGGAATAGTAAAGTTGCTATTGGAACGGGAGGATACCAATCTCAACACCCCCGACACTAACACCAAAAGGAACCGAACGCCACTGTTGTGTGCTGTGATTAACAGACATGAGGGAGTAGTTGGGTTGCTATTAAAACGGAGGGATCTCAACCCGAACATTCCAGACACCGAACATGGTGAAACACCG
>Ga0307517_10001986_pt1 | contig 33326 bp, 30 predicted proteins | sample 23_EM_MG_FD_194515 | JGI IMG/M metagenome (GOLD analysis project Ga0307517, IMG submission 194515) | Populus trichocarpa ectomycorrhiza microbial communities from riparian zone in the Pacific Northwest, United States - 23_EM | ecosystem: Host-associated > Plants > Roots > Unclassified | place... | reverse complement strand
AAACTGTCATCTGTCATTCATGGTGTTACTGCTTTTGTTGTTCCCATGAAAGGCAAGAAGCAAGAGAAGAAGGATTGCTTGGTGATGGAACCAGAAACCCATTTATTACTTGGGTGGTTGTTCTCATTTCTCAACGTGCATCAATAAATTATAAAGATGTTGCACTTAAAGATTAATTGTCCGTTGCAATTTCACCATTTAATAGGGCGTGACAGTCCCGTGAACCCAAACACGTTGGGATTAGATGTGAGAGCCTGAGTCCATGAGGGGTGAAATTAGATCCGGACGTGCTACGAATCTATTGCCATCTTTCGTCCTCGATGCTTCAGACAAGGCATTTATATGAATCTATTTCAAATCCAGCCCATTGCCACCCTAGTCGTGGATACTTCGGATAAGCATGGATGCTGGATCAGAAAATTACTCGAATCAAACATTATGGAAACATAGTCGTAACATCAAGCATGTTCGATTACTAAAAGAAATCAAACTACAGTCACTGCCTCATTTCACCAAACACGTATTATCAAACTAGCAAATGAAAAGACACTTTAAATTTATAAATATAAATGGCTGAACGTATAGACACTGTATAACTTAAATTCTGGGGCAGAACGCTCCCTTTAGCCCCATATGATACACCAAGAAGTAATATAAAAAGCTCCAGGGCTTGATGCACAGAAATTGCCACGGGGGACAAGATGGATTGATCCAAGAATCGGGCATTCAAGCAACATCAAGAAGTATTAGCCATGGACTCAATTAGGAGCTGATAACCTTCTGGTACTGCTGTCTGTGTAAGCACACACTCTGCCAATGCCGGAACATCAGAATTGAGGTCTAGAAACTTGGCCAGAAATAGCAAGAGATGAAAATCAGAAATTCTCTTCACAAATGGAAGATTCTTTGCACGGTCCAGATGACTCCTCAATGCTCTCATTGTCACTTGGGTAATCCTGTTCTCAATGGGGAAGGTTGTTGAAAGAGGGCCCTGCATTAAATAATCCACGAGAAAAGTCATTGAACTTCTCCACAAGATGCAGCAGAAAAGATATACTATCCAGGATTGTGCTGTTTGTATCTTAGAAATTCATTATGGCATGATAAAAAAGAATCAAAGGAATGAAAAGCTTCCAAGCAAAACTACCACTGAATATTAACGCTGTTCAATTTTCATTTTCCCCTAGTTAACCCTGCATCTTTCTGTCAAAACCACAGTTTTTTTTTCCATGAATAAGAGAATACAATCTAGATTAAATATCAACCAATACTAACATAAGACAAATAGTATCATTCTCATGTCTCAACCTAAAAAAGGAACAAGCAGTTCTGCACGTGTCATGCTCTAAAAAATATAAGTTCTTGAGATATCAAGAATTATTATGTAACCAACAAGCATGATCTAGCATCACCAATGAACTTACTCAGAACAGAAAATGCTAAACCGTTCAAACTTTTAACTGTTGCATGAATTTGATATACAAGTCCCCTCCCCTGGTTTCAAATAACAGGGCAGTGAACTGACAAATGGCCCACTGATTATTGACCCTTTTGTTTTCTTGGTGGATCTGAGCCATTTGTACACTTAAATTTCCAGAATGGAAATTGAATAAATGGCATCAAATAAATTTCAGGCATGAGACAATCATTTTTTATATCACACACATGTCAGGGACTAAACAACTTGTAGTATATAGCCCTCTCATCCTATGAATGCTGTATTGCTAGGAGGCTTGGTCCCACAGTAATTCATGCTGCAGGATAAGTGCTGCTTTTTCCCTCATTACTGTAATGTAGAAACACCATCTCTGCACATATTCTTCAAGACAATCAACAATATACCATGGAAAGTATATCACTTGTTTTATACAACTGCTAGATGACTTTGAATCTGATAAATATTTCCAAGGTCTGAAAAGTAGGTTTGAAAACTACTTTTTTGAAGAACCAAAGGAGACTGCTTCATACTCTAACCCAATCTCTCTCCAAGGCTTGTGTGACAGCACATCTAAACAGAATCCCTCATCTGGCACCACTTATGTCTCTAAACCATCCCTTCAAATGCTTCTCTTTGTTTTGAAGCAAGAATCATGCTCAGACCACCCTAAAAGAATCATGCTACACAAAAAAAATTTTTGGCTCTCTCACAATATGAAGCTCAAATACTCCAAATAATTATACCTTTCATGTAAATGTTGGCAAACTAAATGCACCTCGACAACAAATATTCCATCTTGTTTTGCATAAAATATAACACAACTGTAATTGTATAATGCCAGTAAATAAAATAACCATAAACCCCCATCCAGAAAATATAATGATTTGTTGGATGCATGACATTGCCATCTTTGTTGTCTAGCATATTTATAGCTTGTAGACATCTCCACTCTTTGTAGTTATCAAATATGGTTGACCATTATTTCACAATATTTGTTGAGCAAACTACCTATATGAGACCCTCAAACATCACATGATTAACTTGCTGGCTTTTAAAATTCCTCATCCCCGTGATTAACCTGATGGCTCTTACAATTCCTCACCCCCCCCCCCTCTCGCGTGCGCAGACACTCACTCAAAGATAACTTGCACAAGGCACACCTATTAGATTCAGTGCAACCTCACTTTTGATAACACAAACAAAGAACATAGTCATCCAAGACCCAGTAAAAAGAAAAGGATCACATAGGAAAATAAAAAAAGTTCACCTCTAGCAATCTGCACAGGTAAACTTGGAGGTAGAATGATTTGAGTAAAAATTGATAACCAGTTCCAATGACTCTAGCTTAGCCATTAACACATATATAGTTGCAGAAAGTCTAGAAAAAAGAGAGAATTTTTCCTCACAAAACAGATATATCCTTCTTGGAGCTTAGAAGTTTGTATTCACAAACCCTATAGCAAGATAACTAGCAATCTCACCCCACATGTACAGAGAAAGGATCTTCAAAGCTTAGACTGCAAGTTGATATTCAAAAACTAGATGTACTTCAGTAAACATAACAAAGAAAAAAAGTGAAAGCCAGCACTTCCTAAGTAATACTTTGTGCAAGCACGAGCAAGAGAATACGTGGGCAGCAAAATGTTAAGCCCTGACCCAAAAATAGAATCATATCCCAACTCCCTCTGAAGTACTCTAATTCATATGATAAGATGTTAATCATTTGGCTCTCAAACTCAATTCTTTTTTTTTCCCTCATGTTATTTGCTTTCAACATTATCCGGAATGTTAAAACCCTTCCCCTCACTACGAAATTGGATAAGTCAAGAAGCAGCTTAACTTGGTGAAATAGGGAACCTCCTAGCAAGTTCATAATTCAAAGCTACAAGTCAAAAGGTTTATTACATTCAGCTTTCATGGACCATTTAGAACATTTGTCAAGTCAACTATCAATCAATGAAGAGAAATCTTAGAGAAAACAAGAAAGCAACCAATCAAGTATAAGAGCACAAATAAAAAAAACAATATCAAAAAACAAACAAACAAAGGCAATAACTAAAGAAGGCAAAAAAGACTGAGATGTAAAACATACCAGATGATCGAGAATCTTAATAACGACCAAGAAGAAATCATTATCAACCTCCTTAACATCCTTGCTACCAACAACCACATCTTTCTTCATTATAGACAACTTAGGATCCACATCTTCCCTAATCTCCGTCTCGAACCATCCTTCTTTAAACAACCTAATACACATATCACTCATCTGAAACGCCTCGAAGTGCACATCAGCTCCCCCGTCCTCATTCACCTCCAACTTCACCACCGCAGTAACCCACTCCTTCAACTCACTCTCAGCGTGCAGCTCCGCCGCCTGAAGAACCTCCCTATTCGACAAAGTATAATCTTTTTTGTCATGCATTATAGTCTGATTGAATATAAACCCCACTCTCCTCATCCCCAAGCCCGCCGCAATCGCGTCCACTATTTTTTCTTCATCAGAATCCCTCAAAAGCATCAAAATCTCTTCAGTCCCCTGCTGCGGCAGCTCGTATATGAAATTGACTTCAACCTTCCCCTCCTCCGACACCGTTCCATACATAAACCCACCTCTTTTAACAGCAAACGCGAGCGTTTCATTAACATAATGCTGGAACGCATTAGCGCAATCGCGATCAAACGACACCGAATCGCAGTGCGGATTTTCTTGCCGGCCGACTCTCATCTGTTTGGCAATGAGATCGTCCATTGTCATCTTACGGCCGAAAGAACCAGCAGGGTGAACAGCGGGGCCCGCAATAGTTCTGTGGCCTTCGTAGGCTAAGAAAATAATGGAGCCGTGAGAGATGTTGAGGGAAGAGAGAAGGGTGCTAGGGTTTGACATGTCGGTGAATTGGAGGAGATCGGGAGGGGATTTGGCTAGGAGGAGGTTTTGGTTAGTGGAGAGGGTTTGGTTGTGGATAGGGATTTGGAGTTGGTTTTGGATTAGAGTTTTGAATTGGGAAATTGTGATGTTTGGGTTGTCGATAGAGACGCGTTCCAGCCCGTCTCTGCTGCGGATTCGAATCATCATCTTCTTGATCGATTGCTTGATGGAGATTGAGAGAGAGAGTTCTGAGCTTGAGAAGAAGAAGACAATTAATTGGGTTCCTTGCTTTGCTTTGCTTTGGGCTGGGAGTGGGAGTGGGAGTGCTTTTCTGTATTTATATGTGATTGTTTGCTTGATGGGGAAGCCGGTCAAGAGGACACGCAAGTTATTTTTCCCCGGACAATGTATAAACGGTGTCGTCGTGTCCTTCGTTTATTTGCGGCTGCGATCCTGGAGCCCTTCGGAAACGCCGCCGTATTTATTTATTTTTCAAACATCGGTCTTTTTTCAAATCTTTATTTAAAAAATCAATAATTTTGCATAATTAATGAATATATATATATATATATATATATAATTTTATTTTTTAAGAAATCCGTCCTTTTATTTCTTTTATTTCGTTAAAGTTATAGTTATAAAATAAATTTTAAAAAGTGTTTTATTGTTTGTTTTTCCATAGATACTCATATCTGGAATATAAGAAAACAATTAAAAAGAATGGTGATTTTCCTATAACTATAGATAAAATTCATTATTCACTATAATAATATGACGTTTATGGCTTTTCAAAAAAAATTATTTGCTTTTAAATTAAGAGTACTTTTATCTTTTTGAACGGCAAATTAGTTATTATGAATTTATTTAAGGGTGTTTTTGTTAATTCAATATATTTATGAACAATCCAAAAGCAAAAGGGAACTTCGCCTGGGAAGTATGGTCGCAAGACTGAAACTCAAAGGAATTGACGGGGGCCTGCACAAGCGGTGGAGCATATGGTTTAATTCGATACAACGCGCAAAACCTTACCAACCCTTGACATATGAACAACAAAACCTTAACGGGATGGTACTTACTTTCATACAGGTGTTGCATAGCTGTCGTCAGCTCGTGTCGTGAGATGTTTGGTCAAGTCCTATAACGAGCGAAACCCTCATTTTGTGTTGCTGAGACATGCGCCTAAGGCAAATTTAGTTTGCAATCGAAGCACGCCGAAGAGCCGAGTGACGTGCCAACGGGTGTTTTGTCTTTTTATTTTTTAATATACAATAAGATTATGTATATGACCTTAGGGTCAAAAACATTTAAGTCATTGAAATAGGGGTATTGAAGTATTTTTATCTCGGTTTTTTGTAATTATTGGTTTAATTAAGGGCAATAACATAACTTATTATTTAATTAATAATTTTTAAATAGAACGCGTGGAAGACGTCGTGCCTTTTAGGCAACGCATGTCATTTAAAAGTGATTGGTTTGTCACCGGTTACTCTTTTTCTCCCTTTTATTTCTCTCTCCTGCCCTAAAAAATAAACTTTAATCATCATTGTTGTTGGTGTCGAATTCATTCTTTTTAGTTTTGATTTTTGTTATTTTTTGATTTTTTTATATTTTTATATATATATATATATATATATATATATATATATAATTCTTTCGATTCGGTCCTTCTATTTTTGATTTTTTATTCTTTCTTTTGTTTTTTTGTTAATTTTTTATGATTTTCAGTTTTATCCTTCAAATCAAGTTTATGATTTTTTTTTCCGATAAGAATAATATTGATTTCAATTTGGTTCTTCTTCTTCTGATTTCTTTTTTTTTTCCTTTGCTTTTTTTGTCAAAGTTTTTATGATTTTTTATTTTATCCTTCAAATCAAGTTTATGATTTTTTTATTTCAATAATAGTAATAGTAATGGTAATTGTAATATTATGATACTAATAATATCAACAATAATAATACTAATAGTGATAATAATGGTAATAACAATAGTTTATTACGAGATAGTTGGCTCACGCTTCGCCACATGCAGTGGTAATTTTTTTTCAATGTAAAAAAACAATCTCAAGCACACCCAATGTATTTTGAAGAAGAAAAAAAATCTATCACTCGACATCATAGAAAGATAATTGAAAAAAATAATGATTGTCAATTCCTAATAATCAAAATGTAAAATGATGAAATAAAAAAAATCAATGAAAAAAATAATTTAAAAACAAAGCACCAGCAAAACTAGATGAGGTCGTCAAAACTTGTGAGTAGGATCATACGAATAGGATAATTCAATAGAAGATAGATAAGGAAAAAAAAGTTTAATTTTAAAAAGAATCAAGTTTTGAACGATAAAATAAAAAATAATATAAAAAAGTAACCTAAAAAAAACCTGGGCCACACGGAGAAACCTCTCACCTAGATCATAAGATAGGGATAACTTGGTTGTAAAGAAAATTGAAGAAAATAACGAAATTCATTTTTTAAAATGAACAACTTCAAAGGATGTAATCAGGAAAGAACACAACGTCAAGTCGTGTTAATTTTTCAAACCCCTGACCCTGATTAGTAACTAAATTGAAAGCACTGCATCTAGAAAGCTATTATTTTAAAACTTGGCTAGCCCTGACAGGTTGACCCGTAACCCCGGTAACTAGTGGCTTAGACTAGATAAAGTCTCAAAAGAAATTGGGGGGGATTCTTTCAGCGCAAGACAATTAAAAACTCGAGTTGACCAATGTTTCGGTTAACCCGAGGCAAATTCAGTCAAAACAAAGTTCAAAACCCATTAACTATTTTTTTTTCAAAAGAGTATCGTTTTGGTTTTTTTATAAAACAAAAAGATTTGGTTAACTTTGGTTAACTCCGGTCAGCCCACTCGACCCTTGAACCGATAATTTTCCTAGATCGACTCCGGGATAGGGCCTAAAAACAATGGAAAAAACTAAGAAGACCAAATCTCAATAAATCAAATGTTGAATGATAAATTTAAAAAATAAATTCAAGGAAAAAAAAAGTTAATAACAGAATAAGAACCTCATTTGAAAAAAAATTATATAAAGGATAAAAAAAATCTTGAATTGAAAGGTAAAATTGAAAAAATAATCAAATTAACAAATGAATCCAAAATAAAGTAAAAATAAAAATTAAATAAATGAGAATTAAATAAAAAAAATAAGAAATTAAGATTATAGATCTAAGAATGAAATTAAAAACAAATTAAAATTTGATATTAGGGCTAAGAATTAAAATTAAAAATTAAAATATTAAGGGTCAAACCTTAAATATTATCAAAAATTGAATTAAATGATAAAAAAAAAAAACAAATTCGCAAAATAATTCAAAACAAAAATAAAAACAAAAAAAAATAAGGATTAAATAAATCTATGAGCAGGACTGTATATTTTTTTTCCCCAGCTGACAAGTTGTAGGCTGGCTGTGTAATGTCTTCTTTTGTCCTCATCACCGGTGAACACCTTTGTCAAACAATGGCCTGCCGGGTAATCCAGGAAATGAACACGAAAACGGGATGGAAAATATAAATAAAATGTGCTTATTTCTTTTGCTTATCTAGCTAGGAATGAATATGAAATTATGGCGGTGAACAAAAGTGGAACTAAAGGCAAGGAATTGAAGGATAACAGCAGGTGAAAAACAGGTTGTGCTTTTTAACAAAGCTGCAGAGGTGCAAACCATGAAGAAGTCCAGCAGGGTGCCCATCAATGTTTTGTCACAATAAAAGATGAACAAAGATGCATAATCTTGACAGGGATCATCAGCAAAGCAGGCATCAAACAAGAAGACCAACAGGAGTATCAATAACAACAAAAACGCCAGCAACTTTCTCAGATATCAACAGATAAATGACAATAATAATCTCACATCTTATGGTTAATGGTTCTAAAAGATGTTAAATTTGTTCTCATTTCATTTTTGGTTTCTCTCCTCACTTTTAACTATTAGCATTACCAACACTTCAAACAAAAAGTTGAAAGGCCAAGAGCCTGCTATGTGATAAATTTCTGAACAGCGAGGCTGTGGTGACAGCGTAAACCATTAAACCGAAGCTTAACCAGCAAAAGACCAGCAACCTCAGTATCAGACAAAATAGAACATCAAGTGCAGTAAAGCAGAAAGCTAACAGCAACTTACAAGGAAGCAAAATAGCAGGAAATTGCATTTTTTTTTTTGGTAAAAGATGAGCTGAAGTAATGCAAACCATTAACAGCAGGGTGCTATCAACAATTTGTAGCATGAGAAGCTCAAACAAAGTAAATCCAGGACACTTAAAATTGATGAGGAGCGTCAGTAAAGCACCCACTAACAAGCAGCAAGACCAGCAGCAATATCCATGACAAAGCTTAAACACAGCAACATTATAAGATAGGAATACACAAAAATAATCTCGAACTCGCATAAAAACAATCCATATCAAATCAGTACCCACGCTGAGCATAGATCTGTTGCTTCTTGTGTAGCATCACAACAAACAACAAACACAAACACCAGAACACAAAGCATTTCTTCAGATGCCAGGGATACGATGAGATAAGTTCTTGCCAAAAAGTAATAAAAAGCACACTGAAAAATATTGCAGTCATAAAACTGCAAAGCATGTTATGCAAAAACAACAGAGGTTCATAGCCAAAGAAATTAACTGCGAGCTTCAAGACAGAATACTGCAAGCACTTGGACAAATAACAATGTAGTTCTAACAGTGAAAGCACTTTCAATATTAAATTAGGATTGAAACACAGTTTTTTTCCCATCTCTTCTGCGGATAATTTGACGGGAAAGACATTTCAATTCAAAAATGGGTAAACACCATCTTGTGTAACCACAATTACAATTAGAGAAAGAACATAACTGCTGATTAAAACAACAATACTAATCTCAAAATTTGAAAAGAACCCAAATAAGAACATAAATGCCACAAAATTGCTGAACTTCACTAATGAGTAATGACAACCTCGGCCAAGGTTAATAATGACAACCTCAGCATTTCATAACACTAGAGCACCTTACAACGAACTATAACCCATTTCAAGTTTTATCTTCTCCCAGCAATTCTCAATAAAGGAGAAATTACACCCTGTATCTCTTGTAGTGAATGTTGAATTCTGATCTCCTCTTCAACCGACCTTTTAAGGTTTCTAATATGACCTTTCAATGCATCAGAAGCTCTAATATCTTCAGCCCGCATCTCGAGTACCTTTCTAGTCAACCCCGTCAATAAACCAGAATGTCTTGGCATGGTCGAGTGCTTATGCAAGAAGCCCAACAACAACCCAAGCTCCTCATCATCCAAATTCACAACACATTTCAATAACTTCCTCCTCGCCACTAATTCCTCCATCACAGCCACCACATTCTCTGTATTCTTCCCACCCAAAACTGAAACCAATGCTTCTTTATGCCTAAACTTCTTCAACAACTTATCATGCTCAGCCAATTTCACCTTCTTTTGCCTCATTATCAAATGATCCCCCTCATTTGGCTTCTCCCCTTGACTCCTATGAAAATACCTAAAATAAGTTGGCCTCAAAGCCCGCCTCTGCGGTTCCTCTACACTGCCCAGCGCCCAAAAATTCCCTACTTTACTCTCTCCCACATCCTCCTTTGCCTTCCTCCTCCCGGCAAATATAATCCCATTGGAAGACCCAATAACCCTAGTCATACAATCCGGCGAAAATCCAATTGACATAAGCGGGGCAGGAAACCTCATGGAATGAGTAACCTTCATTTTTGCATAATCAAAAACCTTCATATAACCATCTAAAGCCACACTAAAAATCCTATACTGCAAAGCCTCCTCTCCACTCTCTTTCCCTACTTTCCCAACACAAATAGAAGTAACAGTCTTGTTATGACTCTCCATAGAATAAACCATCTTCCCTCCTCCAATCAAATCCCATATTTTCACACTATTCCCTCCTGCCGTAGCAACCATTCCGCCTGAAGGCAAAAAAATCACATCCTCGACAGGATTTCCATGATTCACTTCAATAACTGATTCTTTATTATCAACTCTCACATCCCACAGCTTCACAGTGTGGTCATAAGACCCAGTGACAAACATCTCTCCATCAGTTGGAGAGCAATCACCACATCTCACATAGTCCCTGTGACCATACAGGTCCAAAACCACACTCTCTCCAGCAACATCCCAGTATTTAACTACAGAATCATCACCACCAGACACCAAATGGAGCTTATCTAGTAACGGGTACTTGACAAAACGAACAGGGCGGGCGTGGGACCGCAGGCGACGAAGTGGCGTTCGTGTCTTGACATCGAATACCCGGATAAGGCCGGAGAGATCAGAGGCGGCGATGAGGGAGCCGTCGCAGCGGAAGGAGCAGGAGGTGACGACATCGGAGGAGGAGATGGTGGAGGCGGGAGAGAGTGTGTGGGGGGAGAAGAGCGTGAGGGAGGCGGAATTGGCGGCGGCAAAGTGGTGTGGGGATATAGGTGAGAAATCGATGGAAGGGATGGAGGAGATGAGGTTTGAAATTTGGTGGGATTTGAAGGAAGACCAGTATTTGGATTCAGGGGTTTTTGATGGGGTTTTCGGTTTGGATTTTAGCTTTGGTTTAGTTGGGAAGGTTTTGGAGATGGTGATTTCTTGGGGTTGTTCTACAAGAAGGTCTGCCATTGTAGTTTTCTTTTATTTTCTTATTAGGGTTTATCAGCGGTTTATACTTTATAGTGTTACACGATTTGCAGCTGCTCATCGTCCCTCTGAATTTCCAATACCTAAAATGCCATAAATACTACTATGTTAATACCCACAAATGCCGAGAGGCCTGTGCCTGAGCCCACGCCCACGGTCAGGCTCAGGGCCTTGATTCTGGATTCTTTTGAGACTAAATTGTTATTTAGTCCCTCTCAGTTTGGAATGTAATTGTAACTTAGTTTCTTATGTTCTAAAACCTACAACTTAGTCCCTTTGTTATCTCTTGCAGGCCATCATCTTATTACAGCATCTGTTGTTTCTTTTTCTTAATTTCAGTATATGGATTGCGTTTACAGGGTAAAAATATTTTTTATTTGAAAATATATTATAATATATATATATATATATTTATTTTATTTTTAATATCAATACATCAAAACAATCTAAAAATATATAAAAAATTAATTTAAAAATAAAAAAATAAAATTGATGTGTAATGCCAAACACCATTATCCAATTCACATTTTAGATCAAACTATTATATAGTTATAGGAAAAAATATATATGTAAAGTTATATAATTTCTTTTAACCAACTAATACAACTAATAACTACCCAACAAGTTGACTAAACTTGCATGGCTATTTTGTCTGATTGTGATTATTTATTATTGATAAACTAAGATTTACGGATATTTTTTAATATTTAATAAAAAATTATTTTTTAGCACAAACTTATAATAAAAACGAGTTTAATTACTAGATTTACATCTAATATCTTATAGACTTAGGCTATACACTCGAGTCTGGATGGTGGGCTCAGGCTACAAACCAATACCCAGCACCTTGTGGACTCAAGATGTTCACCCGAGTCTAGCCCTAAGAGGTGTACTTGATCTCTTTGGGCCTTACCCTCATTTTAAAGCTAATCATATATTTTCTCATTAATATACATATTAAAAATATCTTTTTTTATTATGTTTATGAGATATTTTATCTTATTTATGCATATATAAGAGATATATTCTCTCATTAATGTATGTGTAAAAGATTTGTTTTCCTCTCATTAATGTTATAGGATAAAATGACTCTCCAATTTTTTTTTTTTTAAAAAGATTGATGAGCTATAAATATTATTTGAATTACCCAGATAAGAGGTTAAGATTCTACATTAAAAAACACATCCATAAAATTATTGACTTTACAATATGAGTATCCTAAAATTTTTCAAAAGATGAATTTTTGTAAATATCCAGAGACACATATAAAAAATATTTTTCCTTTCCTCTGAAGAAAAAAATTATTTAAATAAACATTTAATTAATCTATAATCTAAACAACAACAAAAAAAAACCGTATTTATGAGTATATTAGATTTTAAACATCGTGTTCTTTTCCTTCATTATGCATTACTCCATGAAAAATAAAAACAACGAATTTGTAGAAGGACAGCGATCATAAGAAATCGACCGGTCAAAGGACTAGATTGTATATTTTCAAATATATAGTGCTAAGTTTGAACCGAGTTAAAGAAAACAGGAACTAAAGAAATCTAGCAAACAATCACACCTCCTGCATCAGAGATAAAAAAGAGAGTCACTTTTTTCTTGTAGCAATCCTGTGGTTTCCCATTTTTCAACCAACGAGAAAAAACAAAACCCTGTGGTTTTTATTAACGTAGCCCACTCCGTCTTTCCTTCAATCATATAAACAAACACACAGCACGGCCTCAAAAAATTTCAAACGCCCAAAACCAAGAAACCCCGCTAATTTATTTATTTTTGCTTCTTTTTTTTTTGTGGGTGCTTAGCTCTTTGATACGGTTCAAAAGGTTAGCTCTTAATTCACTGTTGTTGTTGAATTTTATTGTTTTGTTTACATTATTTTTCCTTTTTTCTGCTTGCAATTCTGCCTTTTTTTTTTTTTTAATCTCCTTAGCATTTTAGGGTTTCAACGTTCACTTCACTTTGAAATTGAAATCTAGTTTATATATATAGCTTGTTCAGCTCAGGTCTCGCAATAATGAGTGCATGTCTTCAGATTTTTCACATTTCTGAATTCGAAGATGCCGTGTGGAAGAGTCAATTGATTCTGTGTTTCTTTGATCATCATAGAGTTAGTTACTTGACAGTCAGTAAAAAATGACACCGCATCGAGTTCAGGGAGTGATTAGGGACTTTATGATTTCTGGGTTTTGAATCTTGTCTAAAGTAAACGAAACCCACTTCCATTTGAATGGACATTCCCTTTTTATATTGCTTGTAATTCTGGATTTAATTTTTCGGGCATGTGGTGGTTGGGAGTTACTTGCATGTGAGACATTCCATTGCTGTACTGATATGGTTCCACTTCAAAAGTTGATTAATTGCAATGTGAAAAGAAAATGGATTTAAGTTTTATACCGATTTAAAGTAACTGTTCTGAGGAGGTTGACCTCTAATAGAGCGAGTTATCCTTCCTTTTTAGATTAGACCCTAAATGCATTATTAAAACGTTATTAAATCCTAAATAATTGGGGATTCCTAATAGTTGATATTGCCATTGCCAAAAAGCTCAGAACTTGGGATTTCTTAAACTCAATAAATAAGGCTGTATGGTTTTCCATAATAAATATAGTATGAGAATTGCTTGAGAAGAGGTGCTTGTTGTGGTGGTTACTTGAAAAGGTTATAATTGTAGCACCTTCATCTTTACAAAGTGATAAGATAAGGTTTACAATGCATTAAGTAAAGTATTTACTGGTTTCTGATTATTTGAATTGGGTTTGCATGAAGTAAATGGTGGCCTTTTCTTCTCCAAGGTAACTAGGTATTTTTTTTACTGTCAGAATTGTACTTAAATCTTTACAGCTACCAGAGTTTTTTTTAGAACTATCAGATTTATGGAGAAATTAGTTAAATAATAAAATTACAAGATAAATTTTTAATAGCTCGGTAGGTAAATGTACTTAATAATTTGTAATCACCTATAATGACTTGTCATAAAGTGAATAGTACTTTTTTTAAAGTGACGGTGTACTTTTTGAGCTGTAATTGTACTCTATTATTTGTAACTAGCACAATTACGGAGTAAGTAGTTAAGTTACAGAATGATAAGATGACAATCCAATAACTTAAGCTTTCCCTTTTAGACTAGATCCTAAATACATAATTAAAGAAATACTAAATCCTAAATAATTAGAGATTTCATTGCCAATAATTGAGGAGTTAGGGCTTCCTGCATTCTATATATATAAATGCTGTATGGCTTCTATTCCCATCACTGGCAGGTGCAAGAAGTTCCATCTTTGCGTCACCTGCCTGGGTTTCGGCCTCCCATTCACCGTTCCATGAGTCAATTGGGTACTCGTAGGTCCAGGAAATTCACCTATGGCGGTGTTGCTTGGATACAAAAGGGGGGGGGGGGTTCCTATGACTTTGGGGTGGTTTTCCTGCCTCGGAAACTCTTTTTTGTTGTAACATCAAAAATTTCTGTTGTGAAACTGAAATTTGAAATAAGAATTCAAGAAAATTGTTTGATTTTGGAATATCAAGTGCAAGTTTTCAAACTTTACATTATTTGCTCCATCCAGGGTGCTTCTTAGTTCTTACTTTTTCAAGCAGATGCACTATCTGCTACCAAAAAGAACTGGTATTATATTATTTGTTAGAAACTCAGGGAGATTTATTTCAATAAGCTCTTTCTTCCTTGTCTTTGAAGAATTGGCTTGTACTTTGTTCATATGCCTGCCCTCATCCTTTCCCCTGCTTTAGCTGCTTTTAGCCTTGAGCACATTACATTATTGTCAGCATTCATGCTCTATCTCTTGTTCCGGTTGCAGTGGTTCGTTATTTTCTCTGGTCAGCTTTCTTGTCTGGGCTCTAGCATGAGGCTTGCTAAGGAAGAACTGTCTATGGCTGAACAAGTGAGCATTGTTAACTCAGCTCTTGTTTTTTTGTGGTTTTTATTTGCTTTTGGATGGATAATGGCAAAATCATCTCTGAAATTCACATGGCTCATCATTTTATTTTTCAATCATCCAACTCTTCTGTTCTTTCTTTCACTTTATTTTTGTGTGTTGAGTTTCTTTAATGTCTGCTTAACATGACTGACTATTTTATCAATTTCATTGTTTAATTATTCAACTGTGTTTTGTGTTCATTTTTGTTTCTCTTCAGCCACTCCCTCTTTCTAACATGGACAAGTATCTGCTTTTATGAACAGGTCATTGATTTAATTTCAGCAGTGAAAGAGTTACACGGTCTTAGCTCTCAGGAGCTTAACAAATTGTTAAGGGACTCTGAAAATTTTACAATTCACTTTCATTCTGAAAAGGGATCAACGACAAAGGTTAGGAAACAAGCTCATCATCAACACACTTATGCTTTCTTATTTTACATCATCTTGCATCTTAAATCACATTATTTTTCAGATTGATGTGGAAAAACTGGCAGGCTTTCTTCCTTTACACCTTATTGCAGTGCTTATGTCATCTGATAGAGATGAATCGCTGTTGAGATATTTGTTGTGCGGGATTCGGCTTTTGCATTCCTTGTGTGATCTAGGACCTCGGAACAGTAAACTTGAGCAGGTTGCTTTTATCAATCATTGCCTAGTCTTTATTATTATTTTTATGTATCATCAGTTTTGTTGTCTGTTTTGCTTAGCAAATGGACTTTGACACATCAATCGAAAATGTTTGGACATGTATTTAAAGTCAGGCTTTGTTGTGCTTGTGAACCTTGACAAATTGTAAGGATGGTCACTATTTTAATTTTAACTCAAAATAAGTTCCCCTGTCTCCCTATTACTTTAAGTGATGAATCCTTGGATCAAATATTGAAGTCTTTTGTGCATCTGCTTGGTTTTTCTTTGTAATGCTGAAGCTATTCTAAGTACTTGCATTTGGAAGTTACTTTAAACTAGTTGTGGCATTGGGTTCTTTGTTGTCAGTATCTGTAATTATTTATCTTTAAATGGACTTGTATTTGGATGCTATCCATTTTTCTGTAAACTATCATTCTCTTTGTTTATTCTTGGGCAACTGTGATGTGTTCTTTTCACCACCAGATATTTATGTTTGTAAGAATTTGGGAACGATATCTTGAAGTAAAATGTATTTCTCTCGAATGTAATACAGGTTTTGCTTGATGATGTTAAAGTATCAGAGCAGCTGCTGGATCTGGTGTTTTATTTACTAATTGTTCTTGGTGGTTATAGACAGGTATTCATTAATACTTTCTTCTGATGATTTACTTCCCAAACTCTTCAAGTTTACCATGGTTGTTTTTGTGATGTAGGAAAACCTTAATTCATGCTCTTTGTTACTTGTGCATTCAGCACTTGTGGCATCCAGTCTACATTTATTGTCAGGATGTATATCTTCACAATGGCAAGATCTTGTTCAAGTATTGCTTGCTCACCCCAAGGTACAAATTTTCCACATGATTTGTTTAAGTGGATATTTAAGAGCAACGGGTTGACTATATTCATGGGATCACTGCAAAGCCCTTTTTTTTTTTTTTTTGAGAAAATGAGATATTTAGTGCCTTAACTTTACTAGTTTTAGCAATCAAGTGCGTGATCTTTAATTTTGTTATAATAGATCTTTCAATTTCTAAATTTCACATAATCAAGTCAAATGTGAATGTCAGTTAAGTGTTCTATGTGTCAGCACACCACCAGTTAGGCCAGAATGCCCAAGTTACATGTGTGCTCAAGGTTATTGTTTGGGTGGGAATTTTTTCCCTCCTATTGACCAGATACCTTTTTTCCCATTAATTTAGGCTTTGAGATGTTGGGAAACTGAACTAAAATCAAATTTGTCCTTTTCTTTTTCACTAACACCTACACCACGCCACCGCTGTTCTTGCACTCTCACCACTGCCATCGTCACAATTGAAACCTCAATTATACCCATTACCACTGCCAATAGCCATAAAACCCAAGAACAAACTGCTCAATCTGTAACCACTATCCCAATCCACCATCTCAACCTACAAAATCACCATAAAGCATTGAACCTGTAAACTCACAACCATCTATCTGCAGTTTGCTGTCACAACCTTTTATTCTATATTTTAGAGGTTTTGATGGAAATGGTGTCGTCACACCTGCAACAGTGCAACAGTGGCCATGGTTGCTGTGGCAGCAGGGAGATTGAGGAGCTGGAGCGAACATCAGTGACCATACTGTTCTTGAGGCTCTTTGCAAGCATAGGTGTATGTTGAAGGCAGGGGTGGTTTTTTTGGATGAATCTGTGGTGAGATTTGGGTTTTTTAAGACCCCATTTGTTTTCGCGTTTCAAAAGCGCTTTTAAAAAAAAATGAATTTTTTTTATTTTTTTCTTTACTTCAAATAATTTTTTTTTTGTGTTTTCAAATCGTTTTGATGTGCTGATATCAAAAATAATTTTTTTAAAATAAAAATAAAAACATTATTTTGATTCATTTCCAAGTGAAAAACACTTTGAAAAGTAACCGCTACCTCACTCCTAAACACCCCCTAAGTGTTACCGGTGATTTAAGTTGGGGTTTAATTGGAATGGTTTTGGAATATTTGTAATCCAAAATTACTTTGGACGATAATAGATGGGGCTTCATGGAGTACCCTTTGTGGTTTTCCAAATTCATGGAATGGGGCAGCCCTTATAAACATGCAGGGAATTTGAGCATCATAGCATTTGGTTGGAGGGAGTTCTATGTTTCTTGACTCAATAGATGTGCAATGATAAGGGGCTTTCGTAATTACTTTGGTGGTTCCTTAAAGAGTTATAGTATCAAGCGTGATCATTTATTTGTGTTTAGAGCCTTGGTTATGACTAACTCTGGTTTATTGTTCTTGATGACATCACAATGTTTTCTGATAAATAGAAAACATCTCAGTCTTTATTTTGTGGGTTCGAAGAATTTTATTTTGATAATCTGTGAATAAGTTTATGTTTTTATTAAATAAAAAAATGTAAATTTTATATAAAAAATTTGAATGGGTTGATTGGAGGTATGCTTCCCTCAAAAAGATCACCTTGGCGATGGGGTTGCGTGTATTCCATGTGTGATGGGTTTGATTCCAGGTCATTTGTTATTAGACATGCAAGACTTATGCTAATACGCATCAACATTTGAACTTGATCGTACAAAATTCAGAGTTGAAAAATCTATTTGAACAATAATAAAGATGATTGCACTTGATTGTTAAAATGAGTAAAGATGAGCCGCCTAATATTGCATCTTCTCTTGTTTTTATTCTTTGATCTATTATCTTCATTTTCATCAACTACTTGTGGTCATATTATCATTTTATTTTGAGCTCTGCAGGCAGAGACATTTATGGACTTTCTGATAATGAATTTTCTCATATAGGTTGACATATTTATGGATGCAGCTTTTGGTGCTGTTCATGTAGCCATTAGGTTTCTTCAGGTCAAGCTATCAGATCAACATACTGGCCTTCATGTGAAAAGTCCAACAGCTGAACAAATAGTTAATTATATCTGCCAACAATGTGAGGCTTCTTTACAGACTCTTCAGTCATTGTGCCAGCAAAAGATGTTCCGCGAGCGCCTTCTTAGGAACAAGGTTTCTAAAATAGAACCATCTTATTCTATATGTTTGGGTTAACGTTGTATGCCAGGAGATGCCAGCTTCAATGTTTTTCTATGTGTTTTACATAAGATGGAGAAATACTTCTTGCTGGACCAAATCAGAAGTAGAAGTATCTAGTTAATGTGATTGTATATGGTGAAAAAGCAGGAAAGTGAGTGGGAGAAACATGGAGATTTTCAGGACTAATATTTTGATTGTGTAACATTGCATTAGGGTAACTATAATTATAACTTGTATATGCATCAATGATCTTGACAATGGTATCCATAAAGTAATAAGTCTCCTTTTATTTTCTAACTGAACATCTCACGTTTAATATTCTTATTTGCTATTCATCATTTTCATTTTTTGGTAAAATATCTGTGTATAATATTATTCCAGGAACTATGTGGAAGGGGAGGTGTTCTTTTTCTGGCCCAGGCCATCTTGAAGTTAAACATCACGCCTCCTTTTGTAGATTCTTTCACAGTTGTAGCTGCAGTATCTAGACTGAAGGCTAAAGTATTATCGATTGTAAGTTTTAATGCAGTGGCAAGGCTTAAGCTGCATCATAATCTAGTTTAACTTCTTATTCCCTTATTTGTCTAAATATCTTTGATTTCTTCTTCTGTTTGATCATATGTTTTTATTCAGCTATTGCATCTGTGTGAAGCAGAAAGCATTTCTTACCTTGATGAGGTTGCAAGCTCTCCATGGAGCCTTGATTTGGCAAAGTCTGTAGTATTAGAGGTTAGTTTAATAAATGTGCTAGCACATGTAGTGGTTTTTGATGTGGAGAGGCAGGCTGATGGAACGCTAATTATATTTGTTTTACCTGACACATCTGCTAAACCAAAGCATTTTGAAAAGTTGATAATCTCTTTCCACCCGCAGTAATCTTGAACAAAGATCTATTTTGCAGGAGAGATATTGGCCAGTGTCATTTATTGGTGATCCTCAAACCAAATTTGCCTCGACCCACTGTTTCCAATATTCTTTGTTTCATTTTGAAGCCTAGTTTTACCATGCTTGCTATTAATATACTTTTTGATGTAGATTCTTGAATTACTGAAGGCTGCACTTAGCAAAGATCCCAATCATCTTAGTCCATGTTCAGACAGAACTTTTCCCATGGGGCTTTTGCGACTCAATGCAATGCGTCTGGCTGATATCTTCTCAGATGATTCAAATTTTAGATCTTATATCACAACATGCTTTGTAAGTTCATCATTTGGACTCTTAGGCATGATACTCACTTAGTTGCACCATGCTAGTTCTGCTAAATTGTTTTGAGTAATTTTTGTACACAATATTGCCCAGATACTCTGAAAGACATTAAAATTTTAGATATATACCACCTAATGTACAAAAAAATTCATTGTTGTACTCTGCTGTTAAAATCTTTCTAGTCACTGTAACATACGTGTAATTATGTTATGCTGTGTATTTTCAACTCATCATGCTTTAAAGCATCTGCCATGAAGAGAGATTCATGACTTTCCTCTTCTATTTTCAAATGTCAATATGCTCCACAGACCAAAGTTCTGACTGCTATATTTTCGCTCCCTCATGGAGATTTTTTATCAATTTGGTGTTCTTCTGAATTTCCACCAAGAGAAGAAGATGGTACTCTGGAGTATGATGCATTTACAGCAGCTGGGTGGTTTTTGGACACATTTGCAGCAGCGAACCAATCAAATGCAATAAATTTAGAAATCACTTTAATTCCCAGCAACATGCCCCAAGCTATGTATGCACATCAGAGAACTTCATTATTTGTGAAGCTAATTGCCAACCTCCACTGTTTTGTTCCAAACATATGTGAAGGTGAATCTTCTCACGCAATCTTCGTAAATATTCATCACGATTGATCTGTTGGCTGCTGAATGGATTATGTAATTCAATGTTTCGTTCTAATCCACAGAGCAGGAAAGAAACTTGTTCCTTCATAAGTTTCTGGAGTGCATGCGGATGGACCCATCTAAGTCATTGCCTGGGTTTTCCTGTACTTCTGGTGCTCTAAGAGCCGTAACAGTTTGCAGGAACCTTCGTAAGTATTATTATCCTACAATTTTCTTGATAGACATGATGTATAAAAGTTAGTGGGGTCTCTTATGCGTAACTTGCATGTGTAGGTTCATTGTTAAGTCATGCAGAGTCTCTAATTCCTAACTTTTTGAATGAGGAGGATGTACAGCTGCTAAGGTGAGTTAAACATCAACCACACTACTTTCTTCCTATATTTTTTTAGGATGTTTTGCAACAAGTGCTGTTGTTTTCCTTTTTTTGTGCTTAATTTTAAAGAATAGCAACATCCTTGAATACTTCTGGACAGCTTTCGCTATAATCAGCACTACATTGTTAGGATAGAGGTTCTTAGATGTTAGATAGGTTTCCCCTCAAGAGACCATAACAGTTGAGCGTTATTGGTAACTGCATTTGCTCTGCATCACATAAATGTTGTTCAACACCTTCACCATTGGTTTCTCAAATCTTAAGCATGATGAAAGGGTCTGAAATTCAGAATAAGTTCAATACTTGGATTGGAAGCAGAAATGACGTGGGAAAGGATTATCTGAAACCAATTAATGTAGAGAAGAAGACAAATTATGGGAAAAGGGCCCAGAACCCATGAAATTATAATGGGTGTTTCTTAAATTTACAAGAAACTAGAGTTCTTGAAATCCACAAATTAAAAGAAAATCCACACGTTCTATTTCTCCCTTCTCTAAATACATAATATCTGTGTTTATATGGGTACACTAAAAGCCCTAACATTTAATATGAAATAGGATTTCTAAACGAAATAGCAAACAAAAGAAATCTTTATAATAGAGCTCCTAATTGATACTGAATATTGAAAAGGAAATAGATTAAGTTCCTGAATAACATAAGAATTATAAATAATGACAATCTGAAAATTAACTGAATTTATTGATGTAAACTTTCTTCTTGCACTGCATCATTGCAATATCCTCAAATTAAAAAGAGAAATGTGTTAACTTGCAGGAATGTCTAGCAAAAACAGTAAGATAGCACAACTAGGAGCTAGTTGTAATGCCAACTAAGATAGCACATGGTGTAATGCCAATGAAGTTGAGGATTTTAGTTTCATTAGCTAGTTGTGGATGGTTGTTGTATGTTACTTCAATTGTCTTTTTGGTGCTGGAATGTCATGTAGGTTTATATTTTTTTTTAACAATTTTTAGTTCACATATGGGATGTATACATTGTGCATGTATATATATGCATACGATACCGTCTATGTAAATTCCAGTGATACAGATAGCTTAATTTTTTCATTTAAATTTTTATTGAAGGGTATTCTTTAACCAGTTACAATCACTGATTAATCCTACTGATTTTGAAGAAAACCAAGTTCAAGTAAGGTTTTGTCCTTCAATAATTAATAGTGTATTCGTTTTCTCTCTGCTCCAACTTCCTTTTTCATGTCCCTCACAATTTAAATGTGCTAACGTTTTGCTGCTGAAAAAATTTCAGGAAATCAAATCTGAGAGGTCAATATCTTTGGATAAGTTCTGTAGACTTACTATTGATGAGCATCTTCAGGTTAATATCTTTTGTTTTTTAAATACAAGTTCATTTATTTTTTTCACAATTATCCATTTCATTAGTATGATGATGTGGCATTTGCATCAAAGCTTGGTTTTTAAAAATTCTGATGTGCGGTTCTATTACTGGCTGTAATATTTGGAGGGTCATCAAGGTGACAAACATGGGCAGGGCCAAGAAAATGATAATGGGGTCAAATGACCCTTTCAAATTAATAAACTATGAAAATATAGGTATGATAGTACTTACCTTATTTATTTTGTCTAAATTGAACTAAATGCATTAACTAAACAGAAAAGAAGAATACATGTAAGTGGATTCAACTTTATACTCCTATGTAAGAAGTTAGGAAATTATCGGGTTTAAGCTTTGTGAATTACATCCAAGTAGCTACAAAAATGAAATGCTATTAAAAAAAAAAGCAGTCTATTCAATATACACATAAAGAGGAAGTGTTGCTCGGTGTTCATTTGTATGATTCTCCACTAATGATCTCTTTACATTACAATTGATGTTACTCAACTTCTCTCATTACTCATATTTTGTCTCCCATGCAATATGTTCTCTATTACACATTGCTTCTCTCTTTTCTCCCATGGCATCTACGTTCTCTATTACTCATTAATTATTTTGCTTCTGCTCTTGAGCTCTCCATGCTTTTCATGATAATCCAATCAAACTCATTTACTATCATCACTTACTTCATAGAATAGTACACCGTTTCATTAACAGTTATTTTTAGTTAATTGTTTTGGATATATTGAGAGTTTACCAAGATTTTGTGTATCAAAATATGTATTTTGATGTGCATAAGTTATCAATTAACCCCACCAAACGAATTTTCTGGCTTTGCTATTGGTGACAAAGGGATAACTTGACAGAAATCCAAATTAAAGTTTAGAACCGAGTAACAGCATATTTTTTAATATCATATAATTATCGAAACTTTAGAAGTTATTGCATATTTTATTGAAGGTCAAAATTTTACGATCAATTATATCATAGTGGTTTCTGAGGAAGGCATTTTAAGTGTTCTTGGTGTTGATTTTCTCATCAAATCCTACACTGTTTCTTGCAAACAAATTTGATTCCTCGTAGGAAGCTCAAAGCACTGGGGCATACGGATCACCTATGGTGATGAAGGAACCTTCACATCTTTACAACAGGACAGATATCCAAAAAGAGGAAATGTCAGAGAATTCAGCTATCCAAGAAGAGGAGAAGCCCAATTTCAAAAATAGGAATCAAGCAGAAGATGCAATTAAGGAAGACAAAGCTAAACCTGGTGCATGTGTATCTGATGTTTTAAGAGAGATTGATAGAGATGCTCATACTGTTGAAACAAGTGGTTCAGATACAAGTTCCACTAGAGGGAAGACTTATGCAGGTCAAGTGGTGAATGGTGACTTTCTAAAATCAAGTGAGCATATAAAACGAAATGGTTGTCAGGGAGTTTGTGGTGGTGAGAAAGTTGAAAGTCCTCATTTTGAAGAAAAGCAGCCAAGAAAAAGGAAGCGGACTATTATGAATGACCATCAAATCACACTTATGGAGAAAGCCCTGCTAGATGAACCTGAGATGCAGAGAAATGCAGCAGCGTTACAGTCATGGGCTGATAAATTGAGTCTTCATGTAAGTAAAATGCTCCTTTGTATCATTCATTATGTAAGTTAGTTCTATTCATGTGTCCCCATCTCATCACCTGGAAATTTTTTAAAATTTCTTTCTTTCTTTCTTTCTTTTTTTTTTTTTTTGCTTAACAAGTTTATTGTGTTTCCCAGGGATCAGAAGTTACACCTTCACAACTGAAAAATTGGTAAGGAAGTCTCACCTTCTCCATGGTTTAAGAATGCATCCCCCCTTCTCCAGGTTATATACTCTCTTGATAGTTAGTATGGCTTGTGGAAGGATAAAAAGTTTACATTCAAGGAACCTCTTGGCTATGAAATGTGGCATTACTGAAAACGCTTAAAAGAGGATGGTGTGTACATGGATAAATTCGAATTATTTGTGTCAACTGCACTTGTAAATAGATGCCTGATATAGCCATTTCCCAGGAAAGATTTTTATGTGAACGCTTACATTACCCTTTTTTAGTTGTTAATGTTGCATTATAGGATATAATTGCACAATTCAGTTATTACTGAAATGTCTCTTCATTTAGGTTTTAAAAGTTGATTCTCTTTGCAATGTTTTCATGGCAAGCTTCTTATACAGGATAGGAGTAAACCACAGGTGTCCAAGAACACTTGGTAAAAGGACATTTTATTTTTCACATATTGGGTTACAAGATTTATTGATGCACTCTGAAAAGATTGAGGTGTGTTAAATGCTAATTCTAGGACACTTGCAAAATCTTCCGTTACTGCTACACATGCAGTTACTAATTTTTGTTGTTTCTAGCATTCTTGGTTTCAACCTTTTTCTTTCTTTCTTATTTTTCTAGAGAAATTACTTCTGGCTTTTCAGTTTTATACTTGTACTCATTTGAGAGTTTTTTGCATTTGCTCATTATATGAAGTTGATTTTTCAATCAGTATGTCATTATTCATGCCTCCTGATTTTCTGGATAGACGGTGCCTAGATGGCAGGTCAAAACTGGAAATAGGTGTTTCTTTACCGTACCACAGAAGTTCAATTGGACAGGCCTGGACTTTGTTATGCTTCTAACGAGTTTGTCAATTTCTGTGCTATCGCAGGCTCAACAATCGCAAAGCGAGGTTAGCTCGTGCAGGCAAGGATGTCCGTGCACCAATGGAGGTTGATAATACATTTCCAGAAAAACAAGTTGGACAAGCGCAGCAGCAGGACACACCTGAGAGCCCCAGTGAAGACAACATCACATCGAGTGCAAGAGGCCTTCAAAACACATCAGAAATTGGCGTGTTTGGAGATCCCGAGGCTGGGATAGGATTGGCAGACTTTGTTGACATTGGTGCTTCAGAATTTGTTCAGTGCAAGCCAGGGCAGTTTGTTGTGCTTGTAGACGGGCAAGGAGAAGAGATTGGTAAGGGAAAGGTATATCAGGTGCAAGGCAAATGGTATGGAAGGATATTGGAGGAATCAGAGATGTGTGTCGTGGATGTTACAGAGCTCAAGACTGAGAAATGGGTGAGGCTTCCATACCCATCCGAAACCACAGGCATGTCATTTTATGAAGCTGAACAGAAGATTGGGGTGATGAGAGTGTTGTGGGATTCGAACAAAATATACATGTCACGACCTCAATGCTAGGTTTTTTTTTATGCTAGAATGTAGTGCTAGTGGCTGGCTACCAGCGGCATCGTTCTTTCTATTAAGTTCCCAATCATAAGCAGGTTCAGGTTCTGAAGTTTAGCTCTGTCGTTTTAAATGGAAGTAAAAAAATTTAATGACATAAAAGTATGGCACCACAGCAGCATCCACAAAAGCTTAACCGGAAGGCAAAAAATAAACTGTACTGTCTACTGTCTTGTGCGTGGCAACAAAGCCTGCTCCCAGTTACGGCCTGCACTGTCCCATCAAGGTTACAAGGTATGTCTAAAGATAAAAAAAATAAAAATAAAAGAAACAAATCATATCCACCCTGTTAACCCACAATCAACTTAATAATAAATAATAAAATAAAATAAAATTTTAATATTAAAAAAAAATTGAAAAAAAAATCCAAAGAAAACAAGCCAAAATACCAATTGAAAAAATAACAATGAAAAGCTCGTTCTTGAATGAGATGGGTATGTTAATAAATGCTTGAAGTGAATGGCTCTCGACTGTACTCTAGGTGTTTGTGCAAATGATAGAAAGAAAAGACAGATACTCCTATCCTATCCTACGCTATAGCTTATGTTTATTTCTTTCCTTTTTTTTTTTTTTTTTTCTATATTTGTTACAGGTTGAAGAGAGATTACAAGTAGATAGTTCCAGGAAAGCAGCAAGTCAGGATCAAGATGGAAGGATGGTCTGTCTAGAAGACGAAGTACCCGCAGCTGAAAACAACTCTTAACACTTAGTTCATACAAAAAAGGCAGAACAAAATTGGAAGGGATGAATCAATTGAACTGACACATAGTTCATCAAGAACAGTACCTGCTTGGCACTTGTGGCTGACGAGACTGCCTCAGCTCACTTCCAGTTCTTGGGTGATGAGTGCAGTGCATTCAAGCCGGGAGACATAATCCGCGCGGCTAATGGCATCTTTTCTTCCAACAGTCTTGTTTCGAGGGATGGCAAGAGGGGGAGCTGTAGAGAAGGTAGGAGAATACACTATCGTATTTACGTGAAGGATTCTCTTATCTCTTCACATTCCTGCATTACCTTAAGAGATTGCAATCTACGCATCAATGTCCATTGCAATGGTTGTGGCAAAAGTGTTTAAGAAATCGGAGTCAAATTTTTTCATGCCGCCCCTTCTCAGAATTAGTTTTTCCGAATAAATTACGCAGAACTAGCAAATGAAATTTTTCTGGTTCTCATGCTGCAACTGACACTCACATTTCGGCTGTGGCCAAGTCACTTTTACATGCCTCAACACACCATTGATCAAAATCAAATGAATATAATATAAATTAAATAACTCTAAGATTGTCTATTTTACAAAAGCTGATCACCCTATAAACTATTAACAGTAGAAATACAATACCATCTTTTCTGCAGGCTAAATTATATATAGGCTACACTCACTGGTTAACAACAGCTAAACCTCGGATCATTCTCAAAGTAGTATAGTTTTATCTTCTGTGACTTCTATATCTGAAAATACAAAACAAGCACCAAACTCGTGCCAAGTGGGAGACGCGCTGATTAAAATCGGGCTACAAAAGGGTCAAGCGTGCCAGAAAAAACAAGTGCTGCAATGAAATCCCATAAAATACAAAAACTGGTCTTGTAGCATCATCATATGTACGCAAGTGAGCTTCTGTCATGATCAGGTTGAGGGCGACCCCGTGTTGGAGTTTGAGGTCTTTGGATGTTAAGCTCCTGAAAGACAACAGGAACGTAAAGGAAACAATTATGTGCAAGTTAAGGGATGGGCTTTCCAGATTCGTATGATTTACCAACACTGAAAATGTAAGAAGTCTTACCTGCATCCATGTATCATCAATCACATGTTCTGGAGATGTCTCTGGTGACTGAAGGGGAGGTGGCAAGGGATGAATCAATTTTGGAACCACAACCAGACCCCTGCCAACTACCAGTATAGCTCCAGCATTGTTAGCAGTCCCTGGATGAAGACATCACATTAGGATTCAAATTTGAGTTTAGCAGGAGAAAACTCAAGCTATTTATCTTACCACAATAGTTGGTTGCAGAAAATAGAGTAATCAATTGCCCTTGGGCAAATCGTTCAAACCCATCCATAACACATTCATGTGCCCTAATGATTAGCTGTAACTTATTTTTCTTACAGAAGTCGGTTACACGATCAGGCTGCAATGACATAAAAGATACACAAGCAAAAACTTCATTACATGTGCAACTTGGAAAGGCATCAAATTTAAAGATTCAGTGCCAAAAGAAGTATATGAAACTGATGCTATCATAGGAGAGTATAGATTCATTGGAACTCTGAAGCGGTACATCACTTAGTATTTCACAATTAACAAAAAGAGCATTGAGTGGTCCTGCTCAAAATTCCCTGGTTAGTTCATATATGTATCATATTTCATCTTCAAGCTCCGTAGCGAAGTTTTTCAGCTAAAATATGCTAACACTACTCAGCTTTTAGTCAAATGCGAACCAATCTCTCAACTTTGAATTATTTTATTTTATTTTGGCTCCCCAATACGCGTTAGAAGCAAATTAAGTCCTAAACTATCTTTGAGGTTACATCCCACATTTAATGGTAGAAGGCAAAAGGCATTGTTTTTCTTCCAAATTTGAAAGGAAGGATTTTGGCTGTTCATATCTAAATGAAAGAAAAAGGGTATTGTTTTTGCAGCAGTTAACTACAGTATGCATAAAGCAAACTACTAGGAATGCATATTGCACCATATTAAAATAACTTTTGCGTTTGTAGCAAATACAGTATTTTTTTCTGAATTTTTGCGTGGCTAACTTGCTTTTTACCAAAGGTTGATGGGATGTCTATATTTTAGTTAAAATTTTATTTGTATTCACCATGACTGGGAACATATTGCCTGTGATCAATCATACACACCGAACACAATAAATAAAAATCATCTGACATAAAACATGTAAGCAATGGCATGCATACCCCAAAGGTGACAAGACCAGGGCCCCTAGCATTTGGTCTCAACCCCTCTATGCTATCATTTTCTGTAGGATCCGACCTGAAAGGAGAAGTTTCACAATACAAATTAATGTAAGCAATGACAGATCACAAGTAAAAATAAATTCGAGTGAAGCATACCATAGAAGATCCATTAGAATTATAGATCCAGCATCCATAGTTATGGGCCTTTCAAGCTTCTCTATCTGTTCCACTGAATGAATGGATCTCCCTATGCCACCATGCATACAGATAATTTTCTTCTCAATAAGTGCAGCAAGTGGAAGATAGTTGAAAAGTTGATTGAAACGTGTCCATGCCCATATCCCATCACTCTCTCCCTGTAAAAAGAAATGCTATTATCGCTTTTATGTTTTCAAAAAAATGAAATGGTCCTACTGGATAACTATATTAGTGTGTGCTTGGCATTGCCCGTTCATCCATACCATTCTTTCAATGCATTCAATACGAAAACCAAAGAGTGCATTTATATCAGCAGCTTCGTGGTTTCCACGTATCAAGTGGACATTCTCAGGATACTCAATCTGCAAAATCATAATAAAAGGTACAGCAGCATCAATACAAGGACAGTGCCAAAATATATACTTCATATGAAACTTTTGTTCACTGAAAGCACAAGTTTTACCTTTAGAGCAAGAAGCAAAGTCATGGTCTCCAAACTGTGCTGCCCTCGATCAACATAGTCTCCCAGAAATAAATAGTCAATATACCTGAACCATGAGAAACATAAAATTGAACAGTATGGTTAATCAACTACAGAGATAAATCACACAACCTGTTCTAAAATTATTAATTTGCTGTTGGGACATAAAAGCTGGAGGCCCTGTATCACTTAAAGAATTTTAAAAATGGAAGCTTGAGGAAAGTAAGGCTAAAGGACATGTAGTGAATCTTCAAACAAATTGATGGGACAAGGTGCCCATCAATCACTACTTGTCATAGACGTAAATATCAAATGAGGGACTACAGAGCAACAACTATTTGGACAGAAAAATGTCAAAATTGGGGACAAAAAAGAGAAGGGTTCAAATTACTAATGGACATCCCTCAATTATGACATAAACAGCAAACCTGCATACATGTATTTATTATTTATTTTCACATAAGCTGAAGACTACATGAATATAGGCAATAATGTGTCAAAGCACATGATTTCTTCAGAAAGTCGGTGGACGCCACGAAAAAGAAAAAGAGTAAACTTCTCTAAAATGCTTAAAAATTTCAGTGCTTCTCTAATGGTAGTGACAAGTCCTTTTTGAAGGCAATAGTTATTGATGAGATCCACCAACAAGATCACTGAACAAGAAAGACACTCAATCTTGGAGAAAACTCAGGTTTCTATCCAATCAATAAAATTAGGGTGTTTGCTGTCAATTGCTGATGACAATGCCTTTCTTGAGGTATATTTACAGCATTCATACAAGTTGAAAATGTGTGAAACATTGAAAACACAGATGCTATACCAGTAACTTGTGTATTTGAACGTGAAACATTAACCAGCTGTCCTTTATTCAACTATTAAGGTTGGCTAAAACCAACAACAATTCAACCCATCAGATGTCATAGTGTCAGTACATATGAAGAATATGGATCTCTATTACTGTGTTCACATCTTTCTAGCTCCTACCCTACCCCCATTCCCAGGAAACAAACCCCCATCTCACTAGTTTTGCCACCAGTTTGTGTAAGGCATGAATAAATAATCTCAATCAAGCAGAGGGACTTTATTACATTTCGCCAACACAACCACTCAGTTTTTGCAGCTGCACTAGAATTAGGTCACACTTCCCTGCTTCAACATGAATTATCCTCAACCACACCCCACTATGGGTTGCAACATAGTTTTTGGGTCCCTACCCATCTTGATTGAAAAGGACAAACTAGCCAATTGCTGTCATCACTCATGCCTCGCACCCAGCCTTCACCAATTGTTAAACGATAGTTTCGAAAACCCTAGTCCAAACACTAGGGGTGATCATTTTCGGTTCGGTTTTTATCAAAAAAAGTAACCAAACCGAAATTTATTTTTTTTGAAAAAAAAAACCGAAACCGGGTCAAACCGACCGGTTTCGGTTCGGTTTTTTTAGGGCAAAAACCGGTTTGACTCGGTTTTTCCGGTTTTGGCTCGGTTTTTTCGGTTTGGCTTGTTTTTTCCGGTTTTTTGTCGGTTTTGGTTCGGTTCGGTTTTTTCGGTTTTTTGTTTAAAAACCGAACCGGCCGGTTTTTTCAAAAATTTAATTGGTTTAATCGGTTATTTTTTTCGGTTCGGTTTTTTCGGTTATTTTTTTTCCGGTTTTCTCGGTTTAATCGGTTTTCCGGTTTTTTTGCTCACCCCTACCAAACACCATGTTAAAAACCCACGATTATAGGGCACCCATGTGTGACACCATCAATTAAATGGTTCAGTTTCCGCATTGCCAGTTTCCCCAATTAATCAGCCCTCTGCACCATACTTGACATTAGGGGTAAGCAAAAAAACCGAAAAACCGATTAAACCGAGATAACCGAAAAAACCGAACCGTGAAAAAAACCGATTAAACCGATTAGAAAAATTAAAAAACAATTCGGTTCGGTTCAATTTTGGTTTTAAAAGGCTGAAACCGAATAAACCGTACCGAACCGGTTCAAATAGAAATAAAAAAAACCGGTGGTAGTGTGGTACTATAAATAGCTTTCCATTCCAGACCCATCTACTTTTTAATTTCTTCTTCTGACCCTAGAAAACCCAGCCCCCCCCCCCCCAACACACACACCCACACAGGCACATACACAAACACCTACTCGACGAACCTCGCAGACTCGTTCTTGACTTTTTCTTCTTCTTCGTCGAACTCGAACACACTAAATTTTCAACTCAAACGAGCCATGACTCACTGGTAGGGAGCTTTTTCAGTTGCTATTGAAGCTTTCATGGGGAAGAAGACAAGCTTGCAACCCCAAAAGTTGATGGGGCTAGTTACTATTAAATGGAATGCTCCAAGCACAAGAAGAGATGTTGCGACAGCAAAAAAAAACAAGTCAGTCCTCTATATGCAAAAGCTTGTGCCATGGCTGATGTGTTAAGGAACTCAATTTATGGCATTATGTCTGTTTTTCATGAAAAGATGCTCACTAGCACCAAAACAGGTCTTCTTGATAAGGTTTGGGTTACTAAAAGCAATCCCCTTTTTGGAACCTATAAGTTGCTTGTACAGAAACTGCATCATTTCCTAGATTTTCAAGCTAGCTAGCGAACCGGTTTGGAAGGGAAAAAAACCAAACCGAACCGAAACTGGTCGGTTGGAACTGGTTTTCGGTTTGGTTCAAAATTTTGAAAAAAAATAATTTTGATTTGGTTATTTATTTTGATCCAGAACCGGACCGAACCGAAAATTCTCAGCCCTACTTAACATGTTCCACACAAGTATAAGAGTTATGATGTAATACTTACGTAATGTCTCCTGCTGTGGATGGAAATCCATATTCATCAAATAGACGCATTAAGTCACCAAACTGTCCATGAAGATCACCAAAGACTTTTATCGGGGCTCTCAATTGCAGAACCGTTGACTCTTGCATAAATATCTGTTCAGCTGCATAACAAAGCTCACCAACTTCATAAGAATCCAGGAAAAATCTCCTATTAGCAGGAGCTTTCCAGTTCCGAGGCCTAAGCAAAGTGGAAATAATCTGCAAGATAACAACAAACATGAAGTAGCACTTAGAAGAGTCATCGATACTCATAAATTTGTCAAGTCTTACCTTCTTATGCAGGCCCTGAGGAGACCTTTGCCTGGTGAACTTTTTAGCAGGATTAGATGCATCGTTATTCATAGGAACCATCCTTCTACTTTCATTTTCGAATTGATCCAATGACAATTGCCTCACCATCCCACCCAGGTTTCCTACAGTCTCTTTAGCAACCACCACCTATAAGAACATGACAATATGATTCAGCAACATGGCAAAAAAAGAAAGACTGCACCACTCTTATAAACCACAAATAAATGGGCATACAGCTCTAGGATGGAGGCGGACATCAGCCTCGTTGTCACTGCCATCTGAAGTTGCTTCTGCAGCTTGTGAGTTGTCATCAGATACAGATGTTTCTTCTGCAGAATTGGTAGATGCTGCCTGAGCAGCTTGCCAGACAGCATTGGCTGCCTCAGCTTCAGCAGCAGATGCCTCCCTCAATTTCTCCATGGAATTTCTGTCCATGCTGCTACAGCAGAAAATACATCCATGAGTTTATATAAGAACAGGGTGACATGACATGAGAGACAGGGAGATGATTGAGACCTGATACCACCAGATAAAGGGATCTCCGGTCCACCATCTGGAGTAGAAGTTCCAAAAGAATTTAAATTTGAATGGTTTAGTCTGGGACTTGTTATTGTTGAGGCTCTCTCAGATGTTAATGTGGGAGAATTGATGTCTGGCTGAAACGGGGAATTTTCAGCAACCAGAAAATCATCTAGCACTGCATCTGCAGGGAACAAAGTAATTGGCAATGAAATGTGCATCTTAAGTTTGTACACTGCGTGGCAGTAAAATGAATTCCCTGAGGCCTTCATGATTAAGGCTTAATGCCAGGTTACGCAGAAGAAAAGGAACCATAGATGCGTCCCTAAATAAGTATAACAACCTAAATAAACAAGAAGATAATTAAGGTCTCCTGCAATAAATCCAATCCGGTTGCTGTTATTACTTATTACAGATGCTTGTTTTCTCTAGGGTGCTTGGGAAAAACTCCAGTTACCATTAGGCAGATAATCAATAACCAGGATCTAAAAGATCCACAATTGAATGCACTTCAATTGCATATTTGTGATGCCATAAAAATTAAAGTTGACACTAGGGCAACCAATTAGGATTGGTGAATTACTGGCTCTGAACAAACATAGCACATCCAAGCTTAACACAGTTACTTGGTAAGAAATAAGAAACGTTAAGCTGTTGGAATCAAGAGCCAAACAAAAAAAAATCCACATATCGTTGTGCTTCTCCAACATATTTTT
>Ga0307517_10001985_pt1 | contig 33338 bp, 39 predicted proteins | sample 23_EM_MG_FD_194515 | JGI IMG/M metagenome (GOLD analysis project Ga0307517, IMG submission 194515) | Populus trichocarpa ectomycorrhiza microbial communities from riparian zone in the Pacific Northwest, United States - 23_EM | ecosystem: Host-associated > Plants > Roots > Unclassified | place... | reverse complement strand
TTCTGGGTTTCAGATAGATACGAATTCAAACAGATATAAGGATCTCAATTCCGAGACTCATCATTATCACATCCAAAGCAACTATCGAATTATCTTCCTTCTCATGTCACACAGATACCCTGCAACCGCGAGTCGAGATACTCGGCTGAAGATCCATCATTAGCCAGGACGCTTCTCTCCTCTTGCTCACTGTCATACTCGTCCAAATACCGAGCAACATCTGACAGATGGGCCACTCTGCAAATGGTTGCATGAAATTTGAGATATCTCGGATCAGGTAGTTCAAGATCCGTCGTCGTCGTCGTGAAAGTGACAATACGGGGCGACGGGAGGAAAACAACAGCGTAGGAATTCCAGTGCAAGGTGCAGACCTTATATGTGTGTTCTGCGTTCTGTACGAGTTGAAAGAATTAGAGAGCACAACAAGACGTCAAAATGGGTATTTTGGTATTTTTGCTCACTGGTATTGCCTCAAACCAGAGGCACAACTGTTCAAACTCTTCACGTACTGCAACAGTCAAGGTCAGTCCATTAGATAACCGATTACCGTTTTGGCCGTTTAGCTCATTTAGGATGTCAATGTGGCCATATTTGTTGACGATACTCCAAACAGCTCCTGCATAATGTGTCTGTGTTGTCCGAAACTCAGCAAGTCGAACTCGGAGTGTCAAAAAGAAACATACTTTGAGGTCGCTGATCTCCTCGGGCCTGAAACCCCAGGGGGGAGATGGGGGAAAGATATGGGAAAAGTTGGTACGGGCAAGTCGGGTGGTCGTCAGATTGTTCGCAATACGTTCATTGGTTGACAGGCTGCTGTAAAAGTCATGATCGACACAACCAGTGGCCATGCATCGATAATTGTCGCGGACCAGAGCCTTTATGAAGTCAGGTTGTGAGGATTGCTCTATGTTAGAAAACTCACTGCGTCTTTCGCAGCTTTGTGGTTTTTAGGGAGTGGATTAACTGTTGATGGGAAGAAAAATGTTTCCTCTCCAGATGAACTTGATTGGCTGGGATGGTACGACGGTAAAGGCGTACGACCTTTATCCCTTCGGACTGAAAAGAAAATATAAGAAAACGAGAGAGGAGGGCCAAGAAACAAAACCACATACATAAGCGAAACAAGTGGTTGATGTAGAACCGAGCGAGCTCGTTCAATTTCTCGCCGTCGCCTACACATGTCAATATTTCTCTTGCGATATAGTCCCGAGCACTGTCATTGGGTGCCTCGGTGATAAGATAACCCAAGCAACGAGCGTACATGAGGAGCTGGACGTCATTGCCGGCCTCGTGCTCACACTGCAGACAATGGTCATACGCATCGTGAACCGTTGTGTTCGAGTCTTGTGGATAATGGTTGATAGGGAGTTGTCGATTCTGCGGGAAACTGGGCATCATTGGATCCACCGTGACTTTGCCTTTATTACAACAACTGTTTTGTTCCAACGGCTTTTCATGGGGCTCGGATGGTTTGGTGCCGAATAAAGAACATTCAAGTCTCATGTTGAAGGAATCCTAACAAGCCACACACTTCAATTAGCCGTTTTCAACTGGGTGGCTTACATAAGCATACACTGAGTTGCCTATCACTTCTCAACGTCGGCTTCAGTTAGTAACAGTATGCGGGTTGCCCTGTGCTTTATGTCCCAAGGCTTCTGGCTGATCCTTCGAGTCTCTCTAAGCATCGCAGAAAGCTTCATAAAGTGGGAGCAGAGGGCAATGCACTATGAAGACAGCCACATCCGTCTATGCAGACCATGACATCGTCGCTCGTCGACCTTGGAAGGTTTTTTATCCGGGCTTCAACCAACATAGGTGCACCTCCCCATCCACAGGCCGCAGCGGAACGAGACAGTCTGCATCACGCGGCGCGGACCATCTATAGCGTCGTGGCGGGATTCTCACCTTCACCGATGTTCCAACTGATTGTCAGTCTATCGACGGAATCAACCATATAAAACACCAGGCCGCACCGACGGCTTGGGGGTATTATGCCAACGCTCCTGGTCTGTCCAGCCCACAGCATCCACCCGAACCCGAATCAAGGGACGATACGAGCACGTACTAACCTCCAACAGCCTTGCAACTGCTGGGACTGGGGGTCCTCTTACGTCGGCCCCCTATAAGTGCTACCACGTCCTGCCGCCGATGATGTCGATGACCAGGGTTTCTTTGCCAGTCTTTCAACAATTGGTTTCTGCATATTAGGATCCAGAGCTTGAGGAGATGCAGGTTTCGTCTTCTTCGTTTGCTTTAGTGCAGATTTTGGAAGTTTAGGCGGCGCTGGAAGAGCGGATGAGGACGCCAGGGGGACTTGTCAGTCTTGGATGCACGGGCGGCAATGGACTTCCATGACATGTATTAACTTCTCACTGCCACTGTGTCGTTACCTTTCCTTGGAGGACCGATATGACGATTTCACTTTAACAGGCTTCCACAGGTGTTAGCTGCTTTCGTATTTGTAGGTTTTAATTCCCAATGAGTTTATTACCTCCTTTAAAGTACTCAGAGACTGCCGGATCAACGTTCAACCCACCTATATTGAGGCATTACTCCTTTTTTGATTGTGTCTACCTTTAAGTATCTGCTTTCGTGTATTTTATCGTTACGGGACCTGTTGTCAATTCGAAGACTTGTTCAGACCTGATATCAAAATGTGAATCGGGAATATTCGGCACATGATCGGCCGAGCTCATTGTGCCGAAAACTTCAGAAAATTTGATTTTTGTTTTCTCAACAGCAATGGCCTCCCTTGCTCGAACTACTTCGCAAACTCTCCGCACCGCTGCTCGTCGCGCCCCTCGTACGCTGCTAGCTGCACGGACTGCCAGGACTGCATATTATTCGTTACTCACACGGTCGGCAACATCAAAAGATTCTGCACCCTTCGTAAGTGGATTTCCAATGTAACAATTTTTGGGGTTGTTTAATGAATGGATAAGACACAGGGAGTTCGTGGTGTAAAGACTCTTGACTTTGCCGGAACCAAAGAAACGGTCTACGAGCGCAGCGACTGGCCATTGGCGAAACTCCAGGAGTACTTCAAAAATGATACACTTGCACTCATTGGGTATGGTTCGCAAGGTCATGGCCAAGGTCTGAATGCCCGTGACAACGGGCTCAACGTCGTTGTTGGTGTTCGTGAAGGTGGTGAAAGTTGGCGGCAGGCCATCCAGGATGGCTGGGTACCAGGCAAGACCTTGTTTTCTATTGAGGAGGCGATTAAGAAAGGTACAATCGTCATGAACCTCCTCTCGGATGCCGCACAAAGTCAGACATGGCCAAAAATTGCTCCTCTCATCACGAAAGGAAAGACCCTCTATTTCTCACACGGTTTCTCTGTTGTGTACAAGGATGACACCCATGTCGTCCCTCCAAAAGATGTAGACGTTATTCTTGTCGCACCGAAGGGCTCGGGTCGTACTGTGCGCACTCTTTTTAAAGAGGGACGCGGTATCAACTCCTCCGTTGCCGTGTGGCAAGATGTGACGGGCATAGCCAAAGAAAAGGCCGTTGCCATTGGTGTTGCCGTTGGTTCAGGTTACTTGTATGAGACTACCTTTGAGAAAGAGGTGTACTCTGACTTGTATGGTGAACGTGGTGTTGTAAGTCGCTCTTTCTTCAAGAAACGGTGTCTTCTCACAAATTTATTTCATTAGCTCATGGGAGCTATCCGTGCGTTATTTTCTTGAAAAACCTTTATTGCCTTGTCTTACGTTCTATTATATTCTGTAGAGGGTCTTTTCTTGGCTCAATACCAAGTTCTTCGCAAGAACGGCCACACTCCTTCGGAGGCTTTTAACGAAACTGTTGAAGAAGCCACTCAGTCGTTATACCCCTTGATTGGCGAGAAAGGGTTTGTGCTAAACCACTTCCAACGCTTTCCAATCTCATTTGTTTAGAATGGATTATATGTACAACGCTTGCTCCACCACTGCTCGCCGGGGTGCTCTAGACTGGGCGCCCGTCTTCGAGAAGGCCAACGTGCCTATCTTCGAGCAACTCTACGAGAGCGTCAAGAATGGCACGGAGACTCGCAAATCTCTCGAGTTCAATGGCCGTGCTACATATCGTGAGGATCTGCAGAGAGAATTGGACGTGATCGACAAGCAAGAAATCTGGCGCACCGGGAAGGTTGTTCGATCATTGCGTCCGGACTATAAACCTGAGTAGACGACGGGAGTGGCATGAAAAAGTACCTAATAGTACTAGTTCACCCAACCTATTCATTTTCATAACTTGAAGCCATGTGACCGTGTTATTCGAGGTTATTTGATCCTTTCGTAAATTCTGACAAGAATACTTCTTTCTGAAACTGGGGAGATATGGACAGGGACAGCCGCGATGACTTTACCTTTGCAAAGCTATCAGACTTGAAGCTACCGGTTACGTTCAGGATGTGAGGAATGCTACTGAATTTTTACACTCATCTGGTTTTAATTGTTTCCTAAGCACAGTTCCCAGTTAGAAGGCATAAGAAAACCCAGATCATTCACTGAGCTGCTTGAGAATCCTGAACTCCAATTTCATGGATTGCAATCACCGTGAGCCATCTTCTTGGAATTGGCGGAAACAAGATTGACCTTTCACAAGTACACTTTCAGATCTATATGTTACCTGCCAGCTATTGGCAGATAATAAACCTCTCACCATTCCCTTTCGGACATCCTTCAAAGCTTTCAAAAACTCATATACGTGAGTATCCTCATCTGGGGATATGGGTCTGCTGTCTGAGATATATTCTAGATGGAACGAATGGATCTCTCTTCCGATACGTTATTGTGACCTACCTTTGAGCTCGCAGATAACATTCACGGTTTGGGATACTGGTGGGCCACGGAGGGCCATACCTGTTGGAGGTTCAACTTTCAGGTTGTTTGGGAAGAAATGGTTAGTTGGTTCCCATACTCTATTCATTCTCATTCTCTGGATTGGATTAGGACTCTTAGAAGAGGGAAACATAGACTTCTCTTATGGCCAGGTGTGGAGGCGGATGGATCGATAGAATCTTCAACCCCAAGTAAATTAGCGGTTCAAGACGAGATGGGGAGACTAGAGAAAGTAAATAAGCCTTTTCTCATTGTCCATTCCACATTGAAACTCTGCATAGCTCGTGAAGAAATATGAACGAGGGGATTTACCAAAGTCAGATTGGCTGGACAAGATGGCCTTCAGGAAGATGGAGGAGATTCACGCCGTACGTGAGGGGATTGAAGCTATACTGCCATCCTCACCCCTCTCCACAGGCAGAGACAGAAAAATCAGAGAATTTATTTCTGTATATTGATTTGCCCCGATTCGATTTTCCAGTCATATTCAGTGAACCTGTTTGTCATATTTGCTCCCCTCTCTGTCATTCCAACTGACAGTCCCTAAGGATGCGACTGCTACCTCTGTTGCCCCGACTTCCACACTAGCCACAGCAGTTCAAACCCCTGCTACCCCTACTGTGCCCACCAATTTTCTTAATGACTCCAATATATGGAATATTGTCGACCCAGACATTGTCCATGAAAATCCCGTTGAAGATAAGCACAGACGACTGGTACGGAGTCATCGTAGCAGCCCCTATGACAGAGATTTGAAGCCGAATGCAAAGAATAGGGATGAGCTTGCGGTAAAGTTGCATGCATTCTTCTCTTTATTGAAATATGACCGTTCCTAGGTGATATTGAATTACCCTCCTGGTCAACCCCTTACGTCCGAAGAAAAGGATCTAATCTGGAAATTTCGTTTCTATTTGGTGAGAGACAAGAAAGGCCTTACAAAATTCCTCAAATCAGTTTCTTGGCGTGATTCGTCGGAAGTCAAGCAAGCCGTTGAAGAATTACTACCGATGTGGACAGAGATTGACACTGATGACGCGTTGGAACTACTCGGCCCCGGAATTATCGATTCCAGGGTAAGGGGTTTTGCAGTCAAGCAGTTGAGCAGGGCAGATGACGATGTACGTCGCGATTATCAATGAGTTCAGTTTCTAGTTAAATCCAGGCTTGCAGGAACTGTTACTATACTTGCTTCAACTGGTACAGGCTCTCAAATTCGAGAGCGTCGTCACTGACCAACGATCGTCAAGGGCAGCGACGAACGCCATTTCATACGAAGACAGCGGCCTTTCCGACTTTCTTATCACGAGGGGGGTTATGAATCCTGTTCTTGGCAACCGACTCTATTGGTACCTCATTGTTGAGGTAGCTCTGGAGGATAAAGTTATCTCCAAGATGTACGGCCGAGTGGTGTTCAAGTACATGAATAAGATCCTCGAGGTGAATTAATTCTCTTATAATGACTGCATTGTTCACATTTTCCGCAGGCAGAGAATGGCACCGAAAGACGAGAATTAATGCGTCGACAAGGGATTATGATCGAGACCCTGGCAAAACGTGCTCGGGAACTTCGAGTTTCAAAGGACCCAAGGCCAAAGAAGATCGAAAAATTGCGTGGAGTCATCTCTGACTCGAGGAATGGCCTTGCCTCTGTGGAACCTCTGCCTCTGCCTCTGAACGCCAATGTCGAGGTTACTGGTATTATTGCTGAAAAATCGTCTGTCTTCAAATCGAACATGTACCCTCTTCTCCTCTACTTTCAGCGGTCAGACGGAGGCGAATTCCCTGTCATTTTTAAAGATGGAGATGATATGCGTCAAGATCAACTTGTGATCCAACTCATTACCTTGATGGACCAGCTATTACGCAAAGAAAATTTGGACTTGAAACTAAGTCCATATGACGTGCTTGCAACTGGTCCACTCCAGGGGATGGTTCAATTCATCCCGAGCAAGGCGATTGCTTCGATTGTCAGTGAACATGGTACCCTTCTTAATTATCTGAGGGCACATCACCCAGATGAGGGTAGCATTGGGACGTCAGGTGTGGAACCTAGTGTGATTGACACATTCGTCAGAAGTTGTGGTGTGTACTGATCGATTTGCATCCTTTCTTTTTCTGAGCTGGAACTTCCGTTAGCTGGCTATTGTGTTGTCACTTATCTACTCGGAGTAGGCGATCGCCACTTGGATAACTTGCTTGTTGCCCCCGATGGTCACTTCTTCCATGGTACCGACTCTTTGCATTTTATTCACGTTCCGGGCTGAATTCCGTCCAATTTTAGTGGATTTTGGATACATCTTGGGCCGTGATCCGAAGCCATTCCCTCCCCAAGTCAAGGTTTGCAAAGAAATGGTAGATGGAATGGGTGGGGCTCAGTCCCCACATTATGCTCGCTTTAAGAACTTCTGCTTCACCGCTTTCACGATTTTGCGGAAAAGTAGTAACCTCATCCTGAATCTAGTAACCCTGATGGTCGACGCTAATATTCCAGATATCAAACACCGAGACGTACATGAGCAATTGCAAGAGAAGTTTCGATTGGACCTCACAGAGGAAGAGGCCATTAAACATTTCGAGGTATTGCTCAACGAAACATCTTACATTACTGTTGTATTGGATCGATTCCATGATCTCGCACAATACTGGCGTAGCTGATGTACGACTTCACTTTTCTGTAATTTGAATCTTTATCATCTACTTTGCATTTGAAAGAGCTCGCCATATCCTGTCTTCGACAGACCTGATGACAGAAGCACTACTGTTCAAGCTTGTCATGAAGTAGGCCACATCGCCTAAAGTGCGATAATGAATACTGAAAGGGCCGGCACCAGGAGCAGGTGACGACCCATTATCAGGCCCCAAAAGTTTGCCCAGTGATTTTAACACCACTTGGGCAGAATGCGATGTATATCCTGTAAAGAGTGTAAACATCGACACTTGCAATGCCTGAAAGCCTTACCGCCAGTTTGATCTCGTACTCGGATCGACAATACAGAACCTAGGGTCATCGTCTCTTCCACATTAGGGAGATTTGAAATTGCCATGATAAAGTTGGGATCCCAGAGACTCCACATGCAGCTCTCGCTTCCACCTAGTTTAGCCCAGCTGGCTTTTGCTGAGACCCAGTCGTCACAAAGGGATATTTTTTCCATCAACGCCAGAGCTTCATTAGCAACCTCGCACCCTACAGCATGCGCCGTGTATGAATGCCCATGAAGCAGTGCATCCCCCTTTTGGTCACTCAAGAATGCTTCGAAGATAGATTTTGAGGTCAGAGTCACGGCAAGTGGTACAAGACCGCCCGTCAAGGCTTTTGCATATACGGAAATATCGGGGTGAACTCCAAGTAGTGGTCCGCTGCTCGTGACACCAACACGATTGAGGCCAACAAAGACCTCGTCGAAAATTACTGGCATTCCTGACCAAGTTGTCAAACATCCTGAGCCTCGATTTCGAACTGTGTCGACCAAAAGACGTTGGAAGAGAGGATCAACGAAGAGCATCCCTCCGGCTCCCATTATGAGAGGTTCGAGTACCAAAGCAGCAAGTCGACCCTTCAATGATGGCAATATTCGATTGAAATACTTCACGTAGGCGTGAGCCAGTGGTGTGCGCAGGCGTCCTTCGACATCGTATACCCATGCAAGAGAAACAGCATTCTGTGTATGCATGCCAAGTGATTTCGGAAGCTTGATAATCACTTGGCCCTCGCTCACACCGACAGTTGGGGGATCGAGCCAATATCCTTTTGCATTGTGCCATTCGCAGGTATAAACACCCTCTTCACAAGCATTCATTGCTCCGATTGTGTCTCCATGATAGCTCCCTTTCAAGCCCAGAACACCGAGCTCCTTCCTGGCCTCTTTTGAAAGTCGCTCTCCGTGAAGAGATGAATATGCTCGAATTGCCATTTTAAGTGCCACCTCCATGCCTGTGGACCCATTATCGGAAAAAAATGCACGGCTAGCCCAACCTTTTCCGGGGCCATCGCGAATCAACTTTTCAGCAAGCTTGAGTGCTGGAAGATGAATAGCCTGAGGGAACATGACATGGCCGTAACGGCCACTTGCTCTAGCTGCGGCCAAGGTTAAGGAGGGATGCGCGTGGCCAAGAACCTGAGTCCACCAAGAGGCAGACCCATCAAACTGGGGCGACAATATGCTCTTTTTGGATGATGGATTGTTTGATTCTGATTTGTTGCTGACACTGAAGAAGTCGGAATACGCGCTGTCGATTACTGTCACATCGTTCTCGCGGACCAATCCATGCTGTACAAAAGGCCACCAAATTGTGTCAAGAGCCCGGCGCGGCATCGACTCTAGTTGCTGAATCCGACCTGCATGACAGAGATCCAAGCGTTCGACGACGGCGTTTATATCCTCTTGTCCTATAATGGAATCGTAGTACTTCTGGGTAAATTCGAGATTCTCCGCGGTGTCTGGTAATCTCGGTGGGGGAGGTGGTATGGTGGTCAAGAAAATCCCCCGCGCTTCAAAGTAAGGTCTGAGGTACTGTCCAGTCCGGTAATAGTCATCGTGAAACAGGAGCACAGCGTCAATAGAGTATCCTCGGAGGAGAAGCGACTCATAAGCCGAGATTGTGGAAGAAATCCCACCAAGTCTTGAATCCCCGATCAAGACAGTTGGGAGAAGGAGAGGGCGATAGCAGTCTGCTTGAGTTGTTCCAGAAGGAGCAGGACTATGCACACCCCCCGCAGTTTCTACGTACATATGTCCTGAGCCTGATATCTTTTTGGCTTGTGTTCCTATGCAATCGGCAACTGCATTAACGAAGGTGCCATCTGAGGGACCCTGAGGGGTTTGGAATACGTGATAATGGGATCTGTATGACCACTCACAACACCTTCACCCGTCATTTGCACGGCTAAATGTGGGCTGACGGGTTCATTGTATCGAAAGAGACACTGAGTATGCACATATCCTCCGAATTTCCTCGAATAACGGCTGACATGTCTACCGACAAAAAGTCATGAGAATTCAACAAATAATGAAATAAAAACGTACAGGTCATCTGCGTCCTTTAGAGCTCCAGTACTAACTGGTTTCAGGTAGTAAGCATGATGGCCCTTCTGAGCTGATGCGCCCACTAGGGCTGTTGTCAGAATCGTTTTTCCGACATCAGTATTTGCCCCGAATATTTGGTGAACACGGATATGTTTGAAAAGCGATGGCATTGCTATTAACAACTTCCAGAAGACTGCCACTTGGCACGCGAAGTATCTCAGCAAAGAGAAATGCGAAAACAACGGTCCAGTAAATTGGGTGATGTAGACCAAGATTAGCTTTTTGGCATCGGATTATCCAAGGAACACATCATATTTAGAAGAGTCACGATCTATGAATGCCGTCGAGCTATTCAGCTCGTTGCAGGATATCTACGATGTCTGTAATATTTCGCACTTGCTGTGGTGCATCACGTTCAAACACAGTCGAACTTGCATATGCAACTTCTGCGACTTTAATCTGCAAAACATAAAACTAATGTTTTCCAATGAAGGTCGAATGAAACAAACCAAGATATCTGCGGTTAGCCCTTTGATGGGTGAGGCAGACGACCGAAAGCGGTGCATGCGGTATGGCGACCCTATCAGCTCCCAAAAGACATCAGTTGAATACTGCGAAATATTAAGTCTTGAAGTTCAGGTGGAATGTACCACGTACATAGAATTCGTTTTCATATGGCCAATTTTCGCTCCCAAGTGGTACGAGGTCCTCAAATTTCGCCAGGTTTGGGTCAAGTAAACATTTCAAAGGATGGTTGAATATATGGAAAACCTCCCCTGAAGCTGGCTTTAACAGTGTGATAACCTCCGGATCGCTCAAAAACCCGATGACTGGAGTAACTAATAGTTTGTGCAGAGAGATGAATGGTTCTAGTATTCCCAGAATGTGTATAAATTTGCCATCAGTGGGTAGCGAGACCTCTTCATGAGCTTCTCTCAGCTAGAATTCGAGATCAGTCGAGGACAATTAAAATTCTGAAACGACACACCGCATTCTGTATCGGATCAGCATCACTTGCATCTCTCTTCCCTCCAGGTAGCGCTGTTTCTCCTGCATGCGTTCGGAGCTCCTTTGAACGAGTGGTGAGAAGTACGCGAATCAGTCCATCTTGTTCGTAAAGGAGGACTAGCACTGCTGCCAGTCTATATTTTGGATATGTAGAACTTGTTATAGACAATATAGATCGGGAGGGGTTTCACAAAGTGATAAAGAAGACGACGGACAGGTTAGGGTATTCCAAGGAAGTAAGGTATTCCACGATATTCGATAAGCAAGCCTTGGATTCATCGCGTAGGTTGTCAAGGATATTCGAGAATGTCGGACTGTCAATGACTTTGGTCATGACAGCAGAAGAAGAAAGGTTCCGTTCACTCCGCACGGCTCACAGTGAGCTCGGGTCGGGCCGGATAACCAAGAACAAGATATGTCAGTGCTCTCATTACATATCCAAGGCAAGAAATTTGACACCGTGAAGTTGTGAATCCAGTTAGGAAGACTTTGAGTTGTTCGGAGAAGTCGCGAGCCATGACATTCATCATCGCAACTGTTTCGACTGACATCTAATCAGTTGCCCAAACTTCGAAGTGAAAACAATTTTTCCTATCCATTCCACCACGCCTTCAACCTTGGTTAAGGATAGCATAGAGCAGGCGGTTTGGACATGATTATCTCTGACTGAGACTGTTCAAGTTGTCGAAGTTGAAACTTAGGGATCTTCTGCACGTGACACGATGAGCGCGTCTCCTTCACAGAAGGACTGAGTCACTCGCGTTTCTCACTTTGACCTCCATCTCATCTTTCTGACTCTCTTTACTGGAACGATAATCTATTATAATGATGGACGATTTAACGCCTTTGGCTCCAATGAGCTCGCAGGTCACAATTAATCCCATAGCCAAAGACTGTCCCTCAGATGGCTTCAATGTTCGTCCCTGCTTACTTTTCTTCTTGGTAACAATTTTTAAATCCACTTCTCAGTATCCTGCTTTCAGACAGCTAAATAAGAAAACTCGGGTGTATTTGTCTCAAAGATTCAACTTAAACCCTTCCGTGTCATACCAACTATTCGCCGTTGCCAATTCCAAAGGTTGGTTTGCCGCAGTTCAGGCCTCGCCGTCAGGGTCCAGTGCGTAACGTCTCTTATCTTTTCAATTCTTGTCCAATTATTTTTCAGACCTTTTGCTCTCAACATTGGACGACCTTCGGTCGGCATTCACGGTTGCGAAAGAAGGAAACGAGGGTTTATTTTCTCCCAAACGAATCCTACCCGTTACATCCGCCATTGTGAACATCATTGCCTTTGGGAGCAATGATACACGTCTTGTGGTTGGTCTTGAGGATGGTTCGTTAGCGATCTACGACACCTCCCTACTATTTACTCCAGGTGCGGGTGGAGTCTCGCCATTAAAAGCCATGCAGGTACAGTCCTCACCTCTTCGTCAAATACTTCCCAATCCCGGTACGGATCCAAATTTGGGCGATATTTTTGCTATTGTGGGAGATGGAAGGGTCCTTCTTTTCAACATGCATTTGGTACCTCAAGGCGGGTGGGTAGCATCAGACCTCATGACACAGCCAATATCTGGTTAGTACTCTTTTCCCAACCAAAATTACGAATTTCTGACAGCATATTCCAGTTACATGGTCTCCAAAGGGGAAACACATAGGGATAGGCCTTCAAACGGGTGACATTCTCACTTTCAGTCTGACAAATAAGTCGACTCCGAATAAACACATTCCGCCAACTGCGGACTCCATTCTCGTGTCCTTACATTGGCTCGCGCCAGGTCATACATTCCGAACGAGTTATGCCGCACAGGACAACTCTCCAGCCAAGCAGCATATCATCACTTTCGACGTCAAATCCTCAACGGCGACATATGTAGCCCCTGACCACCCCTTCCCTGCATACGATCGCACCCAGCAGAGTGCTTTTCTCCTCAGTTTCCCAAAATGGGACGAGGATCAGTCTTCGAATGAGGAAGGCAAATCTCTCACCATTGTCGCAGATTTTTCATCCGTGGATATAGAGGTGCTTGGGAACGTTGGAAACAAATGGTTCAGACAATCGCAAGACAACCCATTGACTTTGCCCTTGGACAACTCGATGGACGACACCATCCTGCTGTCCTTAGTGGCTGACCTGACAGACACAACGGCTGGTGCACCAATTATGTATGCCTACCTCAATGACGGCTCCATTCAAGGTTGGCATGCGGAACATACCAAGCGTTATATTGGTCTCCTTACTCCAGGTACATCCAGCTCGGTTCTGTCACAGTCGCAGGAAGCGAAGGATACCGAAATGGGATCAGACAGTGCAACTCCAACCATGGCCAACGCATTCAGCCAACGTGGTTCAGTCTTTGAACAACAACCAACTACATTTGGTCAAACTGGATTTAGTCAACAGGGCACATCTACTTTTGGTCAACCTTCCTTTGGTCAACCCTCCCTTGGACAACCCTCCTTTGGACAACCCTCCTTTGGACAACCCTCCTTTGGACAATCGAATCAAACCAACAATACCACCTCCCCATTTGGCTCATTTAAGCCAGCGACAGGTTTCGGTACCTTCGCAACCCGTACAAGTGAATTTGGATCAACGTCGTCGTTTAGTGGTTTTGGTTCTTCTGCCTCCACCAGTCATACCTTCAGTCAAGGGAACCTTGCCAACGCTACTCCAACAAAATCTAAGTCTGATGCACTCTCCCCGAATATATCTCCTACCATTACGCAGGAAGCTTCTATGTCTGATTCTACAACGGGCTTCGGTGGATTGTCTTTGGGCACCGCTGCTTCAGAAACCAAACCCGTTAACAGCATGTTTGGATCATTTGGCACACCAGCGATCACTTCCAATCAGACTGAGTCGTCCAGCCCTTTCGGAAACGGTGGGGTTGTTAAGCCTGCCAGCGGATTTGGTGCCTTTGGCGGATTGAAGACGAGCGGAGCTTTTGATTCGAATGGAAAGCCTCCCTCGACTGTAACTGCGTTTGTTTCGCCTGTTTCCCAGATCCAGCCCAGTTCTTCAGGCTTTGGTCAAACCAGTTTCGGACAACCCGCGTTTGGGCAAACGGGATTTGGATCTAATTCCGGCAAGTCAGCGTTCGGACAACCAGCTTTTGGAAAGACAAGTTTTGGAACGACTCCGACCACAACAATGGCTCCTGCGTCTGGTGGTTTCGCTGCATTTGCCAAAGCCCCGACGAACTTTACAAGTCCTTCGACCACAACACAACCGGGGTTTGGTGCACAGGAATCAAAGCCGCAGGCGTTGGGAGGGTTTTCGGCATTTGCATCTGCAACGCCAGCTCCACTTGGATCTACCACATCAAGTCCTGGCATTATGGATAAATCGACCTCAAAGCAACCACCAGGAGTTGGCGAGCAGGAATCGAAGCCGGAGGTGCTGGGTGGTTTTGCGGCGTTTACGTCTCCAGCTCAGACATCCTTTGGGTTGGCCACTTCAGGTCCGTCTGTGGGTGGATTCAATTCAGCGCCAAAAGGTTTTAGCCCATTTGCGCTTACTTCTTCTACGCCAGACCCAGGTCCTAAGTCTGAACCATCCAAACCAGCAACTCCTACAAGGACATCCGTATTTGGCACTCCTCTTGAGACGACATCAGGATCACCTTCCTCAAAAGACACGGTATCTACTCCCAAAGAAACTCCTACAAGGCCTATCACTATGTCACCCCCTTCATCACCAGAACCGAAACCCGCATCTGCAGATGTTTCTCCCAAACCAACCGTGGGTGGTGCATTTGCAAATATTCATACGACGCCTTCTTCATTTCAGCCAGCCGTTGGCTTCGGTGCATTTGGAAGTACGACACCCAAGGATTCGCCATTCTTCAAGAAGCCAGAACCGTCATCGCCTTTTACACCTAAATTCTCGGCTATCACTTCGGGATCAACAACGACCACACCCGCTTTTGGTTCTACATCTGTGCTCGGCCCTTCCAAACCTGCCTTTGGGTCAACAACACCAAAAACACCAACCCCTGTGAAATCTACAACAACGCCTTCACTGGGGGGGGGCGCGTTTTCTGCCTTTAGTGGTTCCTCGAGTCCTCTTGCTGTGGTTGCTGGTCAGAAAAAGTCGTTCTCTGACCTGTTGAAAACAGGCGGTGCAGAAAACAGGGATCCTGAGAAACCTCCACTTATACCAAAGAAGGCGGAAGGGGAGAGCAATGGAGCCAAACCGCAAGAGACACGTGCGTCTGTTTTTGGGACACAGACGAGGGATTCAAAAAAGTCTGGAAATGTGTTTCTGTTGACTTCACAAATATTTTCCACGGAGAACCAAGATCAAGGGGCGGCGACATCTGAAGATAAGGGGAAAGGGAAACTTAAAGCATCGGATACATCGGAGAGTGCTGGCAGAGAAGAATCATTCACAAACGTCTCGCTGTCATCTGCAAGTTCCTCATTTGTTGAAGTTGATAAGGATGAAGGAGAATTTGATCAAAATTCAGATCAAGACGATCGCAGCGATTTCTTAACTGATGAGGAGCTTTCAGAGGAAGAGGGGTCAGATGAGGAGAGCCTACCCGAGGAAGATGAAGTAAAACAATCTCCGACCCCTTCGCCTACTGCTGTGCCTCTTGTGTCTCGGTCTCCTTCTGCCACACCCCAGCCGGAGGTTAAAATCCAGGTTTCTGATGTTAGCCATCTTCCCATTCAGGAGCCCCCATCACGAGAAGAAAGTACGACACCACCAGGAACACCGCTGAAGGAAGTTAAATCACTTACACTTAATGGCCCATCCACCACTTCCTCTCTCGCGATTGGGCTAGGACGTCCGAGTACACGTCCCGTCCGTCGTTCGCCTCTGGCAAATGCAGTCCTACTGGAAGGAAACGAAACCCAAGAGGAAGCGCCTTTAGATTCGAAAAAACCTGAAGAAGCAGAGTCTCCTTCAATCAATTCACGACGAAAGACACCTAACATACCCACATCGACGAAAGGACCCGGGTCTCTCCCTACCCCTCCATCTGCCACACCTCCATCGCCTGATCTTCAGTCTCCCTCTCTAGATACATTCACGAAGAAACCCACAGTTCCAGTGCCATTTTCTCCGTTCAGCTTCGGTCCACGTCCTGTAACTACACCCCCAGCCAGCAGCATGTTTGGCCACGTAGCAGATAAATCTGCACCAATTACAATGCCCCCTCCTATAGTTCGAGCAACTACAGCCCCCACGACGATGTCCTCACAACGACAGAGCCTTTTTGGCACGCAACCCCCAAATACCCCTGCAAGTCGTTTTAGTATGCCTTCCTTTACTCCCCCTATATCTGCCGGAACAGCGTCCACATTCCCTCCGCTACCAAAAGCTCCTAATGGAACGCCCGATCCTATCACATCTACGACTTCCGCAACAAAGCAGTCGCAAGCTGTTCCGAGCTCGTCCGGATTGCCACTCACGCAAGCTTCCAAAACCCAGGGGAAAGAAATCATGGAAGAGGGAATGCAGAAAGAGTGTGTCAACCTTGTGAAGACAGTAGAGAAAGAGATCGAGGAGGTATGTTTTGCTAAATCTTCGGGTTCTGCTCTCATAAATCTGATCAATACATCTAGCTTGCCAAAACCGCTGTAAATGCTCAACACGTGCTTGCGACCTTGAATGTGTCTCTAGGAGGATCGAAAAACAAGACAGACCTCGGCAATCCAGCGAAGTGGGGCTTGGCAGATGTAAAGCTGTTCGGCCAGGTTCTGCTTCAGTATGATAGTGACTTGGAGTTATTGGAAGCCAACCGAGACAAGGAGAAGCAAGCTATTGGAGAAATCAGGAGTAATATTCTCAAAGGTGGGTTGTCAGATATTTCAAGGAGTGATCAACCATGAAATATGTTTAAAACAGCTGGCACAAGGCGCGAAGAGATTGCGCGATTTAATAAGGCCAAGGATGATAAAGAATTTGCGAAGATGCTTAAGGCAAGAACATTAGGCCCAGAACATAGTGAAACCCAGACACAGCTTCGTAAGAGCGTTCGGGTATGATTCTCTTTCTTTCCCGCTTGTCCATGTTAATTATATCAACATCCGTTAGGCTGTGCGAGATCGCGTGCAAAAGCTTGAGAAACGACTCCAAGATGATAAGAAGAAGCTGTCAGAAGCACAGTCTTGTAAATCTCGCATAAAGTAGGACCACCTCTCGTTGAAGATTCTTGGTAACTGATCTCTTACAGAGCGCCATCCCTCGACACCATCAATCGCAGCTATCGGAATATCGGAATTGCAATTGAGCAACAAACGGATGAAATCAACCGTCTTGCCACTCGCATTTCAAAAATCGACATCGCGGATGCCGCAATCTTGAGCCAATCGCCCCTTGTCCAACGCGATGCCCGCCTTCCTGACCTTCCTAATCCTCGGCTGCTGATCAATGTCACACCCCACGTTGCTGTTACTACGGCTGCGGCTCTGAACGCGGAACGTTCAGCCCAAAAGCTGAAGAAGGCACTCTTAGCTGTGAGAAAGGAACCTTTACTTAATACAAAAGCAGCGGCAGCGCCGACTGCGCCCCTGGCATTTAATTCGCCCGCGAAGCCTGGATCTGGTGTCAAGGATGGGAACTTGACAGCGTTCGACGATTTAAAAGGTCCCCTATTCCTCGAGCCTGTCACAAAAGTATCCGAATTGGAAATGGACGACTGGAATTTGCCAGAGGACCATTTCGACCCAAGTGGATCCCAGGCGAGTACCAGTTTAACACGGAGGGATAAACCAAGACGAAGCCATAGAGGCACATCCGCTGTCAGGAAAAGTCCTGCTCCAGAAAGTTCTGCCAAGCCAGATGCAGTTGCGATACCCACTACCTCGACCCCGAAGCCCGCCCCTGTATCATTCGATTGGGGGCCACTACCAACATTTGCCAGTCCAACCCCACAAAGAATCCTCCCAATGACTTTTATTCCGATCTCTCCTCCCGTGCAAAATGAAGTCCTTGGTGGTGGTACGAATGTTGCCGATCAGAAAAATCTGCCCAGGGGATTTGTCTCATTTGCGACATTTTCCCCAAATGCTGCAAACACGTCCTCCACGTCGGAATTTGGTCCCCCTTCCTCGAATGGAGGTCCGAACAACCCAAAGGGATTTACTTTTGCTCCCTCTTCAACAAATCCATCTCAGGGCTTCTCATTTCCGAATGCCCCTAGTCAGCAAATGTGATTTTTTTAAACACTACACTACGTACCGTAATTACTCCTAGATTATTATTTGGAAATAAGCATCAGCACAATGTGAATTTAAATTAGGTGATGAGTCTTCTAGGCAGACTGGAGTTTTTTGGTCCAATTTGTTGTCATCTTGGAGCAGTCCAAAGCCCACTGGATTTCTTCAAGCGGGTATTGTATGTGCGAATGATAGGAGACCCAAGAAAATCTATGTTTCTTACTATGGGGGTCACGGTGAGATTTGGAAAAGTAGCATATTTTATATATAATCAAACACAAAGGTGAATTGTATCATGCACGTCCTCTTCAACTTTTGTCCTCACCCTTGTCGTCTCCCACCTTTACTTCTGTTGGTGCAGTTCCCTTGGTGGCTTCTTCCGAAACCCCTTCCTGGACTCCGTTGATCTCGTTCGAAAAGAGTTGTTGTGGATCGTAGATGATCGACTCCATATGCTCTAGCGCTGCCTGTTGAGACATGACAAAGTCTAGTATGGCATGTATCGTTTATCATCAGTGAGATTGCTGCGCACCCTCCCTACTTCACTGAGCTCTTGGTCTTCACTACCGTCGAATGTCTCAAATACCGACTCATCAAGGAAGGCATCTCCCTCTTCGTCTTCTTCCTTGGGATCAGGATGAAGAGATGCACATTGCGAAAGGGCTTCGAATATTATCTCGACTAGAATTAGATTGAACAAATGAATGGACTATTATTGAACAATTGAACATACGAGATGTGGGTTGCTGAGGGACGATGATCAATTCGCGCATCGGCACATCTCCTTCGCCATCTTCATCTGTTTCATTTGAGCCTCCAGCCAAGCGACTTGGATCACCATAAGTTTCATCCAGTTGGCAATATATCGATGGTCCTGATTCGCCTCGAGAAATTGCGTGAAGAGTAATCGCTGGATACTCGATCTGAAATCCCGATGTACCTGAATCCGGCATGAATACAAGGACACTAAAATATCCTTAAAATGATTCCTCAGTTGGCAGGGGATGAAATTCCATACCTTGTCAGGATGTACAAGGTGCCCTGGACGGCGGATTGGTAGCCTTCAAGATGGGGCTCGACCGTAACCTGGACATTTTTTTCCTGGTGTTTTAATAACACAGGGATATCGGAAAATGATTTTGGAGTCGAGTCAACAGCGTCCTGGGAGAAAGCAGGGATATTTGATATAAAATTTATTGTCGGCATTTGTGTGATCATGAAAGACTTGGACAAGGACCAAGGTCAGCCGTGGAACCAACTTCGGGCCGGGGGATGCTGAGCGCTGAGGTCTTTTGCCATCTACCAACGCATGTCTCCTCAGGATCCACAGGCAGCTGCTCTTCTTGCTCACGTCGTTTATCAGATTGAACAAAATGTCAACTTTTTGGCGTCACAGAACTACCTTTCCCAGAGTGATGCAGCCGCCATCCTCACAAAGCTTCCCAATCTCACGAACAACGCCGCCGCCATGAATGAACTTGGAGATGGTGTCTCCAATATAAACCTTTCTATCGCTCGTGCTGTACCTCCTCCTCCAAGGCCTAAGACGGCACCTCATGAACAGCAGGAGCCTTCGTTACCTCGCGCTCGAGCTATTTGGTCCTATAACGGGGGGGTTCGCCGTGTTTTTGTCTCCTTTTCGCCTCATTTACGATTGGTTTGTATCTAGGATCATGATGACCTGAAATTTAACGCAGGCGATATTATCGAGATCGTCGAGGAGCTTAATGCAGACTGGTTCAGAGGTCGGCTTAACAGCAAGGAAGGCCTTGTGCCTTCGTCTTATGTTGAGAAAATTGTGTCTGTGGGCAGATCTACCAAACCGTATAAGCCTTTTGGAGCTGCTTATCATGGTTTGCCCGTCCCGCCTCCGGCAGCAGCAGAGCAGGGGACAAATGACGTCGGCCTCCAGGAGAAACAGGGGTCAGAGGAGAAAAAGAACAAGCTCACCGGATTCAAGAATACCGTTCGTCATTTTTCAATCATTTAGGTCGGCGGTACTAACAACTCTTTGCAGTTGGCTCACTCGGCTGTTGGTGGTGTCGGTTTTGGTGCAGGTATGTCATGTTTTGTCGACCTCTGCGTTGTCTCTTACTTTATTTTCATCCAACAAGGTTCTGCTATTGGTGGAGGCCTTGTCCGTGCTATTTTCTGAACACACCCGCTTTTTTAGCCCTGTCAATTCCCTTTTGTAGATTACTTAGACCACCCATATTCGATACCCAATTGTCACATATAGGCAATTAAATTTTGGGGCTTTCGTGTTCATTTTCCAATTTACATAGGCAGAGCAATTGTACAATTGTACACAACTTGACAGAAAACATGTTCCTTAGTATCTTTATTAATCCTGTTTTAAAACCATTATACTGAAGTTAAGGCTGGAGGTCTTTGCCATGTATTTCGTTCGAATAAGCTTGGCTGAATCCTAGTATGATGCCACATAAGTCCCCCGAGCCAAAACAAAGAATACAGGAACTGACAGATAACAAATCCCCACACTCTCCATGATCAATTGGGCCGGCCCTCCTACCGTCCAACTCGATCAACCTCATCCCAGTCGTTTGTTCCAACATCGCAGTCGCCGGCACCTCCTCTTGTCTGGCGGCTTTTCGGAAGTCCTGTTCTGGGGCTTCGATAAAGCATGTGAAATGAAGATCGGTTTCTGCTACCGGTGCACTTTGGCCCATCTGAGACGTTGCTGCGTGGATGCTTGCGAAGTGAGGGGTAGTGCGGAGTAAATCCGCACGCAGTTCTGGAGATTTATCTGCGGAACCCGGACTTGGCTTTCGTTTTCATACTATGGGAACAAAAATCACAACACACCTTGGCATTCAAATATGAATTTCTGAAGAGGACTCGTGGGGGTGAATGAAACACCAGACTGTGTGGGGTTTTGCATGAATGATAAAGCTGCCCGATTGCTTCAGATAACGTACATTTGCGATGGCATGAATAAGCCCAATCGTACCACACGCGTTCGGGATCTTGAAATATTTTCAGTCTCGAACTTTTAAAAACAAATATGAAGAACAAAAACAACCTTTTGCTTGACCCAAAAAATGGTATCATCGATCTTAGGTTGTCCGTCCTTAGTAATCCGCTCATCCTCCAGTTTCCGTAACTCTTCTCCTGCTTTTTCGATCGGGAAAAGCAGAAGAACGGCTTTAACGGGTCTTCCAACAGAGTGAAGCATCTGATGAAGGTTAGTAACCCTGTCTCAACGGTATCCCAAAACCGACCTCGTCATCCAAACCGTACACCTCTTCAAAATGAGCTTTCCTGACACCCGCTTTCTTTGCCCACTACGACAAGCCGTCATCTACAAAAAATTGTTGCACATTTCAACTTCCTGAGCACGTACCTCGTCGAATACCTTGGGAACAAGGAGGCGTCATAGTGAGTAGTATTCTTCAGACAGCAGTGGCGGTGAGCATTTACCTCTGGGTTGGCCTCCAAAGGAACCCAACGACCAAGTGTTTCTTCTGACATGAGATATAACGTACGTATTGTCTGTGTAATGTTGTGGGGAGAAAGAGAGAGAGAGGCGACGTCATAAATTACGATGATCAATTGATAATCACTTGATCTGAACCAGTCATAATATGGTGCATATTGGGTACAATATATTTGACGTCCTAATGTATCTCGTATCCTTCGACTTTAATGTCATTGAGCCCTAATTCTTCGTTTTGATCAAATGTCCTGTCGTACCACTCAATCTTCATATTCGGGTCTGGGTCTGGGGCATAAAGATTTTGTATGTAAGAGTTCGCCAATGGGTCGTCCAGAATAATCGTGAACGGTCGCTCAGCACTCTTAATCTGGAAAGGGATGGAAGAGAAATCAGAAGTTTGGGACACATAAGAGAAACACAAGTACCTGCTTCAAAGAAGCAAGGAATTCCTCCAATTTGGAACGATCGTCTGCATCAGCGGAATCGCCGGCCACAAATGCCTTCTCTCCCAACTCTTCGTATATTTGTTCAAGAATGCCTTCCACAGTTGTGAAACGGCCGCCCAGGGTACCATGTGTGAGGACAAGATCAATCTCTGGTATCGTCAAGCCAGCCATTTCACTCTATACCCAATCAGTATACGTATATCGAGTCCAAGGTGTTCACTTACCTTGAGGATGTCCCGGCTGAGATCTTCACGATCTTCGCATCGGAGAGTGATCCTTTTGCCTTGCTCCGATATCGCAGCACCGGACTTGACTTCATTGTCCTTGTATCCGCAGAATTCGCAATTTGTAGCCATGATTATGATGTCCTAGGTAGTCAGGCACAGTCAATATGATATACACCGTGACAGAGGCACATTTACGACCTTGAAGTAAGGGATGTTGACCTTCTTCATTCGTGTTTCGATCGGGTGAGCACAGCTCGAACAAATTCCCGGAAAGGCGAGCACTTCATCTTCCGATATTGGATCGTTCGTAAGTTGAGAGATTCCTGCGTCTTGGGCTATCGTGGGGGCCTCATCATCGGGTACTGCCAAACCTAGCGCGATATTTTGCTGTAATGTCCGTTGATACGTTTTGAATTTCCATCTGGGGTCGGCCATGCTACCAACAAATTCAAGAAAACTGTTCCCGGCTGGATCGTCAATGATTATGGTGAATGGTGTCATGAGGGAGTCCTTCTCTGATGCACTAAGCACGCCTTTTCCCTCACTCTCATCGTCACCAAGAATAAGTTTAAGTCGATCTAGGATGATTTGTATGGCATTGAAGGCAGCTTCGTCTTGGATGCGACGCAATGGTTGGTTGAAACTGAGGTCAGAAATGATGTTTTGGATGAGTCCTTCCACCGTAGTCAACTGCGCACGCGATGTCGGGGGTAGTGTTAGGTCAAGCTCCGGAATGATGACTTCGCAGCTTTCAGAGCGAACGAGCTGGCGGTTGAGGTCTTTCCTCGTTTTGATCTCCACGGTATAGGTGGATCCCTCAGCTATGTGTATATTAGAAGGTTTTCAGGTAAATAATAAAGTTACATACGACGAATTGTTCCAGCAGATTGAATATCGTTATTGGAAAACCCGCAATTTTCACATCGGAACGACATGACGATGACCTCTCGGAAAAAAGGGATCGAGGTTAACATGAGTCGGGTGACTCCCTAACTAAAAGTTGAGAAAATTTGCCAAAGTTAGGTGACCCTTACTTGTTCCTCGCATTTCATGCATAGGGACTCGATCTCCTCGACAACCTTCTCGTCCTGCTCGTCTGCCACCTGGATCTTGTCGGCTGTTTCAACAATTTCCCCTATTCTGGGGAAGATATTGTTCATGGGGGGCAACTCTTGTCCAATGTCCACACGTACAAAATTGGCCGCAGCTCGCAGGCGGATTTCGCATCTCGCGGCAGCGGCAGCTTATATAACGTAGAATTTGAGACCCCGATGTGACAGATTGTGACCGTGTCGCGGCTCGCCGTCGTCAGTAATCATATCATATCTTCTTAACCGCTATCCCTACGTGTCTAAGACTTCTTCGGCCAGTCCTAAATGCCTCCAAGGAGATCTCAAACAGAGTAAATTCGCCTAGTACGGCGTAGTCGATATGGTCTTATCGGTAGTAATTTCTCCTTAAATGGCGACACCAGGGCCCATAACCTATTGCCATAAGTAGAGTTAGTCCTCAGTCGAAATGGTGATAACGACTGCATTCCTATACTACTAACCTATTGTAAGTAGAGTTAGTCTATAGGAATAAGATGTAAAGTAATAATAACAACAAGGTATTGACACGACTCACCCTCAGTCGGGATGGTGATAACGACTGAGGATGGTCGGGTTGGGAATTGATCCCAAAAAGCAATCAGATGTCAACAAAAATAATTGGCCCTCGGTCCGGGATTTCGATCTGCATCCCTGATAGCATCATTGATGGCCCATTTCAAACTCAGCTGCTTATATGCATGGCCAAGGTTACTCTTGAACTTCATTGCTAGATATGCTGATAATCCGGATATCACCGGAAGTCAAAGATTGGAAGTCAAAGATTGGAAGGCCTCCTTAACTGAGCTCTCTGTTCATTCTGGATTGTCTCATCTCGAAGTGTCATGTTCAAGAACGCCATCGTCTGGTCTGCTGTTCACAGCCGATTGTTGTCTCTGCATGCGAGCAAAACCAAGCGAACGGCAACCTCTGTACGTGCTCATTCGATGAACTTTATGCGGAGCTCATGCGTCTCCAGACTTTATCAGCCCATTTGCGTCGAGTAATCAGCACCCATATCCCATCATCCACTGCTTTCGCGTCCAAAAGTGACGAGCTTCCGGTGGCAGAAATTTTATCTGATGACCTCCCAATTCTGAGCCAAGACACCAGCCAAGTTGCTGTAGGATGGAGTCCTCGAATCTGGTCCCGATTGTGAGTGGGAACAAATTTTCAAATAACGCTACCTACAACGTTCAACTTTCAGTCACAACGTCTGGCTCAGAGACCACTGCCGATGCCCCCAGTGCTTCCATCCAGTGACGAAGCAGCGTTTGTTCAATACATTTGACGTAGGCGGCAGATCCCAGTTTTTTATCTCAACATACTAACCTCACGGTATTCCCAGATCCCAAAAGATATAACACCTATGAATGTTGAACCAGGAGCCTCGGGATTAACAGTTTCGTGTAATTATTCTGGCCTCTCTGTCGCCGAAAGTGCCTTGAGTTAATCCGTAGGGCCTGGAAAGGAGCCACATGTTTCTTTCTACCCGTGGTTATGGCTACAAAAGAACTCCTATGACCCCCCGCTAAATCGGCGCAAAGCCTATGACGAGTGAGTGTAGAAGTCGAACAATCGTGCATGTGTTCCGCTTACTTGAAACCTAGAAAAATAATATGGGGTTCAAAAATTCAACAATCTCCTCCAGACATACCCTACGCTGATGTCATGGCACAGGACGATCGAGGTCTCTACAAATGGTTGCTGAATGTAGTGAGTGTACAGTGTGTGTGTGTTTCTTTCCGGATTAACACATCCCAGCATAAATTCGGATTTTCATTTGTCTCCGGAGTGCCCACAACACCCGAGGCAACTGAAGAGCTCAGTCAGAGGATCGGCTTCATCCGAGAAACTCAATGTTAGTTTTTCGACCAAACCTGCGGATTTGAAACTCATCTACCTCAGACGGAAAATTCTGGGACTTCACTTCCGATCTAGCAAAAGGCGACACAGCCTACACCACACTCGCATTAGGCGCTCACACAGATAACACTTACTTCGTGTGTTTACTTCTTTTCCCTCCCAAAATCCGGATTTCCTAATCCTCCATACAGACAGACCCATGCGGCCTCCAATTATTTCACCTCCTTTCTCACACTAATGGTTCTGGTGGCGCGACGCTCCTTGTTGATGGATTCTATGCGGCATCCATCATGGAGAAACTTCACCCCGAAGCATATCATCTGCTTTCACACATTCCTGTTCCAGCACATGCTGCAGGTGAGGAATCAGCATTGTATACACCTTCGCCGCAGTCGGGATATCCGGTTCTTGGTCATGATCCCGTCACAGGCGAACTAATGCAAGTTAGGTGGAACAACGACGACCGGAGCGTCATGAACCACTTGCAGCCTGATTTGGTAGAGAAGTGGTATAGCGGCTTTTTGTTCGACACTTTTCCATCCAGCTAATAAATGCTCCTTTTAGGTATGATGCAATCCGTCTGTGGAATGAGTGTTTGACAAGCGCCGACTCCGAATTCTGGGTTCAACTCCAACCGGGGGCAGCTGTGGTGGTGGACAACCACCGTGTGCTGCATGGCAGGTCTGCTTTTGATGGAAAACGTCGGATGTGTGGAGCCTACATCGGCATCGACGAATATCGATCGAAGCTTGCAGTGCTGAGTGAGAAATTCAGTCCAGATGCGGTTGCACAACAAGTTTCCAGGGAGGTACATGTTAACGGGAGGAACATCTGGAATGCCGCACTCTGAGCCAAAAACAGCAATACAGCATGGTCAGATTGACAATGTACTTTTACGCTTTTGTTTCCTCGCTAAGTCCCTATTTCTGCGGCTTTGATCTCCTTCAAAATGTAGCCTTCCAGACCTCCACATAACCATAGTTCTTGTACACTCGCACCGACTGGCTTTACCCAATATACTTTCTCTTCACCCATGACACTCCTCAGTAGAACCTTCCCATCCTCCATACTAATAGATACATCCAATCCTTTTTCTATCGTCAATTCGCCGTGCTTACCACCAGCACCACGTAGCCCATCCTTCGCAAATGCCTTCGTAAGGTCACGAACTAGCTCTGGACACTCCACACACACAAGGCCATTGTTGATCGCATTCCTCTTGAAAATGTCGCCAAAGGAACCGGCAATCACAAGTGGAACGCCAGCAGCTTTAAGTGCCGTAGCGGCTTGTTCTCTAGACGAACCTGTGCCAAAGTTGTATCCAGAAACTAGGATTACGCCGTTCTTTGTTTTGTAAATTTCTGCGTCATCAGTTCGAGCAGAATCCCGACCTTGCTTCGTGTGAAGGGAAGAAACAAGCGATGCGAAGCCTGGGTCGTAGTTTTCCATGACGACTTCAGCCTGGCGTTCGAGCGTAATGTCATCCTGATACGTATATTTACCAGGATAAATCCCATCGGTATTCAAATTGTCTTGTGGTGTGAAGAGGAGTGGGCCAGTAAAGGAGGAAGGAAATTCTGGAAGCAATGATTCCTTTGAGCTTCCACTTTGTTCCATTGAAGTCCCCTTCGCTGTGGTATTATTACCCTCGACATAGAACGTTGGAGTAACGGCAGTCGACTCCTGATTTCCCTTCAGAGCTCCTGGTCCACAGATATAACCTTTCAATGCACTAGCGGCCACAATCTCTGGACTCGCCAAATACGCCATTGCTGCTGGATGGCCCATCCTCCCTTTATAATTCCTATTCGTCGCACTAATCCCAGTTTCACCCTCTTTTAAAAGCCCCTCTCCAAGCCCAATACACGGCCCACATCCAGCTGGCAGAGCCCTAGCACCGGCTTGCATCAACACATCCCAATCTCCCAACTTCTCGGATTCTTGCTGCACGGCAGAGGATGCAGCTGCGACGTAGAACTCAACGCCAGGCGGAATTTTTTGATCACTGCTGCGTAGAACAGAAGCTGCGGCAGTGAGGTCAGATACACGGGAGTTCGTGCAGGATAAAAGATAAGCTTTTTGGATAGGAATTTTTTGCGCTTCCAGCTTCGGGAGGGGCGTGGAGACCTTGACACTGTTTGGACCCGAAACGTGTGGTACAAGGGTGTCAAGGTCGAAGACAAGATGTGAGGAGTAAGCAACACCCGGGTCAGAGGACAGAGTTTCTTTCTCTTCACGAAGCTTATCGAGCCTTTCCCGGTTGATTCTTGGATGACGAGGAGGTTTAGGTATCCCCGGCATCTCTGCAAAAGTTCGTAGATCCAACTTCCCCAACACACGTTCATACCAGTCCAAAAGCTGCTCATCCACCGGGAAAACGCCTGCAAGTGCTCCCCACTCTGTCGTCATATTTGAGATCGTAAGTCTTTCGTCAACAGTCAACCGATTGACTCCCTCTCCGGTAAATTCCACAGCGGCATTGAGGACTTCGTCTCGGTTGAATGAGCCACAAAGAGCCACAATTACATCTTTTCCACTGACTCCCTCCCTCAACTTTCCTTTCAATTCCACTTTCACCATCCTAGGGACTTGCCACCAGGTTTTGCCCGTTGCCCAGAGAGCCGCAGCGTCCGTTCTCACAATGGGAGTGCCAACACAGCCAACGCCCCCATACATATTACTGTGGCTATCGCTTGCGACTGTCAGGGTGTAGGGGAATGCATATCCCTCTTCGATAAGGATTTGGTGCCCAATGCCTCGACCCGCAGGATAAAAGTCGATGTTATGCGATCGTGCAAACTCTTCAATCGAAGTGTACTTAAGCAAATTTTTGGAGGTACGGTTCTGAACATCGTGGTCAAGCGTAAAGACAGGTTGAGCTGGGTTGTGGATTCGCTTCGCACCAATCGATTTAAATCTGTCCGTAGTTTCCACAAGTCAACTAACCGAAACTGATAGTTCAGAACACACACTTGGAAATGACAGGACCCGTATTGTCATGTGTCATAACATGTTCTGGTTTTATCATCACATAGTCACCCGCTTTCACGACCTTGCCTTCAGACAGACCAACAGCGTATTTTTGCACGACCTTCTCGATGACAGTTTGAGGAATCGTTTGGGATTTAGAAATCGTTGCGAGAGCGCGTCGTGCTGTCCATGTTGCCTGACGCAGGACTAGTAAGCGCATCAAGATGATAATACAGAGCTCGATGTTGCAAGTTGAGAAAGGGAATCATATTCGGCTCTCTGTTTACCCTTTATGGACATACACGACACGCCCACCTACAATGCAAAGAACTACATAAGTGTGCACCTCTGGTGATTTATCATTTTGTATGGAGAAATGAGTACTTATGTAATTGTAAGTCGTTGAAGTTCCCCCATGGAATGTAATAACGTATGAGCATGGCACATTCTAATAATAACAAAAGAAAAAAAAAAGAGGAAGCACGATAGGCAACTTGATGTGGTAATAAATTTATTCAGCAACGTAGTAGTAAAGTACAATATCTCCCTATGAAGATAGGGTATGAGAGGAACATTATCAGGGCAAACAGCAAACCGACCGAATGCCCGTCGAATTCCAGCTTTTCGTTCTTCTCAACAAGTATACCATCTTCCTCTGTGCTCTCCTTGGTGGGTGAACTCAAAGTTGGCACTCCGAGAGAACTGACATCCCAAGTTTTGATCGCTCCACCCCAGCTACCGCTCACCAACTCCTCCCCATCTGGTGAAAATGCAACACACCATATCCTTTTTTCATGGCCATTCCATTTTCCAACCAGTTGACCCGAGCGGACATCCCATAGTCGCAAAAATTGATCTACGCTCGAGGCTGCAACGTACCGACCGTTGGGGCTGAACCTGGCCGAGGTGAAAGTACTGCCTTCTGTGGAGATGAGCTTCGAGGAGCCATCACGAACCTTCCAAATACGGACTGAACGATCGAAGGAGCCGCTGACGAGAAGCCGACTGTTAGGAGAGAGGTCAAGGGGACACCTTTTACATGTCCCTTTTGGCGGCTAGCACTCGCTTAGTGGCGATCTCCCATATCAAAGATTTTTCGTAAGACACGGACCTATGGAAAAATGGGAACCAACGTAGATCATCTAGATACCTACCATCTGGGCTGAAGCATACGCATCATATTCCACGTGGAGAAGACTCCTTCTTGTCAGAGTAACCAGGATATTCCGCCAGGGCACTGTGTACAGAGAATGGGTGAAAATACTCGGCCAAGGACGTATAAAGACAAACCACTTCACCGACATAGTCTTTATGTCATAATTATATATAAATGTGTGTCCTTCCAAGATCGTAATCGAGTCCTGCGGCAAGGAAATTACCATCAGGGCTAAATCGTGCATACACTGAAGATATGTGCTTGAATGCGTGTACGAAGGATATGTCGAGCGCCTGCTCGACTTCGCTGTTGTATACAACTCCGACATTGTTATCGGTTGTGCGATGTCTGCAGTTTTTTTCAGACTGAATATGAGGTGGTTCTGCAGCTGGATCAGAAAATAAAGTCTCTTTTTTGAGTGCGCGATGACTATTCTCAGTAGATCCTGAAAGACCCCCAAATAGCCGTCTGTCATATCAAATTGAGGGGAAGTGGTTATCAGTCGATGGATTCTTTTCTAGTGAATAGGAGCTCGAGGCCAGAAAGGATCCCATCCTTGTAGCCAAGAGTAGAAAGACCCACACGCCTCCGACCAACGTGGAGTGGGGCCCGTTGAAACTAACGAACGCTAAAAGGCGGACAACTCGCAATCTGATCCAAAAGTTTTCCCAATATGACGCCTGCGCTTCGCCCAGAATGAGCATTGAGGCCTGAGGGCTGATCAGTATCCGCAAACGCTGCTGTTCTGGACATGTTGGATGATAAACGACTTTGGTATTGGATTTTATTCCTCGATAAAGAGCTCAAGGAGTCGCCCTGACATGGCCTTTCTAGTACCTGCGGCGAAGAAAACATCAGTGACACCGTGTATCCTACTATTGGGGTTTCTTATAAAGAGGGTTTTCTTCGCGCAGATGAAGTGTCTTCCTGCCACCTGAGTTATCGTCAGAACCATGCTTGTTGACCTCGAATAGAATATCACTTCGTTGGAGATTGGTGAGATTCTTCAAGTTAAGCTGAGCCGGTGTGCAACGTACCTTCCAAGACGGAGGGAATTGATTTATTTGCTGAGACCGAAAGCGACATGTGACTTATGCTTTTCGAAACTGCTGGTCACAGGTCTCCACGTACTACGAACCACGACACCTAAGTTAGGAAACCCGGCAAGAGAATTTTCGAAAAGGATGTGGCTTACAGACAGTCAAAGTTCGTGTTGCATAAAATACTTGATCCAACCAAACTGCCAACTCAACATATGACAGAGATTGGCATAGCACTCACCACCTTTGGTGCACTATTCATGATCCTCGGCGTCATTCTCTTTTTCGACGGTGCTCTTCTGGCTCTCGGGAACGTGAGTTTTGGTTGTGGCCCTCCTAATTTGACGACGCCTTGACAGTTTAACAGCTGCTCTTCCTCTCCGGACTCCCACTAATAATTGGTCCTCAAAAAACATTTTACTTCTTTGCCAGAAAACAAAAATTGAGAGGGACACTCTGTTTCTTTGGCGGTATTCTTCTCGTTTTCTTGAAATGGCCATTTGTGGGAATGGTGATTGAGACATTTGGATTTTTGAACTTGTTTGGGTGAGTGAATGGCGTCTTTTTGTACTCGTATGAGTAGCGTTTGGTTTGTCCAGCTACAATATCTACTAGTGCAGGTTTCCCTTTTCTTTTTAATCTCGAGTTTTTGAGTTGGGAATCTGTCGTATGCCGAGTTTCGCATACCTATTCCACTTGTTCTCTCTTCCGTTTAAACGGTCTTGCTTATACTTCTCAACAGAGATTTCTTCCCTGTGGTCATAACGTTCCTTCGCCAGCTGCCCTTCATAGGGACCTTACTAACGCTTCCATACATCAGAGGTGTAAGTCACAAACTTGTCTCACCGCACCACTTCTAACGGCTCTGAATTCCCCAGTTTATAGACCGGATGGCGGGCTCTCGGACATCGGCTGTTTGATGTTTGGACCATATGGTCCCTTCGATGATGCCATACGACCTTAACGACGGGTTATCCGCCTCACGTTGCATGTTGCGTATTTTTGGCACACATACATATATGTCATATGTTGAGGAATATAGAGCTTTTACCCGTCGATTTGGTCTTCGCCTTCGACGACTTGATTTCCGTTCGTGACGTGCACTCTTTGATATGCAATCAAATGCCCGAAGTCCGAGATTCCGACCTTTCGAGTTGTAAAAGGAGCCCATCCGACGTCGTGACCGCTGACTCCATATGCAAGAACCATCCTGAGAAGAAAACAATTCGAACTTCGAAGAGATATTGCCATGATGAGAACGAGGAGATTCAATCCTAGCAGCACAGAAAAGGATTGGAGGACGACTGCGATGAAGACCAATCTCAGACCGTCTATGTATTTATATTACATCCTCTATAAGGACATTTAAATAAAACGTACAAAAGCCAGCAGGGTATCAAGCTCCAACAGCATCCAATGCAATTGGTTGTTCAGCTTTTAATGTTGCCGAACCACTCTTTGCCGCAATCTCATTTTTCTTCACGCTCTCCTTCACTACATCTTGCTTTTTCGGCTTCTCCTTCCCCTTCTCCGAGACTTCCTCCGAACTGTGTACCAACTTGGCCTTCTTCCTCTTCTTCAACAACGCCGCCGATACAGCATTCTTTACACCTTCCTTCAACTCTTCTGTCTTCTCCAAGTACTCTGTATCGTCAAACCGATGTTTCTTTCCAGTCAAAACATCATCTGATACGTCTCCTGGCTTCGACGAAGACGAAGCAGAAGGGTCGATACCAAGCTTTCGTTCGAGAGCTTCAAGCTTCGCGCGCTGTGCATCCGCCTTAGCTGCAAGACGCTCCGGTCCACTGGCAACGTACTCTGCCAATCTGAACACAACTGTCAGCATAAATTACATTGAGTATCGGATGAATTTGCTTAGTACTTACTTCTTGGCCTCTTTAATCGTACTCAATCTCCTCCCATTGAGATCCCTGCACGAATCATTGTTGTTCGTCTTCTGGCTACTCATCCTCCCACCCGCAGCCCTCAGTTGACTTCCGAAGCCTCCTTTTCCACCTAACACTCGAGGAATCAACCGTAGCGTCACGAATTCGTTTCCACTTCTCAGCTCCGAGACAGTTAGGTGAGATGGCGGTGTACGACCATTGTGTGTTGAGAGTGTGAGAGAGTCAAGGGAAAGTGGGAAGACGGGGTACTGGGCGTGAATATGGGAGAAGAGATCGGAAATGGGGGCATTGGAAGGTACGGCTAAGGCGAGTGTGTTAAAAGGCGCAAAGGTGCTGATGAGGATGGATGTCGAGGTCATTGTTGCGATGCTTAGTCAGCACGAGCCACAAACGTATTGTAGTAGTACTGTATACTTCTACAAGCTTGGTCAATTCCAAATCTAATACCAGATTCAACACTGGTACTTCAATCCTGGTTTTCTGACCACTACTCCTCAAGGCCAGGCCTCAATATTGATTCAGAGTCGACTCGACGCTATTTCCACGCCCAAGCCCGACTACCTGGGTCATCGACGATTGTTGGGGTTCTCCTAGTCATTGTCGATATTTACGTCTTGCTACAACGCCAGCGGAAGCAAAATGAGCTGGATGCCCTGATTACATCTGCCGGTAAGACCTTCTTTAACTATCCTGCTTTACAGATTTTGACTTCCAACAATACTACTCGATTTACAAGCAATGGACAGAACCATTCATTTTAAACCTCGGGGCCCCAATATGTCCAGCATCCCCATCCTCCTTCATATTTACCCACTCCAAATCGGCTGTTTAGAAAACTTTAGATCGGCAGTAAAGACAACATTTGTTGTACCTTCCTTCAAATTTATCTCTGCAGCATTCAAGTTGATCACATACCCTATTAGCTATCTTGCATCTGTACACGACTGAGGGATGCTAGAGATTTGTGGCTCTATTGGACACCTCGACTCCAAGGGGATTGACGAAGAGAAGTGCCTTTCGACCGACGGGAACGACAGTCGTGATGATGACAGGTCATGATGTGATCATGCCTCTGCCGACCCGCCGAGCGAACGTCTGTCAACAAATGCGGCCTTCAGCCGGTGCACGCTGGCGCTCTCCTCCCCTC
>Ga0307517_10001984_pt1 | contig 33354 bp, 16 predicted proteins | sample 23_EM_MG_FD_194515 | JGI IMG/M metagenome (GOLD analysis project Ga0307517, IMG submission 194515) | Populus trichocarpa ectomycorrhiza microbial communities from riparian zone in the Pacific Northwest, United States - 23_EM | ecosystem: Host-associated > Plants > Roots > Unclassified | place... | reverse complement strand
GACCGTCATCGTCCCCCACATCAGCTGCAGATCTGTCCTTTCCTCTCCTGTTCAACCGCAGTAATCATCTCGCAGCTCCTCCATCCGAAGCTTCTCCCTCAGCAGCCTCTTCTTTGGCGGTTTCTTCAACAGTAACGGCCACAGAACAGCCAAGGCCGATCATCTCTTTCAACCGGTCGGTCGCAGATCCACCCGTTGTCAACGACCCAGCCGCGGCCACAGATTCATCACCAGCCAGCAGCGCCGCCCGATCTGGCCACCTGAAGCAGAGAAGAAGAAGAAGAAACACATAACAGACCGATCTGTAGGAGAAGCAGACCTGACAAAAAGAAGAAAAAAAAACGAAGCAGATTTGAAAAAAACGAAGAAATAAAAAATCTAAAATCGACTGTTTGTGCGTTTTTGTTGTGGTTGCAGATGATGTAGCTCCTCACCGTTTGCAGGGAGGGGAAAGGGAGAAGAAACAGAGCCAGGCCAACCCATTTTCCAGCGATTCTCGCGGCGGCGCGTGAGCACACGCGCCGCCACTGTTCCTGGCGTCCATGGCTGCACAGAACTGGTCCCAGCACTGTTATGGATTTTTGAATGGCTGTTTTGTAATTTTAGAATTGTTTAATGTAATATTGGTTTAGTTTTGAGTTTTTGTAATTTGTATTTTGTAAACATGGAAGAAAAAAAAAAGATAAGGAAAAGAAAAGAAAAGAAAAAATATAATGAAAGTGTATGTGTGTTTGTTTTTTTTATGTATGTTATTGAATCAAAAGATAAAAAATGAATTTAATGTTTTAATTTATATGCACAAATATCTAAAGGACAGATAAAAATCATGTTGTATTTTCCATAAAAATGTAGAACATGTATCTACATATATTTTGGGAACTAATAACTGATTTATCAAAGCCTTAGAATTGGGCTAAAATTTTATTTTTAAAAAAACACATCAAGTCCACGAAGCAGCTTACCTCAGGTAGGGTGCGTTAGGGGTGCTAATACCTTCCCTAACCACAACCAGTCCTTTACCCGCGAATCTCTGATAAGACCAGTACATCAGGTTTCCTAGTAGCCCTCAATAAATTACTAGGTGGCGACTCCAACGATGTAATCAAATCAACTTAACACAAAATCGCCAGCCGACGCCGCGTGGATTTTTTTCGACGTGCGACAGTGATGTCTAGTCAAGTCATCCTTCTAGAGCTACTATGTATGGGTCTGGTCCTTTTGGTCCTGACCCAGTGCTTGTTGAACATTGTTATGATGCTAAAGTTGATTCTTCCCTTCCCTCTAGCTCTGGTGGTGGGCATTCCCCTAACCCTGAACGGAGTCCCTTAGTTCCCCGACCTTCTGGGGTCCTTGCTTCTTTTTGTGATGCTTCCCTATGCATTCCTTCTACTATGAAAATTGTTGTTGGAGGTGTCTCTCCTGGTGAACATGGACGAGTTCCTGCTGACGACCCTTCACCAGGTACTCGTAAACCTTCTGTTGATGATGATTGGAGTGGGACTCCATCTCTAGTTCATTATCTTGATTTTAACAATGCTACATGTTGTCCCCTACTGGATGATGATTTAGGCAACAATGAGGATATGTGGAAATTATGCATAATTGGATATGTTGCTGGGAAATTCCTTGGCTATACTGCTTTGAACAACCTCATTTCCAGCACCTGGAAATGTAATGCTAAGCTAACCATGCATGACTCTGGATGGCTGATTTATACATTCTCTTCTAAAAATGATAAACTTATAGTCCTAAGTGGTGGTCCTTACTTAGTATTTGGAAGGCATATGGTTTTAAAGTCTATGCCTGAATACTTTGATTTTGCTGCTACTGATATGTCCAGGGTCCCAGTTTGGGTTAAATTCCCTAACCTCCCCTTAAAGTGCCGGTCTTCAGCTTGTTTGTCTAAGTTTGCTAGAGTGATTGGTAAACCTATTCACTGTGATATGCTCACCACTTCTATGTCCAGGCTTTTGTATGCGAGATTGCTTATAGAGGTGGATTTGGTTGTTGAACTGCCTACTTCAATCAATATTGTTTTGCCTAATGGAATGCCTCTGTTGCAATCTATTGTATATGAGTCCCTTCCTAGGTTTTGTAAACATTGTAGGGTTCTTGACCATACCGTTTCTATCTGCACCAAAGTTGGTGGTAATAAAAGAAAGAAGCACAGTCAGACAATTTCCTCTCCTACGAATCTAAGTCCTGGCTATTCTAGCTTTGGCCCTTTTGCAAAGACAGCTGCTATGGAACAACAACAGGTTTATAATGGCATGTCTCATAGTGAGTATTGTATGGATCCAATGTGTGCTGAAGTGGCAGCTGTGGTTGATAGTTAGATGAAAGTTCATGATCGTAAAAAGCCCAAACTCACTGAAGGTGGCCAAGTTGCAGCCCCTCCCATGCAGTCCCCATATGCTATGCCTTGTACTCCTTCAACCATAGTGCATGTTATTGATGATCATATGCAGGATATGGCTACTGTTGCTAAAGAAGGGGAGCCTTCTAGGGGTTGGAAGTAGTACATGAGTCATAACAGAAGTTTGGTTGCTGGTGCACATATTGTGGTTAACTCTGGCCAACAAATGAAGACTGATGTTGCTGTTCTCTCCAAAAGCAGAAGTTCTACTAAGGTTTAACCTGGGGTGGCCAACAGGTTTCAGGGGAGACATGAGGTTTTTGACCCTCCTTCTCCTTCTTTATGACTTTACTTTGTTTGATCTCTGACAATTATGATGCTATGGTTCTTGATGCTGCTGTTTTCTCCATGAGTTTTGAGTTTACATGGTCTTGTTTTGGGTTTTTAAAACATGTCCTCCTGCTGATGGTTGGTGCTGCTGGTTGCCTATCTGTCTAGGCTTTGTGTTCTTGTTGTTTTTTTTAGGTAATCTGCTGCTATCTACAGTGCTGTCTATGTAACCATTTGTTAGGCTATGTTTTAGTTTGTAATGTACTAATATTTGATTAAAGGTGCCTGTTCCCCTAGCCTCTATATATACATGCCTGTATATTCTGAATTGCTGGTCTCCAGCTTAGTTTCGTTTTGATCTATAAAATTTCTTATATTTTATAAAAAAAAAGGAATGATGGCCATATATCAACCTGGGGTATAACTAATCCATATCCAATATACATCATCATGCATCCATATGCATTTATGTTTATGAATTATGGAATACGCATAACATGTATTCAAAATATACGTCCCCTTGCTAGAGTTTATAAACTAAGTTTCATAAAAGGATGAAGAATGAATAAAGGGCTCACCTTGAGGCCCATTACCATAAAGAGACGGAAGGCGTTAAGAATAATATGGTTCAGATGGATAGCTTACTCGAGTAACTCTTGTGAGCATAGTCTGAGGAAGGGACATCCAACCAATAAATAACTATGTTACCGCCGTCAATAGCTTTGATTATCCTCGACTCACAAACCTTGGGGTCAAATCTCGTTACTAGACCGGGGTCGATCCACAGGGAGGTTAACTATATAAATTATAAATAATATATATATAATGTAACAAAGAGTTAAAGAGATCTTTGACTTATGAGATTAGTGTGAGGATTAAATAATGATAAAAACAGTTGTCAAGGTTAGAGAATCCACTAATGGTATTAGAAATAAGTATATTATAAACTCCTTTTATTACTCAATTGAAAACCACTCACAAAGGAGGTTCCAATTGGATGATTTATCCTTAATAGTTCATTATAAATTCTTAACATGATCATATTAATTATCTTATTTTGGTAACACCATACTTTTAAATATTGTCAGGAATTCATGATGCTAACTTATGTTAACAACAAATCAAGTTCCTCTCATAACAAAGATGTCGGCCGAAGACTATGAAGGATCAAGCATTTGATGTACCAAGTGTTATACAACACAAATCTAAATTAACCATTTAACAAGCAAGGTATTAAAAATGATTAAGATAAAAAGATAAGACATATTAATTACAAACTTTCTTGGATATAAACATTGAAGTCCATGTTGAGTTTATATTATACATATTCTAACACCATTAGTGAAACCTTTTCATTTTGACATCATTAACTTAGCTAGATATAATGATGAAGAAGAACATAAATAAACAAGATAAGAACATAATTATGATATAAGTTAACTAAGAGTAGTAAAGGAGATGAAAAGCATAAACAAGAGATTAATGAAAATAAAACATGAAATAAAACTTGAACATTACAAAGAGAGAGTAAGCAAGAAAATGATCTTGATCTGAAAACCAAGATGCCTAAATGAATGGAAAATGCCTCTTTTTATAGGCTAAAATTCAGAACTATTCATTTGATAATTGATTATTGATATAGTGGCCAACTATTAATTTAGTGGACTTGGTGGACAACAGTACTCAAGCATTTTTCCTGGATGAAATGACATTGATGCAATCAGAATTTGGCAAAGTATTCTTCATGAAAGTTGTTGGAAATCATCTCCTCTTTCCACCCACAACATTTCAGAGCATTTGGATCGCTACAACTCGAGATATGGCTAAAATACTGAGTAGTGCTTCTGATGGACGTGGTAGATAGTCCTTAAGCTCTTGTATGGATGAAATGCCATTACTAACATAAGAACTTGTCTTATCTTTCCACCCACCACATTTGATGTCATTGTACCTTCTAGAACTCCAGATATGGATAAAATTCTGAGCAGTGTTTGGGCTAGATTGCAGGACAGATTCTGACTTCTCTCTTGGGGCCAAGCTTTGAGTTTGAAAACGACAGATTTGGGTCTTCTACTCTTCATGAACGTTGTAGGCTTATTTCTTAGCTTTTTAGCCATATAAACCAAACTGAAATCCAAGATCTACAGCTCTAGATATGTCCCAATGACTGAATAGTGTTCCAATTTGAATTGAATCAACATCTCTTTTCTAAGTTTAGCCTTTTCTTTGTCCTTTCACTTTCAATAGTTAATCACATCAATCAATCCTTTAAATTGTGAGATATACCTGTATTTAAAATAAACATTTACCATAAATTAAAGCTATCTTATATTATCAGACTTGTTATTATAAAACATGCTCTAGTTAAGGAGTTATTGATACTTCAAGTGCAAATTGATGATATAAAACCTTGATAAAAATGCACTTTTAAGTACTAATCACAAGCATTCTGATGACTCGCCCGATTATGTCTGTTTAAATACTAACCACTATAAATCTAACAATTGAGGGATCCTACAGGGGTTAAATCCTCTGATCATCCCAAACAAGATAAGTGGGCTATCTGAGATGAAAGATTGAGGGTTGTTGAGAGATTTGATGCCTGTGCCCTAGTTAGAACAGTTGAGATATGCTTGGTGTCAAATGTAGTGGTGCCCAAGAAATTTAGGGTGTCAGAATTTGTCAAGTAACAAGACTAGAATGTCCTAATATGCACTTGAGGTCATATTGTAAAAAAATAACATAAGTCATGCGATGAGAAGTTACTTATCCATTTCTTCCAAGATAGCTTGACTGGTTCTACGTTAAGCTGATACATGGCCTTAAATAACATAAGGGTAAAAAAATAAAGTGATCTTGCTGATGCTTTCTTGAAACAATAATAATATTGACATCGCTTTAGACCGAACGAGCTTGATGGTTATGGAGAAGAGCAACAAGGAAACCATAAGGGAGTACGCTTATAGGTGAAAAAACAAGGCAATGCATGTATAACCACCTTTGTTGAAGAAAGAGATAGTGACTCTATTTGCCAATACTTTTAAGTCCCCTCGTATTATGAGCATCTTATGAGTAGCTCTACCTAATATTTTTATAATGTTGTTGTTATTGCTGAGAGAATAGAATAAGAGATAAGAGTTGGTAGAATATCAAAACTTACCAGGAAGAAGGGGTTTACTAGGAAGAAAAAGGATGTTGAGATGAGCAACGTGGAATAAAGGGTATAAGAGTAAAAAGAATTACCAAATCCAAAGCTACCAAACCTTGTCTTCCTAAATATCCACTATTAACTTTATCAATTCTATTTTGATAAACCAGCTTACCAATCCGCCATAAAACTAAGCCAAAAACATTTTAAGGAGAGCCTACCAAAGAAATTTAGAACAACTCCTGCCTCTACCTATGCCCTTAAAAGAAATGTATGCAAAATTGCTAAGTATAGGTCATGTGGCCCCTCTTTCATTTCCACCACTAAAGCCTTCCTTCCTAAATTGGTACAAACTAGATCTAACATATGAGTACCTTGCTGGAAACCCTGGTCATAGTATTGATAGTTGCTCAGCAATCAAGAGGAAGCTCTTGTGATTATTCAAAGCAGGATGGATAACCTTTGAAGATGCCCCTAACATTAATTCCAACCCCCTACTTAATCATGCTTTAAGTAGTGGGGGAGTAAATGTTGTGGACTTTGGAAGAAAGAAAGATAAGGTTTTAAGGGTAACCATGGATAGGTTGTATGATATATTAGTGCAAGCCAGGTGTTTGCCAACAAAAAATGAATTAGGTTCAAGAAAGAGTGATAATTTTTATAAGTTCCACAAAGCAATGAGACATAACATTGATGAATATGAAAAGTTTCACCAAAAGGTGATATAAATGATGACCTGTGGTCTGTTATAAATAGAGAAGAAGGAAAAGGATGATGTCGTAGACATGATAAGTTTGTAAGGGAAGAAAGTAAAGATGTGTAGGCTTCAATATACCGAGAGTGATCCACCAAAGCTTGTCTCAACAAGGCCTACCATTACTTACAATGGAAACTATAATGCATTACTTCATAATTACAGAAATTCTCCTAATATTAAGGGTCTTACTTCTATGTTTTAGACCGAGATTGATGGACTAACTCGAAGTGGCAGGTGTTTTACACCTGAAGAACTAGAAAGACAATGAAAAGACAAAGGCAAAATGGTTGTAGATGTCATCAAAGATATGAAAATAAACAAACCCGTAAGTGAGGAAAAAGCTGGTGAATTCCTAAAGTTGATGAAGCACAATGAGTATAGTGTGGTATATTAGTTAAAGAAAACCCTTGCTAGGATATCCATGATATCTCTTATTCTGAGTTTCGAGCCCCCACCGTAATATGCTGTAAAGAGTGTTGAACGATGCATATATGCCCCAAGACATGGCCCAGATGACTATGGATCATCTAGTTGGAAGAATCCATGCGATAAATTACCTATACTTCACTGAAGTCGAGCTGAATGCTAGAGGATTGAGTTATAATAAACCTCTATACATCACTGTGAAGTGCAAGGATTGTTCCATTGGCAAAGTATTAATAAACAACGATTCAGCTTTAAATGTAATCCCAAAGCATGTGTTAGATGAAATACCAGTTGATTTAACCAATATGCTACGAAGCACCATGACAACTAAGGTTTATGATGGTTCCATAATGCAAGTGGTAGGGACCATTAAAATAAAGTTGTTTATTGGCTCGCAAATGTTTTTAGTAACCTTGCAAGTGATGGAAATCCACTCGTCATACAACATGTTATTAGGAAGGCCTTGGATACACGCCGTTGATGCTGTGTCATAATCCTTGTATCAATGTTTGAAGTATATTGTGAATGGAATATTGGTGACAGTTAAGGCCGAAGAGACCTTGGCAATGATGTAGAATATAATAGTTCCCTACATAAACATGATTGTATCAAGAGAAACCAACCATAAATGAGTATATTGAGCTTCGCATCACATTATCAATCAGGACATTATGTGGCAAATGAAAGTCGTCTTTCAAGCTTGCTTTATTTAAATTCATATAGTCTACACATACTTTGATTTTATCACCCTTCTTGGAAAATACTACTAGATTAAATACTCATTGTAGGTACCTAGCCACCTCTAAAAAACCACTATCTCTTTGCCTTTCTATCTTGGCTTTCACCTTGAGCACCATATTTGGACAAGTTCTTTGTAATTTCTGCTTCACATGTATACTTCCTTTATTTAATGGCACTTTATATACTATAATATTAGTATCTAAACCAGGTATCTTCGTGTAGGACCAAGTAAACACATCGACATACTCGCGTAGTAGTGAGATCAAGTTTTCCTTTTCACTAGGTAGTGATTAGAGTCCCTATTTTCAAATCTCTTTCATCCTGCCCTGTACCAACATTAATTGTCTTTAACTCTGTTTTTGCCAGTTTCTAAGCTCGCTTTAAATGTTCTACTAGCTTAGCGAATCTTTTACATCATTTTCTTCCCATTCATTTTCTTCTATTGCAATTGTGTACTCATCAAAATTTATCCATTCATTCTCAATGTAATATGCTCATGATTTAGTGAAAGATCCGCTTTCAAATTTCTTGAAAGCAGAAGGTGTTTAATGTAAGTGTGTTTTTAGCAAAGATAAAAAGATGGAGAAATTCACAAAAATGCATGATTTCATTGATCAAAAGGAAAGGCTCAACTACAACGAAAACCATATGTTGACATCTTGAGCCAAGATTGCCAACTTGATATGAAAGCAAAGACAAACATATAGACAAACATTAAAAGCACTTTAAAACACCATTGTCATTTACTTTTTGAAAACTATAAGAGCCTATCTTTGAAACCTTTCACCACCTACCAGCTTTCGCTCGAAGGTCTTTGCAAACATTTCTTCCACAATATGGACAGTTAGTTGTGGTAGTAACTCTTTTCTTTCCACAACCTTTCTTTTCTCACTGCAGCTCGTGACTTTAGTGTCATTTTGTTCCAATATGTTGATGCCCATAACAACCAAGCCTTAGGTAGGGACATTTGTCATATCTTCAAAGTGCATTACAATAAGCAGCCTTGGGGAATGATACTTAGATTAATAGGATGACAATGTCTTCCTCTTCTAGTTCCTTTCCTCCTAGCCTGGCCAGCCTTAAAGCCGAGCCCAAATCTTTGATTTACAGTCTTGAACCTTATCAGACTTATTCTTTCAAGATTCCTAGAGATAGAATCATACTGGAAAGGAAGTCTATGCTTTAACAAATATTTAGCATCCATTCTTGCAGCTTTAGAAATTACTAGTTTTCTTAATGCCATGTTTTCTGATTCTTTTATATGTGTGATCCTCTAGGCTTTCAATCGTGTTTATAGTATAACTCAACTTTATTTTTAATGCTAGCAACATTACTTGTATCGAACACGATATGAATACTTGTATCCATGTAACTTGTCTTATAGAGTTAAATGCATAAGCTAACACTATATTATAACACCCAGAGTGACTGAAAATATTCAATCAAGATTTCCTAAGTATGGTACCATGCAATTCGGTCTCTTCATTATACATTGTTATAAAATGATATAGGGTCTAAAATGTGTTTGCCATATATAACCAATTCTTATTTTGCTCTCATTTTCTAGTAGATAAACTTCATATATATGATAATTTAAGACCTTTATAAAATTAATTACTAGTATGAGCACATATTTCCCAAAGTTATCTACTTAATGAGTGGCCAATGACATTAACTTCGTTTACAGGTAGTGACAAATCTCATCATGGTTATTCATAAACCTCCATATGATTCAACATATATCCAATCACTAATTTTTGTGCAACCTTTTATGGCCCATCTAAAAAGTGTCAACTTACATGGTGCACCATACAAGATAATCTCATAACCTTAAATCAAAAGACTAGTTGCACCTATCTCTATGAGTTTCCCATAGAAACTAGGTAAATATCAATTAGGTTCTTATACAAGCCACATCTAATAAACTTGTTCCCTAATAAGTATTTACACTCTATTCTTAGTATCATTATAATTTACAAGTGACAATCCCCATTATCATTATATGATAAAGATCAAGTGCATACAATTTATATTGAAGTTTATTCTTAACAAAGCTATAACTAGGGATATTTAATAGCTATACCCAATATATGAGATATGTCTCACACCATTTATCATAAAGAAATTATTATTTGGACTTTTATCAAATAAGTAAGTACATAATGTAATTATAATAAACTTAAAAGATAAAATAATTTCTTAATAGTTTTGTTAAACAATATGTATTAAATCTATAATATGTATTAAATCTTATGTCACAACACTTTCATCTCTCATTTGAACTAGAGTCAATCACTCATCTATCTCATATCGAATGTAATTAGAATAAGCTTAAAAGATAAAACAATGGCTTAATAGTTTTATTAAGCAAATATATTATGTTTACACCTCCACAGGCTAATGTCTATTGGCTCTTGGGTCATAATATTTTCATCTCTCATTTGAAATAGAGCTAATCACTTATCTATCTCTGTATCTCATATTAAATGCCTAGAAATGGCTTTCATTTTTCTGTTAGGACAATTATTTAGATAGAAAGTCTACAATGTTCTTGTTAGTTAGCATTTTTTCTATGATCACATCATCTTTATATCATGTGATAACACCATAGTATATTCTTGGATCTAAAATGAGACTTGGGTTCCATTACTTATGTAATGGCTCCATTATTGTCATAAAAGATATTTATGGGATCAACCATCCTAGGAACCAATCCAAGTTCTAAGATGAACATTTGATCTATACAACCTCATTTATTATATTGGAAGTTACAATGTACTTGGCCTTGGTAGTTGATTCAATGATGGTCTCTTACTTAGAACTCTTTCGGCCAACCATGTCAATATTTAGACAAAACACATAACCTAACTATAACCTTCAGTCAACCTAATCAGATTGAAAACTAGCATTTATGAACCCATTCATAATGAGATCCTTTTCTCCATACATCAAGAACATATTCATAGTACTTCTCAAGTACTTGAGAATATTATTAACTACTTTCAAGGGACTCTCACTTAGATCTGCTTAGTATTTACTTGCACTACTCAATGTATATGATTCATTAAGCCTAATTCATAACATGACATACATGATAGATTAGACAACTAAAATGTATCTGAAATTACTCATTTTATCACTCTTATTATGTTTATGGACACATTTTCTTAGAGAGATATAGACAAGTGATATTGAAAGATATCTCATCTTAGATCATTGCATAATATATATATTTTTGGACATGCTAATCAACCTTTTAGATCTATCTTTATAGATCTTTATACTAGTATATAGGTTGTTTTTCCTAAGTTCTTTATACTAAAGTTATTTGATAACCATGACTTTGATAGATTTTAAGATTGAGTTGTCATTTCCAATGAGAAGTATGTCATCAACATACAAGACTAAGAATACAAATACACTCCTACTAACCTTCTTGTACATGTAAGGTTCATATTTGTTTTGTATGAAATCAAACTCTTTGATTATCTCATCAAAACAAAGATTTTAAATTTGAGAAGCTTGATTTGCTTAATAAATGGCCTTTGTAACTTACGTACCTTTGAGACATGGTCTTTGGGTACAAAGCCATCAAGATGTGTCATATACACATCCTTCGCAAGATTCTTATTAAAAAACAAAGTTTTGACATTCATCTATCAAATTTCATGACCAAGGTAACAAGTAGGATCTGAATAGATTTAAGCATTGCTACTACTGAAAAAGTTTAATTAAAATCAACACATTGCATTTGCTTATAACCTTTTGATTGTTTGGTTGAATAGTTGACTACTCATTTAACTCTCTTGGTTGATCAAGCTCTTCAAACATAGTCAGTTATGATGATTCACGATTAGTTTCAACTTTCTTTTCTTGTTTTGTGGTGAATAATTAGTGTTCTTTGTGATTGATATGTGTATGTTTATTTTAGATGTAAACAACTATTTATTTGACATGAACCAAAAATAAAGTTTAAAATCACATATTAAAAGCAATAAACCAAACAAAACCCTATATGCTAGATCATACATATTGAAATCCATAATTATTTAAATTATTAGGAACATCTAATCCAATATCAAGATCTAAAATTACTAATAAAATTAAAAAAAGAAAAGGAAGAAGAAGAAGAAAGAGCTAAGAAAGACAAAAGGGTTATCATTGATGAAATACATTTACAATAATCTAAAAGAATGTGTTTTTTTAAAGAATAGCTTAAGGGGTGAAGAAAAATATTATTAAAAAATAATTATCAAAAGCATTGAGTGTATTTCTATTCTTTTTTTTTTTTTACAAATAAAAGGTCAAATTATAAACCTTTTAGGAAAGGGGGTATAAGTTCCTTTTAACTAAAGAAAAAAAAAACTAATTAGTTTATGTTTTTTGTATAATTCGTTAAAACTAACTAATCTCTATGGAAAGTTTGAATTCTTCTAAAGTATTAGATGACAATAAAATAAAATTAAATAGAATATGATGTAGGCTAGATATGAGAGGAAAACTTATATTGAACATATTTAAACATGGATGCCCATTTATAAATGTGGGGGCTATAAGCATCTGCTCCAAGTTCAAGATACAAGTGGTTGATCTAAACCCCAATCAATATACTAATGCTACCAGTAAAAATTATGGAGTAAGAATCATTTTACAATATATTGCTATAATATAATGATATTTTTGCTCTTCATGGTATAAATCAAAGAAGCACAAATTGAAGAGTAAAATGGTTTTTCCATGAGGTTCAATTGACATTACTAAATTGAATGGAGATAAATCTATTTCTTCATTTTTTTTTTTTGCACAATAAAATAATGAATTTACCCTTAAAGAAAAAAAACAACTAGAAGGCAAAGACTTTTTTGACTTTTTATTTTTTTACATAGTATAATTATTTAATTACATTTGAAATTTTATTTTCTTGAAATTTGGTCCAGTAGTGTTTTAGTCATTTCATTATATCTTTTTTTATAACTATCAAATAGACTCAGGGAAAATTGACTATTTTAACATGTATAAAATATAATTTAAAGGAGAAAATGGATGGCGCTTGCATTCGAGTGGAAGAAGCCCGTGCTTTTCGGGTGGTGCATAAGGGCTCTTATGATGGTCAAACACTGCCCTCCACGAAGGTATTAAAAGTGGTGTACTGAGATCTTACAGGTGGTGGGGTGCGTGTCAGTGGCAAACTGACGGTGTGGTTTTGGTGGACTTTTTTATTCACCTCCGTAATTTCTTCCTCTTCTCCTTGGTAAAATACAAAAGTTTCATTTCATTTGTTTTTTGTATATGATTTAGTCCTCATCCTTTTGATTGCTATTTTTTTTAAATCTTTTATAAATTAATTTGTTTCTTCAATTTTGTCCCTCATCATTTAGTTTTATTTAATTTTTATATCAAATTCGATTCTCATTCTCATAATTGCTATTTATCTCTTTTTTAATCTTTTCCTAGTTGAATTTTGTTTTCAATTTCATCCTTTTTTTTCTTTTTTTCTTTATCAATTTTCTAATTGAATCTTGTTTTCAATTTCATCTCACAATATTTGATTTCAATTTATTTTTATATTAAATTTGGTCCCTTTTTTTTATTGCTTTCAATTTTTTTCTTTTTTTATTGCTTTTTTTCTTTTCAATTTCATCTCTTATTATTTTGTGATTGAGAATTTTACTGTATTATTTTTAAGGGTTTGTCTTCTATAGGGTTAATCTCAGGCTCATAACCAAAGCCATGAGTTTTGAATATTAACATGGGTTGACTATGTTCTTTGTTCTAGATTCTTTATTAAATTTGATTTTTTTTTCAAATATCATCTTTCAACAACGTTTGATTTATTGGGAATTGATATTTATGCTTTTTTTTTTTCGCTTTTCTTTTTCACAAGGTTAATGGGTTAATTCGGGTTGAGTAAAAAAACAATTTGTTGCCTTTCGTTTTAAATTGATTTTTTTTTTAATTTTTCCATTCAACATTGTGTTATTTGAAATTGAGCTTCATTGGTTTATTCAATTTGCTTTAAACAGGATTATCCTAGTATCATAACTAAGTTGCAGATTTGGTATGTTAACCAAGATGAGCTTGGGTTAGTTATTTTTACTTTTGTTTTCTTCGCTATTTTTTTTATCAGTTTCTTCATTGTCATTATTTTTATTTATTTATATTATTGGAATTATATGACTTTATTAAAACCAATCAAGTAAATAACCAAAATCTCGAGGTTTTTTTACTTCTTTGGAAACGCCCGGGTCGTCTTCCTAGAAAAAAATGATGTTGCCTGCGGCGTTTCGCACATCACCTATCTAATTAATATAGTAAACAAGGAAACCCTGAGGTGTGTAGCTCAATTGATCAGACCCTGGGTTTGGTCTTACCAGTTTGAATATCACAAACCTCAGGTCCACTGGAGGTTTACCTGGTCATTAACTTCAGGGCTTCAAGGGATTAGTTGAAATGCGCGTAAGCTAGCCCAAATACCCACGGTTATATATATATATATATATTAAACCAGGAGAGGATGAGAAAGGAGTCTTGAAGCTTAAACAATTGTCAGACATGTGCTTGTATGGAGAAGCTGTTTGTAGTGATTCAAGGAGGAACCTTTATAATTTAAAACTTTTATCTTCCCACCATTTTGATTCCAAGAAAAAGTCCAAACAAATGTTTTGAAATATATATAATGGCAAATATCTCATAGTAATGACATGTCATAACATTAAAGGAATATCTGGGTGTCGCCTTTGCTTTCGCTTATTTATTTCATGTTACGCAGATCACATGACATATCGAAGTATGAAGTAGTTCAAGTAATCCATCTGCTTCTCACCCCCACTGGAGACTCTTGAAAATTCATCTTGTTAGCTAAGAAACAGACATGTACTAAACGCACAGGTTTTATGTAAATTTAGGCCCTGAGAGCCACAGAAAGTCCAATCTTCGAAATCTTGTTTGTGGCCCTGCAATCAACCTCTCCATTCATGGATAGGAGGACTTTTTCCCACAATTCTAGCCGAATAAGTGTATTTATTTTGGCCTCTGTGTTTGCACGAGCCTTAATCAATGTAAATGGAAACAACGCGTGCTGCGCTCCAATTGTCAGTGTTGTTGACCCATTCAACAACGAGCTATGCTTCAATTCTGCTGCAATGGCAGTCCTGGTGAGAGGGTTCAATTCGCGATAACAGGAAGCTTTTAAAGTGTCAAGTTTATCATCCCTGCAGTATAAGAAATGTTCAGATAACAAAAAGATAACTCTTTATTCTTTTTCCTTTTTTCCCCTCAATTTTGGCACAAGATTGCTCACAATGTCAAGGAAGTAATAAGGAAGGGACTGTTGAAGCTTAAGCCGGCAGTGAATTGGTCAAATGTCTTTGCTGATATGTCAAAGCTAATGTCAGTCCCAAGGGAGAAAAGAGTGCTTCCAATCACACCAGAGAAATTTACAATCGGGTTATATCCATTTCCTTTGAAGGATCCTTGTTGATATGCCTTCACGCCAACGCCTGATGTAATCCCAAAATAGTTTTGCATGAATCTCACTTCCACCTGTTATTGCAGTCACCATTGCCTTTAGAGGACATTAAACATGATGACTACATCTCAGAGTGTCATGCTTTAATATGCTCCAAAATAAGTCAGAAAAGAGAGAGATAATTCGTTGTCAAAAGTCTCAAGACGTTAACGACTGTAAATAGATGTTCAGAAGAGTAGCTAAAGGTGACTCAACTTCTTACTTACGTTGCTAGAATCAGGAATTGTAAATCTGAAAACTGTTGTGAGTCCTGGCAAAATTTCTTGAGCTGCAAGAATCATGAAAATCAACAAGTTGACAATTATTAGATAATTAGCTCAATATTTTATTTTTCCAAATCCAACCTTAGATGGAAAACATGTTCAGATTCCAGGGTTGAACAAAAAGAAGACAGGCAGATCCATTTATCAGTGATCCGATTATATGCATTCTTTCAAACTCATTTGAGCTACGAAATGCCCGTATACTCTACCCATCTGGCTGCCTATACAGAGCAATGAAGCATATGCATTACACAATCGAATGCAGATCACTGAGGGGAGGGAAACGTATGACAACAGACTGTAAATGTGAAAACTTTGAGATGATCTATCTGATGATCTCAAAGTTAAAAAGGAACTTAATTATAATTAACTACATAGAGATTAATCTCCGTCAAAGTTCAAAAAATGCAGGAATATCAAACCTGAGAAGTCAGAAACTAGATGCGAGTGATGCAGGGTGTAGTTTCTACACTCTTAACACCATTTCTAATTACTCTGTTCCGCATTCATGCAAATTGAAGCAACAGGCACGCATAAGGTACACATCCAATTCTTCAGAAGACAGTAATGAAGGCACGAGACAATGCATGAAAAGTAAGGATTGAACTTATCATAATTGAAAATCTTAATGAAGAGGGAGACAGATTACTTTCACAGGAAAGATCGAAATTCCACTTGAAGCATTGGTAATTGAAGTATGTTGGTGGCTGCTGAGCATAATCTTTGTAGAGAACATCTGATTCAGAAAAACAAAAATGAAACAAGTAAAATACATGTATATATCGAGGGAAGTGAAGTTGTAATAGACAAACAAAGATGAGATTAAGAGGCTCAGAGCCGAAGGTGGTAATTAATTATACCTCTGGCTTTCTTGCCAATATCGAAGTATAAGCCAGGACACCCGCCCATCTGTTGTTAACAATCGAGAAATCTTAACATTCTCATTTAACCTGTTCTGTCGCTGGCAAGAAAAGAATATATTGAGAATGGAGAGAGAAAGCCAAAGGGGAAGTTTCCTCGTGTACTGACTGACGCAACATTTAAAAAATGTGAAATTTCCAAGAACTTCAAGTTCAAGTCCTGTCACAGGTGGCCTCATCGATTCGATTAATTCATTGACTTTTCACCAACTATTCTGTAAGGAAACAGATTATCTTACATGGACATGGTTAGAAACTTTACGCACATGTATTAGCCCATTGTGCCCTAACCTTAATTGCCTAATGTCTTCTTCTCTAAAATATTTCAGTGAAGCAGCACATAGACAACCTATTCATCGTACTAGCAATTCAGTGGGTTTCACTCGGTTGATCACGACCGAGCACCAACAACTTCATATGAACACTTTCGTGTGATCAAAGTCTCACTAACAATCATCAAAATTTGCCTTCATCAATTCTGGCTATTTAACTTCTTGTTCATCGCAAGCGCAGAGGTGATTTCGTTAGCCCCGTCCATTTGCATGGGATTTACTTCTAATAACTTTTACCACATTTAGCAAATTACAATAGATGGATCAAAGGAAACATATAACAACCCTTCTTGGAAATTATAATTAAATTGTATAATAATTTAAATCCTCATTTACATGCATAAAAAAAATCAACAAAAAAGTTTGGACAATTTAACCAGAGAGGAACTCAAGTTAAAATTACAAAATTGCCGCTCAAGTTACATACCATAAATGAGAGAGAGAGAGAGAGAATCAAAGAAAAATCAAAAGAAATTAACTCCATGCAAAAAAAAAACTCTCCTACTCTTTAATAAACATAAAACCCTAACCAGTACTAGTCTGCACCATAATCAGCCACTAAAAACACTAACTTCGGCAAAAACCTTTTCAATCATTACTTGATAAAAGACAAGAAGAAAACTCCTCCCCATTGTATAACAGAACACAAGGATTCAAGGTTTTCATAATTTATTAACTGGAGAGGAACCCAAAATCAAAGTAAAGTGAAAGCAAAAGAAAATTCAAAGAGCTTTAAGCATATCATCACCTCCACTAAAAGTAAAAGTTCCTCCTTCCTCCAAATTAAAAACCTTAACAACCCCATCTTCATCAATAATACATACCTCCTTGACCTCACTCCTAGCCCAACTAGCTAGTTTGATCACTCAAATCCAACTCTCACCCAATTGCCTTTGTAAAATCCCCATTCCCATTAGACGAGAGCACACTCCATTATCATCTTTTATACCAAATTCTCCTTTCATGCTCTCATCACAAAAACATCATTCACTAAAATGCATGCGATTGTATCAACCCCCTTTGACTTTAGCTTTTCCAATTTCTCCAAGAAGCTTGAAAGGTGTTTTTGAGAGCATGTTGGGGTGAAGGCGCCTGGGATGACGAAGAGGATTGATTTTTTGTTGGATGTTAAGGAAGAGATTGTGGTGGTTTGGAGTTCTCTGTCGGAGTTGAAGTCGGAGAGGGTGGCTTTTAGGAGTTTGTCCCTGACAGAAATCGTGGTAAAGATTTGATATTAGTTTTTTTGATGTTAGGGTAGATTTTTTGTACGATGTTAGGGTAGATTTTTCTATTTGTTCAAATTTAAAATTTATGTACGATGTAAAAAAAAATTATGCCACTTATATATATATATATATATATATATATATATATATATATATTTTTTTTTTGAAGCTATGGAAATTTTACTAATTAAGGCAGGAATAAATGGAGTTCTTATTTAGTTTTTTTTTTATAGTAAAGAGATTTTTCAATATAACAACAACATTTCACGGATTCATCAATAACACTTTTTAGATTTAATAAAATCTTAATAAAATATTAATTTATTCAAAAATTAATATGTAAATTGATCCATACTAATGTAAATTCAATCTCATCTCCAATTACTGAAAAAAACCAACATTGATGAAAAAAATTATTAACACCTAAAACGTGTGAAATTACACATTATTTTTAAATGTATAAATCTTAAAAATTTTGAAATAACATAAATAAGCATCTTAATCAGTCTTAACTTATATACTAATTCCTTATTGGTGCTTTAATTTGAGTACCAAAACTATTAAAGTGTTTAAAAAGCAAACAAATAAAAAGCAATGATATTAAAATTTGAAAGTAATTAAATTATTTCAAATTCATTGAATTATCAAATATGATTTTAAGTTTATTTCTTAAGAGGGATTTTTGTTATTTTTTATTACACCTAAACTAAACATATATGTTTTAAATATAGAAAATATTGATTGTTCACCTCAAAGTAGAGAAAGAGAGCTGAAATTGATCGTAAAGTAGAAGAATTAACTAAGCTTGAAGAGTTCTTAATCAATGAGTGTTGAAGGAGAAATTGACCAATTGATCTAGTGAACATATAGGCACAATTGACCAAAAGATAGCAAGTTATCAACAAAGTTTGAACATGCACACAACCAAATAAATATAGTCATATTCAAAGTGAGATCTTTAATGAAATAACTAATTAGAAGTTAGAAATTAGACTAGGGTTCATGTATGTATCAATAAAAAAGAAGTTTAGATTGATATATTAAAGATCATTATTGCCTCATCATAGGTCCGTTCCTAAATAGCTATAATCGGTAACAAATAGAATGGCACGTCTAATGGGACTAAGATTAAAAATTTATTTCTAAAGCTATAGAAAACATGCCTCCCAAAAAGAATTCAAATAAACTCATCACTAATATTTTGTACAAATAGTTAGTATAAGCAATGTAAAAAGGCTAGCATCTTGTTTATGAAGAGCTTGAAATTCTAATATCTCCCTTAGATAATGGTGGATCAACTAATGACAGACATGTCTAGAGATGGATATTCATTGTCTAACTCACCACAACAATACAAAACCACATCTAGAAACACTCCCATACAGTCCTTTATATTCTCGTATATTCCAACAAAGTCATTATCACCAACCACAAACAGACACGTTGGTGCATCAATACCTCATGTATAGCCATATCTTTATCCATCATATGGATATCCTGGTAATCTTGTAACACTTTTATTACAGCATCTCTAGTACTAGTAAAGAGATTGACATCCTTCTACAATTGTGCCAAGACTTCTCTTATACTATGATCTAATAAATCCTTAAGGTTTAAGGAAAGGGTGTCCTTTAATAGCTATTTAATCTAATCAGTAGAGACTTTATTACTTAAGCTATTGTCATTTAAGGAAAAAATAGGCACAACCTCCTTAATATTAGCTTTTAATGACTTTATCAATTGGTCTTTTTCCTCAAGGTCTATTTAAGGAGATGAGATATCCATTAATGGTGGAGTAGCAACTTTAAAGAGTAAGATTTTCAAGTTTTTCTAATACAAAAAAAAAAAACTAAGTTTTTATTAACATTAGAACACAAGAATTGAAATTCTTTAAATAACCACAATGACTTACATGTTGGCTTAGACAAGACACCACAGTGGGTTAATTTGGCATTATAACCTTTTTCTCTTCAGTAAGAAATCTAAAAGCATACGTGTAATAGTTTTCTAGTAACATAAAGGAAGAGAAGACTTTAACCCTTACATGTTCCTTAGAGATATCAACTATTGAGTAGACATGAAGATGATGATTGATAACATAAACTCATCTCTAGGGTTGCTCTTAATGCAATTACCCTTTATTTTTTTTTATCTTATACCATGGAAGCAAGAGAATATAATCATTCATGAATTAAGCTCCTTATAGAACTTCAATGGAATTAGAAGCAATTGTATTAATATCTTCATTCATTTCTTCTCTTTCTTCACTGCTACTATCCTTTCTAGTAAGGGATGTACCCTAAAAAAACAGCTTTGAGTAGGGTACATACACCTTCAACACGAATAACATAATCCATGAGAGGCTTCATTACTGAAGGTTTGAGAGAATTAGTTTTGATAGTAGGTTTAGCAGCAGTGAGTAGTGAAGAATCTGTCTTTTTAGTATTGAAACCTTGTCAAATGCTTTCATGATGTCCAATAATAGTAGAAGGAATTAGTTAAATAACCTTAAAATTAGGAACTTTAGGAGCCAATGTAGTAGGAGGAGTTGATATTTTTCTAAAAACAAAAGTTCCTTAGAAGAGGATGACATATGTAAGAGACATCTATTATCATCTCTACATGAGAGAACAAAGAAAAAGAAACAACAAGAGTAACAGTTACCTGTTAAAAAATAAAAGAAATGGTAAGTTAAAATGCTTAAAAATTTATTAAAATATCACGACTTTAATAAGTTATATTATCCTAGGCTTGATTCTTAACTTGAAAATAAGAGCTTCATCTTCTCTATCTTCTTCTAGTATAAGAGGATATTTTGGGGAGGGGGGGTTGGGTCTTTTATTGTTTTTAAGTTGAGGATTTATGATAGAACATTTGATTTCAATGTGATTAATATTTCAGAAAATTACATTGAGCCTCTTATAGTTTGATCATTTTTTACTTTATTTCTGTGTTTTGAAAAATTACATTTACATTCTAAACTTTAATAAATTTATAACATCGTACATCCTCCAGTTTTAGTACAAAAAAAATTAATAAAAAATGTTAGATTATTTATAGGTTTTCCATTATATTCTATTTAACAACTAAAAAGCCCTTATATATGAAGTATTACAACTTTTTCATCATATTAAAAACCCTAATCAAAGAGAACTTTTATCAAACATGTGGTGGACATCCCTCATTCTTTTGATATAGTGATTGTATCCATTCATTCTCTTTTAGTTCAAATGTATCAATAATTTTCCACCAAACCCTTTTCTCTTCTTCCATTACCTCCATTGAAACCTCCCCATTCTCTTCATCTTCTTACCATTCTAATTCCCTTGACCACTAGAAGAATCCTTTTCTTTTGTCATGGTAGCCAAGAGCCCTAGCACCAGCTTGAAAAGCCTCATTAACTAATTCTTCTCCATCGATACTTCAGCCTATTACTTTGAAATATCTCTTCAAATAATATACGTAGAAAGAGATAAAATGTATATGCTAAAGAGGCCTTCTCATTAAGTTGGATACAAAAAAATTACAGAAAAACTCCATGAAATTAGTTAGAAATTACATTGGAATACATGTTTTCCAAAGGTATACAAAGAACCCAATCCATTTTCATTTGCTTTATGGGAATTATTTCTTCAACTTCCCTCTAAACTGACTTAATTCTAATCTTATTAGAAAGAGGGGGAGGAGATATAACTTGTTAAATAAAATGTTTAACAAATAAAAATGCAGTAGAAAGAAATGATGTACTTCCATTAATTCAGAGGATTTTTTCTAGGATAAATAAAAAAAACTAAAGGCACTTATCTTAACAACCACACCAATTTGCAACTATAATTCTGAAATTAGAACAAAAGAACATATGATGAGGCAACTCTTAGAAAAAAAAAATGTGGTGTTAGAAAAAGTTAGAATATGAGAAATAAATTCTCAAGCTCTTCATCTCTAGCTTTGAGAACCACACAAAGTGGATGTCTTCATGATAAAACATGTTTTTTTTTTAAAGTTCATTTTATATGAGGTTTGACTAGGCATAAAGGTGGGGACAGTAGCAGAACCAACATCCTCACTTTGCCAACTTGGAAAAGAGAGATTTATGATCCTGCTAGTACCATGAAGATATATGAGAAATACAGAGTGTGTACAAGTTCTATGAGCTTTCACTTCTGCAATGTGCTTTAATGCAATGAGGCATTTATCAGACATCTATATCTAAGGTTTTTGCAACCTATGATTCATATCATATGAAAACCACTCATGTTTCCTACATTTTATTACTAACCATATATAAATTGAAATCTTTTAAAAAAAGAAGCAAAATAAAAGTAAGAATTTAGTCAAAAGATTAAAACATAAAGACATTATGTAATTACAAAGGGAAGGAGAGAGATAAAGTAGCATAAGATAAGAAAGAAAGAGGTAGGATTAGAAAGAGGGATGAAAATTTGGGGGACCTTGTGTAATTGTCAACCTGATCCATTTTCTATGTCTTGCTTGGCTTGTCAAGCATCTCACCCTATAAACAATCGGTCATGCAAAAGTAGGATGAAACTTGTGCAATCTAGTGAAGTTTGTGTTTTTAATTTGGAGGATTTAGAGGATATCTATAAGCTTTAATTGAATTGATTTAGAGTTGAAACAAAAAGAGATGAAGAGAGAGAAGAGAAGAAGAGAAAGGGAGAGAGAACTCATGACTTTATAAAAGAAAGTGTGGAATATGTTGTTTATGAATTTTTGATATATTATATATAAGGATGATTTAGTAATTTTATATAGTTTGAAAATTTCCATTAACTACGGATATAAAGTGTAATTTATTAAATTACAAAAACAAAGTGAAAAAACAATCAAATCATGGAAGATTAAATGTAATTTTCTCATGATATTTTAACGAAATAGCTTAAATTAAATCATGGGCTTTATTAGAAATTAACTATGCACCGAGATGTAAAAAACTATTTATTCAGTCATCACTTAAACATAATATAGTATTTATTCATTGTGCAGTGGCATTTTTTAAGTTCTTAATTTGACGTCTTTTCAAGCCATGATAACCACTAATCTTCATTTCCATCTGTTCAGGCTGAGGAGAGGGATGGTGGCCACGAGTTTTGATATGGCCGGAGTTTGGATTTAGAAACAAAATCATTTGTGAAATTAAGACTACTTATCTTGAAATAAAATTATTATTTTTTAATAACATTCAATAATAACATGTTTTCCAAATAAAATGCTAATATTATTCTTTATTTTAAAAATAATAATATCTTATCACTAACTTATGTAATTAAAAAATAATTTCATGGATATTTAATAAAAAAATAATTTTTTATTAATTTTTATACAATTTTTCTAAATTAAATTTTATTGTCATTTTTCCATACAATCTTATAAAAATTATTAAGCTATAACTTTTATTTTTTTCAATTAAAACTTGTTTTAACAATTATAGTAACAATTATAGTAGAAAGTTTTTTTTATATAGAAATCCATGCATAAATAAAAATTATTTATGCTTTCTAAAAAGTAAAATTTGTAGAAAGGAAAGGATGAATTAATAAAATATAAAATTTCACGAAAAATCATAAAACGAAAAGAAAAACAAATAGTTTAGTGTATAGTTTTTAAATCTAATCTGGAATCGCGACTCGTAGTACAAGTCTGGTATGACTCATATTAATTTAAGTTAATTTTTTATTTTATAAAAAAAATAGAAATAATATCATTTTAATATAATTTTTAAAAAAAATTCAATAAATTTTGACTCAATTTTTTCTCTAATCAAGTCATGAATCAATCCAAATTTTCAACCATCAATTCTCCACCTATTTTAATCAAAAGCCAACTCGTTCTAGACCCCGAATTATCCAAATCATGTATAAACTTGCCGGTCACAATCGTTGCTGGGACCATCATATACTATTCTTGTATAAAATAGTTGAGTGCGAAGAAAACTAATAAAACAAAAATACAGAATAGGAACTTTGCCACGTTGTTTCTAAAGTAGCTGAAGGTGGTAAAACATACACATCAGCTTAATTCAATATCTTACCCTTTCCAGAAATTCAATTTTTTTTTTTTTTTTCTATTGAAGCTTATAATCTCACAAATATTAAGCATGGTGTGTTTAACGAATTAAGAAGCTGTTTTGGATTTTGATTTATTAACATTATTTTGATGCATTTCCAAGTAAAAAGTACTTTGAAAAACAATTATTATCACAATATAAACAGGTTTTTAGGACAAGAGAATCTATCTTTCTACACATGAACATGACTACAAGACCTGATCAAGAAAATCTGAAAAGATACATAGAAAACCTGATAATTACGATGTTGCGGAAAAGATCGAACAAAATTGGCAGAAAGTCATCCCTAGAAACATAATGTCGGCAGATTCATCCTCATACTATTGAGATCATTAGTCATGTTTAGGAAATGTAAACAAGATCAGGAGGAAAATCAAACTGGCAATCAGAACTGCATATTCTTCTCACCTTCAGACAGGAGCTGAAAATTAGGGCGAATTTTTAGTCGAGAAAGCAATGGGGACGATGAGAACTTGCCACAATAAGATCAAGAGAGAGTCGCCACTCTTTTTTTTCCCTTGCCCTGCTGCTCCCTGGCTAGTTTTACTTACTGATTTAAGACTTTTAAGGATCAACTTCCATTAACAAACCGAAGTGACAGAGACATGAAGCGAGCTAAACTCTGCAAGTAGAAAATGAGGAATACTAGCAATCATCGTTGGGGAAAAAAATATTACTAATTTAACCACAGCAGCACTTTTTTATATGTACTGTTTAATGTTTGCCTTCTACTGTATCCACTTGCACAGTATAAAGCATCATTCAATTATCATTCACAAACTTCCAAAATTGAGAGAATATCAGATTCATGCAACTCTCACATGAAGTCATGTGTACAGCAAAACAAAAATCACCAAAACCCAGGATTCAACATACGAAACCTTTACAGAAATATATAGCATGCATTAGCTCCTCTCAAACACAAACCCTGTAAAAGCTTTGAAAATCTGCACAATTACTTGTGGGCCGAAGCCTGAAGAAGTCCATCTCGAATCTGAGTAGCAACATCACGAATAGCACCAGGTCCATGAGGAATAAACACAGCAGAGGATTTTGAGGCAGCACCGATTTCCTTCATTGTGTCGAAGTACTGGGTGACCAGGACCATGTCCATGACATCCTTTGCAGAGGTCCCTGGCACATTCTCAGAGAAGCCCAACACGCTATCTCTCAAGCCATCCACAATTGCTTGTCGCTGGCGAGCAATACCCAGCCCAGAGAGATACTTTGATTCAGCCTCACCCTCAGCTCTCTTGATTTGTAGAATCTTCTCAGCCTCTGCCTTCTCATTAGCCGCCAATCTCAGTCTTGCAGCTGAGAAAGAGAAAGGTTTATCAGGAAAAGATGTTGAGTGGCACATGCAAAGATTCTGAAATCTCTCAACGTTGATATCACAGAAAAATCCAATCAGAAGAATCATGAAAGTGACTGGAGTTAATAGCCATTATTCACTACAGGAGTTGTTGAATTCACATGGGTAGGATATCCTCTGGACCAAAGAAATGCAGTGCAAGATTAATACCAAATACAAAACAACATATCGATGATGGGAAAATCTGCATTCAGAATAAAAGGGGGCAATTTAGAAAGGAGCTAATTACAAGAACCAGTTGAACAAATCTCAACCTGGTGAAATGCACACTGTCTGTCTGCAAATATAACTGTTCAACACCTGCAATTAAACTGTCCACCTATCCCAGTAACGGAAGTCATTAAAAGGGGTTCTGCACTAATCAACTCAGTTTAGAGATACCAATACTTTACCTGCATTGATCTCATTCATTGCCCGCTTCACATGCTCATCTGGTTCTATATCAACAATGAGCGTTTGCACAATCTCATATCCATAAGCAGACATGGCCTGCAAGAAATTATTAGAGGATGGCATTAGACCGTTGGGGAAAATGCCAAAATTTGTGAAAGCTTGATCTCTAACTATGTATTCACTTTCACAATATGACAAGGCCAAATACTTAATCTAGATGATTATTACCTTTCCAAGTTCATCTTCCACAGCTTTGGCTATCTCATTCTTCTGCTCAAACACATCATCGAGATTAAGTTTTGGGACACTGGCCCTTATTACTAAAGAGAAAAAAAATATATACAGGGAAGACCTGCTCAGCTTACAATGTGAAGAATAAATGAATCAGAAATCAAAGGTAACAAGAATAGAAAATATCCAACTGTACTACACTTATTACCATCAAAAACATAGGCCTGGATTTGAGTCCTTGTGTTGGTTAGTTTGTAGAAAGCATCACTTGCCTTGTCTGCCAGGGCACGGTATTGAATAGATGCAACAACATTGACAAAAACGTTGTCCTAAAAGTAAAAACAAAGATCAGTATGTATCAGCTACCACTAGAGTGCCATGAATCATCCAAGTTGCAAGCACCCACATGTATGAAAACTAAATTACCATCCATTGTTGATAGCTGGACAACTGTTTATTGAAGGCAGAGTAAGACAAGATAGGATACAAAGTGAAGGCAGTATAGATTTATATATGCATACTTATGATTCACTATGCTCATGCTGTAGATATGTCCTGCCCACTCTAAGGAAAAAGCATATTTATAAAAATAAAAGGGAAAGAAAAGGATAGAAAAGGACAGAGAGGGTTAAAAGTGTTTGAATAGTGAATAAACAGACCTTCGTCTTGGTCTCACATCGGACATCCAACTGCTGCAACCTCAGAGACAGATGGCCTGCGAGCTGGCTTCCAAGGAACCAAGGAAGGCAATGACATCCAGGATCAAGAACTGCTTCAAACTTTCCAAATGTCTCCTTTATAGCTACTGAAGACTGATCAACTTGTACGCAACAACACAGATTACCCATCTTCTCTGCACTCAAAGACATCTCGAAAGAACATATAAGCCAACCAAAAGGGATTTAAACAAGATAGGCAAAATTAATACAGATTTGATTACAGTCTATGTTATTATGCCTTTTCAGATTCAGAAAAACTGAAAATCGCACAGGAAATAGGAAACATAAAAAAAAAGCACAAACTGCGAAGAACATCCTAATTTGGGTCCAAAAATTTAACAAAACCCATCTCAAAATTTAGGAAACATTTTGAGACATCTGAAACATAACCAAGAAGGGGGAAAAACACAAATCTCAATCACCTCTGTTGTATTTTTTAGAGAAAGGGACTTAGAAATTAACAAGCAAAGCAAATGGAGATTTAAGAGAGAGAATGATGTGAAACAAAGGACTTTCCATACTAAATTACAAGTTCACAGAATTTTTCTAATCATAACGTCACCTTAGGATTAAGTATAGAATTTAAAGGAATTGAAATTCAGATACAATAATAATAATAATAATAATGAATTGAAATCGCAGGGAGGGAGAGAGATGAGAAATTTACCTGGCTTTAAGCAAAGGGAAAGGAAGCCGAAGCAGAGCTGTTGACGAGCGACGTCTATTCTTGTTATTCTATTTCTATAGCACTGTTAAACCCGCCCTGTTAGATTGATACAAGACCTGGTCACCTTGTTTCTTAGCCTGATTCGGATGTCAAAAATGTTAATGGAAAATGTATGGGTTTAACTCGATTAACTCACTCAATTTATAATTAAATTAAAATTAAAGTTGACTTTTAAAAAAATTATTAATCCAAGTTAATATACCTGACATGTAATCAAGACTTTAGATTTACCAATTTGATTTATCAACTATGTTCTATAGCATTTAGGAATATAAATTATTATTTTATTATCACTTTTCACTGCCACTTTTTTTGTGTCATCTATTTGAATTAAATTATATGTTGAATTAAATTTAATTAATAATTTATTATAATTATTATATTTAAAATTAAATATTAAATCACTTGAATTCAATTATATTGTTTAGAATAAATCACTTTTTTTTTCCTTTTTTCCTTTTCATTTAGATGCATGCTACCACCCATGTGCCTCTATATATCTTGTATTGTAGCAAAACAATTTCCATATACTCACTCTATACATTTTAGAGGTGCAACTAAATATAACAATATTTTATAGAGTTTTTATTGGTTTTCTTACAGCATTTATTTATTGGTGGTAGATAACTTCACTTCGAATTGTTACAAAAATCAAGTTGGAACAACTTGATTTCTTTTTTATTTTTAATCTTTGGTTTATAATTAAAAATTATCTTCGAACTAGTTTATACGAGACCAGATTATCTTTTTAATACAAAGTATTAAAGAATATATCATTTGATTCAAAAGTTTTAAGTATTGGATAACATTATAAAATATTATTTTTTGACATGTTTCTTAAATGATTTCATTTAAGTCTAAAACTTGTATAATAAATGTAATTTGTTGGTTCGATTTTCTTCTATATTATTTAGCATATTTTAATCACCAATCATTCATAAGTTTAAATTGTGTACTTATATTTTAATTATCAACAATTCACAATTATATTTAAGTTTTAATTGTTAGATATAATAGATATTATCTGCTTTATTAGTAAACTAGTTATTATATATTGAATATCTATATTTTTACACTTATTATTTGGTTAAGTTTTTTAGTTTTTTAAGATTTTGAGTTTTGGATTTGAGTCCTTTAAACCTTCTTCCCTTCTTGGACTATCATTGGGTTAATAATATTTTCTCATAGGCCTTTATAAGAAATTATTTTCGCTTTCATGTGTCCCTTCATTAATTTTTGAATGAAAATTCTTCTCAATCAACTAAAAAAAAAAGTTTTCTAAAACCCTAAAAAAGCGTGAAGCTAAGTTTTTAAAAACTTGAAAACCTAGAACAAAAGAAAAAAAAAACGAAATATTTGAGAAACCTAGGAAAATTAAAAATAATTAAAAATCTAAAAATAGAAAAGATAAATGTTTTTAAGGCAAAGAAATAGTATTTATAAGATACAATTTTTTCAAAGTTTTCATTGGTTTCCTTTTTTTTCCTTTACATTTTTTATGGTTATTTCTTTTTATAAATATTTGTCAAAATTATATTAAAATCCTAGAAAAGGAAACTCAATAATTCAATAAGTATTGAAGTAATATTTGGTATGTGGATTATTAGATGTTTTCTAAAAATTCAATTGCTAAGAATGTAGTTGTTGGAAATATAATTGTTAATCTGTTTTTGGTTAAAAATCAAAGGACTTAATAATATATTTTTATTGTGTTTGCTTCATCCTTGGTCCATAAGGAATGCAAACAAGTTTATCATTTTATCCTCAAAATTTAAAATACACATTTAACAATAAAATATTTATCTTTTTTTTAAAAGAAAAACTCGTATTACTTTAAGGTTGAAAATAATATATCAAAATGAATCAAAAAATAAACTTAATTTCATAATATTACAATTATCAAGTAATTATAAAATAACATATATATCAGCAAATTACATAATATACATAATTTATATTATTATTTTGTACTAAATTAAAGTCACTAAAACACATAATAATTGTTCAAATTTATATTAATTCTAGTGTACTTACGTACTAGTCAATTGAAACATTTGTACAATTATTAATAAAAATCAGAGTATATTAGACTACTTTATATAAAATATGAGGGCATTTGAGTACCAAAAAAAATTATAGTATGAAAATCCTTGGCATCTCAAATTTCCCTTGTTTTAAAGAACTGGATTTCTAGGTTTGCAAGCAATATAATGTAATTAGATAAATATATTATTTCTAATTATATGAGTTAATATATATTTATGATACATAATTGAGACCATGTTACAAAATTTTAGCACCGATAAGAATATAATGGCATGGTCAAATTGCTCAAATTTCACTTGTATACAAACTATCGAAACATCAAGATTGGATCATATTACGAGGACAATCTATATAAAAAAAAAATATAGGGACTAATATGAAAAAAATTAAAATTACAAGGACTAAAATAAAATTCTGTCAAAGATTCCATTACATCACTAAAAGTTTTGCAACCAAACAAAACAAAAACAATGTAATGAATCATCTCATTACATTAAATTGCTTTTGTCATTACATTACATACATTTTATTACAATTACTTCGTACCAAACATATTATTAATGTTTTAGTTGAAAACACAAAATCATTAACTTTATATTCTACAACATGATGGAGCTTGAGTCCAAATTAAATTTTGTGTATTGATCAAATGTTATAATTAATTAATATGTGATTTCATTTGTATTAATTGATGATTATGAATATTTTTTAATCGATTTATTAAAAACATTTTCAAATAATTTTAAGAGCACATCCTTCATATACTTAAATGAATCCAAGAAAATAAAATTCCTTTCCTCAGAGTCTTAGTTTTAAGGTTTAAATTAAAATAAATAAATAAATAAAGAAGGGAACGAACCTTGTTGACATCTAACCTACTACTTAAGTAATGTTTAATTTGAGGTTAAAAAGTAGGGACTAAGTATTAAGAGTTTAAATTTTGATAATGCAAGAAATTAGTTGAAGAGTACCTTGTTAAGGATATTTTGTATATATGTTAATATTATTTACTATAGTGAGATTTAATTTAATTTAAAGAACTAACCCAATAAACATAACATAACATGTGTTAGGTTTTTAGTTAAATCAAATAAGACATTAACCCAATAAACTTGTTCAATCCAACCAAGTTCTTAATGACTTAATTGATGTAGTCAATCTTAACCATGTCAACAACTAGTTAAGGAAAATAAAGAACAAATAAAATTTATCTCCTCTTGTTGGTTAATATAATGACCCATAGATTTATCAAATAACTCAATGAATTAAGTTTTTTTAATCAATTTTTATTTTAAATTGAATCTCATAAGAATGCATCTAAGACAATCTCATAAGGTATGAGTTAGACTCATTAAAGACATTACTAAATAATAATCCCAAAGGGGGCTTACATAATTGGCTAGTTATAAGAAACTATAAAAGGCATAGGAAAAATATTATTTCCATGCCATGTAGCTCCTCACAATTCGTTATGGACTCCCACATTAATTATTTTTCACTTTGGTCATCCAAGTTTTTTCTCTTTGATTTAACCATTTCATAGCTAAATTAATGGTCACTTGGGTCTAATTTATTGAAAAAGATCATAATTAAAAGATCGAGGACCGAAGTGGAAAAATCATGAAAACTTGGTGGTTCCTTATACTTTTTAATTTATTTCTTTTAGGTCACTTTGGTTTTCTAATTTTTTTTATTTTGGTCCATAATTTGTTTTTCTTATTGTTTAGCTCCTGATTTGAGAGGATAAAGAGAATCTAGCGAGAGGATAAAGAGAATCACTAGATTCTGGTAGTAAACAAAAAAAGTATTGGTTGACATCAACTTAGACCACAAAGAGACGATCTTGGTGTAAATGGTTATATTTGATGAAGGGAGTCTTACTAAGGTGTTCTTTGGCCTTCTTATCGTCTAAAATGGTAAATTTGAACTCAATAAATTTTTCGGTTTCAAGTTGCTTTAGGGTTTATGGATCGATTTTTTAGTTATTTGAGGCTATATACAGGTTTATTAAGGTGTATAACATGTTTTATAGGTGTTTTAGACTAAACATGAGTTTGAAATGGTTTCTAAGTTAAAAAAAACCATTAGCCCTAATTTTCTGGCCATCATTGTGGCTAGAATCTAGGTAGAAACATGCGATGCGTTGCCTGCCTTTGTTTTTTGTCAAAACAATTTAAAGCAGACGACATTTTATCCGACCCATTTCCAAATAAAAAAGGCCAACATGCGGGCCTACCCTTATAGGCCCGTGTATGCCCTTTTCAAAATGAGGCAAGCATGCAGGTCTGACTTGTTAGTCCCAACAATGCCTAACCTCTTTCTTTATTTTTCTCTCTCTTTTTTCTATTATTTTTCTTAATTGATACTTTTATATATGTATTTATCTGGAAGTATTTTTTTTAAATTTATATTTAAATTAAAACCTCCTCTCTCTAATTTGTTACATTGTTTATTTGTTACATTGTTTATTTAGCCTTTTCAAATAACAATGGTTTTTTTAATTATTTTTATGTATTTAATTCTTTGAAGAGATTACTCTAATTCATCTATAGGTTTTTATTTATGTTTTATATAAATAAACTTTATTTTTATGATATATTTATAAAAATAAAAATTATTTGTTATTAATGAACTCATAGTATTCTTTTATTTTTCTACTACATTAAAAGTTATCTTGAGATCTTACATGTGGGGTTGCGTTAACGATGTCGCATGTGTGTGGCGAATATTCCACTTCAATCTAATGTATCTATCTAGCAAATATGGGGAGACAAGAAATTCTTGTCTTTTATCGGTGGAAAATAGAATGGGAGTCGCCACCGAGTATTTTGGTCACTAGGAACCCTAACTGGTCTCAGAGATTGGGTACGGGGACTGGTTGCATAAAGAAAATGTATTAGCACCCCAAATACGTCTTACCTAAGGTAAGCTGCATTGTTTGATTGTCTGATAAAAAGCTAAGGTGTTATTATATTTCTAATTGTTGGTCCGTCTGTGGTTCAAGAAAAGTCCTCCTCAATAAGGAGGTCCTTATCTTATCGGGTAAAATCCTAACTATTTTAACGTCTATATAAAAAAACTACATTTTTAATATCATGAATACGTTTTACGTATAAATTCGTAATTTCAGATGCATAAAGAAGACAAAATATTTTTTTAGAATTTTTGAAATATTGGACTAGTTCTCATAGCTCTAACAAACTTGTTATTAAAGCCAAAGTGCATACTAAAACCTTTTTAAAAATTTTTTCATGTAAAAAAACAATATGATTTTTGTTGTTGTATGAAAATACGATGCGATGATTTTTCTTATCTTTGAGAGACTTGGCCGTATGCATGAAACACAAAATATCTTTTTTTGTTTTATAAATTTTTTGCAATGTTTTGACGAAAACCAGATATTTTACTATCAGATTTGTATCTTTACGGTATAAAAATACAAACTAATATTAAACAAATTTGATAAAAATATACGGGAAAATCAACAAATTTTTTTAAGGATTTTTCAGATTTTTTAATTTTTTTGTTTATATATATAATATAATATAATATATAATATTATAATTATGTGGGCTGGGCCGGACTTAGCCCAAAAGGGTTGGGCCGATCTCGGCCCAACAGTCCTCTCTGCTTATGTTGGTCTGGACCCGACCCGACCCAGACATCAGGGCTGGGCTAGAACCGGCCCGACCTAGAAAAGAAAAACAGGGGGGGATTATTTCCCCCCTCCCATCCTCCTGCATGCAGAACGGTA